>JAAGKN010000152.1_pt1 | contig 62194 bp, 39 predicted proteins | sample 6206371 | NCBI WGS metagenome assembly JAAGKN01 (sample SAMN11533720, study PRJNA540317) | gut metagenome | isolation source: fecal pellets from male and female animal of same cohort | host: Peromyscus leucopus | place: USA:CA | collected 2017 | reverse complement strand
AAGTCGGCACAGTACGCAAATTTCTCAAACCGGCAGCATTGATTTGAAAATCCTGTGCAGCGGATAAAAAGAATCAGTGGGGAGAAACCTTATTTTCAGTGTGTAATTTTCTTCAATCAGCATTGTCGTTTTTATAATCAGCACTGCTGATTGTAAAAACTGCACTGCTGATTTTATAATCAACAGTGCTGATTATAGAATTCAGTGGGGTGAAAATGGATTCAGACAGCCGTATTGTTGTATTTGCAGAACCGTAAAAATGTTTTTTTATCCTCTTGGATTGTAGCATACCGTAGACAGATACTTGTAGCGGTATAATTATTGCATGGAAATACATACAATGTTTTATGTATACCTCATTAAAACCATCTTTTTGCTTGAAAGAAAACGTAAATACTTTATTCTGTCAGTGTAAAAGCTCGCCAATTTTATCTATTTTTGCAGATACTTTTGGTGTAAATTCCATTAGAATTGTTTTTGTAAAGATATATATGCTTGTATATGCGGCTATTCGTCAAATGTTTTTTTTGAATAGTAATGCATATTCATAGAAAGCTTATAAACAGGAATAAATAAAAACTACTGAAAATATGATTGTTTGCATTGCGGAGAAACCAAGTGTGGCACGAGATATTGCTGCTGTCATAGGAGCAACCGATTCACATGACGGATACATGGAAGGCAACGGCTATCAGGTCACATGGACTTTTGGGCATTTGTGTGAACTGAAGGAACCTCATGAATATACTCCGCTATGGAAACGTTGGGATGTGTGGGATTTGCCTATGATACCTCAGCGTTATGGCATCAAGTTGAAGGAAGATGAGGGAGTAAAGAAGCAATTTGGCATCATTGAACGTCTGATGAAAAATGCTGATGAGATTGTCAATTGCGGTGATGCCGGACAAGAGGGAGAACTGATACAGAGATGGGTGATGCAGAAGGCAGGAGCAACATGTCCTGTGAAGAGGCTTTGGATTTCGTCACTGACGGAAGAGGCTATAAGAGAAGGCTTTAAGACCTTGAAAGATCAGAATGAATATCAGTCGCTTTATGAAGCCGGATTGAGCCGTGCTATTGGTGACTGGACACTTGGGATGAATGCCACCCGTTTGTATACACTGAAATATGGACAATACAGACAAGTGCTTTCAATTGGGCGGGTGCAGACACCTACTCTTGCACTTATTGTGCGCAGACAGCAGGAAATAGATAATTTCCAGCCTGAGCAGTATTGGATTTTATCTACTGTTTATCGTGACACTACGTTTTCTGCCACTAAAGGTAAGTTTACATCACAACAGGAAGGTGAGGAGTTTCTCGAAAAAGTCAGGTATTCTCTTTTCTATATTACGGATATATCGGCAAAGAAAGGGAGTGAAGCTCCGCCACGGCTCTATGACCTTACTTCGTTGCAGGTTGATTGTAACAGGAAGTTCGGTTATTCGGCTGATCTTACTTTACAATTGATACAAAGCCTGTATGAAAAGAAGTTTACTACTTATCCTCGTGTGGACACCACTTTTCTTAGTGATGACATATATCCGAAATGTGCGAACATTCTGATGGGCATACGTGGATATGAACAGTTTACGGCACCTCTTCGTGGACAAAAACTGGTGAAAAGTAAGAAGGTGTTCGATTCGTCAAAGGTGACTGATCACCATGCGATAATACCGACAGGTGTGCCGGCGCAAAATCTTACAGATATGGAACGCAATGTCTATGATCTGGTAGCGCGCACTTTTATAGCTGTGTTCTATCCTGACTGTAAGTTTCTGTCCACAACTGTTATGGGACGTGTGGAGGATGTAGACTTTAAGGCAACAGGAAAACAGATTACAGAACAGGGATGGAGAGTTATCTTTGCTAAAGACAAACAGACGGAGGAGGATGCCAAAGCTGCGGAAGAAGAAAAAACATTGCCCGTATTCACTAAGGGGGAAAACGGACCTCATTCACCTTCACTGATGGAAAAATGGACTACTCCTCCAAAGCCATATACAGAGGCGACACTTCTGCGTGCTATGGAGACTGCCGGAAAGTTTGTAGACGATGAGGAGTTGAGAGACGCTTTGAAGGAGAATGGAATCGGACGTCCGTCTACCCGTGCGGCAATTATCGAGACCTTGTTCAAACGTCGATATATAAAGAAAGAAAGAAAAAGTATTGTCCCTACACCTACAGGAATGGAGCTTATCGGGCTTATCCGCGAAGAACTGTTGAAGAGTGCCGAACTGACAGGAATCTGGGAAAAGAAATTACGTGAGATTGAAAAGAAAAAATATGATGCCAGACAATTCCTTGATGAACTGAAACAGATGGTGGCTGATATAGTGAATGTTGTACGTTCGGACAATTCCAATCGTAGAGTTGCTGTTACAACAGAAGAGGATTTGAAAGCCGGAAAGAAAAAATGTCCGCCTAAAGACAATGGTGAAAATGAAAAGAAAGCGGCTGGTCCGAGAAAACCTAAGACTCCGGTTGTAGAAGGAAGACAAACCGTTGAGGCTGTTCGTGTGGATCAGGCGAAAACTGTTGATCCTCTGCGTACAGTTGCCGGTTTCCGTCCGAAAGGAGGAAAATCTGTGAAAATGATTGATATGCAGGAGAACGACAGTGATGAGTGGGTGGGCTTGCCGTGTCCTGTTTGTACGGAAGGACATATAATCAAGGGGAGAACAGCATACGGATGTTCACGCTGGAAAGAAGGATGTACTTTCAGAAGACCATTTGAAGATGTGTCTGATAAGCAATAAATAAGATAGAAATTCGTTTATACCTTATATAATAGGGAGCTGTAGTGAAAAATATAAAACTAAAATATGATGTGATATTCTTTTTGTGCATGTGGCTTTTTACTTCATGCAGCAACGAGAATATAGCCTTTAAAAAAGGTGAACAGAGCTATGCTGTAGGTGAGTATTATCAGGCTGCAGCCTATTATAAGAAGTCCTATTCAAGAACCTCTCCCAAAGAACGGGACAAGCGTGCTGTAAGAGCTTATAAGATGGGTGATTGTTATAGGCGGATAAACTATGCACAAAAGGCTGTGGCTGCCTACCAGAATGCTGTACGCTATAATTGTCCGGACAGTATGGCTCTTTTCTATTTGGCACAACAGCAGCTGAAGATTGGCAACTATAAGGCTGCTATGCAGAATTTCAAGTTGTACTTGGAAAAGGACCCGGGAAATGAACTCGCGCATAGCGGACTGCTATCGTGTGAGTTTGCTCCGCAATGGAAAGCAACCCCTAATTTATATAAGATAAAGAAAGAAGCGGTGTTCAATTCTCGCCGGACAGATTATTCGCCGATGCTTGTGGGTGATGATGCTGATCAACTCGTGTTTTCTTCTACTCGGAATGATGCCAATGGAGATGAACTGAGTGGTATAACAGGAGTGAAATACAGCGATTTGTTTTTCTCAAGAAAAGATGAAAACGGAAAATGGAAACAGCCGGAAGTCATTGAGTCGGATGTGAATACGGAATATGATGAAGGAGCCAGCTGTATATCTCCTGATGGGAAGACCATGTATTTTACACGTTGTAGCAGTGACCCTGATTATCCACGCTATGCTGAAATATGGGAGTCGCCACGTAGTGATGCTTCTTGGGGAACACCCAAGAAGTGCGAAATATCGAAAGATACATTGTCATCATATGCGCATCCTGCTATATCTCCGGATGGCAAGTGGATGTATTTTGTAAGCGACATGCCTGGAGGTATGGGAGGTCTTGATATATGGAGAGTAAGAATATTTGATTCTGGTTTTGGAGGTGTGGAGAATCTTGGAAGACCGATCAACACTTCTGGAGACGAAATGTTTCCTTCTTTCCGTCCGAATGGTGACTTATATTTTTCTTCAGACGGACATCCGGGTATGGGAGGACTGGATATACTGAAAGCTGTTCCTGATTCTGTAAGAGGCTGGATAGTGGAGAACCAGCAGTTTCCGCTTAATTCGAGTGGAGATGATTTTGGAATGACGTTTGAAGGTGTACATAACCGTGGATTTTTCTGCTCAAACCGCAATGACGGAAAAGGATGGGAGCATATATTCAGCTTCGAACTTCCTGAAGTATTGCAGACAGTCACTGGATGGGTGTATGAAAAAGATGGTTATGAATTGCCGGAAGGATTGGTCTATATGGTTGGCAATGACGGAACAAACGAGAAAGTGAGTGTGAAAGGAGACGGCTCATTCACAAAAGTATTGAAGCCGGGTGTGGAGTATGTTTTTCTCGGTACTTGCAAGGGGTATCTGAATGTCAAGCAGGAACTGACTGTAGAGCCTTCGGAGCATAGCGAAGAGTATACGTTGCAGTTTCCGCTTCCTCCAATCAATGTGCCGGTGTTGATAGACAATATTTTCTATGAGTTTGACAAGGCGGATCTGACACCTGAATCGACTGATGCGCTTGACAAACTTGTTGTGATGATGAATGAGAATCCCAATATAACCATTGAATTGGCTGCACATTGCGACTACAGAGGAAATGATGCTTACAATGAGCGTCTTTCGCAACGGAGAGCAGAGTCGGTGGTGAACTATCTTATCAGTCATGGGATTAAGAAAGACAGACTTATGGCGGTTGGTTATGGAGAAAGTCGTCCGAAGATTATACGTAAGAAGTTGACGGAAACATATAAATTCCTCAATGAGAACGACACTCTTACAGAAAATTATATCAAGACACGTACGGAAGAGGAACAGGAAATTTGTAATGCACTGAACCGACGTACGGAATTTAAGGTCTTGCGTACTACATACGGTACTACACTGCAGGAGTATAACCTTGAAGAAGAGGAACAGAAGGCTCGTAAGAAGGACGAAAATGAGGAGGATGAATATTTTGATTTCTGATTCCCTCTGATAAATAAACGTACATTTTTATGTTGAGTTTTTCATATTGTCGTGAATATTGCCGATAGGTGAATGAAACGACAGACTTATCTGCATACTGAAAAATATATTATATAATGTGGTTGCCTGAAGATTTTACAGAATATATGCACCGTATGCTTGGTGTGGAGGAATATGCTTTGTTTGCAGCTTCGCTTGAGGAGCAGCCTCCTGTAAGTATAAGATACAACTTTAAGAAGTGGACGGAAGAGCATAAGGGAAAACAAGTACCATGGTGTGGTTCCGGGTTTTATCTTGAATCCCGACCGACATTTACTTTTGATCCGGTGTTTCATTCTGGAGGATATTATGTGCAGGAGGCGTCTTCCATGTTCCTTGACCATTTGCTAAGGAAATATGTTGACAGAGAACCTGTCATAGCACTTGACTTGTGTGCTGCTCCCGGAGGAAAATCCACACTTGCAATAGATGCTTTGCCGGAAGGTTCGTTGCTTGTAGCCAATGAAGTGGTGCGGCAGCGTGCGAATGTGTTGGCTGAGAACATGACAAAGTGGGGGAACCCTAATGTGATAGTGACGCACAATCATGCAGCCGATTTTCAAGTCTTGGGAAGTGTGTTTGATGTTGTTATATGTGATGCACCATGTTCCGGTGAAGGCATGTTCCGCAAGGATGAACAGGCAGTGAAGGAATGGAGTGTGGACAATGTGGAGACTTGTTGGCGGCGTCAGCGTGATATCGTACGTGATATATGGCAATGCCTCAAACCCGGTGGCTTGTTGATTTACAGTACGTGTACATTCAATATGAAAGAAGATGAGGAAAATGTGCTGTGGATTGCGGAAGAGCTGGGAGCAGAAATATTACCATGTTGTGCAGATAAAGACTGGAATATAGCAGGAAGTTTCATGGAAGGCGAAGATATGGATGTTTGTCATTTTTTCCCTCATAGAAATATTGGAGAAGGATTTTTCGTCAGTATATTACGTAAATCGCAAGATGCTGAGCTCTTTTTACCGCAAAAACAAAGCGGAAGGCATAAGGACAGAAAGAAACAGTCATCAGTTGCTGTGCCTAAGGAACTTAAAGAATGGATAAAGGATGCCTGCTGTTTGAATTTGATGGCGGAGAAAGACAAATATACGGCTTTTCCTGCATGTCACTCCTTGATGCTTGATGCCGTACGCGACAATCTGACAGTTTTGTGTTATGGTGTGACGTTGGCAACAGTAAAAGGTAAAATTCTGCAACCTTCACATTCGCTTGCCATGAGTGTATTACTGAATAGAGAAGTTTTTCACACAGTGGAACTGACACTTGAACAGGCTATTGCATATCTGCGTACAGAAGCTGTGATTCTTCCTGCGGAAGCGGAAAAAGGGTATGTGATAGTGACATACAATCATGTTCCTCTTGGGTTTGTGAAGAATTTGGGAAACAGGGCAAATAATCTGTATCCTCAGGAATGGCGTATTCGTAGCGGCTATTTGCCGGAAAATATAGTGTGTGTATGAACACTTGCAGATGTTGTAGGCTGTTTTGGGATGTTGGGAATACTCCGAATATTTCTTATCAGTGGATTTAAAGTCAATAAGGGTATGTTTTGCTGAAGAAGAAGCATAATTTATTGATTTCTATTTACTATCTTTGCACATTGAAAAGACAATGCGGTCTTGTGGAGTCAGGAGTCAGCATTGAATAAAAAAGACTTTTTTATATTTATATGAATTTATACGTAAGATATTTTGATCACGAGACGCTTGCCAGAAGTGTCGGTGAGGCAATGGCTTTTCTTGAAACAATACGTGAGATAAAGACAGATGCCAGTGTTGCGGGGCGTATTGCTTCTTTTTGGGAGTCGAACAATGCCTATCCGTTCCGTTTGAAGGTAAGCTACAATAATTATGTGCTGTTTTTGAAGACAGATGCCAAGTCGCTTGATGAGTTCAAGCACATGGAGCAGATGCGTCGTGAACAGCGTGTAGAAAGACCTGCTTTTATTCAGCCGGAACGTAAACGCTCGGCAGCGGATGTTCTGAACGAAGAGCGTGAGGGCTGGTATGAGGCGAGTCTGATGTTTAAGCGCGTTGTTCTCATACGCGATACCAATAAGTTTCAATATAAAGACACGCGTTTTAGAGTTCGTCTTAAGGCACACAGCGGGATGGATTGTTATAACCGTATTGTCAATCATCTCCGTAATAGGCAGGATGTGGATTCTCGAAGTCAGTTCCCGTCAGCCAAAAGTGCGAATTTTGAGTTTAAATTTATAGAGGGTGACAATTCTCAGCATAAGGTTGAAGATAATGAGGAGGTGTCTGCTGCTGCGAGTTTGCTGTCGATGAAAAGCGAAACTTTGGATAATATAAATCCTGTACCTGCGGAGTTGAATGATTTTTCTGTTCCTGAGGCAGCATTTGGCAGCAAGGATGATGTGAAGCAAAATACGGACGAGTAAGTGTCGTTGTGAATATAATGAAGGGTAACTTTGGTAGCTTTTATGGTGTTCCGTTTTGAGGGGTGCCTATAAGATACGGAAGTTACCTTTTGTTGTTTTGATATAGTTATATACAAGAAAAAATTGATATGGCTGTACAGGTGTGTTGCCTTTTGGATGATTTGTAATAATTTTATGATTGAAAATATATAGAGAGTACGGGATGAATAAAAAAATAATGTATACTGTTGCTGTGATTGCTTCTTTGCTGTCATGTACGATGTATGCACAAAGTGAACTATATTCGCAGCATTTTGATCTTGAAGATGTTACGCTTCTGGATAGTCCGTTGAATACAGCTATGCAGCGCAATTTCAGTGTGCTGCTTGAGTATGATACAGATAGGCTGCTTACTCCGTTTGTCAGACAATCCGGACTTTCTGAGGATAGGGACAGTAAGTATTATGGATGGGCAACTTTGCATCCTACTTTTATCAACTGGGGAGACAGTAGTTGGTCGCTTGAAGGGCATGTAGGCGGACATTATCTTACAGCTCTCTCTCTGGCATATGCTGCGTGCCATGACAAAGACATGAAACAATTGTTCAAGTCGCGGCTTGACTATATGCTTGATATACTTGCTGATTGCCAAAGTGAGTATGATGGCAATACGGAAGGTATGGAAGGCTTTCTCGGTGGACAGCCGCTGAATCAGATTTGGACAGGGCTTTATAAGGGTGACTTGGCTCCGTTCAAGAAATATGGTGGATGGGTTCCTTTTTATTGTCAGCATAAAGTACTTGCCGGGTTGCGTGATGCTTGGATTTACGCAGACAGTGAGGTGGCAAAGAATCTGTACCGTAAAATGTGCGACTGGAGTGTCAATGTTGTTCGTAATCTTTCAGAATCACAGATGCAGGATATTCTTGGATGGGAACATGGAGGTATGAATGAGACGCTTGTGGACGCTTATCATTTGTTTGGTGACAAGGCATATCTCAATGCGGCAAAGAAATACAGTCATGTATATGAAATCAATGGTATGCAGGGGAGTGGAGGAAAATATTCTGTTACGTTCCTTAACGGACAACATGCCAATACACAGGTTCCCAAATTTATTGGTTTTGAAAGAATTTACCAGGAAGAATCTTCAAATGCGGCATATCGTGTGGCTGCACATAACTTTTGGGATGATGTGGCAGCGCATCGTACTGTATGTATTGGTGGAAACAGTGTAAGTGAACATTTTCTTGCAGCGGAAAGATGCAGTGAGTATATGACTAATCTTGACGGTCCTGAAAGTTGCAATTCCAACAATATGCTTAAGCTGTCAGAAAATCTGTTTGATGAAACACATGATGCGCGTTATGCGGATTTCTATGAGAGTACAATGTGGAATCATATTCTGTCCACTCAGGATCCTGAAACGGGAGGATATGTATATTTTACTTCGTTACGTCCGCAAAGTTACCGTATTTATTCTAAAGTGAATCAGGCGATGTGGTGCTGTGTAGGCACAGGAATGGAGAATCATTCTAAATACGGACATTTCATCTATACTCATTCGGAAGATAATACAACATTGTTTGTTAATCTATTTACAGCAAGTGAGTTGTCTTCAGATGAGTTTGGTGTCAGACAAGAAACTTTATTCCCTTATGAACAGCAGACGAAAATTACAGTGACAAAGTCTGGAGATTATACGCTTGCTGTTCGTCATCCGATGTGGGTTGCTGAAGGGTTCAGTGTTTGTGTGAACGGAGAACAGCAGGATATAATAGATGTAGAGAAAGGGGTTGCATCATATTTTCATATCAAACGTAGATGGACTGCTGGTGATGTGGTAACCGTTAATTTGCCTATGGAGCTGAGATATGAAGAGTGTCCGAACTATACAGACTATATAGCTTTCAAATACGGACCTATATTGTTGGCTGCCAGAACTACAGCTTCCTCTGAAGAAGAAGCTGGCGAATTGGGAATTAAATATGAGAGTTTGCAAAATGAATATGGTGGTGAAGGACGTATGGATCATGCTCCGGGTAATCGTGCCACAATGAAGACCCTTTCATCTGCACCGTTGCTTATAGGAGAACGGGCTGAGGTGCTTTCGCGTATTGCTTCTGTAGATTCGGAGAAGCTTCATTTCTCTATTGACGCTGGAGGAGAAGAAGGATATGGCAATTGGGGTAGACTGCTGCTTGAACCATTCTATTCTATTCATCATGCACGTTATTCATGCTATTGGTATCAGCAGACTGCAGAGAATTACCTTCTCAGCGATATGGGAAAGGCTGATATGGCGGAGAAAGAACTTGCTGAACGTACATTAGACTTTGTGGGTACAGGTGAACAGCAAAGTGAAGCGGGACATAAGGCTAAATATAGTGACGGTTCTACATCCGGCTCCTATAACGGTGAATTCTATCGTGATGCTCTTGCTGGAGGATTTATCGAATATACACTTGTCAATACTAAGGGAAATACTGATGCTCTGGCTTTGATGTGCCGTTTTACAACTGCTGATAAGGGGCGTAAAGCTGCGATTTACGTTGACAATGTGAAAATTGCAGATGTGGCAATTCCTGATGTGTATTATGCTGCTGATCAGAATGGTTTCTACAATATTGAATATGCTGTGCCGGCGGAACTGATGAGGACGGCAGACGGACAACCGAAAAAAAATGTGGTATTTCGTATCGTTGCTTCTTCATCAACTTTATGTCCTGGTCTTTATTATCTGCGTTTGGTTGATGGGTATGAAGACTGTAGTTATGAATTTAAAGCTGAAGAATGGAAAACGGGGGATGCTGCCAGAGTAAGTCAAAACCATATTGAGTATGGGAGTGATAATAGTATTATTGTCCAGTCGGGTAAAGGTGACAATAATGTGTGTCTGATGCTCGACTATACTAATAGTAATTATATGGTAGATAGCCATGACCGTTATCTTGTTGTAAAGGGAAAGAATCTTAGTGTGGCTGCAGGCAAATCATATTTATGGTGGCTAAATGGTATGAATCGTGGTACAAGTGTGGCACCTGCTGTGATAAAGAAGGCTGACGATGGTGATATAATATTGGCATGGGATATTTCGGCGAGTGGCATTGATGATTTTTGCAGAGGAGACAAATACAACATTTGTTTTGGAAAAACCATCTTTGGACTGACTTCTACTACGGGAACTTCCATAATCAATTATATAGGATTCCAATCTTCTGTAGAGGATTTTATCACCACTGTAGGGATTGAACACATCTCATCCGGTAGTTGTAAAGAGGATGTTGTGACAGATGTTTATTCTGTGAATGGAGTGAAATTTTATTCCGGTATATTTTCCGCTGATGTTCTTGACAGACTGCCTCATGGTTTATATATCGTAGGAAATAAGAAGATTGTGAAATAAGCGGACAGTTGCATGAATATGAAGTCTGTTGGAACTTATAGAGTTTCGGAATTGTCTGAAATGGATGATATGCCGGGTTGTTCGGGAATTTTTTTGAGAATCTGTTTTTCAATTATATGTAAGTAAATGTATTTGTTCAAATGGTGGAGATGGAAGCTAAGGGAATAATGAAGGTTATATTTGCAGGGAAGAATATATTAGAAGGTTGCAGTAGAGAAAGGCAAAGAATGGCTGTATTGTGTAAAACAATTTCAATCATGGTGTTTCTTATTTTCTTTGCTGCGACTGTAGACATGGAAGCTCAACAGCATAGGGCATTGAAAGATGCTTTTGCTGATAGATTTCTGATTGGTGCTGCGCTCAATGAAAGTCAGGTCAGGAGTAGAAATGAACAGTTGCATTCACTGATTAGAAGAGAATTTAATAATGTGGTGGCTGAAAACTGTATGAAGCTTGAGCGCCTTCAACCTCAGGAAGGAATATTTATGTTTGAAGAAGCAGACCGATTGGTTGAATTTGCGGAGGCTAATAGACAGATTGTAACTGGTCATTGTCTTGTATGGCATTCTCAGGTTCCTGACTGGTTTTTCAAGAATAGTGAAGGAGAGTATGTGGACCGTGAAACTTTGATAAATAGAATGCGTAGTCATATTTATGCTGTAGTAGGACATTTCCGTGGAAAGGTAAAAGGATGGGATGTGGTTAATGAAGCTGTTGAAGGTGACGGGACTTTCAGAAAATCACCATTCTATAATATTATTGGTGAAGATTTTATTCGCCTTGCTTTTCAGTTTGCCCATGAAGCGGATCCTGATGCAGAACTGTATTATAATGATTATGGCATGGATTCACCAAAGAAGAGAGATGCTGTATGTGCTCTTGTTCGTGCTCTGAGACAGAACGGGTGTAGGATTGATGCTGTAGGTATGCAGTCACATGTAAGTTTTGATACTCCGCTTGATGAGTATGAGACAAGTATCAAGGCTTTTGCATTAGAAGGTGTAAAAGTGATGATTACGGAACTTGATCTTAGTGTTCTGCCATGGCCTAAGGGTAATTGGGGGGCAGCTATAGAAACTAATTTTCATTATACCGATGATATGGATCCATATTCTGACGGATTGACTGTTGAGATGGAGAAGAAGCAGACTGATTTTTATTGTCAGTTGTTTGATATTTATAATCGTAATTCAGATGTTATTTCCCGAGTCTGTTTTTGGGGAGTCTGTGATGGTGATTCATGGAAAAACAATTGGCCCATTCCTGGACGTACAGATTATCCGCTTGCTTTTGACCGCTGTCTGAACCCTAAACCGTTTGTCTACAAAATATGCAATTCTGGATTTACAAAAGAGTGATTGTCATGTATAGGCAAAAGATAAAAAAGTATAAATTTCTGCAGGTCTGATAAATGGTTTGCCAATTGCCTTTGATTTGAAAATTATGATGTACATTTGCAAGACAAACTAAAAAAAGGATCTGTAGATTCACTATGAAATATTCAGTAAAGAAAATAGTGTGTTTCCCGCTTATCGTATGGAGGTGGTATACCAGCCAATACACAGGAACATGGTATCAGAGGATTGTTACTCCGGTGGCTTCTTTTGTTATGTTCTTCTTTCTGTATTTGGGAGCTGTAGATGTCAATTTGTTCGGATTGTTCGGTAAATCTCCGACAATGGAATGTATAGAAAATCCGATAACTAATGAAGCGTCTTTGGTATATAGCAGCGACAGTGTGTTGATTGGGAAATTTTTCAGTGAGAACCGTTCTCCTGTAAGATTTGAAGATATATCTCCGTATGTTACTTATGCACTTGTTTCAACGGAGGATGAACGCTTCTTTTTACATCATGGGATTGATTATCAGGGAGTTTTTGCTGCTGTTAAAGATATGGTGAAAGGTCATGCCAGAGGGGCAAGTACTATCACACAACAGTTGGTGAAGAATCTGTTCAAGATTCGTTCACAATATTCTACAGGCCTTTTAGGGAAGATTCCCGGATTTGGAATCTTTGTAATGAAATCAAAAGAATGGATAACTGCGATAAAGATTGAAAATAAATATAGTAAGCAGGATATTCTTACGCTGTATCTGAACACAGTGGATTTTGGTAGTAACGCATATGGTATCAAGACTGCTGCAAGAACTTATTTCAATACAACTCCGGATGCTCTTACTCCAGAACAGGCTGCAACTCTTGTGGGGTTGTTGAAGGCAACGACTACTTATAATCCTAAAGTGAATCCACAACGCAGTCTTGAAAGAAGGAATGTTGTGCTTCATAACATGTATACGCATGGTAAACTGACGCGAAACGAGCTTGATTCTCTTTCTCATCTGCCGATAATGCTTAACTATAAGGTGGAGAAGACGTATGATGGAAGAGCGCAGTATTTCAGGGAGGCATTGCGTGAGTATTTATCGCAATGGTGTAAGGATAATAATGTGGATATTTATTCTGACGGATTGAAGATTTATACCACTTTGGATACACGTATGCAAAGGTATGCGGAATATGCTGTGCAGAAACAAATGCGGGTGATACAGGAGCGTTTCGATAATCATTGGCGCGGGATGAATCCGTGGAGAGGGGAGAATGGAAAGGAAATTCAGAATTTTATTGAAGATATCGCCGGACGTTGTGAGTATCATAGGATTCTTAGTACAAGATATGCTGACAATCCTGATTCTATAGATTATTATATGAATCTGCCTCATCGTGTGAAATTATTTGCGTATGATGCACCGAATCATCAGATTGAATGTGAGATGAGCACGATGGACTCCATACGCTATATGGTAAAGATGATGCACTGTGGATTTGTTGTGATGGAACCTCAAACGAGCCATGTGAAGGCATGGGTTGGGGATGTTGACTTTAATGCTTGGAAGTATGATAAAGTGACTGCAATGCGTCAGCCGGGTTCTACGTTCAAATTATTTGTTTATGCTTCGGCATTTGAAGATGCAGGTCTTACTCCTGTGGATCGAAGGGTGGATAGTTATATTAGCTTAAAGGTTCCGGATAAAAAGACTGGTGAAGTAAAAGTTTGGACTCCACATAATGCCAACGGATATTGCACAGAAGGAAATGTCCCATTGAAATCTGCCTTTGCGCAGTCTATAAATACAATAGCTGTAAAGTTGGGTCAAGAGACAGGAATAGACAATGTGGTCAGAATTGCTCATGCTATGGGTATACATAGTGAACTTGACGATACTCCTTCTCTTTCGCTTGGTGCGTCAGATGTGACATTGCTTGAACTTGTAGACGCTTATTGTACAGCTATGAATGACGGTATGCAGCGTGATCCGATATTGGTTACACGAATTGTAGACCGTGATGGAAAAGTTATCTATGATTGTGAAAGGGATGTGCCGGGTGCACAGCGTGTGATATCTTATCGAACTGCATTTTATTTGCAACGTTTGCTTTGGGGAGGTATGCGTGAGCCTGGAGCTACAACGAGTGCATTGTGGCAATATGTGCATTGTTATGATACAGAACTTGGGGGTAAAACGGGTACATCATCCAATCATTCCGATGCTTGGTTTGTAGGTACATCGCCATATCTTGTTGGAGGATCATGGGTTGGGGGTGAATATCGTTGCATCCATTTCCGGACAGGGCAACTTGGACAGGGAAGTCGTACAGCATTGCCTATATTTGGCTATTTTATGGAGAAACTACTTGCTGATCCTGCCTTTGCTCACTATCATGGTAAATATCCGGAGCCGAAGGAAAATATTAATCCTAATACATATATTGGACCTTCTTTTTATGCTCCAAAACCGGAAGAATCGGATAGTGTGTCAGTAAATGTAAGCAGTGGAGATTCCGGAAATATCGGTGTGGATGAGACAAAGAACAGTGATGATGTTATAGAATTGTCAGGCAATTAATGATGAATACGGAAATAACAAGTACAGATACTATTGATATTGACAATCCGCAATTCAGAAATGCACTTAATCTGGTGCAGTTTACTGCACAATCTGTGTTTCTTACGGGAAAAGCCGGTACGGGTAAATCCACTTTTCTGAAATACATATGTAAGACAACAAAGAAAAAGTTTGTGGTTCTCGCTCCTACAGGTATTGCTGCCATTAATGCCGGAGGATGTACCATACACAGTTTCTTTAAATTGCCTTTCCACCCTTTGGTGCCGGACGATTCGCGTTATGCGGGAAATCGTTTGCGTGACTTTCTTAAATACAGCAAAGAACATTGCAAGTTATTGAAGTCTGTTGAGCTTATCATTATTGATGAGATTTCTATGGTACGTGCCGATATCATAGATTTTATTGACCGCATTCTGCGTGTGTATTCTGGAAATATGAGATTGCCTTTTGGTGGCAAGCAGATGTTGCTTGTCGGTGATGTATTCCAGCTTGAGCCGGTTGTCACTCGTGATGAACGTGAAATTTTGAACCGTTTTTATGAAAATCCGCATTTTTTCTCAGCACGCATATTTCGTGAGTTTCAGTTGGTTTCGATAGAACTGACCAAAGTGTATAGACAGAATGACGAGGTGTTTATTGGAGTGCTTGACCGTATACGTACCAATTCTGCGACATCGGCAGATTTACAGCTTCTCAATACTTGTGTTGTTCGAGAAGTGGATGGAGAAGGAGAGGGTGATGTTTCTTCTGTTGGAGTGGAGAGTGGTACTGCTGCCTCTTCTTTGGCTGATACAGCTTCTTTTACAATAACTCTTGCTACAAGAAGAGATGTCGTTGAAACTATTAATCAGAGAAATCTTGACGGAATAGAGGGTGATTCTATTTTTTTCAAAGGAGATATAAAAGGAGAGTTTCCTGCAAATTCCTTGCCTACTTTGCTTGAACTTGAATTGAAAGTAGGGGCGCAGATAATATTTATTAAAAATGATCCTGAGAAGCGTTGGGTCAATGGTACCCTTGGACAGATTGTTGGGGTAGATGAGAATGAGGAGAAGTTGTATGTCGTGTCAGATGATGGAAGGCAGTATGATGTGGAGCGTGCACAATGGGCGAATGTGAGATATACTTACAACGAAGAGGAAAAAAAGATTGAAGAAGAAGAACTTGGGGTTTTTACACAGTTTCCTGTTCGGTTAGCATGGGCAATAACTATACATAAAAGTCAGGGACTTACATTTAATCGTGTGTCTGTGGATTTTACAGGAGGAATATTTGCTGGAGGCCAGACATATGTTGCTTTAAGCCGTTGTCGCTCTCTCGACGGATTGCATTTGAAAAAAGATATAACTCGTTCGGATATATTTGTCAATAATGATGTAGTGCGTTTTTCACAGCAATTTAATAATCAGCAGGCTGTTGATATTGCTCTTCGCAGTGCATCTGCCGATATTGAATATCATGATGCGGCAAGAGCTTTTGATAAGGGAGATTTTGAATCCTGTTTATCACATTTCTTTAAAGCGATACATTCACGTTATGACATAGAAAAACCGTATGCCAGACGATATCTCAGAAAAAAACTTAATGTGATTAATACTCTTAGGAATGAGATAGAACTACTTCATAAAAAATTGGCTGACAAGCAGTTGGAGATGGACCGTAAGCAAGAATTGCTTGACGGGTATGCAACAGAGTTCTTCTTGTTAGGTAAGGAATCTTTGGCGGCAGGCGATTCTGTGGCAGCAATAGCTAATTTTGATAAGGCTATCTCATTGAATCCGAAATATATAGAGGCCATTGTCAGCAAGGGACGGACTCTTCTTGATTGTAGCAGAAAGCGTGAAGCGATGAAAGTGTTGAATGAAGCACTTGATATTTCTCCTTCTCATTTTCGGGCTCTTTATACTCGTGGAAAGACTTTTTTCGCCCTGGGGCTTTTGGAGGAGGCCTTGTCAGATCTTGATCGTGCTACGAGTCTTAAGCCTAAGAATATCAGTGCTCATCAGCTTTTTGGCGATGTGTTGTCGGCTATGGGGGATGAAGATGCTGCATCATTGCAATGGGCTATAGCTGACAGGTTGAAAAAAGAAAAATATAGTAGAGGAAGTGATACAATAGCAGATTGATTGTTGTCTGTTTTTTTTGTGAAGTAAAACTTTTTACAGGTTGCTTTCTCGGGGTATTATGTTATATAAAAGCAATAAGGTGAGAATATCAGAATATGATTCTCACCTTATTGCTTTTTATATGTATTTTTGCTATGTGACTCGCATAGGATTCAAACCTATAACCTTTTGATCCGTAGTCAAATGCTCTATTCAGTTGAGCTAGCGAGCCGTTGTTCTTTCATTTTTCGAGTGCAAAGTTAGTGTTCTTTTATTGAATATACAAATTAAGATGCTTCTTTTTATTTGTTTTATTCAGGATAATGTGATATTGAAAGTTATAAAGAAGCGCAATCAGATGTTCACACACCCTATTGCGCTCATTCAAGTTTTTTCAAAACATTTTGAAAAAAATGAACAAATACTATGAAAAACTAACTCTGAAAAAATTACTTTATTTACGAATGCAAATTTATTATTTGTTTGTGATATAACAAAGAAAAAACGTTTCTTTTTGTTATGAAAAATGGAATTTTTATTAGTGAATGCAAGTTTTATTGATTAAATACTTGTAATTTGTTATAAATTGGCGCGTAGAAGAAATAAAGAAAGAGAGATATTGCTGAACTGCACCCCCAAAGTTGGATACAAAACTTTTAGGGCGCAGTTCAGCAATGTCACTTTTTATGTATATGATTTGATTCTTGTTTTAGATTTTAAGTCTTTCTTTTGAAGGCACAAGATAATAGAAGACTTTAGAATTGTTTTCTGTCTGAATGAAAATATAGCGTAACGAACGCTTTTAGAACTGTTCGTTACGCTTTGCACTTAGGATTTTCTCCCGTTTTATGGACTTGTTTTTAATGATTTTTTTATTGATGTTTATAGGATTTCAATATCCTGTGCCACCTTTGGTTCTTCCTTGATGATTATTTTGGGAAGACTGATTGTGAGTACACCGTTTTCAACTTTTGCGCCAATTTTCTTTTTGTCCACATCTTCAGGCAGAATCAGAGTCTGTTGGAATTTTGAATATGCGAATTCGCGACGTAGATAACGAACATTCACAGGCTTGTTGTTTTCTCCATCTTTCGGTTCGCTCGATTCATGATGTTTCTTTTCCATTGTAATGACGAGATCGTTATTCTCGTTAATTTTGATACTGAAGTCTTCTTTGCACATACCAGGAGCTGCCACTTCAACCTTGTATTCTACGTTGCTTTCCAGAACATTGATTGCTGGTGCTGTCGCTTTGGTTTTAGGCATCCATTCCGTATCAAAAAAATCATTGAATATTTCTGGTAGCCATCCGTTAGGTGTTCTTCTGATTGGTGTCATAATTGTACCTCCTCTTTTTTTATTGTTATCAATTTATTTATATACAACTTAAAAACCGTTGTAAAATGATTTTGTTCATTTTTTTTGGTTTTGTCAATAGAAGTACAAATTCTATACCAATGAAGATTTATTTAATTATTGTGACAAATTGTCTTATATTATGTAATATTGGCATATATTCTCCTCATTTCTTTTTCCCAAATGCAGGATCTATTTTTAGAAGAGCCGATACTCCGGCTGTTATGATGCAACTTACCATTACCCATACAAAAAAGTTTTCATAGCCTATCATGTCTGTAATTTTTCCTGCAACCATTCCCGGCAGCATCATGCCGAGTGCCATGAATGCAGTGCAGATGGCATATATAGAAGTGCTGTTTTCTCCGCGTGAAAAATAGATAAGATATAGCATGTATGCTGTAAACCCAAACCCATATCCGAATTGTTCTATAAATACGCATGTGTTTATCAGAAACAAATTGCTTGTTTGCGTAGCACTTAAATATATATATACGGCATCCGGTAAAGATATGCTCAGGACCATCCACCAGAACCATTTTTTCAGTCCGTCTTTTGCCACAACAAATCCTCCGAGCAGGCCTCCGAGAGTGAGTCCGATGATTCCTACGGTTCCATAAACGAATCCTACTACGTCGGTTTCGAGTCCCATACCTCCTTTTTCTATAGGGTCAAGCATAAATGGATTTACGATTTTTACAAGTTGTGCTTCCGGGAAACGAAATAGCAGCATAAACAATAATGCCGATGTAATCTGAGGTTTTGAGAAGAATATTTTTAGTGTTTTGTAAAATTCATTTATCGCATTCTTTATGTTGAAGACAGGAGTGCTCATTTGGGGATTATGATTGCATGTATGTTCCACTTTAGGAAGTATGAACTTATGGTATGCAGTAGCAATAATGAAGAAGCCTGCTATAACAAAAAAGACAACCGACCAAGATAGGGGAATATTTCCGCTTTTCTCCAATACTCCTGCCAGCATGATGAGTGCTCCTTGTCCGAATATGGTCGCTATTCTGTAAAAGGTACTGCGTATACCCACATAAAATGCCTGCTCATGACTGTCGAGTGCTAGTATATAAAAACCGTCAGCAGCTATATCGTGTGTAGCACTGCTGAAAGCCATGAGCCAGAAGAAGGCCAGAGAAGATTTAAACCATAGTGCAGTAGGCAGAGTCAAGGCGATGCCAGCACATCCTGCTCCGATAAGTAGCTGCATAGTGATAACCCACCATCTTTTAGTCTGTATTGCATCTATAAATGGACTCCATAGAGGCTTAATGACCCATGGGAGATATAGCCATGATGTGTAAAGTGCAAGATCTGTGTTTGACAGTCCCATTTTTTTGTACATGGTGGTTGATATAGCCATTACAGCAATATATGGCAAAGCTTCTGCAAAATATAGAGAAGGAACCCAAGAATATGCCTTTGTTTTTCTCATAAATATAAAGATATTTTACTTGTTATTGTCTTTTGGAAAAGTTGTCAAAAATTTTTTCATGTTCCATGTTTTAAGAATTGTCCATGCTAATGGGGCACATAATACATTGACAGTAAAAAACGTTTTGAATCCAAGTTGTGTTTCAATCCATCCGGAAAGTGACATGGGGATTAGTATAGTACCTGCCACAAGCGGTACATAAAGATAATTTACAGTATTTCTATAACGCTCTCCTGATATATGTCGTACAAACGGCATGCAGACATTCAGCCCAAAACCGAACATGATTTGTGCACTGAATGTGGCACAACATAATATGAGCATGTTGTCTGTTGGCTGGTAGAAGGCCATAGCCATATAGATTGTCGGCGACAATGTCAGCATTATAGCCATTGGCCAGAACATTTTGGCTTCGCCTTTTTTCCTTGTCATCCGTCTTCCTATGGCAATTCCGGTAGAGAAGGCAATGACTCCAATTGTTCCTTGTGCGAATCCGACATCCTGCAGAGAGCAGTTCAATCCGCCATTGTCAGCAGAAGCCAGCAGAAAGAAAACTCTTGTGTTGAACATCAATGCCTGTGGAATAAGCAGAAAGAATAGACTTGCTACTGTATGTGTAATGTATGGCTGTTGCCGTATTCTGTCAATGATTCTTATTTCTGCTTTTACTGTATCCACTACAGACTCGTGAATATACCGATTATATACTTTGGGCGAATGTAGTGTAATGATATTGATTGCCACTAAGATGAGGAATACTCCTGCAACAAGATAATTTTCCATAGCCCATGCTTTGCTGATGTCCCTGAAAAATATTTCAAGAAAGCCGACAATGATGATGAGTACTCCGTATGTCATTGTCATGGTGGTCTGTGATACAAAAATCTTGATCTTGTTATATATTTTTTGCTGCTTAGGGTATAACATGCATTCGTAATACATTCGTGCAAGTAGTTCGTGCCATGCACAGAAAAAGGCTATGGAAAACATGCAGGAGAACAGTCCCCAGGCATTTGAAGCTAAGTTGTTGATGTATAATGCAGTGAGTGTAAGACAAATGAATAGGCATATTTCCACACAATGTATATTCCGTTTGAAGTTCCCTGCTTTTCTTATTTTTGAGCGCATGAATGATTTCAGAACCCACGGCAGAAAAAGCAATCCGCTGAAGATGGTTGCTACAGAATGGCTTACTCCAAGCTGTATAAACATCAGCAGAGAGACGAAAGTAACCATTGCAGATGGTATCTCCTCTGCTGCAAACAGGCTTACAATCCATAAGAATGGGTTGTGTTTTTTGTTTTCTGATTTATTCTGAAGCATTCGGCTTTTGTTTTAGTATATCTTTTCTATTTGGCTTCCATGATAATAGTGCATAAGTATTTCATCATACTTATATCCGCGTTCACCCATCACGGCTGCACCTATTTGGCATAATCCCACACCATGTCCCCAGCCGGCACCTCTGATTATGAACTTTGAAGGCATGTGGTCGGTAGGTGAGTTGTATACTTCTTCTACCATGAAGGCTGAACTTTTCAGATGGCTTTCTGACAGTATCCTTCTTATTTCCAGCTCTTTCCCTATCTTGATTCTGAGTTTTTTACCAATAATGCTCAAAAGCATGATACGTCCGGATCTGCCTCTCTCGATAGGTGTGATGTGGAGAATAGGGCCCAAGTCCATTTTAAGCTTCTTGCAGATGAGCTGTGATATTTCTTCTTGAGTATATTCTACAGTCCATCGGTAAAAGTCATTTGTTTCCAAATCATAATTGTTCAATATCTGCTGTAATATAGTCTTGTCTTTTGTATTACAGAATGCATCAGGAGATTCTTTGATCCATTTTTCCATATCCCTTTCGCTGAGTGCAGGAAGAGCTGCTCCCTCGTCATCACAGTCTCTTTGGGAGATAAGATAAGGCTTGTTTTCATTTTCCCAGCATACTTCGAATTGTTCTGTGATGCCTCCGCAACATTTAGAGAAACGTGCGTCACATATTTCTTTTTGGTAGGTCAATACTTCGCCCCGGGTGCTTTTTACAGCCTCTGTTGCATTTTTTTTTGATATTCTGGTTATTCCTTGGTATCTTTGACAGTGGTCGTCTGCACAAACATCGAACAGGGTGTGTTTTTCCTGGTCATACCAGCGTATAATCAAAGATTCCGATTCGGACTGCTCCGATTCCGGTTTTTTCTTGCAGCCTTCTTCCTTTTCAGCTTGTCTTTTTTGCATTTGTGCGATGAGCCAACTTCGGGCAATGACAGCATGCGCTTTAAGGAATTCAGTTGAGGCTGTAGCATTCATTTCTGATGAAATCACACTTTCCAAATATTCTTCGACCGGAAGTATGTTGATGGCATACAGTTGTCCCTCTATTGCAATAAGTTTCAAAATTCCCCGGAATGTCTGTGTTTCCTTGCGTTCCCAATGAAAGCCTATCCCTATGGTGACATCGTTGAGAGAGAAAGAACCGTCTGCCGCTTCCGGGCTGAATACAAGTTCTTCATACATGTTGTTTTGCCATACGATATATCCGTCCCGGCATTCTGCTTCCTGCTCTCCGCTTGCTCTGTTTTCTCCGATGAAATAAGTGGAGTTAAATCGGAATTGTATCTTTTGTGCATTTATGATGCCTACACTTACTTTGGGTTCTTCCATGATGAGTCTTTTTTAGACATAGTCTATGATATGATAAAAAGCAAAAGCTGTAATATCTTTATACAAAGATACGGCAACTTTTGCTTTTTATCTATCTTTTCTTCTGTAAAATCAGAATTCGTCGTGTTTGAGTTTCTTTATCATCAGAAGTTCATCATCAAGTGATATTCCTACTTCACGGATTATTTCTGCTGCTGTTTGGGAATCAATCTTGTCAAAATCTTCTTTTCTTGGAGTTACAATCAGTCCTCCCATGTCGAGCGCGCCAGGACTTACAATCATTTTGTTTTCTTCTTCTTCTGCAAAGTAGCAGTCTGGACGGTGTTTGCTGCGAGGAATGATGATTGATACGAGTCGAGGAGTGCCATCATTTTTGCAGTTCATGGTCCATGCGAAAATATTCATTCTCGGTTCCGTCTCTCCTTCATATATGGTTAGTGCCTCATATACTTTACGGAAAAGGAAGTCACTGGCTTCAGCAGTTCTGGTTACGATTATCAGTCCCGGACAAATATATCCTCTCAAACTGAATATGCCTGTGTCGTCTGCTGTTGGCTCAAGTTTGAGGGCTTCAATAAACTCTTCGTCACTGATAGGGTAGAGTCGGGAGCGTGTGGAGCGGTACAGCTTGTCCCAGTCGCGTTCCAAAGGGAGCACACCGCGTATGCCGGCCTGAAAATGTACGTGATCTGGTGCCGATGCCCCACATTGCGGTCCGTTGTAGAATACGAACATGTCATCGAAATTGCTTGCCATTTCCATCATGTCTTTGTAATATGGAAGTATTGCCTGAGGGCGATGCTGCCTTAGAGGTATGGTGAAATGTTTGGGCAATATCGGATATGGGTTTACCAGAAGATGATATTTAGATGATAGAGGAAAATCGATCTGTTCTTCCGGCAAATTTGTGTCACATAGGAAGCATGGGCGGTTGGCTATGCTCTTGGCATCTATGTTTGCTCCGGTTGATACGATACGTGCAGGGTTGTGTTGTATGCAGATGTTACTTCCGTCTATGTTAAAATCCTTTGTCTGAACATCTTTCAGTTCTTCGTAGCGTTCAGCGGCCTGTTTCCATACAGACAATTGGTTTTCAAAAAGTTTGTTTGCATCATTGCTGGTGGCCTGTTGACTCCAATAGATGTTGAGACGCTGCCGTGAAGCTATTTCTATGGTACGCAGACTGTCTTTGTACCTGTTGTTGGCATTCAGTTGTTCCTGTGTCAAGGTGGCATCTGTATTCCCCTCCCAGCGGCGGCACAAGTATAGCTCGTCGAATATTCTTCCGATCTTGTAAGAACGTGAAAATTCTAATCCGAGCGCATAATCTTCTCCGTAGCTTGTATTAGGTACTCCTATTTTACGTAGAATAGGTGTAAAAAATGCACGTGGAGCACCGAATCCGTTTATACGTAAGGCATTGTTGCGACCATTCTCGTCTGTCCATTCCTTGTGGTCTATTAGTCCTGGCGGAAGTGTGTGGAGTAAGAAATCGCACATACGATATGAACCGATTACCATGGCACATTTTTCCTCGTAGAATTTGTCGATAATTCTTTGTAGGGTGTTTGTGCCGCTGTACAGGTCATCGCTGTCGAGCTGTACAGCGAATCTTCCGCACCGGAAGTCGTTGATGGCCATGCTCCAGCATCCTCCTATGCCCAAGTCTTTTTTCTCCGGTACAATGCAGATGCAACGCTTGTCTTCTGTACATATTTTGTCAATGATTTCTCTTGTGCCGTCAGTTGAATGGTTGTCTACCACAATTACATTGTAGCTGAAATCTGTAATCTGGTTGAGAGCAGAATGTATAGCGTCAGCAATGGTCCGTGCACGGTTACGTACTGGTATAATTACAGATGCTTCATATTTGAACTCAAACCTGTTGATTGCCGCCTCGCTGACAGTGTCTGCTTCAATATATGCACCTATTCTGCGCAAATGTTCAGTGCACACTTTTTCCATTTCTGCCTGCACATGGCTGTTGCGTGGATCTACATAATCGAACTGTTTTTCTCCACTGAGACGTATGTCGTCGTTGTTTTCTGTATAAAGGTATTCTCCTATATGGAAAAGTGGCTTGTCTGAACGGGATATGAATAACTGTAGCTCATACCATCCGGCATATTCGAAATCACTGTCTGCAAATTCTTTTGTATATGCTTTCATGATTTCTGCATTGAAAAGGAGTAAAGAACCGAAATCAAAATCATTCCGCAGACTTCCGATTTGATAATCGATTACCGGAACTTTTTTCAATGTGCCGCCATTGATTTGGTTGCGGTCGGAATATACCAGCCCGGCATTGATGTTCAATGCTACATTCATGAATCTTGCAAGTGCCATGTATCCAAGTGCCAGTGGTGTGGATTGAGTATAAAGCAGTACAAAAGATGAACTGGCCACAGATGCTATTTCTCTGACAGTTTTCGTACTCTGTAGATTATCCACATATACGATGTGGCATCCTTCTATGGGGGCTGCACTCCTGTCTGTGGTGAGTAAAAATACGTTGTTCACAAGTTTTGATTCAAGAAACTGAGCGGCATTCTTTGATGTGGTTTCAATATCTGTGTACGGTATAAAACAGTCTATTCCCCTATTCATATTGTTAGTCTGTTAAAGTTGTTATAATTGTTGTCTTGTATTACCATGAAGGTTGCATTTTTCGTGAAAACGGTATAAAATGCAAAGTATTCTTCATAACATTGCAAAAATAGACAAAAAAAGTATGTGGACGACCATTTTTAATATATTTTTTTTCTTTCTGTGCAGCGTAATAATATAAAACTTTGTGTATTTATATATGTATCTTTTTATTCTGAAAGAAATGGACTTCTATATGTTTTTGGACTACTTTTTTCTCTCGTTTTTGTGCGGTTTCCTATCACGGAGTGAGGCTTAACAATGTGCATTCTTGTTGAGGACTTTCTTTTTGGGTGTTGCACCCTAAAAGTCTGAATAGTGCACAAAGTTCTCAAATTGGCAGCATTGATTTGAAAACATTGTGCGGCGGATTAAAAAAATCAACAGGAAGAAACTTTGTTTTTAGTGTGAAAAATTCTTCAATCAGCACTGTAGTTTTTATAAACTGCACTGCTGATTGTAAAAACTACAGTGCTGATTTTATAATCGACAGTGCTGATTGAAGAATTTTGTGCAGTGTTTTGTTTCTTACTGTATATACAAGAAATATTAAACAGAGGAACTTGGGATGTTTTTTCATCAATGTCTGAATCGTTCAAAAATAGTTTTTTCATCAGACTTTAATACTTCTTTTATAAATGAGTAAACAATATTAAGAGGAATGAAAAATAGATTTCCATAACTAATTATTTTCTTTTTTGTCACTTTTCTGCTAACTTTGTAACCGATATGCAGAAGCATAGCTGTATGTGTATGCCCAAGTGTTCGATATAGGATAAAGGGTTTTATGCAGCCGTGTGCTTGAACACCACGTAAAAAACAAGAAATATGAAGCAGAACCGAACGGTTAGTGTATCTTTCATGCTCATGGGGATACTTTTTTGTGTATGCCTTGTGGCATCAAATCTTCTTGAAACCAAAGTCGTACAGTTGGGAACAGTATCTATGACTGCCGGTTTCATTGTTTTCCCGATTTCTTATATAATAAATGACTGTATTGCGGAGGTGTGGGGCTTTCGTAAGGCTCGTCTTATTATATGGATGGGGTTTTTAATGAACTTCTTTGTTGTAGCTCTCGGAGGCATAGCAGTAGCTATGCCGGCAGCACCATTCTGGGAAGGTGAAGAAGCCTTTAATTTTATTTTTGGGCTTGCACCGAGGATTGCAGTAGCAAGTCTGACAGCCTTTCTTGTAGGCTCATTTCTCAATGCTCTTGTGATGAGCAAGATGAAAATTGCAGATAACGGACGTCATTTCTCATGGAGGGCAATAGCCTCCACATTGGTGGGCGAGAGTGCTGACTCGTTGATTTTCTTTCCACTTGCTTTTGGCGGATTGATGTCTGTCGGAGAATTGCTGAAACTGATGGCATTGCAGGTTGGGGCAAAAACGCTATACGAAATCATAGCTTTGCCATTGACTATAAAAGTTGTAGGATATGTGAAGAGAGTGGAAGGAGAGGATATTTATGACAAGGACATATCATATAATATACTAAATATAAAAGATATATAAAAATGGACAAGAATAAAGCTCTTGTGGTGTTTAGTGGAGGACAAGACAGTACTACGTGTTTGTTTTGGGCGAAAAGGGAGTTCAAGGAAGTCTATGCACTGAGTTTTCTTTATGGGCAGAAACATGCGAAGGAAGTGGAGCTTGCAGAGAAGATTGCGATTAATGCCGGTGTTCATTTTGATGTGATGGATGTTAATTTTATCAGCGGCTTGAGCACAGGTTGTTCTCTCACGGATGTGTCGGTGGAAATGGACAAAGTGAAACCCGAGGGTGGTGTGCCCAACACATTTGTTCCGGGACGCAATCTTTTTTTTCTTAGTGTAGCTGCTGTGTATGCACGTGAGCATGGCATAAGCCATATTGTGACAGGGGTTTCCCAAACAGATTTTTCCGGTTATCCGGATTGTCGTGATGCCTTCATAAAGAGTTTGAATGTCACTCTGAATTTGGCTATGGATGAACAGTTTGTCATACATACACCGCTGATGTGGATAGACAAGTGTGAGACATGGGCATTGGCAGATGAGCTGGGTGTGCTTGATCTTGTGCGTAATGAGACTCTGACCTGTTATAATGGGGTTCAGGGTGACGGATGCGGGCATTGTCCGGCATGCAAGTTACGGCATGAAGGACTGGAGAAATATTTGCAGCAAAAAATGAATGAACTGAATACAGCTGAAAAATATTCTTAAAAACAATCATTTAATCAGATAGGAAAAGTGTCGGAAAGAGAAAATGAAGGCTTGAAGAGCCTGGGAAAAAAAACAGAATATAAGCAGGATTATGCTCCTGAAGTGCTTGAATCATTTGAGAACAAGCATCCGGAGAATGATTATTGGGTAAGATTCAATTGCCCGGAGTTTACAAGTCTATGTCCTATTACCGGACAACCCGATTTTGCAGAGATCCGTATAAGTTATCTGCCTGATCGTCGTATGGTGGAGAGTAAAAGCCTTAAGCTTTATCTTTTCAGTTTTCGTAATCATGGTGATTTCCATGAAGATTGTGTGAATAAGATAATGAAGGATTTGATAGCCCTGATGGATCCTAAGTATATAGAAGTGACAGGAATATTTACTCCTCGGGGAGGTATCTCTATTTATCCTTATGCCAACTACGGCCGTCCGGGTACCAAGTATGAGCAGATGGCTGAATACAGACTGATGAATCATGATATGGATTGAGTGTTTTTAGATAATAGGGATATACAAATGCATAGTTTTGTCTGGTATAGAAAATTTGGATTTCATTCTATGTCAGTGGACGTAGTCTTTGTATATCCTTATTTTTTTATCTGAATTTCTTAGGTGTTATTCCTGCTCTTCTGATAAAGAACTTTCTGAATGCGGATTGATCGGAAAAATGAAGAAATACAGAAATTTCTTGGATTGATAGGTTGGAATGATGTAAAAGTGAACGTGCTTCGCTATAAAGCATTTCATATATCAGTTCCGATACACTTTTTCCTGTGATTTTTTTGATGATAAGAGTCAGGTGGTGGGAGGATATATTCAACTTTTGGGCATAGAAGTCTACTTTGTGTTCTTCTCTGAAATGTTTTATAAGCAGGGTTATGAAAGAATCTATAATACTTTCGTGCCAGTTTGTTTGTGACTGTTCGTGTGTCTGTCCATTCGTTTTGTCCAGATTTTGCTGTTGGTTGTAATGGGTGTCGATAATATGGCTTAGTTGCAGATAGAAAATGTTGATATGGCAGAGTACTATTTCATTTCTGTATAAATTGTTTGTATCTTCTTTTGCTTCTGCTATCAGCTGTATTACTGACATGATTTTGTTGTATTGTGTGTTGTTTATGGGGAATATGGGCTGTGAAAAGAATCGGACACCATATTTTGTGCGGCGCGAAATCATATCTGTTGAATCTGTTGCCGAGATATAATTTATACTGACACTGAAACAACATAATTCTATATCATCACTGTAAGATATGATGCGGAATATACGTCCAGGGAGTACTATGAAAAAAGATTTGGCTGTAGTCTGGTAGGTTTTATAGTTGATAGTGGCAGATAAGCTGCCCCTTATTATTATACATGCAAATAGTCGATCTGCATTGATTGGTGATGTGAAAAAGTCCTTTATTTGTTTCTTGTGAAAAATATGTATGGATATGTCTGATATGGTAGAATTTTTTTCCATATTAATAGCTGTATGTGAGTGTATGTGTTGAAAATCAGTGTAATACTATTTGTTTGTGTCTTTATGTAATGTGTGGATTGTCTTTTTCAGATATGTTATGTGAATGCAAATATAGTATTTATTTTTCTTTAGTGATGTCAAAATAAAACCATTTTGTGCTCAAAACCAACTCTTGCTGTTTGTGGATTTTGTCAGAACTTTGCAAATAAATAGAAGTATTTCTTCTTATGATTGGATATTCTGTATACAAGTATAATTGTTAAGGGTAACAGAACCAAGTCAGTAAAGTTCAATATTTATTATAGAAAAATGAATGTATTAAAGAGGATTGTCAGTCTGTTGCTTTTTACGGGAGGCTGCATTGGTGATTTATGTTCACAAAATGTTGGAACATTCACGCTTGATGATATTTTTGCTTTGGCAGAAGAGGCAAATTGTGATATGAATATTTTGAGGTTTGCAGAGCAGGAAGCCAAAGAAAGTATTGACGTAGCGAAAAACGCACGTTTACCGGATGTAAACGTGGGGTTATCGATTAGTTATCTTGGAGATGCTTATTTGTGGGAGAGAGATTTTGGTAGTGGTATGAATGCACCGATGCCTCATTTTGGCAATAATTTTGTTTTTGAAGCCTCTCAGGTTGTATATGCTGGTGGGGCAGTGAATGCCAATATCGAATTGGCAAAACTTCAGCATTCTGCTGCTTTTGTTGAAAAAGAAATCGGAACTCAAGAATTGAGACTGATGCTGGTTGGAAATTATCTTGAACTCTTTAAGCTGGGGAATATGGAAAAAGTGTATCTCCTCAATATTGAGCAGACAAAGAAACTCATAGAAGAGATAAAAGCAAAGCAACAGCAGGGGATAGCACTTAAAAATGATGTTACTCGTTATGAACTGCAACTGAAAAGCCTTGAGCTTGCAGTCATGCAGCTGCGTAACAATATGAATGTGATAAATCATAAGTTGTGTGTAGCTGTCGGTTTGCCTGAAACTACAGAAATAAGGGTGGACACTACAATGACGGACTGCCTTCCGAATATTTCGTCAGAAAATGAGTGGCAGGACGAAGCTGCTGTGTCATCCCCTTTGCTGGAACGAATGCGAATAGCTGTTGATGTGTCAAGAAAGCGTGAACGGATTGCTAAAGCTGGGCGGATGCCTTCTGTTGCGTTGTTTGCTGGTGATAAGCTTGACGGCCCAATTACAATTGAAGTGCCGCCAATAGATAAAAATCTGAATTACTGGTATGTGGGTGTAGGGATCAAATATAGTCTTTCGTCTTTGTTTAAGACTGGGAGGAATATACGTCTTGCACGAACTGCTGTATCTCGTGCTGAAGAAGACAGGCTGCGGATGCATAAAAATGTAAGAACGGAAATAAGAGATGCTTATGTACATTTTGAAGAGTCGTTTGCCGTGTACAGTACTCAAATGAAAAGCCTTGATTTGGCTCAACAGAATTATAAGGTTTTCAACAATCGTTATCTTAATGGGCTTGCTCTTGTGACGGATATGCTTGATGCCTCAAATATGAAACTTAATGCGGAACTTCAGGTTGTTAATGCGCGTATTGGTATTTTATTCAATTATTATAAACTTAATAAAGTTGCAGGTATACTGTAATATTTTCCTGTTAATCAAATTAATACACTGTTATGAATAGAAAAATGAAAAAGATGACTGTCAATGTCGTCACTATTGTGGTTTTGCTTGCTGCTCTTGTGTGGGTTTGTACGAGATTCATGCATCTGGGGAATGTGGAATATACAGATAATGCACAGATAAAGCAGCATATAGTACCGGTCAACAGCAGAGTGCAAGGATTTGTCAAGAAGATTTGTTTCGAAGAATATGCCCAGGTAAGAAAAGGTGACACACTGGTTATCATTGAAGATGCTGAATTTGTGTATCGTTTGCGTCAGGCTGAGGCTGATTGGGAGAATGCTATTGCAGGGAAGACTGTTATGAATTCTTCAATAAACACCGTTTCGAATAATATTTCTGTGACAGATGCTGCTATAGAGGAAGCGAAGATACAAATGATGAATGCTGAAAGAGAATATGTGCGTCATGATAATTTGTTGAAGCAGGATGCAGTAACAAGACAGAGGTACGATGCTGTAAAAACAGAATATGAGGCAAGCAAAGCACGGTATCAGAGACTTGTATTGCAGAAAGAGTCTACTGCACTTTCTCGTACAGAACTGACCAAGCGTTTGGGGCAGACAGATGCAGGTATCGCACTTGCAGAAGCGGCTGTGGAACTTGCCAGACTTAACCTCTCATATACGGTGATTACAGCTCCTTGTGACGGAACTACCGGACATAAGGGAATACAAGTAGGGCAGTTGATACAGCCTGGACAGACTTTGGTTGATGTGGTGGATAAGAATGATATGTGGATTGTGGCTAACTACCGTGAAACACAGTTGCACAATATTCAATGTGGGGCAGATGTGGATATCAGGGTTGATGCCGTGCCGGATATTACGTTTCATGGAAAGGTCACTTCTATTTCTGATGCTACTGGTGCTGCTTTCTCACTGATTCCACAAGATAATGCCACAGGGAACTTTGTGAAGGTAGAGCAGCGCATCCCCGTTCGTATTGAATTTGTTGGAAATGAGACAGGAGATATAGAATGCTTGCGTGCCGGTCTGAATGTTGAATGTGAAGTTAAATATTGAGTTTATGTCAGATTCTCATGCAATTCCGCCTTTCTCAATGCCGATGTTCAGAGATTTTGTGCCTGAATCTGTAAGACCATGGATATATGTATGTTTCGCATTTATGTTTCAGCTTTCAGGAGGAGTATATCTTGGTGCATTGAGCAGTATATTCGGAAGCAGAGGGCTTCTGCGTGAAGATATACTGATGTGTATGTACAGTAATCTTATAGGGATGTCCATGTACTTTCCTGTCTTGTTCAGAATGAAATTTAGGTTTACGAACAAAACTCTGTTGATGGCAGCAGCCTCAGTAATTCTTGTCACAAATGTCCTCGTTCCGTTCACGCATTCTCTTCCTCTTTTGTGGCTACTCTGTTTTATTGAAGGAGCTGCCAAGATACAAGGTACATTTGAGTGTATGTCAAATATTCAATTGTGGATGACTCCTAAGCGTGATTTCAGAGTGTTTTTTCCTCTTCTGCATATCTTCATTCTTGTGAGCATACAAGTGTCGGGCTGGATGGCTGCTTATTTTGCATATATTGCGCGCTGGGAATACATGCATCTTTTTATATGCGGACTGTTTCTTGTCATGCTTCTTGTCCAGATATCCTGTTTGCGTTTTGTGCGGATTATGCCTCGCTTTCCTCTTTATGCCATTGACTGGTTGGGGGCTGTAATGTGGAGCGCATTCTTTTTGCAAGTGACATTTATTGTATGTTACGGCGATCATTACGATTGGTATGATAATCCTTTGATATGCAATTTGACGGTGAGCGCATGCTGCTTTCTTGTGCTATGTGTCAGACGTATGTTGACCGTTCATCATGCCTATTTTGAGCCCAGAATGTTTAAGTCACGTACATTTGTCTGGCTTGTGGTGATGGTAATGGTTGTGGAAATGCTTCTTTCTGCCGAGTACATATTGGAGGAAGTTTTTTACGAAGCAGGAACTAAGTATACTTACATGACAATTGCCGGACTCAGATTGTATACAACACTGGGTGTACTCGTTGGATGTCTTTTTTCCTTATGGTGGCTGAAAGTGAAAGATTTTACAAATATACGTTTAATTGCAGTTGGAATGATAGGTATATGCATCTACTATATATTGCTTTATTTCAGAATTGCTGATTATATAAATATAGAATTGCTTTATTTGCCTGTTGCTGTACGAGGATTCAGTTGTGCTGTGATAAGTACGACATTGCTTTATACTTTGGAGACATCGATGAATTTCAAGATATTCTTTCAGTCGCTTGGATTTTTCAATATTTTCCACACTGTAGGAGGAGCGATAGCAGGCTGTGCAATTTATACATTTGGATTGAACCATTATGTGGGGGATAATATGCAAAGATACGGAGAACATGTCACAAATGTCGCAGTGGCTGCGAATCACCATGTTCCGTTTAGTGGCGAACATTTCACTAATCATCAATTTTATTTGGGGAGTTTTATGGCTGAATTTGCAGAAACTATGCAAGTAATAAGTATAAAACAGTTGCTGGGGTGGGCTTCTATCGTGTCTATTGCTATAGCTCTTGTTTTTCTTTGTAATGAAACATCTGTAAAATCATTGAATTGGCTTATGCCTGATTGGAGGCAGTTCGGCAAACATATACGGCGTCTTTATAGTAAACGTCGTTTAGTCAAAGAGCGTATGGAAGATGATACATACAGTCATTAATTTTAATACTGAGAATTTGCGTATAGGTAATTGGGCTTATACGCAATTTTTATTTGCTTTATGACCTTTTTACAGCCCTTTTCCATTTATTAGTTGTATCTTTGTAGCAAATTTAGGTAAAAAGATGCGTTTTTTTATTTATTTGTCGTATGACGGGTCGCAGTATCATGGTTGGCAAGTTCAGCCTAATGGAGTTAGTGTACAGGAAGTGTTGCAGAATGCTTTGACAACATTGCTTCGCGAGACAATAGATATTGTAGGAGCAGGAAGAACAGATGCAGGAGTGAATGCAAAGCTGATGGTAGCACACTTTGACTGTTCTGATAGTGCTGTGTCTGTTATCATGCAAGATCAACGGGACAGAGCGGCTGCATGGGGCAAGGTTTTTTCTGGAATGGATATGGATACGGCAACTCGGACCTTCATAAAGAAGGTGAACAGGATTTTGCCGCCGGATATTGCTGTGTATAGAGTGGTTCCTGTCAAGACGGATGCTCATGCAAGATTTGATGCTCTTTCGAGAACCTATCATTATTATGTGTCGACAGAAAAGTCACCTTTTAGTCGATATTTTTCTTATCGTTTTCCGCAACCTCTGGATTTTTCGCTTATGAACGAGGCTGCTAAGCATTTGTTCGATTATATCGACTTTACAAGTTTCTCCAAACTTCATACGGATGTGAAGACAAACAACTGTCGTATTATGAAAGCTGAGTGGACACAACTGTCGGATACGGAATGGATGTTTACGATTAAGGCGGACAGATTTCTTCGTAATATGGTGCGTGCGATTGTGGGTACTCTCTTTGAAGTGGGGAGAGGACGTATGTCTGTAGCAGACTTTTGTCGTGTGATTGAAAGAAAAAACAGGTGTGCTGCTGGTTCTAGTGTACCGGGAAATGCGCTTTTCCTTGCAGACGTAGAATATCCTTCTGCTGTGTTTGATTTGGATTTTTAATTATTAAATAGGATGTTTTCTCATGTGGTTGATATTAGCATTTTTATCTGCATTCCTTCTTGGATTTTATGACGTGTTCAAGAAGAAATCTTTGAATGGTAATGCCGTTATTCCGGTACTTTTACTTAACACTCTTTTTTCTTCGCTTATATTTCTGCCGTTTATTATGTTGTCGACAAATGGGATACTGAGTGAAGATTCTTTGTTTTATACCCATACTTATGGATGGGAAGAACATAAATATATACTGATGAAGTCTGTCATTGTACTGTCTTCGTGGCTGTTCGGATATTTTGGCATAAAGCATTTGCCTATTACTATTGTGGGGCCGATAAACGCCACTCGTCCAGTTATGGTGCTGGTAGGAGCATTGACTGTTTTTGGTGAAAGACTTTCACTGTTCCAGTGGATTGGTGTCATTACGGCAATGGTGTCGCTCTATCTCCTGAGTCGTACAGGCAAAAAGGAAGGAATAGATTTCAGGCATAACAAATGGATTGTATTTGTATTAGCTGCAAATATTCTTGGTGCATTGTCTGGGCTTTATGACAAGTATCTGATGGTGGCTCCTGAGAATGGTGGGGTAGGGCTTGACAAGATGGCTGTGCAGTCATGGTACAATATATATCAGTTTTTCATGATGGGAGCTATGCTGCTCATTCTTTGGATGCCTACACGAAAACGGACGACACCATTTCATTGGGAGTGGTCTATAATACTTATATCGGTCTTTCTTTCTGCTGCCGATTTTGTCTATTTCTACAGCTTGAGTCTTGACGGTGCGATGATTAGTATTGTATCAATGATTCGTCGAGGTTCTGTAATTGTATCTTTCTTGTTTGGTGCGATGGTCTTCCGTGAGAAGAATTTGAAAGCTAAAGTGGTCGATCTTGCACTTGTTTTATTGTCGATGGTTTTTCTTTTTATCGGAAGCAGGTGAGAATCTGTATATAAAACCTGTTCGGATTATATTATCTGGTGAAGAGAAAAGCTTGAGGTGCTTTAAAGTATACCTGCAATAGTATGTACACAATGTTAGAGTGAGGACTATATATAAAATGGAAACTCCGCAGACAGTATGTTGTGTGAAGATTATTCGTCACGCAACATACTGTCTGCGGAGTTTTTATAGGTTATAGAGAATTATCAGTTCTGTGACTTTAGTTTGAGGTTTGCGGCTTTAAGACCTTTTCCGCTGACCTTTAGTGTGATGTCTCCAGGAGTATTCTTTGTCTGTATGCCGATGACAAGTTCTCCGTTGAAGGTTTTCATGGTTGGTTGGGTGAATACTTCAAGTGAGGTGGCATCACCATTGCAGACTCCTTTGAATGTGCCAGCACCTTTTACGCTGAATGTAAGTTGATTTGATGCGTTCGGACAAGGAACACCGTTTTTGTCTACAATGCGTACTGAAACGAAAGCCATGTCCTGTCCGTCAGCCTTCAGTGGTTCATCAAGTGTAAAGAATGCAGGATTGTCTGTTGGGCACATGTCGGCATAAGAAGCCTTGCCTCCTTCGCTGCCACGGTCTGCGACAAGTTCTATATGATCTGGCTCTCCAGCTGTTTTTATTGTCTGTTCCCCAACGTTTTTCCCTTGTTCATCATAGACAACCACGCGTATTTCTCCCGGTTCGTATTTTACTTCGTTCCAGCGCAGACGATATCGGTCCATAAGCTTTTTGGGGTCCTTGGATATGCGTCCCTGGCTTTTGCCGTTTACGAACAGTTCTGCTGAAGGGTAGTTGGTGTAACAGTACACCGGAGTAACTTCTCCTTCACGTCCCTTCCATGTCCAGTGGGGAAGAATATGAATTGTCGGTTCCGATGTATTCCAACGGCTGCGGTACAGATAATACCTGTCTTTAGGAAGCCCTGCAAGATCGAATATACCAAAATAGCTGCTGCGTGATGGCCAGTATTCATCGTATGGGCTTGGTTCGCCAAGATAGTCAAATCCGGTCCATACAAATTCGCCGATTACCCATGGCTTGTCATCTTGCAATATCCAGTCATCTTCCGGAATGTTGCTCCATGAACATGCTGTGCGGTCATAGCTTGAGCACTGTCCGTCATCGTATGCCTTGTTTTTCTCGTCTGTTACAGGGAATTTGTACACACCGCGTGAACTGACTGTTGAGGCTGTTTCACTTCCGAGTACAACCCCTTGTCCAAGCTTTTCGTATGCCATTTCATATTTGTGTGTGCGGTAGTTCATACCAGGAATATCTATCACTTGTGCGTAGCCTGTAGACAGTGCATTATCTATACGGTCCATTCCTGCTGTAACAGGGCGTGTATGGTCAAGGCGATGAATGATATCCTGCATATAGCGAGTCATTTTTGCACCCTCTATCCTGCCTTGTTCTGGTATCTCATTGCCTATGCTCCACATCACGATACTTGGGTGCAGACGGTTTGCAAGGACAAGATTTTTCAGATCACGCTCAACCCATTCCTTATAGAAACGGTTGTATCCGTTTTTACATTTTGCCTGTTTCCATTCGTCAAAGCTTTCTGCCATGACCATCATGCCCAGTGAGTCGCATAGTTGCATTTGCCATTGTGAAGGCATATTATGTGCGGTGCGAATTGCATCGCAGCCCATAGATTTCAGTAGTTTCAACTGATGTGCAAGTGCTGCCTTGTTGATTGCTGCACCAAGCATACCAAGATCATGATGTAGACACACACCTTTGAGTTTACGGCTTTCTCCATTTAATGTAAATCCTTGTTCAGGGCTCACTTCTATGGTTCGGAAACCAGTCTTTATTGTTTTGTTGTCTATCACACGTTTTTCTGTTCCGTCCTCTTCCTGTTCTATAAGGGATACATGGACCTCATACAAATAAGGATTTTCCGGGGACCAGAAATTAATGCCAGATAATGTTTCTACACATTGAGCTTTTCCGTTTTCAGCCACGGCTGCAGTCACTGTGGCTATTGTGTTGTCCTCTTTTCCCGACTTTATTTCAAATTTAGCTGTGAGTTTATGTCCTTCATAGTTTGCCACATCTGCGCAAAACTCAACTACTGCGTTTCTTGAATTTTTGTTTATTGAAAGTGTATTGATATTTATGCCCCATTGCTCTATAGCTGTCTTTCCTGTCATCACGAGCGTGACAGGGCGATATATACCGGCACCTGGATACCAACGGCTGCTTTGGTCAAGATTTTCAAGACGTACAGCCAGCGTATTTTCACGTCCGTCCTCATAGATATAGGGTGTAATGTCAATGTTAAAAGTGTTGTATCCATATTTCCATTCACCCGCTTTCTTGCCGTTGACATATACTGTCGGTTCGGACATGGCACCATCAAAGTTGAGTATTGCCCGTTCATAGTCTGTTGGTACACTAAACTTTGTCCTGTACCAGCCACAGCCAATCCATGGTAGAGAACCGGAACGTCCGGTCTTTTCTGTCGGTATCTTTTCGCCGTTCTGTTCAATAGCCACAATTTGTTTGTCTATCTCTTTGTCAAACGGACCGGATATCGCCCAGTCGTGTGGTACACTTACAGTAATCCACCGTTTGTCATCGAAATCAGTATCTGCCTGTGATATATTATCACTATGGGAAAATTTCCAATTGTCTTTGAGTTGTACTTCTTGTCTTTGTGTTTGTGCTCCCAAAGCAAGTCCCCATGCTGCAAGCAGGGAAACTGTTGCCGGTCTCAAGAAAAAGCATTTGATTTTCATGTAAACTGTTTTTGTTTATTGTGTTTTATATATGGCAAAGATACATCTTTTATGTTTTCTTGCAAAAAAAGCAATAAAAAAGCGGCATTCCCTTCAAAGGAAACACCGCTTTGTTATATTGATTTGCTGTTTGTGTATTCTGTTTATTCTCTCATTAAAATATTTACTTGCCCGAAAGGTTGTCTTTACAAGAAAGATAAGATGATTCTCTCTCCCTCAGTAGAGCCTCAAAAGAGGTCTCTACTTTTTTGCATCGACATTTCTTTCTGTTGTGAGTTATTTCATTATAGAAATATTGCTCACTACTGCTGCTATTGTTACAAATGCAGCTGCCAACATTGTCATTGTTTCCATAATCAATCTTCTTACCGTTTAATTAATACTTATTTTCTTTTTTTTATTGGATTAGTTTCCGTTTTCTTCATAACCGGATAACTTCTCCTGTCATTCTTTATTTACAATCTTCCTACCATAATGTGGTTTTATTCTTCTCGTCTGTCAGGATATCCCTTCTTCAGAAAGAGTGAAACACATATTACTAATACCTATATGGGGGCTTCAGCCCATCCTTTTCCAATCTTTATATACCTTTTTACCAATACCTTTTTGTTCCTAAAAACATATCTTACTTACCATTTCTGCAATCATCGCGATTGCTTAATTCTTCTTACCTTTTACTTGTTTTATTTCTTATTTTTACTATCCGATTCTCACGAATCTTTTTGTCTGTCAATCTTTCTACCTTTATTTTTTTGACACTGCAAAGGTAAGTCTCTATAATGGCTTAGCAAGCATTTTTATAAGATTTTCTTTAAAAATACATTCTTTTGTTGATTTATGTCAATCATTGTGTGCCCACACAATGCAAAAATAGCTTATTGTGCGGGCACACAAGACGATTTTAGGATATATTTATTCGACCTTCATATTATTGCTTCTGCTATATCCTGAGAATTCTGTAGAATATGCGCATTGAATAGTGGCGATTCCACTACTATATGTACCTTTTCTATTGATGAACATTTCCATGTCTACAGTTGATGTGCCTTTGCGGAATGTATCAAAGAAGAAATCTGCAGAAGCATCGTGTATGGCTACATAGCATCCATTGTTTCCACCAATAAAATCCGCATTTTGCAATCTTCTATATCCTGAAATAGGATTGAGCGGTTCCATACATGCTGCGAACTGGGAGCGTATCTGTATGAAATCCATGTCACGGTCAGCGGTAATGATATGCCGGATACGTATTTTGTCACCTACGGAGAAAACATATTCTTCCGGCAATTCTTTCCATTCTTTTTTTCCGTTGATATTTTCCTCCTTATATATTTTCCTGCTGACAGTAAGAGAACCGTTGCTGTCGGACAACTTGTCGAAATTCTCAAGGTATTGTGCATATATAGCTCCCCAAGAGATACCTTTGGAATTTTTTACAATTGTCAACTCGTTCTTTTTCTTCCCGAATGCTTTTTCTGGAACGAAAATCTTTTTATATCCGTTAGGCGATATGGATGCATTTGATTGCTCGCCTGTAATGTTGTTTACAGTTTCATTGAGTTTTTTTCCGTTAAAAATAAAATTAGCTTCCGATGTATCATGCATGACAATATCTTTGTCTGTCTGCAACAATTCATTTACAGCATTTACCGTATTGATTGGATTATCCCAGTGTTGAGTTTGCTTTTGGCGTATAAGCCATAAGGTCATATTATTCAGGTAATCTTCAGTATCGTTGAATTCGGTGCGCATCATCCGCATGGCTTTCATGGCTGCTATATGGGTTGGAATACGATAGTCCATCCATGAGTATACCGATCTGTCCGTGTCGTAATACCTGCCCATATCAGTTTTATATACGGTATATTCCCGCAGTGATTTTACAAAATCTTTTGCTAACTCTTTTTTCCCGCAGGCATTCAGAGCAGATACGATATTTGCACGTCCGTATATAGTAAGTATATTGATGTTTTGTCCGATATAGTCAATATACTCTTGCTGCATTTTTTTCACCTCATTGCTTATGTCACGCTTTATGAGTGAAGATAGGTATAGATATCTCATAGTTGCTTCTGAAGCTATGATTTTTTGCTTCTCTTTTTTCATGTGGCGGTATTTATCAAGTTCTTTTTTGTCAAGATACTTGCATCCTTTTAGAATGACATTGCGTATTGCCGGAATATTTATCTGTGCAAGCTGCTCCACAACAGTAGCCGTTACATGGTAGTTGCCTTCCATACCGTTGAACCAACTCCATGAACCGTCTGCATTTTGCAGCCTTATAAGTTTTTCCATGCTTTCAGATATACGATACTCCATTATGTTTCTGTCGAACAAATCGGCAAGCTTCATCATTTGTTCCGTTTCATCTTCGGCTTCCCCTTGCCACGGAGATTCCTGTAAAAGTATAGATTTCAAATCTTCATTCTTTTCAAGGTTACTCTTTGTCGATGATGTTCCGCTGTTTCTCCATGTGTCAACCATGCTGTGTATGGAAGGATTATTGTCGGCTATTTCCTTTATGGTATAGTTGGCATAAAGTGCGGAAGACAAAGAGATGGCGTCATGGTTGTTGACATTGGCTATGGATTCTAAAGCCTGAATTACAATCCATCCAGGATTATCGCTATACTCAATTGTCATTTTCTTGTCTGTTGCTGTTGGACTTCCTCCGTTGAACATTCCTGATAAGTCAATATTGCGGGTACCTGTACTGTCCATGAAAAAAGGTGTTGTTTCCGTAATATATTTCTTGCTTGTAAGTATAGGCAGATAATTGCGTTCACCGTCACTGAATGTTTTGTTTCCAGCACTGATTTTGCATACAAGCAACGGGTATTTGTCACTGACATTAAAATCAAACTCAACAGATATTGTACCATTTTTTTCTACAAAGAATTTTTTGTTGGCTTTGTATACTGTTTTTTCCGTTTCCGGGTCTATTAGCTCAAATAATGCCGTACCGGATATGGTATTTCCCGTCTTGTTTATGATTTTTGTTGCAATGGAAGTATTGTCACCTGCACGGACAAATCTTGGCATATTGGGCTGTACCATAAAGTCCCTATATGCTGTGATTTCCGCTGTAATTTTGCCGTAGTCCACCTCTTCCGTATGCGCAAGTCCCATAAATTTCCATTCCGTCAGACTTTCGGGCAGGGTGAATGATATTGTCACTTCTCCCTTGTCATTTGTCATAAGATGAGGATAAAAGAATGCTGTTTCAGCAAAATTGGATCGTAGTGGTTGTGTCAGGTTTGGTACATCTTCTCCTTTTGTAAGTATACTCTCCTCCAGGTCTGCTCCCATATCCGCTGCATCCTCAACCATTACTTCCTCTTTTTCCGCCACAGTCGGCATAATAGACATTTTACGTAAACTTCCGGCATTTGCCATACTATACTGTAGGTTGTTAAGACCATACAGCCTGTCATACATCAATATGTGTTCAAGCGAATTGAAACTACGCGTCTTCAAGTTCAGCTTTGGCAGAGGATATGCCACATAAAGTGCATTAAAATAGTTGTTGCTTGTGTGAGTCAGACGTACTATCGGTGTCTTTCTCAAAAAATCAAGCTCAAAATTCCAGTTATGTTTGTTCAGCTTTTCAAGTGAGCCGTCATATAAGACTGCCATTAGTTCTGCACATGAAGGAAGACCTTCTGAATTATTGATACAGAGTGTCCATTCCTCTTTTTGTCCGGGTTGAAGTTTGTCTCTGAATGTCTTCCATTTCAAGGTAAGTTTCTTTTCCGGAGCTTTAAGTGTGATTTCCTTTTTATATGAATATGCTTTTCCGTTCTTTACATAGAACAATAGCAGTGTTACAGCGTCTCCATATTCTTTTCTGTAGTCAATGTGGAATTTCTGGATTTGATCTGCTGATATTCTGTGTCCTTTTTCCACCACCTTTTCATTTGCGAATACATAATAGTAGATATAAGTATCATTATGTCTGGACATGAAATAAATGTCAGCGGAATTGTCTGCCCCAAATTCTGTCGTGCTGGAATAAAGCCAGTCTTTTACCACTTCCATGCGTTCTGCATGAGTGTCAAACAGTACAAATTCAGCTTCAGTCTCAATATTGTTTTGATGTTTGTCGGTTGCGGACATTTTCATGACGTACGAACCGGGAGTAAGGCTTTTCATCTTGGTACACTCGATTGGTTGTCCGCTGATAAAACAGCCTTCATCAACTAAAGTCTGCTCATAATTATACATGGCTGTTTCTTCCGCTCTTTCCGATTCTGTTTTGTTGTGTATATGATACAACTTCCATTTTCCTTCTATGTTAATGTCTTTTCCACGTGAATTGGTTGCTGTGACTTTTAGCTCAGGGATAGAATTCTTATCAATGTCTTGAGGTATGTTCGCACTGAGCGCGAAACCTTTCTTGGATACAGGCAGTATATATTCAGCAGTCTGTGTCTCTCCTCCCATATCCGTCACTTGGGCTGTAATACGGTATTCAAGTAGGTAGTTGTCATTCTCCAGTTTGTTTCCGTCAAGAACTACAGGAATGATGAAACATCCGTTGTCATCTGTTGTCAGTTCGCCTTCAAAATCCATCTGCCAATTTCTGCTGAGTCTGTACCAGAAGAACCTGTTATTATATTCCACTGTATATTTAACTTTGGCATTTTGGACTTCAATACCTGAAAATGTCATGGCGGAACCTTTGATTTTCAAGCTGTCGCCAAATGAATATTCTTTGTTTTCTTCTTGGCTGTCGTCATGTCTTTCTATGCTCATCTCCACATTGAATGTAGGGCGTTTGTATTCTTCAACCTTAAAATAACATATGCCTCCGTTGTTGGTTGTAATGAAAAAACTACCATTAAGTCTGCCTTGAGGTATGATGAAATCTGTGTCGGCTGTTCCCATGTCATTACTTGTCACTGTTTTGGAACTGATTTCCTCGCCGTTAGCATCATGAAGTGTAAGGCTGATTTCTTTTTGTGTCACCACATTGAATATATCTCCGTATTTCTCGTATGCCAGCACCATGACTTTTACAGATTGTCCGGGACGGTAAATAGAACGATCCGTAAAAACTTCCACAGACAGTTTTGTCTGTTCTTTTTCGTTTTCTGTTCCCTTAAAATAACCTATGTATGCAGTCTCTGTGCAGTCGTTGCTATTTCGGTTGGCGCAGACTGTCCTCCAATTATTTTTGCCTAAATTTACAGTTCCAAGACTGTCTGTACGACCTTCCTTGACTTGTGATTTCTTGTTTTGGTTGTCCCAATATTCTGCTTGGACATTACAGTCGGATACGGGACGTCCGGTGATATTGTCTGCAACAGTGCACTGAAGTGTCTGGTCCGGCAATATGGTGGCAAACAAACGAAGAGAAGTTGCATTGATTTCACATTTGTCGCTTTTTCCGTTACTTTCCGCTTTGAATATATATTTCCCGGCTTTCGGAACGGTCATATATACGGTGTCCGTTTGAGACTCGATAGACTTTGTGTGCTTTAACATGCGCTTTTCCACCACTTTCCCAGTCTTTTTATCTATAAGTGTCAATACGCTGTTTGCTATGTTTTTATTTGTTACATATATGGGGAATGGAGTGCCGACAGCATATCCTCCATCACTGTATACATGGAGCTGCGGAAGCAGCATTTCTGCTTCCTTGAGCTTGAACTGTGTAGCATAGACGGAATTTGGGTACAGTGATATGGCTTGCCTTGCTATGTCAAGCTTTTCTCTTTCCCCTCCATACCAATTGCTCAGCAATTTGAAATATATATCGGCACCAACTTCAATATCTTTATTCTCATTTGCCATTTTGAGCAAAATGTTCTTGTATGTGTCTTCGTCGATTCTTAGTTTTCGGTCTTTCGCATATCTCTGCTTGTCAAGAGCTTTCAATTTCATGAGCAAAGAGGCATTCCTGTTGCCTTTTTCAGCATAGAATGTAGATAATGTGTCATACATGAAATATAATCTGTCGTTATCGAAATTTCTGTTTTGGGCGATAAACATGGCAATAACAGACAACATGTCATTGCCGAACAATTTGCTGTCTGGATGTAATGTCACTAAAGGTACGTAATCTTTTGCTTGTGCATTGGCAAGTACTTCCTTATCTTCCATTGCTTTTATATAATGTTGATCAGATAAGTACTGGTATTTTTCGTATGTATCCGCATCATTTCGAAATCGGTTTTTCATATCATTATATGCAGAACCGAGTATGGTGTGCAGCACCGCAGCATCGCATGTTCCCTCCCTGCCATTAAGCATCTTTTCTACATGTTCAATGTTTATTTTGAAGCTATCTGTTGATATGTCCGTATTTAGATATGTCAATTGGGCATACGACTTGACCAGCCACGGAAAGTTGCCTTCGGCTTCTGCTTTCCTGTAGATTTTTTCGGCGATAGTTTTGGCTGTTTTAGGCTGTCCTTTTTTTTCTGCATTTTCAATTTGTTTCCATAGAGTGTTGTATGTCTGTGCTTGTGTTGAAACTCCCCAAAGGAGCCATAGCGATAAAAAAACTGATGCAAATTTGATTTTGTATTTCATATTTGTAATTAAGATGTGTTTATTTTAGCAATAATGATATTGAATACTTGAGGTAAAAGTACATATTTATTCCCTATTTACATTAGTTATATAGAGTGTTTTTAGAGGAAATAACTAATATTCTCATTTCATAACTTTTATATTCATGAGTAATCTTTAAAGCCTATTATTATTCAATGATTTACAAATAATAAGTCGGCACAGTACGCAAATTTCTCAAACCGGCAGCATTGATTTGAAAATCCTGTGCGGCGGATAAAAAGAATCAGCGGGGAGAAACCTTATTTTCAGCGTGGAATTTTCTTCAATCAGCATTGTTGTTTTTATAATCAGCACTGCTGATTGTAAAAACTGCACTGCTGATTTTATAATCAACAGTGCTGATTATAGAATTCAGTGGGGTGAAAATGGATTCAGACAGCCGTATTGTTGTATTTGCAGAACCGTAAAAATGTTTTTTTATCCTCTCGGATTGTGGCATACCGGTGTCATGATACTGTCCATGACACCGGTATGCCCGTGCCTCAGCCGGATGTGAAGCTTTTGAGGAACATGCGGTGTTCCAGCTCTGTAAGTCTGCCATAAAAAATAACACTGTGGTTACCAACCTTTAAAAGGATTTTCTTATCCCGAACTCACGTAATAGCTGCTATCTGTATATGCCGAATAAAGGAAAGGAATACTGGTGCTTTTGTAATGAGAAATCAAATGGAAATCGTATGAATCAAAGTTGCTTCCTGATGTTCCGTTCATGTCGCTCTATGCTTTCAGCTGTCTGTTTTATAAAAAAACTTGTTGTTTTACATAGATTTGTAAAATGCCGCAAATAATCGTATTTACTACACAATTTTTTATAAACTACAGTGGTGTTTGTACAAATTACAGTGGGTTTATAGAATTTGCGCATAGTTTATAATTTTACAGCACAGACAAAACAATAAAATTAGAAGAATACGGGAAGTTTTATATCTTGTTGTTTCACAGCTATATAGCATTTGCTGTTGCCTACAATGATTTCCGGGTATATCTGGGTAGTGGTTGAATGTTACATGTTTTTCTGTATGCATCTTTTGAGATAATCTGGCAAAATTGGAATCCTTTCTAAAAACACCTTATTTTTGACCAATTTGTACTGACAAGTGAGTATTTTTATCTATGAGCTGAATAAAATGCCTGTGAACACTTGTTTTCTGTGCTTTTTGGCATAACTTTGCGCCCTCAAAACTATCATTCAACTCAAAACTAACTACAAAAATGAAATTATCTAATTGCGTAGAAAGCTTCGAGGGATTTATCTGGAAGCGTGAAATCAACGTTCGGGATTTTATTCAGCACAATTATACTCCGTATGACGGAGACGAGTCGTTCCTTGCAGGACCTACAGCTCGTACTGTCAAAATATGGAGCCAGTTGAGCGAAATGTTCAAGACTGAACGTGAGAAAGGGGTATATGATGCGGAAACACGTATGCCACAGTCGCTTACGACATATGGTGCTGGATATATCGACAAGGAAAATGAGGTGATTGTCGGTTTGCAGACAGATGCTCCCCTCAAACGTGGTATTTTCCCAAAGGGAGGTATACGTATGGTGGAGACAGCATTGGATGCATATGGGTATAAGCTTGATCCTGCAACGAAAGATATATATACACGCTATCGTAAGACTCATAATGAAGGAGTATTCTCTGCTTATACAAGTGATATACGTGCTGCACGCCATGCGCATATTATAACCGGTCTTCCTGATGCATACGGAAGAGGACGAATTATTGGAGATTATCGTCGTATAGCACTCTACGGTGTGAACAATCTGATAGAGGAAAAGAAGCGTTTCCTTGATCGTTTGGATATTCAGGAGATGACGGAAGAGTGTATACAGCAGCGTGAAGAAATTAGCGAGCAAATCAAAGCTTTGAAGGACTTTGTGAAAATGTGTGCCAACTATGGCTTTGATGTCACTCGTCCGGCTCAGAATGCACGTGAAGCCGTACAGTTTGTATATTTCGGTTATCTTGGTGCCGTGAAGGATCAAGACGGGGCGGCAATGTCTATTGGTCGTGTCTCTACATTCCTTGATATTTTTATAGAGAAGGATTTGAAGGAGGGTAAAATCACAGAGGAAGAAGCACAGGAACTTATTGACCAGCTTATTATCAAGCTGCGTATTGTGCGTTTTCTTCGTACTCCGGAATATAATGACTTGTTTTCCGGTGATCCTGTGTGGGTGACAGAGTCTATTGGTGGACAGGGGGTTGACGGACGCTCGATGGTAACGAAGACAAGCTATCGATTCCTTCATACTCTGCAGAACCTTGGTCCGGCTCCTGAACCAAATCTTACAGTGCTGTGGTTTGCTAATGCACCGGAAAATTGGAAGCGTTATTGTGCGAAGATGTCTATACAGACTTCAGCCATACAATATGAGAATGACGATTTGATGCGTCCTGACTATGGCGACGACTATGGTATTGCTTGCTGTGTCAGTCCGATGAAGATAGGTAAGCAGATGCAGTTCTTCGGGGCACGTGCTAATCTTGCCAAGTGTCTGCTTTATGCCATCAATGGAGGACGTGATGAAATCACTGGTGAGCAGATTTCCCCGGAATATGCACCTATTACGGGTGATTATCTTGATTATGAAGAGGTAATGCGCAAGTTTGAGCAGATGATGCGCTGGCTTGCTAAGGTGTATGTGAATGCTCTGAAGATTATACATTACATGCATGACAAATATGACTATGAGGCATTTGAGATGTCTCTTCATGACGGTGATGTGTTGCGTACACGTGCAACAGGTATTGCCGGATTGTCTATTGTCACTGATTCGCTTGCCGCAATCAAGAACTGCAAGGTGAAAGTTATTCGTGATGAACGCGGACTTGCTACCGGATTTGAACGTGAAGGCGATTATGTGCCGTTTGGAAATAACGATGAGAATACGGATAAGCTGGCACTTATGGTTACAGAAAAATTCATGGAATTTATGCGTCAGCATGAAACTTACCGCCATGCAGAGCCTACACAGTCGTTGCTGACCATTACTTCGAATGTGGTGTACGGAAAGAACACAGGAGCGACTCCTGATGGTCGTCCGGCTGGAGTTCCATTCGCACCGGGAGCTAATCCGATGAACGGAAGGGATACTAAGGGTGCGGTGGCTGCTTTAGCCTCAGTGGCAAAATTGCCATTCCAGCATTCTCATGACGGTATATCATATACATTTGCAATATCTCCAGGCACTCTTGGCAAGGAAAGTCACACTCGCATTACTAATCTTGTGGGATTGCTTGACGGTTATTTCACCCCGGACGGAGGTCATCATCTGAATGTCAACGTGTTTGACCGCGAACTTCTTGTTGATGCAATGGAACATCCGGAGAAGTATCCTCAGCTTACTATCCGTGTATCGGGCTATGCTGTGAATTTTGTCAAGCTTACACGTGAACAGCAGCTTGATGTGTTGTCAAGAACGATAAATCATAGTCTTTGATTAAGTAAAAAGAATTTAGAAAGCTGATAAGGTTGTAAGGTTGTAAGATGATGAAAAACAGGATGGACTGCTGATGGCTTGTCCGGATTTTCATCATCTTACAGCCTTGCAACTTTATATTCTTATAACCAGGGAATCATGTTAGGTAGGATACATTCTTTAGAAAGTTTCGGAACAGTGGATGGTCCGGGAATACGATTTGTGGTGTTTATGCAGGGGTGTCCGATGAGGTGCCTTTTCTGTCATAACCCTGACACATGGGATATAAGGGCAGAGGTAAAATATGAGCTTACTGCTGAAGAACTTTTTAAGGAAGTAAGGAAATATAAGAGCTTTATTGCGTCAGGAGGAGTTACTGTGACAGGAGGGGAACCTCTTGTACAGGCTGAATTTGTAGATGATTTTTTCAGAATTTGTAATTCAGCGGGAATACATACTGCACTTGACACTTCCGGTGTGATATTTAATGATAAGGTCAAGAGATTGCTTGAACATACAGATTTGGTGCTGCTGGACGTGAAGACATCTGATGAAGATTTGCATGAGCGGCTGACCGGATGTAAAATAAATAATAACCGGAGGTTTCTTGATTATCTTCAGGAAACAGAGAAAAAAGTATGGATTCGGCATGTTGTAGTGCCTGGGCTGACAGATGATGATGGGCGTTTGCGCAGATTGGCTGAATATGTCTCACGATATGATGTTGTGGATCGAGTAGAGCTGCTCCCTTATCACACAATGGGATGTTACAAGTATGAGGTTCTTGGCATTCCTTATCCTCTTGAGAACACACCGGCTTTGTCTTCCGAACGACTCAAGGTGGCGGCCGACATATTCCGTGATGTATTGCAATGCAAGGTTGTTGTGTAAGCGATAATTTTCTGAACATATATTTTCCTGTTTGCAGATAGCGGATTTTTACGAAATGAATATATAATTAATATTAAAAACTCATATATCAATTTGTTAAGATGAACTCCTTTTAATATTTTTGCATAATCTGGATTCTTAGCAAAATAATGTTGTTGTTATGATAATGAATAATTGGTTCGAGTGTAAAGTTAAAACAGAAAAGACACTCGAAGGAGGAATGACGAAGAAAGTGAGCGAAACATATCTTGTGGACGCGCTTAATTTTACAGAGGCTGAAGCGAGAATCATAAAGGAGATATCTCCGTTTTGTAATGGTGAACTGACTGTTGCAGACATAAAGCGTGCCAAATACAGTGAGATGTTTACTTCCGATGAAGAAAGTGCAGACAAGTGGTATAAAGTGAAATGTAACTTTATAACTCTTGACGAAAAGACTCAGACGGAAAAGAAATCTGCTGCGTTGATGCTTGTACAGGCTGCCGATTTGCGTGAAGCGGTAAGACGGTTTGATGAAGGCATGAAAGGCTCTATGGTTGATTATGAGATTGCATTGGTGCAGGAAACTCCGTTGCTGGATGTTTATCCTTATGAAGCATCAGACTCTGTTGAATATAAAGGCTGAGTCTTATCGTTTGGCAAAACTTCTTATAAAATAAATAGAGACAATCTGATTAAAGATAAATTGGACGATGGTTGGCGATAATCTGAAAACTGTGATGAAGGATTTGGACGATGGGGTGAGACTTGTTGCTGTGTCCAAATATCATCCTGTTGAAGAACTGCAGGAAGTATATGATGCCGGGCAGAGAATTTTCGGAGAAAGCCAGGTCAAGGAACTGACTTTCAAGAAGAATATCTTGCCCAAAGATATTGAGTGGCATTTTATCGGTCATCTTCAGACGAATAAAGTAAAATATATAGCACCTTTTATTTCGTTGATTCATGCGGTTGATACTGTCAGGCTTCTTGGAGAAATAGATCGGCAGGGAGCAAAAGTAATGCGCAGAATCAATTGTCTGTTGCAGGTTCATATAGCTCAGGAAGAAACTAAATTTGGTTTTGCGCCTGATGAACTTTATGCCATGCTGGAAGAAGGTGAATGGCGGCAGATGGAACATGTACAGATTGCCGGAATAATGTGTATGGCGACTAATACGGATGACTATGAACAGATAAGAAAGGAATTTCGTTTGGTGCGCCGGATTTTTGATAAAGTGAAAGAAACATATTTTGCTGGAGATAATGGATTCTGCGAATTGTCAATGGGGATGAGTCAGGATTATATGATTGCGATGGAGGAGGGGAGCACCCTTGTTCGTGTCGGAAGCAAGATATTCGGAGACAGAGACTATTCGCGGAAACCGGATGTTTCATAAATTTTATAGATAACACAGTTATGGACAGAAGAAAAGACATTGCAAGGGAAATTGCCAGAAGTTACATCGTACTGAGTACTGATGGACTAAACAAGTTGGCTGATATTCTTGTGCCTATGAAGTTTAGCCGCGGAGAGCTTGTCCTTAAGGAGAATGATGTGTGTAACTACATGTATTATGTGGAAAAAGGACTTATAAGGCAGTTTTGCAGGAAAGACGGAAAAGAGGTTACCGAACATTTGTCGTATGAGGATGGTATGGTAATCAGTATTGAAAGTTATTTTCAGCGCGAACCGACACGTCTTATGATACAGGCTCTTGAACCTTCTTTGCTCTATGGCATTCCTTATGATGCTATCCGGAGGCTTACGGAGCAGTCGTATGAATTCTGTCGTCTTATGTTTGCTATACTTGAACGTTCTTTGATTCTCTCACAGAAAAAGGCTGATATAATTCGTTTTGAAACGGCAAGAGAGCGTTATCTCCGTACATTGCGGGATTTTCCGGATATCATTCGGCGTGCTCCGTTACAATATGTGGCATCTTATCTGCAAATGACTCCGGAGACTTTGAGTAGGGTTCGGAAAGCAACCAATGAATTGAATTCTTGACATGTATGTCATGTGTGGATATTGTTTTCTTTGAATATCTATTTATCGGAATACAAAACAAAGAAGGACAGAGTTTCAGAGCCCTGTCCTTCTTTGTTTTTGAAAATATTATTTATTTCTTCTTGGTATCCTTCTTTATCCTGATTACTGTGAACGAATATTTAGGGAGTTCATAATCAAAATTATCAGATACTTCTATTTCTGAAACTACAGGCCTCAGGTTGCGTTCGTTGTAGTTGCCTGTTATCACAGATTTTGACGCTGTAGACTGATAGCCTTCAATTGTACCAAGATTGATGTCAAGTTTGACAGAAGATGGAAGACAATTTACAAGTTTAAGTATAATATCGCCTGTTTTCTCATCTTTCACAACAGAAGAAGCTACACGTATACGAACTGCCTCATTGTTGTTTTCTACATTGAGTTGGTTGTAAATGTACTGTGAACCGGAATTTTGTCCGCAGAGCTGCTGTACATAATAGTTGACAGTAGGTTTTACTTCTGTATTATTGAAATAAATCAAGTCCGGATTCCATTGTGTATGCTTCTCTTTGGCAAGTAGGGGAGCGTATGAAGACATGACCACTACGTCACCGTTCCTTTCCAGATTTGTGATATGTAGACCTTCTGCAAGGGCATTTTCAAGGTTGTTTCCTTTGGAAGCATATTCGCCAAGATATACCTTTGTTGAGTTGCGTTCGTATTTGTCGTAGAATTTTTGGTTGTTGATGAACCATCCTGGTGAATTGTAGTAATGTTCGTCAACGATTGGCAGTTTTTCTTCTTTTGCTATCTGCCATCCATATTCGTAGTCAGAACCTTCAAAGAAAGGACCGACAGTTCCGACAACAGTAATTTCCGGATGTTTGGCTCTTATTCCACGACACAGATAATTGTAACGTTCTGTAAATACGTCACTGATCAGATCTTCATTGCCTATTCCCAGAAATTTGAGGTTGAACGGTTTGGGATGTCCTGCTTCTGCTCTCATGCGTGCAAGAGGAGAAGTCTTTGCGTCACCGTTAGCCCATTCTATAAGGTCGAGAAGTTCTTGCAGATATTCATCCATTTCTTCCATAGGGATTCCTCCTTGCTGCCCGTCACCTCCGCGGGAACTGTTCTGACAAGGGACACCTGCTGCAAGTACCGGCAGAGGCTCTGCACCTATATCTTCGCAGAATTGGAAATATTCGTAGAATCCGAGACCCATACTTTGATGGTATCCCCAGATGTTGAAATTACCTTTACGTTCATGCAGCGGACCAACAGTATTTTTCCAATGATAAATATTGTCTATGCCATTTCCGTGAGTGGCGCATCCTCCAGGAAAGCGTACGAAGCGGGGATGAAGATCTGCCAATAGTTGTGCCAAGTCCGCACGCATACCGTTAGTACGTTTCTTGTATGTGTTTTGTGGAAAAAGACTGACAAAATCAATACCGACTTTACCCTCAGAAAGTGGCTCTATGCAGAGGCTTGCGTTGTCGGCTGCTGATTTTGCTGTAAGGGTTGCTTTATGTTGTTTCCATGCTGGAGTTGCAGAGAAGGTTGATGTAGCAAGGACTTCAGTGCCGTTCTTTATGCTTACTCTGATTTTTTGTCCGTTCTTGTCTATCGAACGTAAGAATAGAGAAAGATTATATTTTTCTCCTTTCTTTATTGTGATGCCGTCAAATCCGTTGTTGATGAGCTGCCCTCCTGTATGAGTTGTGTTTAGTATGGAGTAGTGGCTGTTGTTGGCATGAATCGGATTGTCTGTTTCTATTGTCCATTCACATCCTTCTCCTTGAAGACTCCATGATGTTTTGGAATTCCATTCTCCCCGGTCGCTGTTGGAATATTCGAAATCTCTGTTTTGTATGAGTTCGGCATACAGACCTCCGTCAGCTGCATAATTGATATCTTCAAAGAATATGCCTATCAAGTCCGAGCTGATTGCTTTGGTGTCATTGAGATTGATGCTAAGTGACGCTTTCACATCTTTAAGTCCTTTGAATCTCCATTCATCATCAGCCATCCGTTCGTTGTCACGCTGCGCTCTGAACGCAGCTGCTTCAACGTTAGTGATGAGTTCGTCGACGATATGCCATGCCACACGATTCACTTCTCCTTCTCTTTCTATACCGTTCACGATGGCTTGGGTGAGTTTGGACTTGTAGTTTTCTTCCGATGTTTTTTCAGGATTGCTCCAGTTTTTGAAATCAGAACTTACAGTGCGGTATATATCCCCGCCGGAAGTTTTGTATGTAACAACGAATTGACCGTTTTCTTTTGTTATGACAGGGGCAATGACATTCTCTCCTTTTGTGACAAATGGATAGTCTTGGGGTTTCCATGTCCATAGGTCGTGTGTAAGAGTTGTAGCAAATTGAGGAGTTCTATTGTTTAGACTCCATACTGCATACCAAGTACCATCTGTATCCTGCATGACGGAAGGGGAATACATGTTTTTCTCTGCACCCCATGTGCCGAAATCACTTCTCACAAAGGAATGGTTGTTGCCTATATTGATCCAGTTCTTTTTGTCAATACTATATGCCAGACGTATGCCTTCTTTAGGATTGGAAGGTGTCGCGTATGACAGAAGATACACTGAATCTGGATGGTTCTCCGATTTCTTCACTGTTGCATTTAATGTTGCCGGACATATTGCGGTAAACATCAATGGAATAATTAGTTTTTTCTTTATATTATTCATCTTTTTTGATTAATGATATAAATAGGTTAGAAAAAGTTTTGTTTTATTGATTTGTTATTTCTTTGTATATACTCTGTTAAGTATGAGTTTGTCGTCTTCGCACCATATATTTGCCGTACATGTAGTTTTGTCTGAATATAGTGTGCAGGTGTATTTTTCGAGCAAACCGCTCCAGAATGCATTGACCACTTTTGCACGTTCTTGTGGTGTTTCGAGTCTTCCCCATTCATTTACAGGATACAGATCCGTTTCTTTGCCTGTAAGACGTATGGAGGATTCATCTTTGGTGTATTCGTCCATATTGGTTAATCCCAGCATGGAAGACAATGCGGTCCAGTTTTGCAGACTGTCATATTTATATCCTTCCAAAGCGTCATCATATTGCCTTGTCCATTCCAATGTATATTTTGCCGTTTCTTCTACCTTTATGAGACTGTTGGTTTCATCAAAGGTATATATACGTGATACCGGTAAAGCTTGAACTTCATCTGCATTGCTTAGTCTGATACTGCCTGTCCATATTTTTTTACCGTCAAGTGTATCTTTTACATTCAGCACACTATCTATATGTACACGAGTGTCTCCCCAGCAGGCATTTATTACATCTGCAGTAAGTACACGTACTGTAGATGTAACACTGTTCGCGCTTCCGTATACAGCGCCGTTGGCATCTGTTGCGGAAAAATTGATTTTTGTCGCCTTAAATGTCACTCTGTATGTACCTGCATCTTCCGGGACTTGAAATTTGAATTGAGGTTCTGCTGTTGTAGGATCTACAACTGTCCATGTCCCCGAAGAACCGTTGCTGACAGAATAATTATATTCTGACGAATAAATGTATGCTCCTGGATGTGAATAACTTACTTTTGCATAAGCGTATTGTCCTGTATAGACAGGCTGAGGTGCAATTGAAAGCTCTTTGAATATGGGTGATACTGCAGTTGGTTTATCTTCGCTGCAACCTACTGCCGCTATGGTTGTGGCAGCTATGGCAAATACATTTATCAGTTTTGTTTTCATTATATTGTTTTTAACTGAAATAATAGACAAAGATAGTTGCTTGGTGGTTATGCTTCAAATGTTTTGTCTTTTATTATTCCTTTTTTTATGTATTTTGATTAAAAGCAATACCTTTGCATCCTGTTAAATTCAAAATAATAATGTTTTTAAGATTATGTTTTCCGGTATTGTAGAAGAAACGGCAATTGTTGTCGGTATTGAAAGAGAACAGGAAAATGTTCATTTTACGCTTAAATGTTCGTTTGTGGACGAGTTGAAGATTGATCAAAGTGTGGCTCATAATGGTGTATGCCTTACTGTTGTTCGTATAGCAGAAGGTACATATACTGTTACTGCCATGAAAGAGACTCTTGATCGATCCAATCTTGGATGTCTTGGAATTGGAGACAAGGTGAATGTGGAACGTAGTATGATGATGAACGGACGTCTTGACGGGCATATTGTTCAGGGGCATGTTGATCAGACCGCAATATGTGAAGGTAAGGAAGATGCACAAGGCAGTTATATCTTTACATTCCGATATGATGCTGACCGTGAGATGGTTCGTCGTGGATATATCACAGTTGACAAAGGTTCTGTTACCGTCAATGGTGTCAGCCTTACTGTTTGTAATCCTACGGAGAACAGTTTTCAGGTTTGTATTATTCCTTATACATACGAGAATACCAATTTTCATGATATAGAGATTGGTACAAAGGTAAATATCGAATTTGACATTATAGGGAAGTATATCAGTCGGATCGCTGCATATAATTAAACTGAAAAAAAGACAAGTAAATGAAGAACCTATATACTTTGGGGTTACAGGTTCCTATTTACTTGTCTTTTTTTATTTTTCTGCTAAAAGATCGATATACTCTTTCAGTTTTTTGTAGAAAGTATGATGGCTGAGTGTCTGTGAATTGCCTATAACGATAAGTTTCATGCGTGCCCTTGTCATTGCTACATTCATCCTGCGCAGATCATTAAGGAAACCTATCTGCCCTTCTTCGTTGGATCTTACAAGACTTATAAGTATGATATCGCGTTCTTGTCCCTGAAATCCGTCTACGGTATTGATTGATATACTTTCTTGCAGCGGTTTAAGAAACTCATTCTTTTTTACAAGGCTGCGCAAATATTGTGTCTGTATTTTGTACGGACTGATTATTCCGATATCAAGTCTTTCGTCCATGAAACGTTGGCGACCGATTTTGCCGATATATTCTTCAAGCGTTTTTATACTCAGCTCCGCTTCCTGTTTGTTGATTCTTCCATGATTTTCTCCTACAAACTGTTCCTGAAAAACAAAATCCCCTTTATTGTCAAGCTCTTTGTCCTCTGCGTTCTCTTCTTTAGTATCCAGTTTTGTTTCCTCATACTGTTTTTGTATTTTGTCACTTGATGTGTCGATCCACATCATAGGAGTGTCAAAGTCAAGAATACTTCTGTTTCGTACTTCTGCTGCTGATTCGACCATTCCGTTATAGAACCAATCAGAGGAGAAACGCATGATGGCTTCGTTCATGCGGTATTGTATTTTGAGCAATGTCACTACATCAGGCTGATTATATGCTATACGCTCCATCAGTGTCTTTCCGAGTCCCTGTCTCATCGCCTCATAGCATTTTACTGTAGGAGGGAGCTGCTGGTGGTCGCCAGCAAATACTACTCTGTCTGCACGTCGTATCGCGACCCAACATGCTGCCTCAAGTGCTTGGGCTGCTTCGTCTATAAATAATGTAGAGAATCTTTGTCCTACAAGAAGTTTGTTTGCTGCACCGATAAGTGTACATGCCACAACTCGTGCTTCATTGAATAATGCATGTCTTATACGTACTTCTATTTCTGAAGCACGGTCGTGCAGTCTATTCAGTTTCTGATGTGTATTGTCCCCTTTTTTCTTATTGGAACGTATTTCACGTATGGTTTTGCGTATACTCCATAGTTCCGGATAGTCTGGGTGGTTCTCAAATTTGCGCTCATAGGTGAATGACAGCATTTTATCGTTCACCCTTGTCGGATTTCCTATGCGCAATACGGGGATTCCTCTGTCAATGAGCTTTTCACTGATCCAGTCAACCGCTGTATTGCTTTGGGCACAGACCATTACTTGTGTTTCTCTGCGTAATGTTTCATAGATTGCTTCAACCAGAGTCGTCGTCTTGCCTGTTCCCGGTGGACCATGTACAATCGCTACATCTTTTGCCCATAATACTTCGTTGACCGCCTTTTCCTGAGTCTTGTTGAGCCACGGGAATCCTGTAGGGTAAAAAGAATATTTTTGCGGATGTAGTTGTCCGGCAAACAAATCACGTAACTCTTCAATCCTGTTTTTTTTGGATTTGATTACGTCCTCGAGTGCGTTGAACATTATTCTGAAACTTGTTTCATCGAAATACAGTTGTACTCCAAGCTGCTTGGTTTTCTGCAAGTCAATGAGAGTTTGGGTGTCCGGTATGTTTACCACCATCATATTTCCATTTACATAGCTGACACGGCATATATGTTCAAAATAATGTATTTGTCCCTCGTCTGTAATGTTAAAGAAAGATATAGGGCGGTCATATTCAAAATGGTGCTCTATGTCATTGTGTTCTGTTTGTATTATTTCAACCACAAACTGATTCAGCGAATTGTAGTAGCTCTTCCCCGTTTCTATCGGATACCAGCACATACCTCTGTTTATCTTGCGTCTTATTCCCATTCTCTCGGTTTGTCGCCGAAATTCTTCTTTCTGCGATTCATACTCTGACAGGAGAAGTTCTTTGTGTTTTTGGATTGGTAATATGGAATTTTGCATAAATGCCGTTATAAAGGTTCTGAGGTTGTAAACATCAAAAGGTTGTGAGTCTGTATTTTTTTTGATAATATGCCTCACAACCTTATAATTATATGCCGAGTTCGCCTATACGTATGGCATCATACATTCTTGTCATCTTTTTGACATTAAAGGCTGAACTGTTATTCAATGGTATGGCATTCCAGAATAGATTGCTGTATCCGGCTTCATCGTTATGGTGAAGCATATATTTTTCATACGATTTTCTGTATATCTTGTATGCCTCTGCCGGACGTCCTTGTGCATAGATTGTATGTGCAAGGTTAATCCTGTTCTGTTCGTCTTCAGGTTCTTCATTTGTCAATTGCATGAACAGTTCTTCTGCTTTCTTCAAATCATTTCCTGTCATAAACAGAATTTTTGCATGTATTTTTCTGCTTCTTGTAGAATGATCGTCAAGATAATACAATTTATATGTTGTAGGAAGAGCCTCCTCAAAATGTTCGGTAGAAATAAGCATCTCTGCTTTTTTTATTAGCAGTTTGATATTCTCCGGATCGTTCTTCAGCAGATGGTCGTAACATTTTGATGCAGTTTTGTATTCTCTTAGAACTGATGCAACGTATGCAAGATGAGTTAATGTCCATTTCGATGCAGGAGAAAGTTCATCAGCTGTGAGATAGCTCTGGTACGCTTCTGCATATTTGTCCTGCTTCTGCTGACAGAATCCTATTTTTTGCCAGATATCGGTGTCTGTTTCCCTTTTCTGTGGATTGAATGATCTGAAAAGTTCTTCTGCTTCTTTATAAAATTCTTTTCTCATGAAAAATTCTGCAAGAGCCAGTTTTTCATCCGTAAATTCATTCATAAACGAAAGACTGACCGACTTCAATGGACTGAAAGCATTGCTTTTGTCGGCAAAAGGATTCTGGAATTGAAGATGATAAGGGTAAATATTGAAGAATCTGTAGAGATCGTATATATACCGGCGGCTTATGTCGGATATTTTGTCTTTGTGATTTTTGTTGCTTTCAATGATACTGTTCATATCTTCTCCTTGCGGCATTTGCTCTGCAATTTGTTGAGACAGCATATCCTGTCCGAAGGAGCCGATTGCATTGAGCATAAAACAGAATGAATATTTGTCGCTGTTACTGAACGGCGATTTTTCCAGAATCATACGCATAACCATTCCGGTATTCCCTTCCAGCAGTTTCTCTGTCTGGCATATTGAAGGATGATCAGTATAGAACGGATAAAACCAGTGTGCAGTCTGTTGGAAGAACGGGTATGATTTCATATGGCTGAATGTGCTCATGTACACATCTGCACCTTCAAGCTGCAAGTCTGCCATTTCCCGCATCTTTTGAGAAGCCTTGTCGTCCTCCTTCTTATTGTACCATTCAGGATTTTCACCGTTCTTTGTCAGTTCGGGATCTATTTCCTGAATCCCATATTCTGTACGTGCGAAGTCTTTGCTTTTCAGTATTGTCGGTATAATGTCATTCCTCATTTTGCTGCTGATGCTATCTGTCCTATAGCAGAATTGGAACTGTGTGTATATTGTATACAGTTCTTTGACAAACCGGGAATCTTCTTTGTAAAAGGATAATCTGGTAGCAATTTCTGGAAAAGCATGAAAACGCTTTTCATATTGTCTTATTGCAAGCACTATGCCGACAAGCGCACGCTGATTCACTTCGGCATTGGGATTTAAATAGGCATCGAACAAGAACTGTAGCTTATAGAAGTCGAACATTTCATGCAGTGACAAGGTTACGGCACTTGCGAGTATGGCGATGTCATTGATGTATATCACATCTGAGTTCAGAATATTGACAGCTGTTTCATATTCGCTTTTGCGCCAGATATCGCTTGTCCACACTTGGTCGAACATACGTATAAGAATCTCCTCATGCTGCTCAGAAGCCTCTTTCATGTCATGATAAAAAATGGATTCCCTCATATCCTCTTTTTGTTTTTTCAGACGTTGCATTTTTTCGCAGAGGGTCTCGAGCGCAAGCTGCATATTGTCCAGATGTGAACCTTCTTTGAGGTTTTTTAGTGCATTGGCGTATCTGTGCTCCGGATGTGCTGACAGACGTACCAGACGCTCTGTGCGATCATACAAAGTGTATGTCTGCCGTATCAATGAACTGTACAGTTCATCGCTGTTCGGGTCTTCTATACCCAAAGCTGTGAACCGTAGCATGGTTTCGTATGTGTTTTTTATTGCGTCCAGTTCTTCCTTGAATTCCCAGTTATTTATGGTGTCTATTTTGCTTTTTAGTGGTGCAAACACATCAATAAGATTCCGGTTGTACAGATATTCCTCTATGTTGGTATTCATGATGAATGTTCGTTATTTGTTTCTTTTAGTCTGTCGTGGCAGGATGACTGTTTGTTTTGGTCACTTGGTTGACAAATATTGTATCTACAATATCTGTATATTTGATTTCTTTTTTCAGCAATGAACGTCCTTGTGCCCATCTGACAGCTTCGTCAAAGGCTGATATTTGAGGAAGTGAAGCTTTTTTCTTTGGTATTGTTATATTTATGGAGTCGTCCAATGCTATTTTTAGGGGAATATACGACATCAATGTTGCAGTACTTGTTGTGTTTTTGTTTTTCCCTTTGTTTGACTTTGCGTTTTTATTTGTCATGTCTGCAGCCTGCTCGATTGCCAGATTATATCCCTTTATGAGCATTTTGATTTGTTCGCTTTTACGTTTTATTGCATCTTCCCTAAAAATGATTGCAGACAAATCTGTTTCTGTGTTTTCCGTGCTTTCCAGTTTGACTGCTCCTTTCGTTGCGCTTGCAGATGCGTATGGTTCGGGCAGAAGGGCACCATCATATTGATTTTGGTTGAGCATTTCGGCACGTAGGTTTATATCATTGATCTGTGGCTTGTTCAGTTCCTCGCTGCCCAGTTTTACAGATTCAAGTATTTTATCCATAGTCATGTCGAGTGCAGAGTTGCGGGTTATGGCAAAGATTTTTTCCTTTATGCTGCTTGTTCTTTTTATTCTTGCGTTCTTGGCAGATAACAGATACAGATGAAGTTGCGTGCTCATGATCACTTTGACAGAATCTCCTTCCGAACGCATTACAATAGCCTTTATGATGTCGCTTGCCATTCCGTCTATGCTTCCCCCTGCAAGTGCTGTATCACAATCTGCGGCTGCATTGAATGTCACAAGTTGTATATCGAGTCCGAGAGAATCGAATATGCCACATTTGTCAGCCATATAGAATGGCAGACAGTCTGTCGTGGGTAATACAGCAAGACGCAGAATTGTAGAGTCTTGTACGGTGGCTGTGTCTTTTTCATTTTCATGCCTGTTGCAGCATAAAAACGCTGCCGACATTATTGTGATAAGTAATGGAATGATTCTGTTCATGGTGATTGTTGTATTGAGGCCACTTATTCTCCGGTGTGAATGAATAAAGTCCGGTACTTGGCTTTGTATTACAAACAAGGGGACAACTTGTTTCACCGATGGATGCAAGTTGTCCCTTTTGTTTATATGTTGTTTTATACCGTTATGACGGTTGTTTACGCTTCTTCGATAGCAGCTACACCTGGAAGAACTTTTCCTTCAATAGCTTCAAGGAGAGCACCACCACCTGTAGAAATGTAAGAAACCTTGTCAGCCATGCCGAACTTATTGATACATGCTACAGAGTCACCGCCTCCGATAAGAGAGAATGCACCGTTTGCTGTAGCCTCGCAGATAGCCTCAGCAATAGCGAGTGAACCGCCTGTGAAGTTGTCAAATTCAAATACACCGGCAGGACCGTTCCAAAGGATAGTCTTTGCATCCTTGATGGCTGCTTTGAATCTTTCGCGTGTCTCAGGACCTGCATCAAGACCTTCCCAACCTTCAGGAATGGCATTTGAAGGGCAGATTTGTGTGTTGGCATCATTTGAAAATGCGTCTGCTACTACAGAGTCTGTGCCGAGAACGAGGTTTACACCGTTCTTTTTTGCCTGCTCGATTACATTAAGAGCTACATCAAGCTTGTCTTCCTCGCAGATAGAGTTTCCGACATTGCCGCCCTGAGCCTTTGCAAATGTATAAGTCATACCGCCACAAAGAATGAGGTTGTCAACTTTTGTGAGGAGGTTCTCAATGATACCGATTTTTGTAGAAACCTTTGAACCGCCCATGATTGCAGTGAATGGACGCTTGATATCACTGAGGATAGCTTTTACAGCATTTACTTCTTTCTCCATAAGAAGACCGAGCATCTTGTTGTCTGCATCGAAATAGTCTGCAATGACAGCTGTAGAAGCATGTTTGCGGTGAGCTGTTCCGAATGCGTCGTTGATATAGCAGTCTGCGTATGAAGCAAGTACTTCTGCGAATGCCTTTTGAGCTTTCTTCATGGCTTTCTTTGCTTCTTCATATGCAGGATCTGCCTTGTCGATGCCAACTGGCTTTCCTTCCTCTTCCGGATAGAAACGCAGGTTTTCAAGAAGCAATACTTCTCCTGGCTGCAATGCTGCGGCTTCTGCCTGAGCTTTCTGGCAGTCGTTTACAAATTTAACGGCAACACCGAGCTTTTCTGATACAGCGTCTACAATCTGTCCGAGAGACATCTTTGGGTTCACTTTGCCTTTTGGCTTACCCATGTGTGACATGATGATGAGGCTTCCACCTTCGTCAAGAACCTTTTTAAGAGTTGGGAGGGCACCGCGGATACGAGTGTCATCTGTAATCTTTCCGTTTTCATCAAGTGGTACGTTGAAGTCTACGCGTACGATTGCCTTTTTGCCGGCAAATTTGTAGTCATTGATATTCATATTATTCTATTTTAATAATGTGTATTAGTACTTTTCAAAATGATTAATTACATGCAAAGATATAATATTTTTAAGTAAATGCCAATAGTTTGATACCTTTTTCTTTTGATGTATGGAACTTGGATATATATCATGTTGAATACCGTCTGGGAATATGTGAGTTTCTTTTGTAAATAGCTGAGTTTTTTATTGTTTCTGAACTCTATGAGAGGGTGTGGAATATCTTTGTGCACGAATGGTGCGCAAAGATATTACTGAGGCTTGGCAATATCCGTGCTTGTTGCTGACTTCCTTTTTTTGTCTTGCACCCTAAAAGTCGGGACAGTACGCAAATTTCTCAAATCGGCAGCATTGATTTGAAAATCCTGTGCAGCGGATAAAAAGAATCAGTGGGGAGAAACCTTATTTTCAGCGTGGAATTTTCTTCAATCAGCACTGTTGTTTTTATAATCAGCACTGCTGATTGTAAAAACTGCACTGCTGATGT
>JAAGKN010000805.1_pt1 | contig 62202 bp, 44 predicted proteins | sample 6206371 | NCBI WGS metagenome assembly JAAGKN01 (sample SAMN11533720, study PRJNA540317) | gut metagenome | isolation source: fecal pellets from male and female animal of same cohort | host: Peromyscus leucopus | place: USA:CA | collected 2017 | reverse complement strand
GGGGTCAAATCCAAAAGACCGGATTTATATCTGCTTTTGCCCATTTTGTCAAGGTTTTTTCACAAAAACTGTGAATCTGTGTGGATTTACTGCACGGGGGCCGGTACGGGCGCAGGCTCGGCTGTAGGAGCGGGCGTAGTTTCCAGTGTTGGGTCGCCAGTGACCGCCGTGCTGCTGCCCGGTATCAGCTCCGCGAAAGAGTAGGTAATATCTTTATACTCACTGTCAACGGAGATGGTATAGCTGCGGGTCTCATAGCCGTTGCGGCGCAGGGTGATAATATGGCTCCCCTCACTTTTCGCAAAGCTGATGGGGGCAATTCCCACATAGTTTCCGTCCACATAGACCTCCGCATTCTCCGGCGCGTCCACAAACACCTTATATTTGGCCAGCCTGTCCTTGTCCTCCTGCTCATCGTTGTCCTTGTCGGCATCCACCTCATCCAGCGTAAAGCTCAGGCCTCCCGAGGGCTGCGCCACTTTTATATAGGTAGTGATGGTCTGATAGCCGTTGGCCCTGACGATTAGCTGGTGAATGCCATACTCAAGAGTAACAGGCATGGAGGGGTCGGCCTTTTCCCCGTCAATATACAGCTTGGCCGAGGAGGGATCCAGGGTGAATACAATGGTTCCATACTGAATCTCCGGCACCTCCAAATCACCGATATCAAGCGTGGTCTCCTCACCCCGGCGGATTGTCACTTCCTTGGTTCCGCCCCCGCCTCGCTTGCTGACTCTTATCTGATAATGTCCCTCCGGCACTGTCAACAGCATGTCCTCCTCGATTCTGCGTATGCTGGACTGACCGATTTCCATATATCCGTCAATGAATTTCTCCTCATTCTGCAGCCGCAGATAGCCATGTCCCTGCTCAACCTCCACACTGAGAATACTGCTGCCGATACCCTTGAACGTCAGCACGTCCACAGGATTTAAGTCCATGGCCTCTATCCGCATGCCCTGGGACAGGTAAATGGTGTCCCCCGTCAGCTTGTACACGTCCTCTCCTATGGTCACTTCACTGCGCCGCAAATCTATCTCATAGCGCGAGGCGGCGGCATATACCCAGGCGGAGGGACTGAGCTGCATGGTATTGAGCCGCTTTTTAGAGCGCAGAAAAGTCACATCCACAATATCGCCTATGTTAATCTGCTCCAGAGACACTGCCTCCCCGTATTTGTCGTACAGATTGCTGGTGCCCTCCACAGCCAATGTGTAGGTCCGGCCCAGGTCCAGGTTCAGCAGCGTCACCGTTCCCTCCTTGCTGTCTTTTTTCACCAGTACCGCTGTGTCCGCCGAATCGTAGCTGTGTGGACCCGCAGGCACAAAGCCCGTGCCCTGCTGCGACTCCTGGGATGCGGGGGAAACGGGCTGCCCTGTCTGGCCGCCGGGACTTGCGCCGCAGGCTGTCATCAGCCCCAGCGCCCCGGTCAGCACGAGTATTCCTATGATTACTCTCTTTTGTCTCTCCGTCATCTTTACCTCTTTTCTTAATTTAGTGTTCATTTAGTGTTCCGCTTTACACCTGAAACACCGTTTCCAGAAAATCTTTTTTCTGTTGCTCCTGCGCCAGCAGTTTATCCAGCTTTTCCTGATTGCGCTGGGGAATCCATGCCTTGCCGGAATTATAGTAAAAGTTCACGATTTTCCAGAATTTCTCCGGATATGCCAGCCGGTAATACAGATCAATATACGCATAGGCACTGATTGGTGTTATCTTCCCATATGCCGCCAGCAGTTCCCGGCCCAGCGCCACAGACCAGTCGGTCTTCTCCAGCAGCTTGCGCATCAGCAGATAGAGGTCCCGAATCTGTCTGTCCCGAAGACATCTTTCAAAGTTTACGATATACATGCCCTGGCTCCCGCAGAGAATATTGTGGTACTGATAGTCCCCGTGGCAGTAGACGCATTCCTCCTGCTCCTTGCGCAAATGGGCCTCGGGAATGCGCTCCTCATAGCTGCGCCATCCCTCTGTCACCTCTTTGGCCTGTTCTATAAAATAGTCAATACATCCCAGCAGGCTATATTCAAACAGGGTTTTCTGGCTTTTTTTGCGCAGAAACCGCTGTACCTTGACAAATTCCCGATTGTGTTTCTCATATTCCTGCAGCGGAGAAAAACGGGCTGGCGCCGGACAGTCCTCCTGTGGTTTCAGCACCATACACTGATGGAGTCTGGCCAAAGTCCTCACCGCCTCCAGGCACTCCCCCCTGTCGTATATGTTGCACTCCCGGCCCTCGCCGCAGGTTTTCAGAATATAGGCGGTCCCATCGTTTTCACGGACACACAGCGCGCCCTCCCGGGTGGGAACCAGCTGCTCGGCTGACACTGTGCCCTGCTCCCTGATTCTGGACAACAGCTCGCTTAACAGCCTCAGCTTTGCCTCATTGCCTTCATATTCCTTAAATACCAGCAGACCACTACTCGTGTCACACAGGATCACACCCCTGCCCTTTCTCGTCCGCAGGACCTCCACATCATATTGCTCCAGCAAAGCCACCGCTCTATCATTCACGTCCCGTACCTCCCATAAGATATGCTCACTGAAACGGTTCCGGCACATCCCGCCCGGCCCTATCCTATCTTATGAGAACCCTTTGGAACTTATGTTAATTTCAAAAAAATCTCGAACAGCTTTTCCCGGCTGTTATCCTCCGGCACTTCCAGCACATGCTCCAGCATCCGCTGCAGCATCTCTCCCAGCCGGGGGCCAGGTTTCATACCGGCGGCAATCAGATCCTTGCCGCTCACCGCCAGATCGTTCAGGGAAACACACTGCCTGCTGGCTGCAATCTCACGATACTCCCTTTCCCATGCATCCACCCGCTCCTCCTTTTCCCTTCGCTGGTAGTCACTCTGAGAGGCAATGTCCGCTCGCTTAACAACAAGAAGCTTTGCGAAAATATCCTCACCTATACGGTTCATCGCACGGCGCACAATCACCGGAGTAGGGTCCACATTGTTGCCATAATCATGAAATTCTACCAGACGACATACAGTGACAATCGTGTCATTGTCAAATCGGAGCCTTCGAAGAATCTCTTTCGCCATCTGGGCGCTGACAGCCGGATGCCCGTGAAAGTGCGTAATACCCTGCCCGTCTGTCTCCAACGTCTGAGGCTTGCCGATATCGTGGAGCAGCATGGCCAGACGCAGGTCTTTTACCGCCGGCACGCCATCAAGACTGTGCAGAATATGCTCGCCCACGCTGTAACAGTGGTGGGGATGGTTCTGAGGTGTCTCCATGCAGCGGTCCAGCTCCGGCAGAACCACGGCTGTGACACCCATGTCATACGCCTGCCGCAGATAATCAGGATGAAGGGAGACCAGGAGCTTTACCAGCTCCGTGCGAATCCGCTCGGCGCTGATCAACTGCAGGCTGGGGGCCAGCTCGCAGATAGCCTGCCTTGTGTCCTCCTCAATGTCATAACCTAGCTGCGCGGAAAATCGCAGCGCCCGAAGAATGCGCAGGGCATCCTCGCCGAAACGGTCCCTGGCACAGCCCACACAGCGTATCACGCCCCGCCGGATATCTCCTATGCCGTCAAACGCGTCCACCAGGCCCACAGCGTCATTGTAGGCCATAGCGTTGACAGTAAAGTCCCGGCGCTGTAAATCCTCCACCAGCCGGGAGGTGAACTGTACCTCCCGGGGATGTCGGTGGTCCTCATACTCCCCGTCGATGCGGTAGGTGGTTACCTCATAGCCCTCCCGCTCCAGCATCACCGTCACCGTGCCGTGGGCAATGCCGGTGTCCACCGTGCGGCGAAACAGCGCCTTGACCTGCTCCGGCCTGGCCGAAGTGGTGATATCCCAATCATCAGGCTCACGCCCCAGAATGCTGTCCCGGATACAGCCGCCCACTGCATATGCCTCATAGCCTGCCTCTGCGATCGTGTTTATAATATATTTTACTTTTTCAGGCAGATTTATTACCATGTTTTCCTCTTTCTCACGCACCAATATCAACTCATAAACTCCCGAATGACCTGGACAATTCCATCCTCGTCGTTGCTGGCGGTGATATAATCCGCCGCCGCTTTCACCTCGGGCTGCGCGTTGGCCATGGCTACTCCCAGCCCTGCGTAGCGAATCATGGAGATATCGTTGTAGCCGTCCCCGCAGCAGATCACATGCTCTCTGTCCACGCCGATGACTGGCAGTATCTGCTCTATGGAACTGGCCTTGCTCACGCCCTGGGGCATAACCTCCACAAAAAAAGGTTCCGAGCGGTAGACACTGGCAGATACTCCATATTTTTCCTGCAGCTCCCCCTCATAGACGGCCGCCTGCTCTCCCGGCGCTGTCAGGAGACATTTCTGTATGTCAAAATCCACAAACTGGGGAAAATTCTCCACCACCCGGATAGGCAGGCCATTGATTCGGGCCTCGAGCTGTATATATTCGTCCGGCTCAAAGGCGGATATCACCGTGTCCCCCAGATAAGTAATCAGTCCCATATGATGTTCTCTGGCGTACCGATGCAGCCCCCGCAGCAGACCATTGGGCAGATTTCTTTGATAGATCACCTCCCCGGTGCGGCACTCCACAATCCGGGCGCCGTTAAAGGAAAGCAGATAGCCTCCGTACCTGGCCAGCTCCAGATCTTCCTCATAGCGGCGCATTCCCGGCGTGGGTCTGCCGGAGGCCAGCATGACCGCATGCCCTCTCATCACCGCGTCCCATATGGCTCGCCGGGTATTGTCTGTAATCTCCTTTTTGGAATTGGTCAAAGTGCCGTCAATGTCCAGCACCAATGCTTTCTTATCCATCGATTCCTCCCCGTCTGCTGTAAATCGGTTTCAGCGACAGAAGGGGAAACCTGCTGCCGCTGATCTTATTGTCATCCTGACGGAATGTTCTGCCGGGATTCATACTGTTTGTGAAGGTTAACCCACGTCTTCCGTGGACTCATCCACAGATTCCTCTGTACCTGCGGCCGTCGGTTCCTGCTCGCCCTCCTGATTCTGAGCCGCCTCGGATGCCTCGGCCTCCACCTTCAGATAATTCAAGTTCCCCTTGGGATCCTCCACTGCCACTGTTTCACTGATGCCTTCCAGGTATTCCGTCATGGTTTGGTTCAGCAGCAGATCGTGAATGTCAAGCCTCCAAGCCGGATCGTTAGTTCCTATATAGTACAGCACATAGTTATAGCCATTCTCCTCCGTGAATGCCGCTGTGTCCCCCGCCTTGCGGTCAGTGTCCGACAGCCATACGTTCATATTCTCGCTCATGCTCCCGCTGTCCACGCCCTCGTACAGGCCGTCCTCCACGCCGTTTTCGTCATACTTGGCGCACAGCTCGATAAAGCTCTCCTCCGTAGCGGGACCGTTCTGCCACTCCGTCAGAATGCTCTGCGCATCTGTGGTAAGGGAAACGATGGCCCGCATATCCACGGTGGGAGTCTCCACGCGATATCTCTGGTCAAAGCCTGCCACCAGATAGCGATGTCCCGAAGTGTCCTCCACCACTGTGGTGTCACCCTGTTTTCTGGACTCATCAAACAGCCAGTCGGTGAGCAGATAGTTGGAGTACATGTAGCTCTGTGCCTCATAAGAGTCGCCCCCGGCCAGAATCGTAACCTCCGCTATGTCCGCCTCCTCCTTGGCCTTCTCCATGGCTGCGGCAATCTCCTCCTCTGTGGGCTGATAAGCCACCTCGTTGCCGTCCTCGTCCAGCGTCACGCTGCCGTCCGGCGCCGCTGTGGGGAGCTGGGCCGAAACGATGGTCATATGGTAGTCTACCACGTCATAGTCGTTCTTATGCTCCTCATAGTAGCCGTCTATCTCCGCGTCGGAGGGTGCGGAATTCTCCGCCACCTGGTTATAATAGGCCGTGGTCAGAATTCCCTCCCGAATCGCGCTCTCCAGGCGGGACTCCGTGGCGTAGCTGCCAAACATGCTCTTCATATATTTGTTTATGGTGGTACCGCTCTCGCTGGCTCCGTCCCGGATGTCCTGCATCATCTCCGCATACTCTTCATCCGTGTTGTAGGTAAAACCCGCCGCCTGCGCCGCTGCCTTCAGAGCCTTTGTGTTGCGGATATTCTCCACTGCCATCTGCTCAAAATAATCCTTGAAGGTCAGATCCGTCGAATACATCTGGCTGTCAATATTGCTGGCGTCCATGCCCATCATGGACAGGTAATAGCTGTTCTGGGCGATAAAGCTGGTCCGCGCCATGGCATAATGGTAGTCAAATTCTACTTTCGTGATCTTCTCTCCGCCCACATTGATATGTGTGCCGTTCACCGCCACATAGTTGCGAATGGGGAAGGAAAGCACAAAAGCTGCCAGGAGCAGCACCACGATAATGCCGAGTATATTGCCATATTTCTTCTGGGCCCTGGCCTTTTTCTCCTGCTCCTCATAGGCCTGCATCTTACGGTCATACTTGGTCATGGCCTTGGACTCCTGTTTGGGAGTCTCCTGTTGGTTGTTCTTTTTAGACATTATTTCCGTTTCCTCTCTATTTTAAGTTCCGTTTAAGTTCCGCTGCGGTTCTAACAGCTATATTGTTTAAAGTGACGCCTCCAGGCTCTCTACCAGGTGCTGGATGCAGCCCTCCTCAAAGGGGCATTCCAGTCCCACCTCAGGAATCATCTTGGTAAAAAAATCGCTGGCGGACAGTTTGCAGAGTTTCAGGTAAGAGCCCCATGCCTCCTCAAAGTTCTTATCCTTCCATATCTTGTACTGCAGCGCGCAGGTCTGGGCCAGACAGTAGTCGATATAGTACAGCGGCGCGTTATAGATGTGGAGCTGCTGCTGCCAGAGAGCGCCCTTGCCAAAAAAGGGATTGTCCTCATAATCCATGTGAGGTCTGTACTCTGCCTCCAGCTGGAGCCATGCCGTATGGCGCTGGGCCGGAGTCATCTCAGGATTCTCGTACACGATATGCTGGAACTCGTCCACCATACAGCCATAGGGAATAAAGATGGCGGAATCCTCCAGATGCATGTCGATATAGTCCTGTTTTCTGTCGCCAAAGAACAAGCCCATCCAGTTCTCTGTCATAAATTCCATGGACATGGAGTGAATCTCGGCGGTCTCCATGGTGATATCCGCATGCTCGCGGATCGGGTCCTGCCCGGACAGATAGCCCTGAAAAGCATGTCCGCACTCGTGAGTGACCACGTCCACATCGCCGCTGGTGCCGTTAAAATTGGCGAAAATAAAGGGAGAATGGTAATCCGGCATATAGGTCATATAGCCGCCTGCCCGCTTGTTTTTGCGTCCCAGCACGTCAAACAGCTGGTTCTCCATCATAAAGTCGAAAAACTCGCCAGTCTCGGCAGACAGCTCCCGGTACATCTTCTGTCCTGCCGCCATAATCTCCTCCGGCGTACCGGTAGGGGCGGGATTGCCCTGGTTAAAGTACACGGCTGTGTCGATGTAACTCAGTTTCTCCAGACCCAGTCGCTTTCTGCGGCGCTCGTGCAATTTTTCCGCAAAGGGCACAAAGTGCTGCTTGATCTGTTTGCGGAAACTCTCTACCTCTTTTTGTCCATAGCAGTTGCGCCCCATGCGGTAATAGCCCAGCTCCAGATAGTTTTCATAGCCCATGGCTTTGGCCTGGGCGGTGCGGTTCTTTACCAGCTTGTCATAGATCTCGTCCAGTTTTCCGGCATTTTCCAAAAAGAACTCCGTCTTTTTCTGCCATGCCTGTCTGCGGACTTCTCTGTCCGGGCTTACCAGATAGGGACGCAGCAGGGACAGATTCAGCTCCTTGCCATCAAAGGAAATCTTGGCGCTGGCAATCAGCTGGTCGTACTCCGTGGTCAGCGCGTTCTCCTCCTGGGACAGGGCGATAACCCTCTCGTCAAAGGCTTTCATGGCCACTTCCATGTTCTTGAACGCCACCGGACCTATCTTGCTCTCCAGATAATCCCGGTAAGGGGACTCATAAAGCTTTTGCATATATTCCAGCACCTGGTTCTGGAACACAGGACCCATCTCGTCGTAGTATTTGCGCTCCTTTTCGTAGAACTCGTCCACCGTATTGATATCATGGCGGATATGACCAATGGTCATCAGCGTGTTCACATGGTCCGTCAGCGCATAGTAGCGCTGGTGTACGGCGAACTGCTCCTCGCCGCTCTTCGCCTCCGCCAGCTCTCTTGTCAACTGGGCGAGTTCTTTTCCCACCTTTTCAAAGTCTACTCTTTCATAGGGCATATCACTAAATTTCATATGATTTCTCCTCTCACTGCCCGCTGATAACTGTGCGGGCCACTCTAACTTAATATCATACCTTTTTTTAGGGAAATTGTAAACCTTTTCACAGAAAATTCATGGAAGTGATATCGACCGCCGTCTCACACTTTGTCATCCCGCCTGTATTTTGGTAAGAAGGGCCTCCTGAAGGACTTGGGAAAAATTCAAGTCCATAGCCATAGCCGCCTCGTTCATCCATTCAGGAATGCTCAATGTTTTCTTAACTGCGCGGGAATTGGTGCGCTTTTTATAGGCAAGCATATCAAATTCAATTACCACAAGAAATGAGTCCGGCTCCGGAGTAACGGCTGTGGGGTCAGAACTGGCAGGAAACGGTTTCCGCTCCTTTTCATAGCATACCAGCGCCAGACCCAATGCGTCCACTGCCATTTCATAGGCTTGCGTCATGTCTTCGCCCTGTGTAAGGCATTCCGGAATATCGGGAAAAGAAACCCAGAAACCACCCTCTTCCGCTACATGAAATAATGCGGGATAAAATAACTTTTTCATTAATACCCTCCATCAGAAAATCATACTATTTGAGTCCGGCCTGTTTCAATATAGCTTGCTCGAGCCCCTTCTTCAGACTTGCGCTGTGATAAGGAACTTCTGTCTGATGGCCGGTTATCTCATTTTTCATTTTTACATGGGAACCATTTTGGCCAATTACCTTAAAGCCATTTTTTTTGAGGTACTTTATCATCTCTCGTGGTGTCATTGGCATTTTATATATTTCCTCCATGGTAGCACGTAATATTACGTATGTCAACAATGCAAATAAAAAGAGAAAGCAAAGATTTCACGCCCATAAACGCAAATCCCCTGTTTTCTCTATCCATTGTGGTTTCAGTGTAAGCTGTTTTAAAGAATCTGTCAAGTAAAAAAATTAAAGGGACACTGCATGTGTTTTCACAGAAAATTCATGGAAGTCTTGCATTTCGTATCAACTTCCCTATAATTATAGTTAGACACTAGGAAAGGACGGACTCATTCATGCAAGCCAAGCCAGAATTTTTATATCACGGCAGCCAATATAAGTTGGACATACTCATACCGCAGCAGGCCATAGGTGGGCGGGAGATGGATTCTTTAAGGGCAATTTATGCCGCCGGGACCATGGACGAGGTGATACCATTTGCTCTGCCAATCCGCTGGTATCCGGACAGCCCTGAAGGAAAAAGAGACTTTGAATGCCGTGACGGAAAAATTTATCTGAAGTACGGTTCACTGGACCCTGCCGGTACAGGATATGTGTATAAGGTCAGGTCAGACTCCTTCCGCAAAATTGACCAGTGGCAGTGGGTATCGGAAGTAAGCTGCGAGCCTGTCGAGGTGGTTGCAATAAAGGTGGCGGATTATCTTGACCGGGTGGAATTTTCAGAGGAGGCGGAAAAAATCCGGCGGCATCTGTTTGACATTTGACAGTATCCCTACGGTTTCATAGAATTGGGGTTGGCAGATAATGGATATGGCAGGAGCTATCGTATCGATACGATAGCTCCTGCTTATGTTTATCGCCTGTTTTTTCGTGCTTAACAGTTCACCACCATATGGGACGCCCTGGACGTCACTATGGTGTCATTGCCTTCTATGCGGATATCCGCGCCGTCGGCGGATACGGCCTGCACGTTCACCAGTCGCACCGTATAGGGTTTCTCCGCAGTCACATCCAGCGTAATGGCCCCGGCATGGCGGGACGCCTTGAGGGTCAGCTCCACCTGGTTGTCCATTCCGTAGACAGTCCGCTCCGCGCTGGAGCCGCCCTGCAGCTCATACACCCGCAGCTCCACGCCGTCGGCATAGTCGTAATCTGGCCTGTCGTCCCTGGAGCCCAGGGCGATGATGGAATTCTCCTTCACCATCATGGGCAGGCTCAGGTAGTCGTATTTGCGGCTGTACCACTTGCCGCCCTCCTGCACCTCTCCGGTGAGGAAGTCCGTCCATGTGCCTTCGGGCAGGTAGTATTCGCCAATGCCCTCCTCGTTGAATATGGGAGCCACCAGCAGGCTGTCGCCCAGCATGTACTGCTTATCCAGATAGCTGCAGTTTTTGTCCTCGGTGTACTCCAGTACCATACTGCGCATGGTAGGGATCCCTGTGCGATTGGTGTAGATGGAGGTCTCATACAGGTAGGGCATCAGGCGGGCTTTCTGCCGGGTGAAGAACCGGCACACGTCCACTGCCTCCTCGTCATAAACCCAGGGCACCCGGTAGGAAGTGCTGCCGTGGAGACGGCTGTGAGAGGACAGCAGGCCGAAGGCCACCCATCTCTTATATACATCCGGTGTGGAAGTGTGCTCAAAGCCGCCGATGTCATGCGCCCAAAAACCAAAACCGCTCATAAGCAGACTCAGGCCCCCTCTGAGGCTCTCCTCCATGGACTCATAATCGGACCAGCAGTCACCGCCCCAGTGCACCGGGAACTTCTGGCCGCCCACGGTGGCGGAACGGGCAAACAGCACCGCCTCCCCTTTACCGCGCTTTCTCTCCAGCAGTTCATACACACATTTATTGTACAGATAAGTATAGTAGTTGTGCATCTTCTTGGGGTCAGAACTGTCAAAATACACAGCCTCGGTGGGGATTCTCTCACCGAAATCCGTCTTAAAGCAGTCCACGCCCATATCCAGCAGCACTTCCAGCTTGTCCTGATACCATTTCCATGCCTCGGGGTTGGTGAAATCCACGATGGCCATACCCGGCTGCCACATATCCCACTGATACACCTGGCCGTTGGGGCGTTTGATAAAATACCCCTTCTCCATGCCCTCCTTGAACAGATAGGACTCCTGGCCGATGTAGGAATTAATCCACACACAGATATTTAAGCCCTTCTCCTTGATGCGCTTAAGCAGCCCCTCCGGGTCAGGGAACACCCTCTCATCCCACAAAAAATCCGACCAGTGGAACTCTTTCATCCAGCAGCAGTCAAAATGGAAGGTACGCAGGGGAATGCCCCTCTCCAGCATCCCGTCAATGAAACTCATGACCGTCTTCTCGTCATAGCTGGTGGTAAAGGAGGTGGACAACCACAGTCCAAAGGTCCAAGGGGCAGGCAGGGAAGGCTTGCCCGTGATATCCGTGTAGGCTGTCAGCACGTCCTTCATGGTGGGACCGTCAAACAGCATGTAGTCCAGATAGCCGCCCTCCACGGAAAACTCCGCTCGGGTCACCATCTCCGTGCCCAGCTCCAGAGACACCTTCTCCGGATGGTTGATCAGCACGCCGTAGCCCTTGTTGGAGATGTAAAAGGGAATATTTTTATAAGCCTGCTCGGTGCTGGTGCCGCCGTCAGCATTCCAGATGTCAATGCTCTGTCCATTCTTGACAAAAGGGGTAAAATGCTCGCCGGTGCCGTAGAGCAGCTCCCCTACGCCCAGAGAAAGCTGCTGACGCATATAGGTCTCCACATTGTCCCCCCGGTCGTAGTATTCGCCCTTCCAGTCCGTCTTCATCAGCGCCAGATCCTTGCCGGTACTGCGGGTCAGCAGCTTGCCATCCCGCTTATAGGTCATGGACCAGGGCTTTTTGGTGATCTCCAGAGACAGACTGCCGCTCTTTATAGCAATCAGCTCCTCCGTCTCCGTCACATCCAGCGGACATTCCTGTATATTTAACTCAAAAGCCGGGTCGCATACCACCGCGCCCAGATGATGATAGGTCTGCACCCGCAGTACATTCACCCGGGGAGAGGTAATCTTCACCGTCAAATTGATACCCCCCAGAGTGGCCCCTTTGCTGTTGATATAGCCAGTGGGGGCGCAGATGCTTACCTCCTTGTCCGTTATCCTGGTAAAATAGGCCTCCGTGGGCGCAAAGCACCCGCAGCCCTCCTTCTGTAACCAACACCCATTGCTGAATTTCATTGCATGTCCTCCATTCGTTTACTCTTTCCTCTTTCCTGCATATCGCAGATTTTTCTCATATCTTCAGCATACCAGATAACCGCCATAATTGCACGGAAAACTTTTGCGAATTTTAGCTATGGCAGCTCCAGCTCCTGTCCGGGAAAAATCATGTTTTCGTCCTCCCCGATCACCTCCCTGTTTCTCTCATAAATCCTTCTCCACTGGCTGCCGTCCCCGTACTGCTGCCGGGCAATCCGCCAGAGACTGTCGCCCTTTTGCACCGTCCAGGACTCCTGCTCTCCCAGCGGCTCCTGGGAGGACTCTGTTTCCTCTTCCTCTTCACCCTGCTGCATGTCCAGATACCACTTTCTGTACATGCACATCGCCTCGAAGATATCCTGCTTTTCACTGTCATATCCCGTATGGAAATCCAGCCAAAACAAAGGATAATAGTCGTCAAGCCTGGTGAGCCAGCGCCGGTAGCCCTCCACCTGCCGCTGCTCGTCCATGTAGGTAAAATACTGCTGCCACCGCTCCCTCGGTTCAAAATCCTCGTATTCAATCGGCTCCTCACTCCACCACGCCAATTTATAGTCTTCAAAAACAGAGCCGAAACGGACGGCCTGACCCAGTTCACCCTCGATCTGCTCCTGACGCTCATGCATCCGCTCACAGGCGTCCCGGAACACCGGCTCCAGTTTCTCTTTCTCCGTGACAGACACCATCACCACCGGCTCCCCCAAAATATCAAAGAGAGGACACCATTCCATCCACTGCTCCGAGGGAGAGAGGCCGATCAGATAAGCCTGCTCCTCATAATGATCCTTGGAACATTGATACAGCACCTGCTGGAACAGTTTCTGGGGAAAATCCGTTCCCAGCTCCACGCCGTGGTCCGTCTCCTTCACCCACACGCTGAATACAAAATAGCCATCATAGTCCCCCGCCCGGCGCGGGTGCTCCACACCCATATACGTCGTATCGCTCATCGAAAACTCAGACCTGTTCTGCCACGTGCATACAAACACATACAGAAAAGGGTCCGTCAGTCTGCCGCCAAACTCAGCATTCTCATACCACTCATCGCTGAACAGCTCCCGGCCCTTATTGGTAACTCCTCTCTCGATCGTTTCCCCCTCCAAAAGCATGTCCGACAACAGATTCTGCGCCAACTCCCAGTAGATATCCGAATCCCTACTCCCCTCCCCGCTCTCCTGGGCGGCTGCGGACTCCCACTCCAACTCGGACTCCTGCCCTGTGGCAGGCCCTCGCCAGGCCGCGGACTCTCCCCGGCCCATCTCCTGCTGCTCCGGGGTCTGACCGCACCCGGTCAGCAGCAGCACTGCCGCCAGGAGACCTGCTCTGCACATTTTTCGCCCTGTCATACCAGCTTTCATATCTTTTGTCCCCTCTCCCATGCTCTTATCTCTTAATTTTAGCAAAAAGAAAACCCACCGTAAATATTTTTCCATTATAAAGGCATTAAAAAAAACAGGAAAACTGCCATGGCAGCTTTCCCGCTTTATCTGTACGCAAAGTTTCCTCTACCTGCATATTGCCCGTTTCATACTTGTTACCATGCCGCCTTCGGCGGCACAAATGATGATGAAAGTCCAGTAAACAGCTTCAGGTAGATAATCGTTCCCGGATGGGAATGTTTATCTGCCTGGAGCGTCCCTTTGAATTTAACTTTCATACTTATCCCTGTTTGTGATAGGCAAAAACAGGTCTGTCGTTCTCGTCCCACTCCACCTTCATCAGCATGGCATGGCGATTGGGGTCCGCCAGGGAATCCCCTACGATCTCCTCATAGGTACGGGCATGGTAGATGCAGATGTCATTGCCCTCCTTGTCCTTGGTAAAGCTGTTATGACCAGGGCCAAATATACCCTTCTCCGCATCTGTAGCCAGCACGGGATAACGCTCCTTGACCCAGCTTTTGGGATCCAAGATATCCTTATCCTCCGTGGTGCTGAGCATTCCCATACAATAGCAGGCTCCGGTGGCGCTGGCGGAATAAGTCAGATAGATATGTCCGTTATGCTTTACCACAGCGGGACCCTCGTTGACCCAGAAACCGATTCTCTCCCAGTCATAATCCGGTGTGGTCAGCAGCACCTGCACCGTGGCCAGCTTGGTGCCCGACTCCATACAGGCGATGTAGAGATTGGAAATCTGCTTGCCCACGCCCACTTTCTCCGCCCAGATATAATAATATTCGCCCTTGTTCTCCATGATGGTAGCGTCCAGGGAAAACGCGCGGAAAGAAAAAGGGTCCTCATCGGCGCACTGCATCTTCCCTCTCTCCACCCAGGCGTCCCTCATGGGGTCCTGTCCGGCACACTCCAGCACATAGGGGCGGATATGCCACTTGTTTTCTCTGTCGTCACCAGCAAAATAAATATACCATTTCCCAAACAGATAGTGAATCTCCGGCGCCCAGATATGCTTGCTCATGGGACCGCTCTCGTGGCGGGTCCACACAGTGATCTCCTCTGCCTGGGCCAGCCCCTCTATGGTGTCCGCGTGACGCAGAATGATCTTGTCATAGGCTGGAACGGAGGCGGTAAAATAATAGCTGCCGTCCGGAGCCTGCCCCACGAAGGGATCCGCCCTCTGGATGATAAAAGGCTTATTATACTCAGTAATCGGCCCGTTGATTTTCTGTTCCATAAATTCTCCTAATTTTAAGTTCCGCTTGCTGTTTTTAGTTTACACCTCTATTGCCAAATGCAGCACGCTGCACGCCGGAATCGTGAATTTCAGGTTCTGTCCCGCGATTTCCACCTTGTCGAACTTCTCCGTATGTACCGCATCGGGATTCTCAAAAGTGTTGTGGGCCTGCATCTCTCCGGTGAGAATCGCGCCCTCTACGCCCTTGATATCCGTCTCCGTGAACACGGCCTCTATATCATAGCTTTCGCTCACAGACAGATTGTTCAGCGTCACATGGATTCTGCCGTCCTTGCCCAGAGACACAGATTCGTGGAGATTCGGCACCTTATTGTTCTCACTGCCAATCTCTTCTGTCTCCACATAGCTCTCCAACAGCTCCGCGTCCTGATGATACTTATACATATTAAATACATGGTAGGTGGGAGTTTTGATCATCTTCTCCCCCTCCGTCAAAATCACGGCCTGCAGCACGTTCACCAGCTGGGCAATGTTCGCCATCTTCACCCGGTCGCAGTGCTTGTTGAAAATATTCAGGTTGATACCTGCCACCAGAGCGTCCCTCATGGTGTTCTGCTGATACAAAAACCCAGGGTTGGTGCCAGGCTCCACATCGTACCAGGTGCCCCACTCGTCCACAATCAGACCGATTTTTTTCTCCGGGTCATACTGGTCCATAATGCCGCCGTGTCTTCTGATCAACTCCTCCATGTATAAGGTCTTCTTCAGAGTCTTGTAATACTTCTCCTCATCAAAACCGAGAGCGCCCCCCTTATGGCTCCAGTCGTCGTTGGGAAGCGTATAATAGTGCAAAGACAGGCCATTCATAAAACCATGAGACTGCTCCGCATGGTCATGGGTAGTCTTCAGCACCCCCTCCGTCCAGTGGTAATCATCCGCGTTAGGACCGCAGCAAATCTTAAAAATGTTCTGATCCTTCTTATAATTGCGCACATAGGTCTGGTATCTGCGGTACAGATTGCCGTAATACTCCGGCGTCATATTGCCGCCGCAGCCCCAGTTCTCATTGCCCACACCAAAGTAATCCACCTTCCAGCTCTCAGGATGTCCGTTCTGCGCGCGTAGGTCTGCCATGGGAGACACGCCCTCAAAGGTCATGTACTCCACCCACTCGCTCATCTCCTGCACCGTGCCGCTGCCCACATTGCCGTTGACATAGGTCTTGCAGCCCAGCTGGCGGCACAGCTCCATGAACTCATGGGTGCCGAAACTGTTGTCCTCCACCACGCCGCCCCAGTGGGTGTTGATCATCTTCTTGCGGCTCTCCTTGGGGCCGATGCCGTCCATCCAGTGATATTCGTCCGCAAAGCAGCCGCCGGGCCAGCGCAGCACCGGAATCTGCATCTCCTTCAGCGCTTCCACCACGTCGTTACGCATACCGTTGGTGTTGGGGATGTCCGAATTTTCACCCACATACAGTCCCTCATAAATACATCTGCCCAAATGCTCAGAGAAATGTCCCTGAAGTTCCGGATTAATATGTCCCAGCTGATGTTTGGGGTTCACATATAATTTTGCCATCGTTATACTTCTCCTTTTGTTTTAGTATTGGTTAAAATAGTATACTTTCTCCTTAATTGCTTTAATAGTAATATGAATCAAAGGCAATGTCAACTAAATACGCAAAATAACTTTCACAGTTTTTTCAAATATTTTTTGGTCATATTTACTTTATGTTAAAGTAGTACAAATTTTTGGTGAATATACAACATTTTGAACTGGTATAGCATTGACTTTACTTTATGAAATGCTATAATAAAAATTGGAATACGTCAAAAGAAGTTGAAAGCACTGTTCCGGGACTTTCCCGGGATATGCAAGAAAGAAGGTACTATGTTATATTTTCAATCCATCGGGGAGGCAGAGACCGTATTCAAAGCCTTGAGTACCCCCATGCGTCTGAAAATCATGGAGATGATCTATAAGGACGACAAGCTGAGCATGAACGACCTGGCGGAGGCGCTGGGACTGACCAACGGCGCTATCTCCATGCATGTGAGCAAGCTGGAGGAAGCGGGTCTGGTGAAAATCCGTACCACCTCCGGCAAGAGGGGCACTATGAAAATCATTCGCCCCAGATATGACCGTCTGATGATCGACCTGGCGCCTGTGAAGGACGTGCGGCACTGCTACACGGACGATATCCAGATCGGCTACTATACCACCTGCAGTGTGGCCCCCACCTGCGGCCTGGCCACCAATAAGGATATTATCGGCTCTCTGGACGACGCCAGGGTATTTTCTTTTCCTGATCGGTTCAAGGCCGGAATACTGTGGTTTGGCAGCGGCTATGTGGAATACAATCTGCCCAACCATCTGCAGGCCGGACAGACTCTGACAGAGCTGCAGATTTCCTTTGAAATATCCTCGGAGTGCCCTGAGTACAATGAGGATTACCCCTCGGACATTCATTTTTCCATCAACGGAATTTCTCTGGGCATGTGGGTAAGCCCCGGCGATTTCGGCGCCCGCAAAGGGTATCTGTGCCCCGCCTGGTGGCCGGAGCTGCTGAACCAGTACGGACTGTTAAAGACGCTGATTGTCAACAATGAAGGCTGCTTTATCGACGGTACCAACAAGATTTCCGATGTGACGATTCAGGACCTGAATCTGAATTACAACAGCTATATCAGTTTCCGTTTCGAGGTGCCCAAAGACACTGCCAACGTGGGCGGATGCACTCTGTTTGGGGAAGATTTCGGTGACTACAATCAGGCGATCAAGGTTAAGGCCTATTACGAAGAGGAAAATGAAGGGTAATGGACCCTATAGCATGCAGACGCCCCGGAAAGGAGTTTTTTCCGGGGCGTTTATTTGCACCACTATCTCACCTCATATATTGCATCTTTCATATACCAGATTGCCACCAGTCCATTGATCATACCTGAATCGTCATAGGACATCTCTGTATCGCTGTTTATCCACAAGGGGTAGGGATAATTGCTATAGGGCTGCACATAGACTACTTTGTCCTCGTTTTTATACAGCTCCAGGCGCTGCAGATATTCACGCCAGTGCTGTATCCCCTCGCCCTCCACGATCACTCGAAACGCCCCATAATTAACAAACTTGGTTTTTCTGCTCACCTCGTCCAGTCTGATAAAAGAAATACTCCCTATTGCTACCGCCAAAAGCAATATCACTGTCCAGCCCATGACATTTTTTCCATGTCTGGGAATTATCTTTTGAGTTACGCCGACCTTGCGCACCAGCCAGCCGCACCAATAAGCTTCCAGCAGTACCAGGCACAGCAGCAGGAACATTTTGCATATGTTCTGATTTCTCGAGATAGGTTCGCCGCCCAGAGCATAAAACCCCGGCGCGAACATAGACGCATAGAGACAATATCCTGCTGCCGTCGCCAACAGCGGCCGCCGAAAGGAAAAGCTGCTGTTTTCCGCCGCCTTTAAAAATAGGGGGAGCAGCAAAACCAATATCACCACCACATAAATACTGATCCAGGAGAGCATCTGGGAAAATGAGAACGAAAAACTCTTTCCAATCGACCACAAAACACCTCCCTGCTGAAAATTAGCTTGTCTTACGGAGTTGCCCGGCGCTGATACATTTGCCAGGAACCCCGTTTCACCTACCAGAAAGGGGACTGCAAACCAGAAATATTGTTTTCTTCTTTGCAGTTTCCACAAGATCATTGCCAATGCCGCCAGCAGGATCAGCGTTTCCGCCGTCAGCAGCGTTGTCGAGAAATTTCCGCCGGCAGCTATGAAAGCAGCCCCTGTACACAGGATCAGATCTATGACCCACCATATGTTCTTACCACGGCAGCGATAGATCCTCTCAAAATTCAGCAGGGCAAATCCCACCGTCAGATTCAGGAAACCCTGCATAAAAACATAGTGGACCGCGCCGTTGTACCAGTACAGACCGGAGGCAGGGTCATACATAAACGCGCACTGCATGGTACAGGCCGCCATTATTGCGGATATACAGGTATAACCATTCATTCCCAACCATTTACCCAGTATCGCATATAGGAGTACCGCGGAGGAAAAGCAGGTCATTCCGATCATCATATAGGGCACTGCATGCGCGTATTGTTCTCCGAAAGCCATAGGAGAGACGGCGAAAAAGAAAACAGAGCTGTATGTCCCCTGCCAGTTTTCATAAAATTCCGCGACTTTCAAAAATGCTGTTTTCGCCACCTCGAACAAATTATGCGTATTCAACCATGTGCAATGGACATGAAAAGCAAACCAGTAATCGTCTCCCGCCCCATGGTTATAGCGTCCAATATAAAGCAGGGGTACGATAAACCACAAAGCACCCAATATCATGCATATACAAAAAATCTTCTGATTCAAAAATTCCTTTTCCAATTTTTGCACCCACTCCGATCTATTGGTAAGTATTGTTTCCGTGGACGCAGATACTTATTCCAGACAACACTTCACGAAATCCGCCAAAAACACTCCCTGTCCCGGCCTGGCTCAACAAGGCCGCTCAAATAAATTTATCTCTTGCGTTTTTCAGAAATATGTGATAATCTACTGGTAACAAAGTGGTTACCAATAGGAGGCGCAGGGATGAACATTACCAAATCAGAACAAAAAATACTCCGGCTGCTGTGGGACGAGGGAAGTCTGTCCATCCAGCAGATAACGGAGAAGTTTCAGGACGACTGCGGCTGGAGCAAGCATGCGGTCATTTCCTTTTTGAAAAAGATGGAGGCCAAGAATCTGGTCGTCTATGAAACGAGGGGACGGACAAAATATTATTCCGCCCTGCCGGAGAAGGTAAATATCGCAAAGGAGGAGAGAACTTCCTTTCTGCAAAATTTCTACAACGGGAAACTGGGCCTGATGGTCAACGCCATGGCGCAGGAGGATTCCCTGTCACAGGAGGATATTGAAGATTTGCGCAGGCTCCTTGATGATTTGCAGGATAAAAATAAGTAAGTACGAGCCTGTAATATACGGAAAGGAGTACTATAAATATGGAATTCTTGAATCTGCTGCATATAACCCTGGAGGTTTCTGTGTTAATCGTGCTGATCGGATCCATAAACTGGCTGCTGCGGAAAAGACTTGACCCCAATATCCGCTATTTTCTATGGATATTTGTGGCCCTGCGGCTCCTGCTGCCTATACGGATTGACTTGGCGGTAGAGGTTCCCGACTTGTTTGCCCCGGCGACGCGGCATACCTACGGTAGCCAAACAGAGAATATGGACGCACCTCTGACGGCGCAGGAGTCTCCTGCCAGTGTTCCGATGAAATACACCGTGACTGCCGCGCCGCCGCAGCTCCCACTGCCTGCGGGAACCGAAGCTGTCACGGCCGGGCAGCCGGACACGAATATCTCCTTAAAAAGCGCGTGGTATCTTGTGTGGATCGCGGGAATGGTCGTGGTATCCGTCTATGTGCTGGCAAGCAATCGGAAACTGTTTCTGTCTTTCCGGCAAAAAAGACGGAAGATAGAAGTCCTGCCAAACGGGATTCCTCTGTATGCCGTACCTGGCTGCAACTGCCTGGCTGGTATCCTGAACCCGGCGATTTATATAGACCCGGAGGCCTTGGGAAGTCCCACTGTAGCCCAGAATGTTATCTCCCACGAACTGCAGCACTACCGAGTGAAAGATCATTACTGGCAGTTTCTCCGGGTACTCTGCCTGATTCTCCAATGGCATAATCCCTTTATGTGGTGGGCCTACTTTGCATCCAGAAGAGACTGTGAGATGGCGTGTGACGCCAGAGTGACCAGAGGTATGACCTCCGAGGAGAGATACGGATACGGCAACAGCCTGCTGGCAGTGGCGGAGAGCGTCTGTCTGAAAAGGCGGCAGGCCGTTTTCTGCTCCACACCCATGGGTGGGAACAAGTCCTTTATGAGAGAACGGATTTGCGGAATTATGCAGTACAAATACCGCTATGCCATCGGACTGCTGGCCGTTGTCGCAGGAATTGGCGTGATGGGCTGTTTTGCGTCTTTTCATCTCTATGCCGCCACTGAGAAGGACCAGGAGCCCATTGTGCGCAGGGACCCTGTGGAAACAGTTCCCATAAATCAGCCGGAAGAAACAGCGCTCCCGCAGGAAAAAGCGCTGGCGCTGAACATCCAGGACTTTTATTCCACAAGGATCGGTGACCCCCGTAATCTCTATTATATAGATGAAGACAGCGTATTATGGGGCTGCGGGGGAAACGAATACGGTCAGCTCGGCCAGGGAACGAAGGACTATGATTTTCATAAAGATATGGTAAAAATCGCGGAAAACGTAATCCATGTGGATTATGACCAGTACTTTACAATCTTTTTAACGGCGGATCACAAGCTTTACGGCATGGGCTGCGCAAATACGGGAGCAATGCTGGAATATGAGGAGTTTACTCCGGAGATGTATCTAAATCCCACATTGTACACCGTGGAAAGCCCCAAACTACTGATGGAAAACGTGATCTATGCCAGGCGGGGACATGGGGATGTAGTGTGTCTTTTGGAGGATGGCAGTGTCTGGACCTGGGGACTGGTTTGGCATAAGGGATTTGACGGGTGGAATAACGATGGGTGGCATTTTGTTCCAAAGCCCGAAAAAATCCTGGATGACGCGGTACTCATAACCGGCGGCTGGTACAATCACGCGGCGCTGCTGTCGGACGGCAGCGTCTGGACCTGGGGATACAATTACGCGGGGAGCTGCGGCTATGATGGTGATATTGTGATATCCAATCCGATTAAGGTTGCGGAAGACGCCGTGATGGTCTGGACAGGCACGACGGAATATAATATAGACGCAGTTGACATAGCAGACCTTACGGAATACGACAGACCTCTGGAAAACACCATTATCCTGAAAACGGACGGCACCTATTGGGCCTGCGGAAGAGGCATCGGAGAGGAAGAAAAACTGCTGACCAGATATTGGGAAGTCAACGATTTCCCCGTAGTCTGCACAAGTGAATTTGTGCAGATCGCAAGCGAAAAGGACCTGTAAACAGAATGCTTAAAAAGGGGACTGCCATTGCGGCAATCCCCTTTATTCGTTACTCTCAAAAGCTTACTGGATATCCAGGAACGCGTTCTCCAGTGTCAGGCAGTAGTACAGGTCGCCGTCCACGGCTATGCCAGTGTAGGACTGGTTGTATACCGTGCCGCCCGCTGTGGTAACCACTGCCTTTACATCAGCGGTGTCACCGTTGTTGGTGATGCTCAGCTCCACATTCGCGCCGTCCATATCGCTGGTAAAGGTCTCCCAGTTCCAATCGCACTCTGCTGCTGCGATGCCGTCATAGCCGCCGCCCCAGCCGTAATTATCCGCACGCAGTACACCGTACTCCTTGTAATCAGCATTGGCGTCTGCGGAGTGTACCTCGGGCACATTCTGCAGCACTACCAGGAAGTTGTGCCAGTTAGCCAGGCCGTCGGTGTAGTTTACAAAGTTCGCTGTCACAGTCTCACCGGAGGGTACTTCCACTACCTCAGAAAACTCACTCCAGAAAACTGTGCTGCAATCGGTGGCGCCCACAACTGTACCTGTGGTGGTCACTGCGCTGTGATCAATGGCAACAGGCTCAGCATCGTCTTCAGCCGCCGCGGGAGCTTCCGCTACAGACTCAACGCTGGGGTTACCCTCCAGATACAGGCTTGCAACCTGACCATCGGTCAGAGCCTGGTCAAAGAAATATACCTCATCCACAAAGCCCTTATAGGTGCTGTCCCAGTAATTGATACCGAACAGGCACTCAAAGTTGTCGTCCGCAGTCAGCACATCAGGAGCCAGGCCGCCGTAGGTGCCTTCCGCCGCGTCAAATGCCAGCTCGCCGTTCAAATAGAACTTAGCTGCTACTCTGTCCAGACCGTCATCCGCGAAGTTGTACACATCACCGGTGGCTACCAGAGTCACCAGAACCCACTCCTTCTTGCCATGGATGGCGTCATCTGCCGCATATACCCAAGGCCATACGCCGGTCTCAGAGTTTCTGTCCCATACCACGGGGAAAATCTTGGTATTGCTGGTGCCCCACTCGGTCTGGGTAACATTAATCCACTTAACTACGTTAGCCGTATCATCCATGCCCATATTGCTGCCGAGCTGCAGAGTAGGTCCATAGTTAGAAAGTCTGTCTGCGTTCAGCCAGAAGGAAATGGTATACTCGTTGGTGTTCAGAGCCTCTACAGGGAGCTTTAAGCCAAAGTTACCGTCGATATAAGTACATTTGCCCACAGGGCCGTCCGCGTACTGCACAACGATGGGCTGCTCCGCGCCCTCCTTATCCACATAGGTGGAACTCTCCACCACACCGTAGGTCGCGCCGGTATTGCTGCCCACATCCTCGGACTGGATCACAGTCAGGATACCTTCGTCTGTTCCGTCCATGGCGAAATGGTACAGCGCCTCGGGCAGGTCCTCCGCCTCTGCCATACCGCCGGCAGGCTCCTCCACGCTCTCCTCGGGCGCGCTGCTCTCCTCGGAACTGCTGGGTTCAACAGAGCTTTCCTCGGGCACGTCGCTGCTCTCCTGGGTGGACTCCTCTACAGGCGGCTGCGTGGGCTCATTGCCGCAGGCAGTCATCATGGACACTACCATGGTCGCGCTTAAAAGCGCTGCAAAAATTTTCTTTTTCATTTTTCACTCCTCCTTATTTTAGTTCCGCATACGCCCTCCCAGCACCTTTGTCGGCAGAGTAAATTCCGGCCGCTTTCGCGTCCTGAATTTCTCTGGGCACTGCTCGGGCATATGCTGATCAACTAACTATTTTTTAGTTCCGCATACGCCCTCCCAGCGCCATTGTCGACAGAGTAAATTCCGGCCGCCTCCGCGTCCTGAATTTCTCTGGGCACTGCTCGGGCATATGCTGATTAACTAACTTTTTAAGTTTCGCATATGCGGTTATTTATGAATTGTCAGCAATTTGCTGCTCGTATGCGGCAATCTCCTCGTCCGTCAGCACATTGTAGCCGTTGGGGCCGAAGTAGTCGATCATAGCCTGGGCATGGTACAGATTGGCCTGCTCCGTCGCCTCAGTAGCATAATCCGCAGCCTTGGACGCACCGCTGTCTACCTTGTCATGAATACCAATCTTGTTAAAATACTCGTCACAGTAATTCCAATATCCCGCAATGTTGGTCCAGCCAAAAGGAATAGGCTGCATGCAGCTTGCAAAGTAGTTCTTCCAGTGCGCCACATGTTCGTCATCCATGCCCTTGGTGTACATGGCAATGTATGCATCCCATATCTCCGCGTCCTTGGTGATGGGAACGGGCATAACATCATACTTCAGAGCCAGACCGGTAGCGTTCACGATGGACTCGTCATTGTAGGCCTCCAGTCTCGTCTTCCAGCCATCAATGCCAAAGCTCATGAATTTCAACAGCTCATAGGCCTCACGGGGATACTTGGAGCCGGTGGTCACACCGCCAAAGTCGATGGTGGCGATGGAGTGATGATCCGCGTTGGCATCCTGTTCGGACACTGCGGGCACTACAAAGGGAATAATATCCAGGTTCAAGCTCTCATATGCCTCTGTTGCCCAGGTACCCTGATAGGTCCAGAACGCCTCGGAGAACATAGCCACATGGCCTGTCGCGCCAAACCAGGCCTCCCAGTCGCCTGCCCAGTCTTCCATCTCCGGAGTCTCCGTCACCGGCGCCACATAACCGCCCAGTTTCAAATCCGCGAAGTCCTGCTCGCCCACGGCCCACACAGCCAAATCAAAGGTCTTGCCGTTATATCCAAACTCACCGATGATATCCTGGCTGGCAGCGATACCATAGTAAGAGTCCAGTCTGTTCAGAACACCCAGCCCGTAATAGGCCATGCCATCCGGAGAATCCAACACAGTACAATCCTTAATCAACTGGATCATATCGTTCCAGGTCCAATCCATGCTGGGCACATCCACGTTCAGAGTCTCCAGCACATTGCGGTCCACATACATCACGCCGGGGAAGAACTTCACAGGCACACCGTATCTGCCGCTGGTCTGGAAAGTACCCAGGCCCGCGCCGTTCACGGTGTCCGCCAGATTCTGGGTCTCAGGGTCTGCGTTCCAGTACTCGGAGACGTCCGCCAGCAGCATGTTGGACAGCGCAAAGTCCGCGTCAGAATACATAATGCAATCCGGCGCGTTGCCGTTGCTCACCAGTGTATTCAGGGTTGTATTATATGTAGCCACATTCTCATATACCGCGTTGACCTTAATGTTAGGATACAGCTCCATAAATCTGTCTGCCAGATATTTCACAGTCTCATCCTGGTCAAAATGGAAGTAGGTCAGCTCAATATTGTCGGTGGTCAAATCCGTGGCGGGATGGTAAGTGATACCGTTGATCACAACCTCCTCCTGTCTCTCTGCAGCGCCGCCGCTGCCGCCTTCTCCATTGCTGCCCGCTTCTCCTGCGTTTCCACTCTCATTGCCGCATCCGGCCAGGCCAGCCACCATGGTAGCAGAAAGCAGTAACGCCAAAAGCTTGCTTCTCTTTTTCATAGTCTTTTCTCCTCCTAATTTTGAGTTACGCAGATTGTAATTTCCTCTACAAACATTTATACCATACTTCCCAGAAAAAATCCATATCTTTTATAGAAAAAACTTAACTTTTTTAGTCAAAAATAAAATTTTATTAAAAACTAACTAAAAGAAGGTGCTGAAATTGTATATTTTATCAGCACCTTCTCCAGTGAAATTATACAAAACTAAACTTTTCAAACGTTTTCGTTAGCACATCCTGTTTATACCGAGATTTATTCTCCCGTGATACCCACGCGGTCGATACTCTCCACAAAGTATCTCTGCAGCACGAAGTACATGAGCAGGATGGGCAGGATGCTGAGCATCGTGCCTGCCATGCTGATGGACTCATTCAGAGTGGTGGCGCCACTGGCCTCCGTCTGCGCATAGGTGCTGAAGTTGGTGGCAAACTTTTGCAGCTGTACCACCAGCGTGGTCCACTTGGACTGGGTCATAACGCCGGACACATACATCCGGGTCAGATAAGAGTTGTTCCAGTACCACACAAAGGAGAACAGGAACACTGTCAAAATCGCCGGAGCCGCCGAGGGCAGGGAAATCCGCACAAAGGACTTAAAGTACCCTGCGCCGTCGATCTGGGCCGCCTCAATCAGTACCTTGGGCACCTGCTTGAAGAACTGATAGAAAATCAGTATAAAAATCGAGGCGTTAATACCCTGGGCCAGCAGCGAGGGCACGATGAAAGCCCACAGCGTGCTCAGTATCTTCAGGTTGGAGTACAGCACATAGGTGGGAATCATGGTCACCTGGCTGGGCAGGATAAAGGTAAAGATGATAATGCCCATCATGATCTTCTTGCCCGGGAACTCAAATCTTGCCAGCCCATAGCCCACAATGGAGCAGGACAGCACATTCAGCAGAGTGGGAATCCCCGCAATGATAATGCTCAGTCCCAGCACTGGCCAGAAGTTCATACTGGAACCAGCCTGGGCATAGTTTTTGAAGTTAAAGCTGCTGGGAATCCAGTTGATGGAGGTGTCCAGCAAATCATCCAGCGTCATCAGAGAGCTGCTGAACATATACAGGATCGGATACAGGTAGATAAACCCGATACAGATAAGCAGCGCGTACACCACGAACTGTTTCAGGAAACCTTCCTTCTCTCTGGAACCCATAAAAAACTTCTTAATCTTGTCTTTCTCCACGTCCGTCAGCTTATGCGGTTTCCAGTTCCACTTCTCCCTGGACGCTGCCTTAGAGTTACCTTTAGTAATCTCGGAGCTACTTTTAGTAGTCTCGGAGTTACTTTTAGTAATCTCCAGAGCCGTCATAGGTTGAGTACTTGCGTTTTGTTCTTGCTTTTTCAATCTTTTTGGCATTACGGATTCCCCTCCTTTCAATACGTTTTACGGTTCTTGCCTCTTTCTTCATCTCTCGTTTCGCTCGTTTCACCTGCCGCTCGTACACATCCTTGCGGGCCATCAGCAGCGCCGCGAACAGCACTACGATCAGCACCACCACCAGGGAGTAGAGCCATGCCATGGCAGACGCGTAGCCGTACCCCTTCTCCTTGGTACCTGAGAACATGGAGTCCTGAATCAAGGTGATAATGGCGTTCTGTTCGTTGCCGGAGATAAACACCACTGTGTACACCACATTCAGCAGAATCATGGGCTTGATGGTGGGCAGCGTAATCTTCCAGAAACATTCCCAGCCGGAGCCGCCGTCCATCTGCGCCGCCTCGTACATGGAGCTGTCGATCTTCTGCAGCGCGGACAGGAAAATCAGTATCTGCACGCCGGAGTACCATAGAATGGTAATCATATTGCTGAACAGCTCCGTGATACTGCTGGCCAGCGACCGGGGCAAAAAGCCCGATATCGCGTTGCCGATGGCCTGGGTGTCAATGGTGGAAATCGTAGCCGCGCCCTGGTCAGACAGCATACCCATAACCGGGCCGCTGACCACAATCACCGGCAGGAAAAACACCAGTCGGAAAAATCCCTTGCACTTGATATTGCCGTTTAACAGGATGGCGATGATCAACGCAAACACCACGATCACCGGCACCGATATGATAGTGCTGAACAGGTACTGGCTCAGCTGGGGAGTAAAGTCCGTATCCACCAGCAAAATCTGTGTATAATTGCCCAGCCCTACAAAGTTAAAATTCTTGCCCATGGGGGTGATACGGATATTGTTAAGTCCGTACCAGAAGGAACTTCCCAGGGTGTAAACCAGGAAAATAGCCGCACCGATGATCCAGGGAGTCACAAAGATCAGCCCGGTGATGGCCTCCCGCCGGGCCAGACGCCCGGGTTTGATTTTCACTTTTGCCTTTTTTGCTTTTTTACTCTCTTTACTCATAGCCATCACTCACCTACCTTATAGGACAAACCATCAATGGTCACGCCGTCCACCGTCACTGCGTCCTGGTTGTAGTTGATATAGAACACTACGCCGTTGTCATAGGTTACCTTGCTCACGCCCTCTGCCAGCATCTCATGTCTGATGATCATGGCGTCTTTTGTCAGCGCCGCCACCTGCCGGAAATCCGCGTCATACTCAATGATGATGTCCTTATAGGTGGAATATTTGGTGCTGTACAGGTCGGCAGAATTGGTGTAGATCAGGTCCGCCGAATCCTCATAGGTCACATAGAAGGAGGGGTATACCCCGGACTCTATCATCTGCAGACGGAACTCCTGCTTGTTCGCCTCAAAATTCACATAGTCAGAATACATGGGGATGATGCCCTTCAGCACGATGGAGAAAAAGGGAACCTCCTCGTCCTCGTACATAAAGTCCGATGTGCCCAGGGGCATGTCAAGCATGGCCTCCGTGTAGTTCCACAGATAGGCAAAGGGTTTCTCCAAAATCAGGCTGGTCTGCCCGGCTATGTCCGCAATACTGCTCTGATAGGTGTCCGCCGTAAAAATACGGTCATAATAATTACTGCTGTAGCTGTAGGAGAACAGGTTGTTGGAGATACCGGCTACCGCCAGATTGCTCACACCCTTGTCGGTATAGCTCTTAACAAACTTATCCAGGTTGTAATCACTCCTGGTGGGGAGCAGATAATTGAAGGTGTTATACACATATCCCCTGGTGTTAATCTCCAGTCTTCTCTTATTTACTTTTTTAACGATGTTGAAGGAGGTGCTGCTCTCCTCCGGGTTGGCCATCAGCGCGTCGTTGTACAGGTACATGTCATAACCGGATTTGCCAAAGTCCTGAATCAGGTCCGTCAGCGCGCCTGTGCCGCCAATCTTGCCGTCCGCCTTGTATTTGCTGACAGGGATGTGGTACATGCCCCCTTTCTGCCAGCCCTTATAGACGCTCAGCACCGTGTCAACGCCTGCTGCCTGCAATTCCCCGTAAATCTCACGAATCTGGTCCACATCTGTCATGACCACCGCTCTGGTGGAGATCAGGAATTCCTCCCGCTCGGTCCCCAGAAAATCCACACGGGTTTTGTAGCTGTTATCCCGGCGCTGTATCAGGCCGTTGTCCAGCAGATAGTTGCGATAGGCCACCGCCATACCCGAATATCCAGCGTCCTCGCCGGAGAGCAGGATGTAGCGCACCCGCAGATTGCCGTGGGTCCTGTCCGCCTCCACGCTGGTCATAGTACCGGAATTGGAGTTGTTCAGAGGCTGAATATAGGTTCTGCGTATCAGAAACTTGGCAAAACATCTGTTGTAATCCACCATGACGCCATTGGGCTGAGCCTCGATGCTTGCCCGTTTCTCTCCCGCTTCCACAATGGCCAGATAGCCTAACTGATCATCCGTGTGAGCCATGCCGAACACAGGCGCCAACACTTTCTCTGAGCTGTTCACCGTCCGGTATCTGCCCCACAGCAGGGTCTCCGTGGAGGACTCCGTAAAGCCCGCGTCCGCGCCGTAGATCATCTGGGAGTAACCGCTGGCATAACGGCCGTCTTTATCGTCCAGGTAAATCAGCGCGCCGTTGCCATCCGGGATAAACATATAGCCCTCCTGGTTATCCAGATAGCTATATCCCAACAGGGGAAACAAACTCACTGTGCCGATATAGGTGTCTGCGCCGTTCTCCACAAAGGACTCCTCCGGCACCTCCACCACCAGCGCGTCCCCCTCCAGGGATACCCGCACCGTCAGGCCAAAATCATATTCCTGCCAATAAATCCTGGCTGAAAATCCGTTGTTTTCATAGCTGTAATCAATGGTATTCTGACAGCTTACCAAATCCACCTGATAGGTGTCATTGGCATTTTTGATAGCGCTGAGTACCACACCGGACTGCATATAGGCAGTCCATGTCTTATTATTGGCCCCGTTGTCGTCCTCCTCCGCCAGAGTGGACCGGAGCAATTTGCCCGTAGCCTTGTTTCTCAAAAGGATGGACATGGTGGGTTCAAAGAGATACAGCTCATACCCATCGCTCTCCGCCACCTTGCTGTAATCAGCCGGTATATCACTGACCGCCGCCTGGGCCGTCAGATGCATCTGCGGTATCGACAGCACCAGCAGGAAAGCCGCTACAAGGACACATACGCATTTTTTTAATCCTTTAATTGCCAATTCGATACACCACCTCTCCGCCGATGGCACTGATAAATTCAAATACCTGTGCCCAAAGTACATAGATGATAAAGAGTAACAGTGCCATGATTAATATAGTGAACGCGGTCAGGCACAATACCTTGAAGGTCTCCTTGGCCGTGTAGTTGTTGACCTCCTTCACCGCCAGTACAAACAACACCGCTACCCAGGCGTAAATCGCGCAGTAGCCAAAGCTGATCAGGAACTGCTCGTTGACCGTCACCACATGCGACAGCAGGAATACCACCGGAATCAAAGTCACATAGGGGGTCAGGCAGTAGGTAAAGGAACAGAAAATTTTCTTCACCGTACCTTCGCCGTCATTGATGGTACACACCAGGTAATTGCAGGCGGTCAATGCTGCCAGCACCACCACTACCATACCGATATCGGAGAAAATCTCATAGCGCCCCTCCCGGACGGTCTTCTGCAGGAAACCACACAGGTACTTGTTGATCATGTATTCCACCGTGAAGATTACCACCAGGAGATTGGCTGTGAACACGGAGGCTCTTCCCTCTCTGGCAATGCCATAGCAGCCGTCGATAGGATGTCTCATAAAGTACCAGGCATATCGGAAATCCTTGACGCGTCTGTTTTCATTCATCTTTTTTGACGCCTTGCGCAGCGGTTCCAAAATACCCTTTTTCTTATCCAGCGCCTTGACTACCTTACTGACAATCCACAGGATCACGATGGCCCAAATAATAGGTACGATCCATTTCTTCAGCCAGAGGTTACGCACCTCCCAGGTGGCGTCGGAGTAACCGGAATAGTCTTTGGCCAGCTTGGCGTAATACTGGGCCATCTCATAGTTTTCTTCCTGGAAATAAGCCCTGCCCATAGCCATGTTGGCATAGTCGAACATGCTGTTCATTTTCAGCACTTCCTCCAGCGGCTCCTTGCTCTCGGTGTAGCGGCCGGTGGAGTACAGGTTCAGCGCCTGGTGCAGCAGATCGGTGAATTCAGTGGGCTCATAGACCTGAATCTGGGCCTTGTCGGAATCCAGTATGTACAATCGGTCCTGCAAATCCACGTCGATGGCGCTCACTACCGTACACAGGCCCACCCGCTGGTTGCCGTCGTCAGATCCGCCGAATATGAAGAGCGCCTCGCCCTCACTGTTGAATTCATATACAAAGCCCTGCTGGGAAACCATAAATACATTGTCGTGGTTGCCCGCTGCCACCGCCGCCGGAATATCGTCGTAGGTATCAGGCGTAATCACATTTTTGCCGGCGATGTTCAGTCTCTTTAATGTGTCCTCTTCTTCGCCTCTGGTCACCGTGTAGATCAGACCCTTGCTGTCAATGCACAGGTTGTCGGGGGTGGAAGGAATATTGGATATCATCTTCGCCCTCTGGGCCTTGGTGGCCAGCGCTCTGCGAATGATAATCATAGGAGAGCTGGAGGCCATGTTGGTGCCGAAATATCCCAGGAAGGTGCCGCCCTCTATAGGAGAAATCTCCACGATACCGTTGGTGTTGGACTCGCAAATCACATACATGATTCCCGCGTCGTTGACCACCAGTTTGATGGGCAGAAAGCTCAGAGCCTCTCCATACAGGGGAGAGTCCGGCTTGCCGTAGCGGTTGAGGAGCTGGCCGTCTTCGTCAAATTCAAACACCGCCTCCGCGTCCCGGTCCGCCACATACACATGCCCGTTTTCTGTCACAAATACGCCCCGGGGGGATACCAGCGTACCCTCGCCGATGGTCTGCAGCAGATTGCCCTCCAGATCGCCCACCACAATGCGGGCGTTTCCGGTGTCCGCCACATAGATTTTTCCCTCATCCGTCACATGCAGATCGGAGGGGCCGTTTAGAGCCTCATCGTCAAACTTAGTGATGGTCTCATAGGGAAGATATGCCGTCTGTGTCTGAATCATATAGCCATAGCCGTCAAAGGTAAAGGTTCTGTAGGGCGCGTCCGCTCCCACGCTGATGACGCTGCCCATAAGCAGCATCACCGCTAAAAGGCATAAGGCTATTCTTCTGAAATGCTTTTTTGTCTTTTTCATTTCTCTTCTCTCACCTTTTCCTTTACTTGATGCCGGAGTGTGCCATGGTGTTCATGACATTCTTCTGCAATATGATGAACAGTACCAGGTTGGGAATGAACATAATCAGGGACGCCGCCGCCGCCATACCTTGCCCGGCCACCGTATTGTTGGCATTGGCCAGTGTGTTCATATAGAAGGTCAGCGTCTTCATGCTGTCGTCATTCACAAAATAGTTGGAGGTCTCCATGTTGGTCCAGACCTGCTGGAATACCAGAATGGAGGCTGTGGCAATGGCAGGCTTAATCATGGGAATAATAATCTTCAGATATACCTGCCAGTCCGTGGCGCCGTCCATGTAAGCCGCCTCCATCAGGGAGTCCGGCACCTGGTCCACGAACTGCTTTACCAGAAACAGTGCCACCGGCATTGCCACCAGAGGCAGAATATGGGCCAGATAACTGTCAATCATACCGGTCTTGCTGATAACCAGATATCTGGGGATCAGCACGGCGGTAGCCACGAACATAATAGCGGTCTGGTTGATATTCATGAGCGTGTTCTTGGCCTTGAACTTGATCTTGGACAGTGCGAAGGCCGCGCAGGTGGTCAGCAGCAGGGACAAAAAGATAGTCACCAGCGTCACGATCAGGCTGTTGAATACATAGCGGCTCAAGGGTATGCCCGAAGTCCGGCTGGCCTTAATCAGGCTCTCAAAATTTTCCAGCGTCGCGTTTCTCACAAAGAAGGTAGGAGGAAATGCAAACAGCTCTTCCATGGGTTTAAACGCATGGTTGATAATGAATATGATAGGTAATGCCATGAAGATAACCAGAGGCAGAAGGATCACAATGATCTTGATCTGGCTCTTCTCAAATCTGGTTGGATTGATTCGATGTCCTTTATACGCCATATCTTTTCTCCTCCTTTCTAAAAGTCATCTCTCTCCCCAAAGAGCCTGTCGGCCACCTTGGAGAACAACTGTACAATCAGCAGCAGCACCACGGATACAGCCGCCGCGTAACCCATCTCGTAACGCAGGAAACCGTAGTCCTCAATATGGTTCACAATCAACTGAGACGCATAGCCCGGTGAGGGATTACCCGTCAGCAGCGTGAATATCGTACCCGCCTGGAAGGCGTTGACGATAGCCATAACCGCCGCGAACAGCATCTGGGGTTTCATGCTGGGGATGACAATGTAAATCATCTCCTGAAAACGATTCTTAATGCCGTCGATGGCTCCTGCCTCATACAGGGATTCGTCCGTGTTCAAGATACCGGCAATCAGGGACAAAAAGCCGATACCCATGCTGGACCACAGTCCGATAACAATGACGATGGGCAGCAGATAGTCCGCGCTGATCAGCCAGATAATCGGCTCGTTCAACACGCCCAGGCTCATAAGCCAGCTATTTAACAGGCCAGTCTGGTCGCCGGAGAAAATCACTCTCCACACCACGGTCATGGCCACGCCTGCCGTCATGCTGGGGGAATACAAAATCAGGGCAAACACTGTCCGAAAGCCCTTGGTCAGGTTACACAGCGCCCAGGCCAGGACAAAGGACAAAACGTAGCCGCCCACGCCCACGATCAAAGCGTACACTACGGTGTTGGGCAGTACATGCTGCATGAACACCTCGTCGTTGGTCAATACGGTTATGTAGTTTAGAAAGCCCACCCAGGACGGAAACTCGATGGCGTTAAAGTTGGTGAAGGATAACACCACTGCCAACAGCACCGGAACCAGGATAAATACGGTAAAGGCCAGGCCGTAGGGCGCAATAAACAGATAACCGTTCTTGTTGTCACTGCGCTTGCTTATCTTGTTCTTTTTTACTTTTGTCTCTGCCATAAATTATCCTCACCTCCTATTCTCTTCCCAGTATTTCACGTATGGTTTCTATGGTCGGTATATTGTAATCCGTGATGGTATTCCCCTCGCTGTCAATAAACTCAAACTCCTCCAGCTTACGGTTGAACTCACGGTTGATGGTCTTCACCGCCTTGTCGATGCGGGTCTGAGCCGTCTGCCTGTTCACCACGATATCGTTGAAGGCATTACTCATCTCCCGCTCCAGCAGATAGGTGCCGGGCACTCTGGCCACATCCACCACATAGCTCATCTGCTCCGCTATAATCTGCTTGTCGCCGCTGTCCCAGGGCAGCTGCATGAAGGCTTCCATATTGGCGGTGGTCCACATGTACTCCTTACCATAGGTAATCTGTAGTGTCTGACCAAACTCCGCCTGCACCTCCGTGGAGGACCACCATTTCACAAACTCCCATGCCTGGGCCTCTCTGTCGCTGTCTGACTTAAAGATTACGCTGCTCTCCGCGCAGCCGCAGACCGTGCGGTCGATGCTGCCGTCCTCCTGCTCCATGCCGGGAACCAGGGCAATGCTCCAGGAATTCTTCAGCTCCGGCGCCGCGTTGGACAACAGATTGTAAGCGGCGTAATCCGCCACTCCAATGGGCATGTCGCCGTTGCGGAAATGCTGATAAAAGTTGTCAATATTGATGGGCATGTTGTAGATGGTAAACAGCTCCGTCAGGTAAGTGAAACCGTCCACCGACTCCGCGCTGCCCAAAGCTGTTCCCTGCTGGGCGGTACTTCCATACAGGGAGCCGCCAAACTGGTGAATCAGCGGTGTGGTGCCGTGGAAATTCCGCATCAGCAGCATACCGGATACGGGCTGATAATAGTTCAATCCTCTCATCTGCAGCTCCGGCAGCATGTCAATCACATCCTGCATAGTCTCCGGAACCCCCAGCCCCAATTTCTCCAAAATGTCGCTGCGGTAGTACAGCACCCAGAAGTTCATGGTCTCAGGCATGGCATAGATGCCGCCGTTGATGCAGGAGGTCAGGAAAAATCCTTCCTCATAGGGAGACGCCACCTGCTTAAAGTCGTCGAATTGGGTCATATCCACCAGCGCGCCGCGGATGGCAAGCTCATAGGGAATGGTATAGTTGATACCTGTAGCCACGTCCGGAGCCTTGCCGGAGGTGTTGGCCAGCACCAGCTTATACTGGTCGGGCATAATGGAAATATCCACCTCTATACCCGTCTGAGGGGTAAAGTACTCGTCGATCATCTTCTGCATGATCTGCACATACTGGCTGGAGCGGTTCACCCATACCTGCAGATGCTCCGGATCCGTGTTGCTGGTGGAGTATGCCTGGTCGGTAAAGGAGGTCACAAACCGTTTGATATTCATGCCCGCAGACGCAAAGATATTGGGCTTTTTGGGAAGAACTGCCTCCTCCTGGTAAATATAGATTCTGTCGATTGCCAGATTGTTTTTAATCAGCGTATCCACCGTGTTCGCCAGGTGTCTGTTAGCGCTGGAGGCGCTGGTGCACAGCTCCGCCACACGGAAGGGAATTTCATCCGGCTCCTCCGCCAGGGAAATCAGCTGCTGCGCCGCAATGCTCATGGAGGACAAAACAGCAACGGTTCCTTTTTTGCCCGCATATTCTTTTACCGTGTCCTGCAGGGCATACAGCTGGTTGGCGTAGCCGTAGAGCTGGTCCTCGATGTCGGGAATGTAGCGGGAAAGCTTTAAGTCGCGATACTTGTCGGCATTGTTGCCCGCCACCTTGGTGATCTCCAGGGACAGGTCGTTGACGGCGGACATGATCTCGTCCAAGCCCTCCAAAATCTCCCGAATCTCATCAATACTGATGGTGAAGGATATGGTGTGCGTACCCTTCTCCAGATACACACTTATCTTCTCTCCGTTTTCGTCTGTGAGGGTGTCTGTCCGGTACTTGGTGGTGTAGGCCATGGGATAGGATTCCAGTTGCTGGTTGGGAATCTCCCCGTCTATTTCCACATTGAGAAATACCGGAAAGTCATTTTTATCGGACTGCCGGTAGTTCATCCCTATGTAATAGTAGCCGTCCTTGTACACGTCAAACTGATAGGTAACTCTCTGTCCGGCGGAGGTAAAGGAATCCGAGTCAATGGTGTTGAGCACCGTATCCTTGATCTCGTAGGGATAGAGACTGGTGTCATACTCCGCTATGCCGTGGATGGAAGAGTCGTTGCGATAGGTGAAATCCTCACCCTGAAGCTCAATAAACTCCGCGCCCTCGGCCTTCTGGCTGCCGCTGTAATCCGGAATCCGCTCCGGCGCGGCAAGCACCAACGCTCCCAGCAGGAAATTGCCCTCGTTAATCTCCAGCCGGATCTCATGGCTGCCAGCCTCCAGTTCCAGCGTCAGGGGACGGGAACGTCTGTAACTGCCGTCGCTTAAGTATTTGCGCTCCCACTGGATCAGCTTATCCGGCACTGTCACGATCTCATTGTCGTAACGGTCATAGGACTTTTCTCCGCTGCCTATCCAGGTGGTCTCAAACTCCAGGTTCCGGCACTCGTAATAAGGATACTCCCCGTCCACAGTCATGGACAAGCCTACGGGCAGTACGGATTCGTCATAAGACAGATAATCAAAGCCCAAATAATACTGAGCCGTCTCCGGCACATCCACCTGCAGGGTAACCACATCCCCCATGTGAAGGTCCACCACCGCGTCCGCCAGCTCGTAGTTTCTGGTCTCGGATACAACCTGGCCTGACTGCGCGCCGATTACCCGGTCCGCCGCTCCCATGACCACATCCTCACCAGTATACATGGACGCTCTGTATCCTGCGCTCACCTTGGTGTAGTTGTTGGTGATCATCTCATTGACATACCCGCCGTCAGAGGTGTAGGTGGACGCAGCGCCCCCGTCATCCGTCTCGGCCCACAGCTCCCGGCAGGGAACGGCAGCCAGAAGCATGGTGGCAGCAAGCGCTGTGGCTGTCAATTTTGCACCGCTTTTCTGCTTCATAATGATAACCTTTCCTTTCCTTTTTATTTTAATAAATATTTAAGTATTTTAGTAAAGCCTATACAATTCTAAATTACTATGTTTTGGGCAAAAAGTCAATGCTGGAAATATATTTTTTTTGTGCTATTTTATATATGAGAAGGGGTTTTTTATTCGCAGTTTAGGCACTCTTGGGAAAATACACAAATGTGTAAGCAAATCTTTGGCAATATTGCACTAATTAAGGAGGACGGGAGTATGTTTCGGAAAAAACAAAACCTGAAGACAGCAGGCTGTCTGCTCACTGCGGCATGTCTGCTCACCGCCTGCGGAGTTCCGACGGGGGATTCAGCGGGGGACAACCCATCAGCGGACACGACTGCCAAGGTACACACGGAGGATACGGAGAGAGAAGAGAAAACTCCGGCAGCCCCCACCGCTACCTATGTAATTCATACGGATTCCTCGGCGCTGGATGCATCCCATGCCATCAGCGATACGCTCTACGGCATCTTTCTGGAGGATATCAATCATGCTCTGGACGGAGGATTGTATGCGGAGCTGGTTAAAAACCGGTCTTTTGAGTATGGCAGCATCGCTGGCAGTCAGAATAAGCACGGCTGGATAAGTTTTAACACCCAGGACGAGTTTCTGGAGTTTTCCATTATAGACGGATCAGAGGATGGGAGCTGTCTTCATGAGAACAATCCTCACTACGCCCGGCTTACCTGTACCGATGCGAATGCGCGGCCGGGGATTTTCAACAGGGGATATCTGGACGGAATGAATCTCAAGGCAGGGGAAGAGTATATGTTTTCCGTTTATCTGAAAAGTCCTGACGGCTACAGCGGCCCTGTGGCAGTGCGTCTGATAGATCATGGCTCCGAGCTGGCCTGTCAGGAAATCTCTGAGATAACCGATCAGTGGCAAAAATATGAGCTGACATTGACCATAAATCCTTCGCCAGCGCCCATGGGGGATGCCGCAGGCAGCAACCTGGAGAACACAAACCCGGCATTGCTGCTCCAGATCGGCAAAGGCACGGTGGACATGGATATGGTGAGTCTGATGCCTGTGGATACTTACAAGGACCTGCCCATCCGCAGGGACCTGGGAGAGATGCTGGAGGCCTTAAACCCCTCCTTCCTGCGGTTTCCCGGGGGCTGTGTCATTGAGGGACGGGATGAGGAATCCATGTATAGCTGGAAGGATTCCATCGGCAGCGGCGCGCAGCTAACTGTGGGAGACATGACCACCACCGGCGGCGTGGAGGTACGCCCCCAGAGCTATTCCATCTGGAAGGGCACTCAGAACCACCCGTACTACACCACCTATGGCATCGGTTTTTATGAATTTTTCCGGCTGTGCGAGGAACTGGACTGTATGCCCGTCCCGGTGCTGAACGCTGGCATGACCTGTCAGGTGCAAAGTCCGAAGTATATTGTCTATGATATTAACAGCGACGAGTTTCGCCAGTGTGTACAGGATGCGCTGGACCTGGTGGAATTTTGCAGGGGAGACGACTCCACCTACTGGGGAGGTATCCGCGCCGCCATGGGACACCCGGAGCCTTTTGCCCTGAAATATATCGGCATTGGCAACGAACAATGGCAATCCGAGTATTTCCAGCACTATCGCCGTTTCGTGGAGGCCTTTAACGAGGCCGCCGAGGAAAATCCAGAACTCTACGGAGATATTCGGCTGATTGTGGCCAACAGCACCTCCTCCGGGGACCGCGTGGGTTGGAATTATGTGGAGGACTGCGCCGACTGGGGAGATGAGATCACCACTTTGGTGGACGAACACTATTACGAGTCCCCCTCCTTCTTTTTCACCAACACCCACCGCTATGACAGCTATGACAGAGACAGCCAGGCCAGGGTGTTCCTCGGGGAATATGCCGCCCAGTCCAACACGCTGGAGGCAGCGCTGGCAGAGGCCGCCTATATGACAGGTTTGGAGAAAAACGGGGATGTGGTGGAGATGGCCTGCTACGCGCCGCTTTTTGGCAACCGGGTACAGAGCCAGTGGAATCCGGATATGATCTGGTTTGACAGCGCCGCCGCTTACGGCTCCGTCAATTACTATGTGCAGCAGCTCTATGGAAATAACAGGGGAGTCGTGAATCTGCCCACGGAACTGACAGTGGACGCTGGGTCTTCCGGCAGTCTCTCCGGCAAAGTCGGGCTGGGAAGCTGGCAGACCAGCGTATCCTACGACAATTTGACTGTCACCGACAACGCCACCGGAGACATACTGTATCAGGCGGATTTTGAGGACGGTGAGATTCCCAAGGATATGGAACTTTGGAAGGGCGACTGGTCCGTGGAGGACGGTCATCTGGTACAGAGCCACACCGGAGACCCCGCCAACGTCAATACAGGAGACAGTCTGTATGTGGGAGACACAAGCTGGAGCAACTATACTCTGACGGTGGAGGCGGAAATTCTCTCCGGTGCCGAGGGATTTTTGATCCCGGTGTGCGTTCAGGATGCGGACAATAATCTGTTCTGGAATATCGGCGGCTGGGGCAACACCGTGTCCTGCCTGCAGATTGTCTCCGGCGGCAGCAAGAGCGGTCAGGTTACCGGCACAGTGAGAAACGTAAACCTACAGCGGGGCAAGACCTACACCATCAAAGTGGTGGTGGAGGAAAACCATGTGGAGGGCTATCTGGACGACGCCAAGTATCTGGACTACACCTACCAGGCTCCGTCGGCTCTGTATGAGTCCGCCAACGTGGACGAGAACGGTGACATTATCATCAAGCTGGTCAATCCCACGGATCAAAGCATTGCCGTAGACACACAGCTAAGGGATTTCTCCTTGGACGAATACAGGGACACCGCGCATGTGACAGTATTGTCAGGTGATTCCCTGACCGCAGTGAACAGCTTTAATGAGCCGGAGAAAATGATTCCCATAGAATCGGAGATTGCCATAGGCACGGAGTTTTTCTATGAGGCCCCCGCCTACTCTCTGTCCATTCTGCGAATCAGCGCCTCCTCGGATAAATCATAAAGATGCAAAAAGAGTACGGAACCGCTCCCTGCAGCTCCGTACTCTTTCTTTTTTCCTGTCTACAGCACATTGGCCATGAGTTTGCTGGCAGTCAGCAGAAAATTCTTATCTGACTCCGACCAACGGAAATGATCGTTGAATGCCTCATAGAAAAAGTACAGGTTCTCCCCGTTTTTGTCTGGATAACTAAAACACACCATTCCCTCGATCCGGCTGGTTCGCAGTATCTCATACAGCTCCCTGTTTACTCCCTCCAGATTGGTTATGTGGCTGGCCATCAGATAGTGGGGATGATCCAGCACCTTCACCAATTCATCGCCTGTTATAAAGGTGAGCATGTCCGGTACGGGTTTGTAGTCGCCGCTGATATACAACGTCTCCTGCTGCCCCGCCCGATATATTCGTACGCCGTCAATCTCAAAAGCCGCCCGAATCTGGTCCATGATCTCCTCCATGGGACCCGTTCCCTCGGCAGACAGCCGGATGCCGATATCCGCCACCACATCTGCCAGATACTCCGCCTTCTCCAGAGGGTCCATGGTATGGCGGATGGACTGTCCTTCCTCCGCCAGTTTTCCGTGTTTGTCCTCCTCGTAAATGATAAAGCGGTTTTTGCCTTTGAATTTCGCCAGATAAAGACATTTATCCGCCTTCTTGAACAGCTCGTCATAGGTACAGCCATCCGTGGGCGCCTTGCTTACGCCGATAGACAGGGTGACTTTACAGCTCTGTTTCTCAAAGGCATTCTGCACCCTTTTTCGTATGGAAGTCAGAATCGCCCGCAGCTGCATCTCCGTACTGATCCAGTTGGTAAAGATAAAAAATTCATCCCCGCCAAAGCGTCCCACAATGCCTCGCCCGTTCAAACTGCTGTTGATAATGGAGGCAACCTGGCCGATCACCTTATCGCCATACATATGCCCGTAGGTATCGTTGACATTTTTAAAATTGTCTATATCTATCATTGCCATGTAATGTATCTCACTGTCAGCCGCCAGCATTTCCGCCACATATTCCGCGCAGGCCCGCTTGTTCAGCAGGCCGGTGAAGGAATCCTTGCCCTCCGCGGTGGCATAGTAGGGAATAGCGTCCTCCTCCCGCTGGTCCAACATTCTGAGAATACCCAGCACCACTCGCTGGTTGTTGTGCTTATAGATCACCTTGCCGTCGATATGGAACAGCCCCATCACCGTCTTGCGGTTGGGAATCGGTCCCCGCAGATCACAACTGAAATTTTCCTGGGCGCTGAGCAGGTGACCGCAGAATTCCTCCAGTTCTTCCTGAAAGCTGGCCCGGGGATACAATAGCTTTATGCTCTCCCTGAACTGTTCCAGACTGCATTTGATCAGCACGGTAGATTTGATTCCCACATAGCGATACACAGCGATGCAGTCCTGCTCCACATCATAGTCAAAGAGATAATCCTGATACATGGACAAAAACGCCCTGTACCTGTTAGAATCATTGGAGGCCTGCAAATACTTTTCCTCGATGGTAAAAAGATTGTAGATCACCAAGTCCCACACCGGTTCTCCGTTTACCGTGTGCCCTTGATTGCTGATGGTCATATCCACCTGCTGATATACCTCTTCCTTCCCGCGCATGGCCGTCAAAATCCGCACCGACTGTCCTGCCTCCAGACTGTCACAGATATGACAAAACTCTTCTCTCATGTCCGGGTGAATGCAATCCGGCATACAGATACCCACTGTTTTTCCCTGGAAATCGTAAAAGTACTCATCTCCCATCAAAACCATATACTCTTTATTTATTGATGTGCTGCAATATATCATGTCTGACGCTTGTTCTGACACATAATCCGCAATTTTCATATCTACACCCCTTGCGTGCTGCTGGCTTTGTCTGCATGGCACAGGCCATGGTCTGTATTATATCATGAATCTGTATTTTTTGTACGTTTTAGCACTTTATCCAATTCCTTCATCAATATCTCAATATTGATAGGCTTTGCTATATGGCCGTTCATACCGCTCTTTAGCGCCTCCTGCTTATCTTCCTCAAAAGCGTTGGCCGTCATAGCCAGAATCGGGATCGACGCCAGCTCAGGATTCTCCAGCTTTCGGATGGCCCGGGTGGCCTCATAGCCGTTCATCACCGGCATCTGCACATCCATCAGCACCATCTGGTAGTATCCCGGCTGAGAATGACTCAGCATATCCACCGCCATCTGCCCGTTCTCCGCAACCTCGGTGGTAAATCCCGCTCCCTCCAGAATCGCTACGGCAATCTCCTGATTGAGTTCATTGTCCTCCGTCAGCAGAATACGTCCCATGTAAAGCTCTTGGGACCCGCTGTCGGCGGCATTTTCCTCCTTCGTCGCATTCACAACGGTGTTCAGACATCCCCTCAGCTCCGACAGGAACAGCGGCTTGCTGCAAAACGCGGTAACACCCGCCTCCAGAGCCTCATCCTCCATATCCGACCAGTCGTAGGCCGTCAGCACCACAATGGGCGTATCCTTCCCCGACTCCTGCCGTATTCTGCGGGCCGCCTCAATTCCGTTCATATCGGGCAGCGGCCAGTCAATGATATAGACCTGATAATTGTCCCGGCGCATAACCGCCTGGCGTGTGCGCAGGACTGCCTCTTTCCCGGACATGGTCCATTCCGCCCGCAGGCCAATCTGCTGGAGCATACTGGATACGCTGTCGCAGGCGTTAAAATCAGAATCCACCACCAGCGCCCGGAGGCCTTTCAGCTCTGGTATTATGCCGGTTTCTTTTTTCCCCTGATACAGGCGGAAGGTGAAAAAGACAATACACTCCGTCCCCTCGCCCTTCTTGCTCTTTACCTGTATAGTGCCCTGCATCATGTCCACAATATTCTTAGTGATGGACATACCCAGCCCGGTTCCCTGGATTTTACTGATCGTGGAGTTGCGCTCCCGCTCAAAAGGTTCAAATATATGCTCCAGGAATTCCTCGCTCATACCTATACCGGTGTCTATGATATGAAATTCATAGTTGGCAAAACCTTCCGGCGCGCCTTCTTTTTCCGCCACCTTTACAATCACTTTTCCGCCCGGATCGGTGTATTTTACGGCATTGCTGAGTAAATTCAGAAGAATCTGATTCAACCGCAGCCCGTCGCAGTAGATATCCTCATTCAGAATATCCTTGGCGTCCATGTACAGTTCCAGTTGTTTGGCATGGATATCCGCCTGCATAATGCTGCGGAGATTGTGCAGGATATCCGGCAGGCTGCAGGGCTTTTCCTCCAGATGCATTTTGCCGCTCTCAATCCGGCTCATATCCAGAATGTCATTGATCAGGCTGAGCAAATGATTTCCCGACGTCATAATCTTCTTGAGATACATCTCCACATGCTCCTTGTGATCAATATGGCTGATCGCCAGTGTTGTAAAGCCGATAATAGCGTTCATGGGCGTACGGATATCATGAGACATGTTGGAAAGGAACACGCTTTTAGCCTCGTTGGCGCGGTTCGCCTGAGAGAGGGCGTCCTGCAGCGCCGCCTTTTTCTCCATCTCGCTGCGGGTCTCTTCGTCCACGCTGCGCAGTCCCAACACAATTCCCCTGTACTTCTCCCATCTTCCGGCCCGCACAGCCGCCATCTGGAAATATCGTACCTCCCCGCAGCAGGTAGTGCGGTAATTGACAAAGCACATTTTCTTTTCAGACAGTTCTTTTCCCAGCCACTGGGAGGAGACTGCCTGTCTCATGGTCTCTCTGTCGTCCGGATACACGCCGTTCTCTATATAGCGCCCCATACATTCTTCCAGGGACAGATCCCCGGAAAAGACCTCCTGCAGCACATTGTCCGGGCATTCTCCGATCCGGAGGGCATTGCCCTTTCCGGTGTCCAGGTTAAAGAAACATACCAGGCTGTACTCGATGCTGAGCGCATGGATCAGCTCTATCTGGTGCTGATCTTTCTCCTTCTGCTTTCTCTCCTCATACTGCTTTTGAGCAGTACAGTCCAAAAGAAATCTCTGATAAATCAGCTCGCCGTTTTCCCGCGTGAGCTTAATATTTCCCATGATATGCAGAATATCGCCGCCGGTATGCTGCACGCGATAGGTAACTGTGATGCTGTCCCCCTCCTGCTTCAGAGCCTGCAGGCTCTGAAGCAGCTTGGGTCTATCCTCCTCCAGAACAGAGGCTGCCATCATGTCAAAGCCTGCCTCCGTCAATTCACTCTCAGACTCATAGCCCAGAATACGCAGCGCCGCCGCATTGATGCGTACAATGCGTGAACCGTCCAGGCTGTGGCACATGATACCGCAGTCCATAGAGGTAAATACCGCCTCCAGCGACTGGGTCTTCCTGATCAGCTCCTGCGCGTATTCCTGCTCCTTAGTCACGTCGATTCCTACGCCCACCGTGCCCATAACGCTGCCATCCACGTCAAACAGCGGAGATTTATAGGTGGTGAGCAATCGGGTTCCCTCCTGGGTCTGGATGCATTCTCCAGCCACACAGGTTGCCCTCTTTTCCATGACAATGCGTTCCGACTCAATACAGGCGGGATCGTCCTGTTCCACATCCCACACGGCGGCATGTCGCTGACCTTCCACCTGCTCCCGTGTCTTGTTGACTACACTGCAGAAACTGTCGTTTACTTTCTCGTGTACGCCGTCCTTATCCTTGTACCAGATTAAATTGGGGACGCTGTTGATGGTGGTTTCCAAATACTGGTTAGTCTCCCAGTAATCCTTTTGCAGCTTGACAGACTGCTGCCAGCGCAGAAACCGAAATCTCAGCTCCTGGTCCGGCATGGGCAGTATCCATATATCCTGTATCTGCGGCAAAGCGTCCGACAGAGTGTTCGCCTGCTCCCTCCCCACCAGCAAAATCAACTGTGTTTCCGGCTTTTTCCAGGATATCAGCTCCTGCGCCGCATGGCGTCCATCCATGTCACGCAGGTCCGCGAAGATTACATCGGCCCTGGCTGTCAGTTCATTCCGGGGACTGTCACTCTCAAAAAAGGTATGGGTAAAAGACTCCATCGGAGTCATATCCCTTACCGTCCTCCAAAGGTCCATCTGACTGCCTATGAGATAAATTTGCATATGACAATGATACATTGGCTTTTCCCCCATGTGCTGCGATGTTTTGTGTATGTATGTCTATAGTCAATTTTATGCCCACTATAATTTTATCAACCGTCCGGCCCCATGTCAATAAAAGAATGGTATTCTACGGATTCAGCAGCTCTATTACATACCTTCCTTCAATTAATTCAAATCCGTTTTGCCGATAATATTTTATCAACGGCTCGTTTTCAGCGATCAAAATAATATACAGATACTCTCTGTACTTCTCCTTGATACGTTTCAGCAGTTCTCGTCCTATGCCGCTGCCCTGATATTCGGGGTCCACACACAGGTAATGCACATAGGCAGTCAGCTCGCTATCGTCTATGGCATTGATCAGACCCACCAGCCTGCCGCCGCACCAGGCGGTGTACACGGTCTCGCAGTGGTCCAGCGCTTTTTTCAGTCTTTCCGGATAGTCGGCGGAGAGCCAGTCAACCGATCGGAACAGAGCCTGCAGGTCCGCCGCGGAGTACTCTCTTTTGTCTGTGTATACAATATCCATGTCAACCTCCCACATATAATCGTCTCCCCTGTATTTTAACACTAAACGAACAGGGTATCAAGGTTTTCTGAGACAGGCGGCAGCCATCAGCAAATCCAGGCAGCGCATGACCTGCCATGTTCCCATGCTCCTTTTGGGCGCAAAAAAGGCGCAGGGTTTACATTTACTGTTCCTTGCGCCACCTGCAGATGTATCATCCATGAGGCTATTATTCCGCCCCGCCCTCAAGGTCCTCAAAAATGTGAGTCCGAAAGGGCGCCATGGGCAGGCCGTTTGCGCCAAAGACCGTCACTTCGCCATAGTTTGTCCACAAATATCTGGCCATTAGCGGCTCTTTCACCTCCGGGGAACGCAGAAACACTCTGTCTCCCTCAAAAGCGGCCAGGGCCTCCCGAAACACGCCGTCGCTGCCCGCCAGCTCAAAGCCCGAAATCTTTTCTCCCCGGCAGACAAAACCGTCCTGGGCATAGTCAAAGGTCAGCTCCATGCCCCCGTCCCGGTAGAAGAAATCCCGGTATAAGGGTCCAAACGCCTCTTTCCCGGCGATCACATGGTACACGCCACACAGCGCCTGCAGCGCCAGTCTCTCTCCTACTGGTTTCTTATTCTTAGGATGAATCTCATGGAACTGTCCGCAGTCGATAGCCACCGCTATGCCTGTGTTTCTCAGCATCCGAAAGGCCCGCATCTGGCTCTCCCGCAGGATGCACCAGCTTCTGGTGTCCGGGTCATGCTGGTACCTGTGCATGGGGAGCTGTACCATCAGAAAAGGCAATGTCTCATCTCCCCAGTCCTGTCTCCACTGCTCTATCAGGCCGGTAAACAACGCATAATAATCCTGGGGCCTGTGATCGTCGCTTTCCCCCTGATAATAGATGAATCCCCGCAGTGTGTAGGGCGTCACTCTCTTTAACATAGTTTCATACAGGCCCGCTGGTCTGGTGAAATTGGCGCAGTTCATGGGACCGGGATACCGGCATGGGCCGATCAGCTCCTGCACCTTGTCAAATTCCATCATAGGCTCCTTTTCATAGACGGCAGCCGCTTTTTTGTCCCAGTTCTCCTGATACTCCTGGTATTCCCGGTACTCCCGAATCTGCTCCTCCACCGATTTTTTTACCGACTCAGAACTCTCATACGCCTCCACATAGCTGCGGGTGGCCTCCTGGGCCAATATCGTCTCCCGGCTCATCCAGCAGCTGGCGGAGGTGCCGCCCCAGTTGCAGCCGATAACGCCCACAGGAACCTGTAGTCTGCGGGCCAGCTCCCAGGCAAAGTAAAAGCCCACAGCGGACCACTTTGCCGCATCCTGTTTCCCGAAACGCTCCCAGTGAGAACCTCTCTCTACCTCCTCAAAATGCTCTCCCTTAAAGGCCTGCTTGGGAGTGTAATAAAAGCGAACCAGGGAAAAATCTCCCTCCCGCAAAAGCTCCGCTCCCCCCTCCGCGTCCTTCAGCTCCAGCTCCATATTGGACTGCCCTCCGGCCAGCCATACCTCGCCCACGGCCACGTCCGTAAAACGAATGCTCTCCTGCCCGTCGCTGATTTCCATGCACAAATTCTCCTGAGCCTCCCGCTCCGGCAGATAGGCTGTCCATCTTCCGTCCCGGCACCTGGCGGCCGCACGGTCGTCCCCCAGTGTCACCACAATCTCCCTGCCGGTGTCGCCCTCACCAAACACACATATTTTTTTATTTCTCTGCAACACCATATGGTCGCTGAATACTGCCGCCGCTCTTAACATGCCTAATCTCCTTTGCTGGAATGTCTTTATTTAGGCGATTGCGAAACGTACTTATGACAGTATCGAATTGTGCATATTGTATATTCCATAAGCAGGCTCTTTCGAGCCGTCGGTACTTAGATGCTGTGTTTTAGCATCTTATGTACCGCTACGGTGAGAACGAAGCGAGAGCGTGCCTGCGTTGGATTATACAATGTGCACAATGACACTGGCGCAATCACTGAGTTTCGCAATCGCCTAAATGTCTTTATTAGACATTATATTTTGCTGTGTTTTTTCTGTCAAGCAGCGGGAGTTATAAACAAAAATTAATAGAATTGTGAGTATGCTTGTGGTAAAATGAATAAAGCATAAAAGCTGTATGAGTGTTTCGATGCCGTGAGAAGATATGGCGGAAAAGTGGGGATTGGCAATATGAACTATGTAATAGGTGATATTCACAACAACAATAAAAAGCTCCAAAATATGCTGAAACAAATCTCCTTTGGGCCGGATGATCATGTATATCTTCTGGGAGATTTGTTCGACAGAGGGGGAAATGACGCGGATCCGGCAGGAGTGTATTTTACAGTTCTGGGACTGGGGGACCGCTGCACCGCCCTGCGAGGCAATCACGACCACTGGCTGGCCCAATATATCCATTATTATTACTCGCTGTCGGAAAAGGCGCAGCCAGGTTGTACTCCCTATGTGTATAATTCTTTCTATCTGTTGCAGCAGAGACTCACACCCATGGATATGCGGCAGCTTGAGGAATTTATTTATCATCTCCCCCTGCACGCCGAGCTGGAACTGGAACAAAAATACCTATTTGCCCATGCCATGACCTCCTCTCCTGACAGATGGAGAAAAGCGGACTATTACCTGATGGGGGACTGGTATACCGACCTGTTTGTGACGGAGGGCGTTCCGGGGTATCTCTCTTTTTGCGGACATAACAATACCAGTGAATTTTCCACGTTCCCTGGAACATATTGCGATGAGGAGGGAACCTCTATCTGGCACAATGCCGCAGGCAATGTATATATGATGGACTGCGGCTGCGGCTTTACTGGCGGCAAGCTGGCCTGCATGTGCCTGGAAACCGGAGAGAGATTCTATGTGTGACGGGAAGGCTTACATTCTATGCTGATAGGATTTTTAAGGAGATGTGGCATCCTGCTCAAACAGGGTGCACCCCATCTCCTTAAACTGCCGGATTTTCCCCTCCAGGAGCCCAGGGGTGACGCCAAAATATTCCGCGCTGCAGGAAATGCACAAAAAGGAGACTGCCGCCCGGTTGAAGAGCTTTTTATGAAGCCCAATTTCATCCCGGGTCAGCAGCCTGCCACATTTTTTACAGTTCTCCTGTCTACCCACGAACCAGTTCCCCAATGAGAATTTTGCATTCGTCCACGGCTATGCTGCAGCGAATGCCGTCTCTGTAAATTCCCATATCTTCCCCTGTGACGGCGTCTGTCAGCCGCAGGGCCATGCCAGATTCCGAGTGAATACCCAGATCATCAAAGGAAATGCTCATGGTGTTGTCCCACTCGTGGGCGGAGTCCAAGTTGAAAAATCCCAGGGCTATGCGGTTACCACTCAGGATTTTGGCCATGGTATACGTTTTTTCTCCATTGTGTCCCAGCATGAACGCAGGCCTGCACTCCTCGTCCTGGTTAATGGCAATCAGCCCTTCGCAGAGCAGGGTTTTTCGGTTGGCCTCATCTATGTTTCTCAGGTCCGCGCCGATAATCAGCGGGGAACCCATAAAGGCCCACATGGCAAAATGCTGCAAATACTGGGTATCACTACAGCCGTCCAATCCCACATTGCCCTTGCCGTGCATACCTGTGATCAGCATATCCATGTCGTTGTAACAGCCGGGACCATTGTTTTCAATGTTTTCCACCTGGCTCTTAAAAATATCCTTGTAGCTTTTGGGAACGTCAAAGATATCCCCTGTGGAGCGGTAGCTGTGCGCCCCTCTGGAACGCATCCAGCCGGAGGGATTGTCCACGCCCCAGTTGCAGGCGGCCAGCAAAATCTCTCTGCCGCTGCTGCGCAGCGCCATGGCCATGGTCAGATAGGCATTCTTGCCGTTGCCGCTGGCAGGGAAATTGCAGAAGTCATACTTCAGGTAGTCCACTCCCCACTGGGCAAACTGTTTCGCGTCCTCAAACTCATGCCCGTAGCTGCTGGGATATCCGGCACAGGTCATAAAGCCCGCGCAGGAGTACATACCGAATTTCAGGCCCTTGGAATGTACATAGTCAGAGACATATTTCATGCCATGAGGGAATAGGGCTGGATCAGCCACCAGTTTCCCGTCCACCCGTTCCTTCAGCGACCAGCAGTCGTCGATAATCACATATTCATAGCCTGCATCCTTGTATCCTTTTTCCACAATGACATCCGTCATCTCCATGATCAGCTGTTCGCTGATGTCTTTTCCGAAGGTATTCCACGAATTCCACCCCATGGGCGCTTTTATTGCCAGCATAATCTCGTCCTCCTTTTATGATGCATGCATCACTATTTGGTTTTATACTACCACAAAACCTGTCTTCTGAAAAGGCTGAGAATCTTATCAAAAACTCTTGCATTCCCGTGCCACATATGCTATTATACTGGCGAAGCATATATTTCTTTCACTTTTGACAAAGCAAGTCATCTTTCATGATATCGGAAAATCTATGCTTTACATTCAAACTACTATAATTTTATAAAGCAGGAGATTTTCGGAGAGAGTGATTTTGCGCCCTGTTGTTGTCCCCTGCATGATGGGAGGTAACAAGCAGACTAATGAGTGAAGGCGAAACCTATCTGGCACAGACGCTGCATACAACCGCAGGCGCCGATGCCTATGATACCTATGCAAAAGCATTGCTGGCAGACAAACAGATACTGGCATGGATTCTCCAGTATACTGTCAGGGAATTCCGAAACATGTCTATCTCGGATATCACTTCCTGCATCGGAGATGATATTACAGTGGGTACCATGCCAATTGATCCAGGACTTACCAACCTGGGGCGTATTCGGCAAACCTGCACAGAGGATAATGTACCGGGAGAGGGCACGATTTTTTTTGACGTCCGTTTCAGTGCGTATCCTGGAAAAACGGGACTGAAACTCCTCATCAACCTGGAAACGCAGAAATCCTCAACCCTAAGGGACCTGCATTACCATTTGGAGAATCGAATCATATTTTATCTGTCCAGAATGATTTCTGCTCAAAAGAATACAGAATTTTATCATTCAGATTATGATGGCCTGAAAAAGGTACGAAGTATATGGATCTGTATGAACAGGAAAAAGAATGGCGATTTCATAGAAGAGATTTGCCTCGTCAGAAATACTCTGGAGGGCGGCCAGAAGGATTCCCGTACCCTGGATCTGATGCAAGGTGTCATTATTAATATCCGAGTCGGAGAAAATATGCCGCCATCCCCCTGCGCGCTGATCTCTATGCTGGAGGTGCTGTTCTCCCGGAGGAGTGCGGCAGAGAAAAAGAGTATTTTGGAAACAAAATATGGGATGGTTATGACAGTAGAGTTGGAAGGGAGATTGAATACTATGTGCAATTTTTCGGAATGTATTATTGAAATGGGTATAGAAGAAGGGCTGGAAAAAGGACGTGAACAGGGACTCAAACAGGGTAAACTCAACTGCGGGCGTCAAAATGTTCTTGACCTGCTGGAGGATTTGGGCGAGATTCCCGATGATATCCACACCCGCATTACAGAGGAGACAGACTCCCAACTTCTGCGTCGATGGCTCAAGGCGGCGGCACGGGCGACGAGTTTTGACGCATTCAGAACAATTTTGAATATGGCACCTGCGGGAATCGGGCAGCTCCTGTAAAGTTTATATTGACAATCCCTTTTATCTCTGATACTCTAATTTCAATAACATAAGAAAAGCCATGACGGAAAAGAGTAGTTTATGACGAATCATCCAGAGAGAACGGTATTTTGGTGGAAACCGTTTATGAGAACCGTAGACGAAAACCATTCCCGAGCCGCAGCGCCGAAAATATTTGTAAGCGCCGCCGTATGCCTGCGTTAAAGGATAGGATTTATTGGAATCTGAAGTGAAAAGTTAAGGTGGAACCGTGCAGATGCACCCTTAAGACTATGTACAATGGTCTTGTGGGTGCTTTTCTTATGTTGTTGCAACCTTATAAGACAACATTTTCCAGAAAGGAGCAACAAGCAATGAAAGTTCTACACAAAAACGGAGAAATCACAGCGTCAAATTTCGATGAACAGGAGGGAAAAAAGGCATTTTGGCATACCAGCGCCCATGTGCTGGCACAGGCGGTAAAACATCTGTATCCAGACACGAAATGTGCCATCGGACCGGCTACTGACAACGGATTCTACTACGATTTCGCGTTTTCCTTCCCTTTTTCCGAGGAACACCTGCGGGCGGTGGAGGAAGAGATGAAAAGGCTTGCGCGGGAATCCTTGTCCCTCCAGGTCCAGAGGGTGTCCCGGCAGGAGGCTCTCCTCTATATGAAAGAGCAAGGGGAGGATTTCAAGAGCGAGCTGATCCAAAAGTTGCCGGATTGCGAGGAAATCACCTTTTACAGGCAGGGAGACTATACAGAGCTTTGCGCGGGACCCCATCTCGCCAACACCAGCCCCATCAAAGCTATCAAACTGCTGTCTGTGGCCGGGGCCTACTGGAGAGGAGATGAAAATAATCCGATGCTCACCAGAATATACGGCATCTCTTTTCCCAGAGCTGCCAACCTGGAAGATTATCTGCGCCGGTTGGAGGAGGCCAAGGCCCGGGATCACCGTAAACTGGGAAAAGAATTGGAGCTGTTTGCCCTGTTGGACGAGGGTCCGGGATTTCCCTTTCTCCTCCCCAAAGGATTGATTATCAAAAATCTGCTCATTGACTATTGGCGGAAAATTCATACAAGGGAGGGCTATGTGGAGATCTCCACTCCCATGATTATGAACCGCCAGCTATGGGAGACCTCCGGACACTGGGAACATTACCGGGACAAGATGTACACCACCGTAATTGATGGAACGGACTTTGCCATTCGGCCCATGAATTGTCCGGGCGGTATGCTGGTTTATAAGCAGCGGCCCCGCTCCTATCGGGACCTCCCCATAAGAATGGGGGAGCTGGGCCTGGTGCACCGAAACGAAAAATCCGGCACGCTCCACGGTTTGATGCGGGTACGCTGCCTTACTCAGGATGACGCCCATATTTTCATGGCAAAGGAGCAGGTACAGGACGAGATTCAGGGAGTTATGCGGCTCATAGATGAAGTGTATGCCAAATTTGGCTTTTCTTATGAGATTGAGCTGTCCACCAGACCCGATGATTCCATCGGCAGCGATGAGGAGTGGGAGCTTGCCACCAGAGCGCTGACGGACGCCGTGAAGAATATGGGGAAGTCTTATGCGGTAAACGAGGGTGACGGCGCATTCTACGGGCCAAAACTGGACTTTCATTTGAGAGATTCCATCGGCAGAACCTGGCAGTGCGGAACCATCCAACTGGATTTTCAGCTGCCGAGAAGATTTAACATCGAATATATGGGAGCAGACGGCGAGAAACACCGCCCTATCATGATACACCGGGTGATATTCGGCTCTATTGAGCGCTTTATCGGCATTTTAATTGAGCATTACGCCGGAAAATTTCCACTGTGGCTCTCTCCCGTTCAGGTCAGGGTACTACCCGTCTCAGACAAATATCTGGACTATGCGGAGGAAATCGCACGGCAGCTGCGAAAACAGGGCATCCGCACGGAAACGGACCAGCGGGACGAAAAACTGGGCTACAAAATCCGGGAGGCCCGAATGGACAAAGTACCCTATATGCTGGTTGTGGGAGAAAAGGAACAACGCTGCCACACGGTATCCGTCAGATGGAGAGATGCCCCAAAGGAGAGCCAGGAGATGGGAGAGATGTCTCTGAACGAACTGATCAGGCTATGTACCCAGGCGGGCTATGACATCCCGTAAAACAGCTTTCTCATTCTTCAGACCGGACGACTGGTGCTATCAGCCGTCCGGTCTGTATTATTCGGCAAGCCCCGTCCGAATCCGTTCAAAGCACCCATTCAGCATCTCCACATCCACAATTCCATCGGCGGAAAAGGCTGTGGATTCCACCGTAAAGCTGCCGTCATATCCTGTGTGCCGGATAAACCGGAAAAAAGCGTCAAAATCAATATGACCCTCCCCCAGGGGCATGGCTTCCAATCTGCTCCAATCCATGTAGTCCCCATCGTAGTCGTTCACATGATAATGACGGATATGGCCCTGCTGCCAGAGCCAGGCATACTCCTGCTGATACAGCAATGTTTCCTCCCCGTGAAAGGCCGCCATCTTGGTGTCCCAGACAAAATGAATTGCCGGATGCCGATCCGCCAGCTGGCACAGGCGTGCCAACGGATTCTTTTGGTTGCACACCACATTTTCCACCAACAAGTCCAACCCATAGTTCTCCGCCACATCCCGCAGCCGGGGATATGCGTTCAAATTATAGTCAAAGTGCTGATCCGACGCCATGCCACCCCACAGATGTATCACCAGAGCGGCTGCGCCGATCCGATGCGCCAGCTCGCAGTTGACCCGGAACCTCTCCATGTACTGGTCCGCATCCTCGCCCTGGCTTACGGATTCCCCAATACGCTTGTCACAATGCACCACTGGCATGCGTAATTCCAATCCGGCCAGATAGTCTGCCAGCGTCTCCCACTCCCCATACCAGGAGCTGTACATCATAAACTCATAACCGTCGCATTGCAGCTTCCCAGCCAGCTCCCGCAGCAGGCGGTAGTCCCTGTTGTTTGCCTTGCCAATCAAAGCCCCTGTAGAACACAATATCTCTGCCATAATAATCCTGTCCCTTTCGTTAACTTAAGTTCCGCTGGGGTTCTGACAGCTCCCGGTCAGTATCTTCTCCAGCTCCCGGAAATTTTTCACCTGAATGCCGTCATAGTCCTCGCCGTCCCGGTTAAAATGCACTGTCCCAATTCCCAGCTCCCGTGCCGCCCGCAGATTGGCCGCCGAATTGTCCACAAGGACACATTCCTGTGCAGCACAGCCCAGGCGCTTTAAGGCATATACAAAAATATCCCTATAGGGTTTCCGCATATGCACCTGCCCGCTGACAATCACATCCTCAAAATACCCCTTCAACCCGTGCAGCTCCATCAAGTGAGCATTCCACTGTGCCAGATCATTGGAGAGCAGCACAAGCTTATATCCCTCTTTTGTCAGCCTTCCCGCAAAGGACTTAAACCCCGTATCCAGTGTAAGATAATGCTCCAGATAGTCCTCCATGGCTCCCGCCGGGTCCCCATACCCCAATTCCTTTAAAAAATCTTCTGAACACATCTCCCCATTCCCCGCCCGGGTAAATAGCTGCTCCTCCCGCAGCGTCCGGAGCAGCCGCCCATGCTCCGGCTCCGGAAAGTGGGACAAAGTATAGGGGATAAAATTCCCCTTGCTCTCTTTGATAATCACACCGTACATGTCAATCAGCAGCACTTTTTTTCCCATAGGTAATCATATGCCCCTTCACAAAGCTATAGCCCGCAGCCTGATTCTCCCGAAAAAATCCGGTGATAATACGGTTGCGGTCACAGTACTGCCCAGCCTCCCGCCGATCCAGGCCATGGGACAGCAAATGCAGAATCATCTGCTCCCTCTCCCGGTCATCCAGACCCGTATTCCAGTCGTTGTAATCCAGAAAATCTCTCTTTTTCTCCTCATATTCCGGCGAATCCGGCGTCACCAGCTCCACCCGGTCGTTCATTCGCACATCCACCTCCTGAAGTCCCAGCCTTTTCATGATATGAGCTGTGCGAATGGCTATGGCATAATCTCTTCCCTGTTTTTCCAGCTCCATACGCCACTTTTTCTCCAAGCCATCGTGTCTGCACAGTACCTGGTAGTCCATACCGTCAATGTACAAGCCGTCGCACTCGAACTCCCGGTTGGCGTCTATACAGATCACATACCCGCCGGGCTTTGCCAGTCCTATCATCTTGCGGATAAAATTCTCCGGGTTGTCCAAATGCCGCAGCACCGCCTGGCAGATCACCACGTCATACTGCCGCCTGTTTTCGTAGGCGAACACGTCCCCCTGGATGAACTCAGCCTCCATCCCCCGCTCCCGAAAAATCTCCCGCCCTGTGGCGATCAGCTCTTCTGCAAAATCAATGCCCGTGTATGTGCTGCCCTCCGCCAGATAAGGCATCAGCAGCAGCCCCAGATACCCATAGCCGCAGCCGCAGTCCAACAGATTCACCGGATTCTCAAGTTTCCAGACCTTTTTGATCAGAAATTCCACATAGTCCTCGTTGTAATATCCCTTTCGGGTGCGCAGCAGATACTCCTTCTTATGGTTCCAGAAATCTCTCGTGCCCGTCCTCTCCGGCACATAGGTCTCCCCCTCCAGAGGCGTCAGTCCCAATAACTGGTCCACCGTCACCTGAAAATATTCCGCCAACACTGCCAGCAGTGACAACTCCGGTTCCCCAGACCCTGTCTCCCACCGACTCACCGTCTGGTAAGACACGCCCACCCGGTCCGCCAGTTCCTGCTGGGTAACCTTTCTCTGCCGCCGCAAGTCCGCAATCCGTAAATGTATCCGCGCCACAGCCCCACCCCTTCCAAACATTTTTTCCACCCGCAAGGAGCCGGACAGATGCGCCGGCTTGCTGTGGGTCTTTGATTTATTGTAACAGAAACGGACAGATTTGTATTGCGCAATTTTTCAGAATGCTTTCTTATATTTCAAGAGTTGGAATTGCTCTGCCGTCAAAAAACAGGACCTGCAGGCAATCGCCCCAAAGGCCCTGTCATAATCCGTATCTGTCAGTGCAGCGGATAACTGTCATATGGCCCATACAGGCTCATGCCCCGTCCCACGGTACCTGCTTCGCTCATGAATGGAAAATACTCATAATAGGTCCCCTGGTCCGTCCGTATGACATAGTCATCCCCCCAGGGCTGAAGAATCTCCTCCACCTTGCAGTCTCTGGCAATAGCCGAGCGCTCAAAATACCAGATCAAAATCTCCTCCGTGGTCATCCTGTCATATCTGGGCGGCGTGACATACTGTTTTACGGGAGAAAACCACACATCCATGTCCGTGGCATAGCTAATCTGTTCGATGACATTGCTGTTACCAAACAGATTGTCACCATAGCATCTGCTATAAAAGACCCGGTCGTGCCGCATATCCCCCGGCGTCTGGGCGAAAGAAAAATCTCCGAACTCCGACACGCTGTAGCAGACCTCCGTGACTTCCGTTCCCGTCCACTGCTCCAATTCCCGCAGCGCCTGGCAGGCCCAGTACAGTATCTCCCGGGAGTATTGTACCGACTCTGCGGAAAGGGACCAGGACGTCTCCACATAAGTAAGCTTTGTTGTCTTCTCTCCCTCCACGATCTCCGCCACAGGCTGGTACTCCTCGTTGCGATACTCCAGAATCTGCGCGTTCCAGATATCATATATCGGCTCCTGTAACTGTTCGGGCTCGGATGCATTCTCGCCGCTCTCGGGCAAAGTTTCCGCGTCCGTAAACGCTCCTTCCTCCTGACTGCCCGCTGTCTCCAAGCCGCTGCGCTGCGCGGACAGCTTGCCCGCTGCCTGCCTGTCCTCATGATTGTCCGCTCTGCTGGTAAAGGTACAGGCCGCCAGTCCCAGAGACAAAAACAGGATAAACGCTGCCGTGCCTGCTGCCATCCGCGGCGCCGTCACCAGAGCGGACAGCCGCTCTTTCAGTTGTCGCCTTGTACCGGACATAGAGGTGGCCAGATTCACGGCTCCGGGCAGTGCGGGTCTCACTCCCGCCGCCAGCGTCAGCAGCGCCTCACCGTAGCTGCCGCGGTTTTCCTCACCCAGACGGCGCAGCACGTTTTCATCACAGGCCAGCTCCCCGTCCTGCCGGGACAATGCCACCGCTGTCCACACCAGCGGATTGTACCAGTGAACGCACAGACAAAGAGTACGCACCACCGCCCAGATATGATCCCGGTGTCTGTAATGTGTCTGCTCGTGACGCAGTACCATGGAGAGCAGCCAGGGGTCCGCCGCCACCTGAGAGGTTATATATATGGCGGGGCAAAACAGACCATACATGCAGGGCGCTCCCACCTGATCCGTCACATATATCGGCAAAACCTTCCGCCCTCTCCCGCTGTATGCGCTCAACTCCCTGTGCAGCTCTCCGGGTATCTCCTGTCTCTGCCGGTCTCTGCGCACTCTGTATCGGAATGCCCCATTGACCGTCAACAACCACAACGCCAGGGCGCAGGACCCGGCCAGCCAGAGCGCTCCCATCGTATCCACGGGAAATTTCGGGCCAGTATTCATCGACGAATCACCGTCTTCCGGAAAACCTGGCCGCCTCAATTCCTCACTTCCCATAGGCACGACCGCCGGATTGTCCGCTGGCAAGACAGACTGACTATTCTCCGTCAAGACGGGCCGACTGCCCTCCGGCAAAATGGACTGACTATTCTCCGTCAAGACAGGCTGACTGTCCTCCGGTTTCGGATCGGGACTCGGAACCCAGACTGCCGGGGGAAGATTTTGAACCCTCTCCACCCTCGGCTGTGCCCAATTCTCCGGCAGCAGATTGGCCACGCTCAGAGGACTTTGAACTGGTGATATCGGCACTAACAACCGCAGAGCAACCAGCAGCCACAGGCCGTACTGTATCCGGCAGCTCACATGTCCCTTGAAAAAATGTCTGCATATGAGTATCACTGCTATAAGTACGCTTGCCGATATGATCCACTCCAACATATTAATCTCCTCATTCCATACACTCTATTTTCTGTCGGCCTGATCCAAAATCCTGCGCAGCTCCGCTATTTCCTCCGGACTCAGAGACTCTTTTTCTACAAAATGATTCACCAGCATACTCAGACTGCCGTGGTATACCCGGTCCAGAAAACTCCGCGTCTCCTTCTGCACCGCCTCCCCACGCTCCAGCAGCGGGCGGTAAGTCTTCATGCTCTCTCCGCTCTCACAGGCGACCAGCCCCTTGTCCGACATGCGTTTCAGCATGGTCAGGGTGGTGCTGCGGCTCCAGCCCACACTCTCTTTCAAATCTTCCACTATGCGGCTGCCTATCTTGGGGCTGCCCGCCCACAGACTTTCCATCACATGCCACTCTGCCGTACTCAATTCTCTCATGTTTACCTCTTTCTGTACCCGTTGGGTTCCCTCTGGGAAAACACATGTCTACAGATTAAACATATCACAGTTTGTCTACTGTGTAAACACAAAATTTACTTTCCATTGCGTTTTTCTGCCTATGGCGGTATAATAAACAAAAGGCCAGGGAGACTGTATCTTCACTTATAGACTCCCGCCAGGAAAGGTGTATGCGAAATGCAACAGATAATGATAATTGAAGATGATCCCTCCATACGGGACGAATTAATCCTGCTACTCAAAAATGAGGGATATGCGCCTTTTGCCGTATCTGATTTCACGGATGCTGCAAAATTGGCTGCAAAAAGCTGTCCGAATCTCATATTGCTGGATATCAATCTGCCTGGACAGGACGGATATTCCCTGTGCGTCAGCCTCCGCAAAGCTGTAAATGCTCCCATCATTTTTGTCACCAGCCGGGATTCCAGCCTGGATGAAATACGGGCGCTCAGTCTGGGCGGAGACGATTATATCACAAAGCCCTACAACATTCCTGTACTGCTGGCCCGGATCAAGGCCGCCCTGCGCAGAAATGGTCAAAATTCGGACCCGGAGATTGTCGAAACCAACGGAATGCTCCTGAATCTGGCAAAGGGAACGCTGTCCAATAAGGGAGGAACGATCCTGCTGACGCGCAATGAACTGCAGATTATGGCTTGCCTGATGAGCCGCCCAGGCGAAATTGTTACCCGCACGGAATTGATTGAGGCGCTGTGGAACAACCAGATTTACATAGATGACAATACCCTCAGTGTCAATATGACCCGCCTGCGCAACAAATTGGATCACCTGGGACTTCGGGAGCTGATACAGACCCGCCGGGGAATGGGGTATCAAATATGACCTTTTTAAGCTTTCTTTCTGACCATATGAGAGGGCTTATCATGCAGATTCTTTTTGCGGCAGCGGCGGCGGTCTTTCTGTTGTCCACCGGCACACAGGCCGGAGTTATTGTAATACTGCTGATTACCTGGGGTTTGGTTCTCCTATGTGTACAGTTCGTAAATTATTTTCAGATTCGCTGCCGGCTCAGGGAGCTGGAGTCTATTATGGAAGAATTGGATGAGAAATATCTATTTTTCGAGTGCATCCCCAACTCTTCTGACGCCTGCCAGCGCAGAATGTTGGAGCTGTTTCGCAGGGCTGGAAAATCCATGCTTGAGGCGGTATCCGACGCCCAGGCGGCCCAGCGCGAGTACCGGGAATATGTGGAGAGTTGGGTACATGAGATCAAGACGCCCATCACGGCGGCAGAGCTTTTTTGCCGCAGCGCTGAACCTTCCCTGCGGCAAAAGCTCTCGCGGGAGCTGGCTCAGATTGAATCCCATGTGGAGCGGGCATTGTTCTATGCCCGGGCAGAAAGCCCTGAAAAGGACTTTATTGTCCGGCGGACAAACCTTGAGGACATTGTTACTCAGGCCATCAGCCAGCACAGGACTCTGCTCATATCCAGCGGTATCCGGGTAGAGACCGAAAACCTGGAACACACCGTGTACACCGACAGCAAATGGACTATTTTTATCCTGGGGCAGCTTTTGCAAAACGCGGCTCGTTACCGCGGCGACGATCCGGTGATTACCCTGTCCGCCCAAACACTTGGACGGCAGGTGCAATTGACGGTACAGGACAACGGCATCGGGATTCCCGCGCACGAGTTGTCCCGTGTATTTGACCGGGGCTTTACCGGCAGCAACGGCCGCAGCCGCGGCGGCTCTACAGGAATGGGACTGTATCTGTGCCGCAGACTGGCGGACAGCCTGGAGATAAATCTGCAAATCGCCTCCCAGGAGGGCGCCGAAACCACGGTCACAATCACTTTTCCCGCCAGGGAAAGCATCGTCACTGCGGCAGCACACTCCGTTTTAAACTGATATACGCCAGCAGGACATAGATGAAATAAATGAAGAGGTACAGCGCCACGGCAACGCTAGTGATGGCGGCGGGACTGGTAAATCCTGTCAGGATTCCCGGCTCCGGCGTCAGGGCCAGATTCCGCAGAAAAGGAATACCGATCAAAAGCGGCGGTACGGCGGGCATAGCGTAATAGACGGCGAACTGTTTTCGCAGCGCTCCGGCCATCTCCCGCCGCTCCATACCCAATTTTTCCAACAGCAGAAACTGATGCCGATAGCGTCCCGACTCGCTGAGAAGCTGGACGGTCAGTATCGTGGCGCAGGTCATGGTCAGCACCAGCGCCAGATAGTACAGGGGAAGAACCATTGTAGCTGTCCAGGTAGCGGCGTCCCTCTCTTCCTGCGCCCTGACGATGATTGTGTCATACTCATAAAGCTCCGACCGACTTTTTCGTATCTCTCTCAGGTCATCATATTGCGCCTCACTCAGCGGCTGGGCCGTCATGGCGACATAGATGCGGTGGTTCACGGGACGATGCCCCGCCAAGGCATCTGGCACCACCAGAATATAATCGCTCCCATTGACGTCCCATCCATATTGTCCCAAAGGCTCGCTGTGTACGCCTCCCGGCGTCAAAGTCTTTCCGTCTATGGGAATCTCCTGAGCATACTTCCCAAGCAAATTCTCCAGATACGTCCTGCAATGAATCAGATACTGTCCCGGCTCCAGGGTCACTTCCGGGTATCCCAGCATCCTGCGCAGGGAAACGTAATCGCTGTAAGCCATCACAAGATCACAGGGGTGATAGGAGTAATAAACCGTATTTTCCTGTAAATAGTTTTGTACCTGGTCATTTTCCCCCTGATAGATCGCGTATTGCAGCTGCGATTCCACAGGAATATGACCGTCGATGTATTCCAGATAGTCCCCATAATTCTGCCGAAGATCAGAAATACCGATCATCATGTCAAAACAGGAATTTTCCCTTGCCCGCCCATAGAACAGCCCGTGAAAAATCAGCCCGCAGCCCTCGGAGATCAGCGTGGCGGTAAAAAGCAGGGCCACGGTAGCCATCACCACCCCCATAGTGGCCAGCTTGGCAGTAAGGGTGCGGAATACCAGCAGGGTCTGCCCCTGATACTTTTTCCATGGACGTCTCTCAAAATAGGCGGGAACGCCGGAGGCGAAACTGAGGAAAAAGCCATAGAGAAAAACAATGATACATCCCGCGCCCACAAGTCCAAACAACAGACTGCCGGTCAGCAGCAGCAGCGTGCCTACAGCTCCCAGCGCCAGAGACAGGGTAAAGACCCTGCGGCGTTTTTTTCCGGTGTGAATCACCGCGCCTTCGTTTTGTCTCTCCAGATAAAGCAAGTCACATATCTTCATGGTGCGGATCCGTTTTCGGCTCTTAATCTGGGCGAAGAGATAAATCAGCACAAAGCAGGCCAGCGTCAGCCCCAACGCTTTCAGGGAAAAGGAGAAGGAAAAATGGTAGGCAACGCCAAACAAGGTCAAAATAATGGCACGCAGACTCTGATAGAGCAGATTTCCCAGCAAGGTTCCCAGCGCCAGGGCACACCCGCCTACCATTATATTTTCCAAAAAGAAGAGCCGTGCCACCTGTCGGTTTTCCAGACCAATCAGCACATAGAGACCAAACTCTCTGCTGCGCCGCCCCAGCATAAAGTTGATGGTATAGGATACCAGCCAGCCGATAATGCCGATTACTACGATACCAGCCATGACAATCATCATGGGCAGCATCTGCATCTGCTTTGACAGAACTAATATCTCCTGGGAAAAAATCAGACCGCTGAAGGCGTAGATTAAGGCAGCTACCATGACAATCGTGGAAAAATACACCAGATAGTCCCTGGCCTGTCTTCGGGCATTTCTCAGGGAGAGCTTAAAGTACGTCACTGATATCACCTCCCAACAGAGCCAGCACATCCAGTATCTCGTGATAGAACACCTGGCGGGAACGGTCTCCCCGCAGCAGTTCGTTAAACAGCCGCCCGTCCTTGAGGAACAGTACGCGGCTGGCATAGCTGGCGCTGTAGGCGTCATGGGTGACCATCAGAATGGTGGCGCCCATGTCCCGGTTCATCTGCGTCATGATCTCCAGCAGATTTTTGGACGCCCTGGAATCCAGCGCCCCGGTGGGTTCATCCGCCAGCAGCAGGGACTGACCCGCCACCATGGCCCGGGCACAGGCGGCCCGCTG
>JAAGKN010001005.1_pt1 | contig 62329 bp, 97 predicted proteins | sample 6206371 | NCBI WGS metagenome assembly JAAGKN01 (sample SAMN11533720, study PRJNA540317) | gut metagenome | isolation source: fecal pellets from male and female animal of same cohort | host: Peromyscus leucopus | place: USA:CA | collected 2017 | reverse complement strand
TATGAAGTATGTATGTCAGGTATGTGGTTATGTTCATGAGGGGGATAATCCCCCTGAGAAGTGCCCTCAGTGCGGCGTGGACGCCTCTAAGTTCACCGCACAGAGCGAGGAGAGATCCTGGGCAGCTGAGCATGTAGTAGGTGTGGCACAGGGTGTGAGAGAGGATATTATCGAGGATCTGCGCGCCAACTTCAACGGCGAGTGCTCCGAGGTTGGTATGTATCTGGCCATGGCCAGGGTGGCATTCCGTGAGGGCTATCCGGAGATCGGCCTGTATTGGGAGAAGGCTGCTTACGAGGAGGCTGAGCACGCTGCAAAATTCGCTGAGTTACTTGGCGAGGTAGTCACAGACAGCACCAAGAAGAATCTTGAGATGCGCGTAGAGGCAGAGTGCGGTGCGACAGAGGGCAAATTTGCACTGGCTAAGAAGGCCAAAGAGCAGAATCTTGACGCAATCCATGACACCGTCCATGAGATGGCAAGGGATGAGGCTAGACACGGCAAGGCATTTAAGGGATTGCTTGAGAGATATTTTGGATAAGCCGCAAAGCGTTGATTGATAAGACATCGTTTACTTCAAGGTGTATGAGAAAAACCTCGTACACCTTGATTTTTTCTGCAAATTAAATAGCATTTGCTGATTAACGTTAAAGCCCCTTGATGGCACACATAAGATACCCCCTGGCTTTCAATCCTACCGCTTTGTCCCTATTATAGGAAGTCGCTTTTTACTTCCTATAATAGGGTATGATGCCAGGGTCAAAAGTAGATAGCAATGTCTGTTTACACGCAATTTGTTAGCTACTTTTGCCCCCAACACCATGGTATATTGTAAATGAAAAACTTAGCTATGTACACCTGCTGCTACCCGATTGTCAGGGAAATGGAGGAAAAATGACAGCCAGATACACCGAGATTGCCGAAAACAGCATCCAAAACCATGCCAGTTTAAACCAGTACGCAGACACCTTAAAGCAACTAAATCATCCCGGGCTCTTTAGGCCATTCAATGAGGGTTTAACAGAATTGCTATTTAAATCAGAATATAACGGTGCAGAAGACAACAATGCTGCCAAGACAAACTATCTTTATTCTAATCTGCAAAAAACAGGCAGCAACATAACCTTTAAAACCGTGATGTCCTGGTTTACCGGCAAACACAGACCAAAAATAGAGCCTTCAAGCCGACCTAAGATGTATGAGATCTGTTTTTCACTGAATCTTTCCCTTGAAGATACCCAGTGGTTTTTTCATCATGTCTACTGCGACCGCTGTTTTAACTGCCACACGGTAGAAGAAGCCGTATACTATTTTTGTTTTAAAAATCATCTTCCGTACGCCGACGCCCGTAACTTGATCAAAGAAATCCTTGATTTCCCATGTCTTGAGCCGCCTTTAACCGCAGATATCAATAACTACACGCAATTCCTGTCAAAAAATATTTCCTTACTCAACCAAACGGAAGATTTCCTGAAATTTATGAAGGAATACCGATCAACCTTTGACAACTGGAACAAAAGCGCCTTTGTAACGATCAATAATCTTTTAGCCGAACTGACCGGTTCAAAACAAATGACGGCACAGGATATTGACAAAACCATCAAACGCCCGCTGATGAGAAAAATCAATTCCACCTCTGACCGAAGGCACCTGGATGACATCGATGCATCATTATTTGAAAACTGCGGCCTTCTCCTTAAAGAGATTTACTACGATGCCACGCACAGTGAACAGGCGGCGCTAAGCGCTGCCGAGTACATAACACAAATCGTCAGCGGCAAAAACGTACTGTTAAATTCCTTTGTCATAGAACAAATGACTACAGGTACCACCGGTATTCCAAAGGAAAAAAATATTCCATATATCGTCAAACTAAACTTCCCCAGCAAAAAAAGTCTCTCAGATGTCCTCAGCCAAACCGCCGATGGCAGGAACAAAATCGAGACTTCCAAAAACTATGACATGATTCGCAAATTGCTGGTCTTGTTACATTTTTTTACCTTTTGGATCAAAATTAAAATAAATGCCTCTATTTCCAAAGAATATGACCATGAACAGCTATACAACATTTATCGGGATGAGGCAGACGATTGCCTTATGGAATGCTGCTATGAACCATTATTCGCCGGAAATCCATACGACTGGTTATTCCTGGTCTCCGCAAAGAGCGAAGACCCTGTTGCATTTTTCCGCTGCTGCATCTCGGATATTCTGGAAGAATAAGACCGTATTTCCAGTACATCACACAATTTTTAACGACACTGTAAGACGGCGTACATTTTCCTGTCTGTTACTATTCACAGCTACGCTGTTCATAGTAACAAGCAGCGCTTCCAGCGCTGAAATGCACACATTTTGCAAAAAATCATGCAAAATGGCGCTGAAAAACTCGTACTTTTGGCATAAAACATGCCAAAAATCCTCGAATTAAATCGGCTGTGAATAGTAACTCCTGTCTCCCATATAGAAAATTCCGGTGGAATCGGTATTGGACCGCTGTACCTGTTACATCTGTATTTTTCCTACATAAGCCACTGCTATATTTAGTACTCAAACAAAAACAAAAAAAGGAGGAATTCTTTTGAAAACTAGAGAAGAAGCATTACAATATGGATTGACATTTCAAGATGCCTATATCGATACTCCTTTCCGCGACGAAAACTGGGTACTGGTTCGCTATCGAAAAAACAAAAAGGCGTTCCTTTGGACATATCAATACGAAGGACAGATGCGAATCAATATCAAAGTCAGCCCAGAATGGAGGGATTTCTGGAGAAATACATTCAGCGCGGTTATCCCTGGCTATCATCAAAACAAGGAACATTGGAATACTGTGATCTTAGACGGAACCGTTCCCGAAGAAACGATAAAACAAATGATCGCCGAGAGTTATGATCTGGTAACCGGAAAATCCCCCTTAACAAAAACTCCCCCTTTGTAAATATTACAAAGGGGGAGAACACCACTGCGGATAACAGGACTTGAACCTGCACGGGTATTGACACCAGAACCTAAATCTGGCGCGTCTGCCAATTCCGCCATATCCGCAAAACAGTCGGAAAAATTTTTTCTGCTGACGTTTGTAAGTATAACACTATTGTGGATCATTGGCAAGATATTTTTTGTATATAACGGTTTTAACCATGAATAAGTGAATAATAACTTTTAGCCAGAGCACTTCCTGTTACCTGCCAACTGGTCCACTTTCTTTTCTGCACAACTGATATGGCAGATTAGCAAAGGTAATAATGTCCCTTTCGCTGCACCTTGTTTTTACATAAGCAGAAATTTTGCTGTCGTTTAAGTATGTTCCATTTGTCGAAGCAGTGTCCATCAAATATACCCTGTCCTTTTCACAAATCAGCACAGCATGACGACGGCTGACTACGCTAAATGGCAGGTACAAGTCACTATCCTCTCCCCTGCCCACCACTAATTCCCCCTGCCGAACAGGATAGCCCATCATCCCCCGATGATATAAAACTTTTCTTTGTATACCGTCTACCTTTTTCTCCAAAAGCGGCTTTAGATAATATGCCCATCGCATCTCATGGTTATTTTTTCCTACTTCAAAATCTCCATGAACCTCTTTTCTCGGTGAAAATATCTTCTCAATTTTGCTCTCCTCTTTCTCCCTTTTCTCCTCTTTTTCACCCCCCCTTTCCTCTCGCCCCCGCAAATATGCCGATAACGTCTCCTGGACAAAGCCATCCGAAACCAGCAAATCGTATAACCTATAAATCATAGAAACTGCTCTTTCATCCGAATGATCCGTATACCGCATCAAATATTCTATAAGCGCAGTATATTCCCTGCCAATATCCCCATCTTTTCCCGGAAGATAGCACACTGACACTTTCCTTTCCCTGCGGTTCCAGAAAATCCATTCTGGTTGCAACAGATACCCTCCTTCGGGAAGCAGATATTCCCGTCCTCTTTCCAGAATTGCCAGAACCTCTCCGCACAAAAAGGAAAGCGTTTCAAAATCGCCCGCACTCTTATGAAAAAACTCTTCTATTCTCTGCAATGAGCGGTATGCATAGCGGAAACAAATCTGATGATCCACATAAAAATAGTCAAATGGCAGAATGCCTCTGATTTCATTATTCTCCAACATCCGCCATCCCAGGGCATTCTCCTGCGCCCGCTCTGCATCTACTCTCCAGCATACCCACTGATTTACCTCATCTATTTCCAGTCCTTCCAAATTGTTCACCTTCTTCCCGTAAAATACCTTTAAACTCCTATATTCAAGCGACTAAATCATCTTAAAAACTATACATCAATAACTTATATATAGCTCCTTAGCTGCTAAATCTTATGATGTTTCTATCCGTGGTTGATTTTAGCAGAACATTTTCTGTTATCCGCGAGTTTATCCTGTTTACCTGCCTATTATCCATCTCCCTTTCTGAAAACATCTGCGCCGTACCGAATAACCTCCTCCGGCTGTATTTTATCATAGGATTCCGAAAAGCTGCTCTCCTGCTTTCCACTCATAAAGTAGGATAATATCGGAATATCCACATTAGCCGCCACTTTTACCTTCCCACTAACAGAAAGCAATCCATTTTTGATCTTTACCTCCTGCAAGCCGCTTATCCAGAGTGCTCTTGACAAACGCCCGGCATATTCTTTTTCATCTATTTCCTCACCTTCCGCTAACAAAAAAATAATATTATCCAAGTTTGCCTGGAGCACCGCCCTATCATGTAGTATAAACAACATATACAGAATAACAAATGCCAGTCCCAAAACTACAGGCACAATAAAAGCAGCTTCTACCGTATAACTTCCGCACTCCTTTCTATGAAGCAGACCATTTTCATCCCCTGTATGCAACATATAATATATCCTCCGCCTTATTTCCCCCATACCCTCTGCCATCCCATATATTCCCTCTCCTATGCTAAAATAATGACCGTTTTCATCCGTTAAAACCGATTACGCCAACTACAAGCAGATATGCACACAGAATAAAAGGAGTCAGAGGCATAGAATATTTTCTATCCACTTTCCTGAACACCAGCAAAAAAACCGCCGCCAGAAACGCAAGAAAAAATGAAATATAGATAATCAACAGATTACCGTAAAGTCCGACTCCGGCACCCGTCATGCATAAAACGAATGCATCGCCTTTCCCAATCTGCCCTCCTGTCACAATACTCGCCAAATAGAAAAATGTTCCAATCCCCAGAGATGCCGCCCAGAGCGCGACGCTTCCCTGCCCTGTCAAATATCTTGCAACGATTAACACTGGAAATTCAACGATAACCACCAACAAACTTATTTTTTTCTCCCGGATATCCTTGATTGTTTCTATCAGCAGACCAATAAGCACTAAACCATATATAAATCGCTCTATCATTATTTTCTCCACATTCTTCCCTCGCAATCATCCTCCCTATCTCGCCCTTCGCAACTCAGCCGCATTTGCTACACGCCGGCATATTCCCCGCGCCAGATAATTTTATTTTTTGTACTGTGCGTTTTAACCCAGAGCAATTTCGGTCAATATGATAGCTGCTCCCATACGAAGTCAGATAAACCACCATACCGTCTGCAAATTGTACCCCATGGCTGCACCTCCTGCATTGTTTATACTTTCCGCCAGAACTATTCCTCTGCTCTAAAGCTCTTCGATATTTCATGCTCCGTATTCCCGGATTAAGATACACGCACCCCTTATTTTTGTGATATACCCTGCCACTCTCGGCAATATAGACATACTCTTCTGTATCCCCATTCTCCGAAATCATACTTCTCCCGCGATATGCACTAATCTGCATCTGCTGATACCATATCACACGAAAGAATTTTCCTCCGAGAAATGGAATCTGCTGCCTCTTTCTTGCAAAGCAAATCTCCTTTTCCTCATCCCACTGAATGAACACGGACTTCTTCAACGCCCCCTCCACTGTCCCCAACTTTGTCCCCAGACATTCATACTGCCTCGCAGCCGAAACCAGACACATCTGTACCTGATTTATGTCCAAAATCATTTGAAAAAGATACAACAAAGAAAAGAGTGCCAGAAAAAATGCTGTCGCGCAAAAAGATGCTTCCACGGTCAGCGATCCCTTCTGAAAGAGCAGACAGGGACATCCTCTATTATGATCAGGTTCATATCCTGCCTTATCACCAGCCCCTTGGTCAGACTCACGGTCAAGTTCCTGGCTTCGCCTGAGATTGAATGTGTGAATGAGTTTGTGATTAAGCTCATGGCTGAGCTTATGATTGAGTTTACGATTGCGTTCGCAATTTTGTTTTCTGTGTCGGGGAGCTTCTTTTTGCAAGTTTATCATTGTCAAAGCCTGTTCAAACTGTTCAACTTTCTTAATCTCTTCAAAATAGAGGACATCCCTATCTGCTCTCATATTCATAATCCACCTCCAGTTGCCTTGTATTCATATTACCATTTCTTCCTTCGTTAAGATATGGCAGGCTCGGGAATAAAAAAGGTATCTGATACTTTACCTGGTAACGGCTTCTGCAAATACAGGTTCTTATCGTAAATGTCTGATTATATTTCTCCCGTAAATCATGTTGAATCAGATCATAGCTGCGATCCCGCAATTTGTCCACGGACTGTACCAAAAGAAAGAACCAAAGATACTGGTTATATGTAATATCAGCCACCGCCGATTTTCCATTCCTTGAGTATTCCTTTGCCTTGGCCGCAAAAAGGCTTTTTGAGGCCAGGCATATCTCCTCATACCGCATCTTTAACTGCCCTGCCCCCTTGGCTATCGGAACCTGTCTGCCCTCCAATAGCGCCGTCAGGTCAATACACGCCTCCTCAAAAGCCAAAATCAACAGAATAGTATACTGTACGGCACTGATCACCGGAGGCAAACCGGTAAATCCTGCAAGAATCGTTGCCGTAATCAAACTTTTCTCCTGCAGTACCGGATCGGCCACAATGCATCCAAAATTCAGCAAAAGCCGTATAACCAAAATCTTATTGACGACATGGGACAGACTGTCCTTCTCTTCCCGCTTTCCCGCAGCCAGATACTCCAAACCATATTTCGTGGTGCGTGCCTTCTGCTCCGTATAACTGCTAAACTGCTTATTCGCATAACAGATATATTGCGTTTTCTCCCATCCCTTCTTCACCACATTTTCGTCTGCCTTCCCCGGCATCTTTTCGGCCTCTCCCCCTTCCGTCACATCCTGCCCCTTTTCCATCCCCTCAGAATCACCCATTTCCCCAGCCTGTCCGTCAGTTTCAGAGAAATCACTATTCAATGCACCTGCATCCAACAAACTGCGAAGATAATCAGCCGCTCCCATATTATCCTTTTTCTGCTTGCCCGAACCGAAGTCCGAGGCATTCTTGCCACTGCTATCTGGGATAACCCCATCAGACAATTCTCTGACATTACATACCAGACTCAGTACGCCGTCGCGCATCAAATCCGTAAATACCTCAAGCGGATTCCCCTTCGCCTTATCTCCTTTCAAAGCGGCCTTCCTGCCAGGAAGTTTGTCCCTTTCTCCTGCCCCCTGCTTTTTTGGGGCATTAAATTTTCCCTCTTCATATTCCTGGGTCAGCGCCAATTTTTCTTTGATACTGCTGTCTTCTGCGTTCCCTGACACCTTATTTCTTATCTCGCCTGTCAGATCTTGTACCGCTGTACTCTTTAGGTATGCCCCGATCTGTTTCAGAAACACATTGCTGTCCGTCAGCAAATCTGCATTAGCTACTTCTCCCTTAACCGCACTAATACGATAAAGGTCGACATACTGATTACTTCTTTGTTCATCGGGCACACATTGAATATTCTTAGCCAGAATGCCCGTAAATTCTTCCGCCAGATCCTCTATTCCCTTCCCCTCACATCCCCCAAAAGCAAACAGCCCATAATCACGATATAGTTCTCTATTGTAAGCCCCGAAAGCTGTCATCGCGGCGGAGTGCGCAGCCACCCGCATGTATCCCTCTGAGGACAAAATTCGGACATTTTCCAATGTTACTCCAATCAGAGCGAAAAACAGCAGAAAGAGAATCGTCAGAAACACCGTAATACTCCCTGAACATATTACCAGTCTGTCTCCCGGCATTTCTTCTTTCACCTTTTTTCCCACCCGTCTTCTCATTTTGCCGCCCCCCCTCTCCGCGGATATAAAGGAATCAATCCAATGTGATTTTTTTATTTATTGTCGACGCATCCCCTTTAATCTGTTTAAATGCCTTAGAGACGATATCTACAATCTGTTCACGGAAGATTACAATAATCATAATCAAGATAACCAGTATCAAAATAATCTCCACAACACCAACACCATCCTCTTCTCTCCAAAAATCCTTTAATTGTCTGATCATAATACTCTCCTTTCTCTGCTGCACTTTTGGCGTGAAACATGCCAAAAGTCCTAGAATTGAACCGACCGTAAGCAGTAACTATTTCTTACATTTCCAGATATACCGCAGGCGGCCAAAATAACACATGATAAAATTACTACATGCAAAATACAATTTACAGGTTATAAAATGCCGCATATAAGATCAGCACAAATACAATAATCAACATAAGCATCATCGGCAACAACAGTTTTGTACCAGCCTCTTCTCCCAGCACCTTAGCATTTTCTTTCCTCACCCGAAATGCGTCCGCTACCTCATAGTCCAATAGCTTAAGCAGATCATCTGATCCCTTCTTTAAATTCTGGACGATCAAGGTACAAAATTTCATATATGGCAAAAGGCCCGTCCTCTTACCAAATAGCTCATATGCTCTGGCTTCTCCCATTCCATTCTCCATCTCTCTGACCGATACCAGCATCTCTTCATAGACATAACGCTTCCCCTTCTCCCCTTTTTCATAATCTCTTGCAATTCTTTCCCATGCCCCTTTTACGGTCAGCCCCGCCCCCACAAGCAATACAAAATACTCAACGAACTCCGGGTAATCCATGCGCAGTTCCTTTTCCCGATATTGTATTTCCTTTCGCAATTTTTCTTCCTGCAATAAGACTGCTGCCATAAGAAAGAGCAATGATGCCCCCAGAACCATATGGGAAACCGGCATTTTCTTCTCTTTGTATCTTACCTCTTTGCCCCCTGCTTGGTCGGGAAGTTTGATGTATGTATCCGTTGCGCTCTTTTTCTCACTTTCCTCAACCCGCCTCTGCCATTCCTCCCAGTGCAGCTCGCTTTCTGATTTCCGGCGCGGCAATACCGTCAACATTTTTATTTCCGTTTCCTCATACTCGCCGTAAGAGAATACTGCCGTAATTTCCGTTGGAAACGCTTCTTCCAACTCCTCATTGGCAATACTTCCATCCTTCAAAATAACCCCATCTACATCCAGTTTCCAATTCACTTCTATCGCACTCCCCGGTATTTCTGCCAGAAGATTTAACGGAAACGCAACTTCCTCTGCGGACGGATTCTCCCCAAGGTAACGGCTGTCAACATATTCTTTGGCTTCCCTCAGCTTTTCCCGAAGTTCCTGGTCAGTATATTGTTTTCTGGGCACCCTGACGGCAATCTCTTTTTCTTCCTCGTCCATCACCGCCGACAGATCCACCATCCTCTCCTGCCCAAGAACCCCGTCTCTCTCCAAAAAGTACTGATTGATCAACTCTCCTTTCTGACTGACCATACTGCCCGCCATAACTGCCAACAGGCAAAACATCACCACTCCTGAATATAGGCATGCCATTTTCCCATAATGCAGGAAAAATATTTCTTCCTCTCCTCTTCCAACATAAATCTTTCTGAGCTGTTCCAGCCTGTCTCCCCGGATTCTCCAGGCAAATTGTCTGCGCAGTGCCTTAAGTGGTAACATTACACCTGGGAGTAAAACGTTATCACATCCCCCGATCACCGCCTTCTTGTCCTTATCCGAAAAATTTTCCTTATTTCTCCTTATCCACGCCCAAACAAAATACCCCAAAAGCAGAGCAAACAACATCAGACTGCCCCTTCTCAGCAGCACTCCCCTCCACCTCCTCTATACCTGTATATCGCTCACCCTCTCACTCCAACGGTAAGCGAATACATAGAAAATCAACAAAACTGTCATGACAATCTTTCCGGAATCCTGATAAAGACAATCCAAAAAACCGGGTGAACATATCCAAAAATACAAGATCATCCCTAATGGAATCAGGTTCATTATCCTTCCCTCCATTTTCTTTCCGGCAATCATCGTCTGTATTTCCCGTTTAACCTCAATCTTTTGACTGATCTTTTCTGCTGCCAGCCTGGTAATCGAAATCAGATCCCCGCCAGTTCTGCCTGCCGTCTGAAATACTTTGACAAAATGCAGGATATCTTCCGTCTGCCACCTGTCAGCAAAATCCAGCAATACCTTTTCTACAGGCTGATTCAACCCAATCTGTCTTCCCATCCTGGAAAACTCGCCGGCCAGCAACGAGTCTTCGCCATACAAAAACACCAGATCTTTTCTTGCCTCTTCTATTGCATTCTCAATAGAATATCCTGCGCCAAGCGCCGCCGAAATGCCATGTAAACCCTCTTTAAATTCCAACGTGATCTCATACTGCTGTTTTCTCCGATACTCTTTCTCCGCCCGAAAGATATAACATACTCCATATCCTATAGAAATTCCAGCCGCCATAGAAAGGCTGCGATAAAAAAGAAATGTAATAGACATTGCCAGAAAGAAACCTTTAAGAAAACCAATGCAGCATATTCTGAGCCTTATCCTCCCCGCCTTCCTGACCTTATTTACCATTCGTCCCTCCACGCAAATCGGACAAACCTGCCGCCACCAGCTTCCCGCAGTGCAACAGTTCCCTGCTGACCTCCTGAAGCCTTCCAATCACCTTTCCATCCTCTGATTCTCCCTCCTCCTGAAATTGAAACAGCGGATGCAGACAAATCTCTCCCTGCTGAATACCGGCCACCTCGTCAATCTCTAATACCCGCCTCGACTTATCCCTCAGCCGCCCAAGCTGCACGACAATGTCCAGAGCCGATGCAATCTGTCCTCTCACCGCCTGCAGTGGAATGTCCATGCCGGTCAGAACCAGCGTCTCCAAGCGGTTTAACATATCCTTTGGACTATTGGCATGTCCGGTACAAAGACTCCCATCATGCCCGGTATTCATCACATTAAGCAGCTCACATGCTGCCGCGTCCCTGACCTCTCCCAAGATTATCCTGTCACCACGCATAATAAAAAAAAGAACATTTTGTACCCAATTATTTTTATTTTTTCTTGCTATGGTTATACACAATAAACAATGTATTTGACGAAACACAAAATATAATTATAATTGTCAAGAGGGAACCGAATGGCAATAACTCGTAAGGGAGAAAGGAGAACAAATGGAAGATATGAACATGACAGAAACGGCAAGGTGGATATTAGACCTTAGGGCCAAAGGCTGGAACGATACAGACATTGTAAATCATATCCTGTTTATCGTGACAGGCGAAGAAAAATATAAAGCAAAAGGGGCTGAATAAACAACCCCCAAACAACCACAGAACGGGCGGTGCAAAAACCGCCCCGAATGCAAAACAGATTATAACACACAGGCCGCCTATATCGCAAGTACAAGCGGCTTACCAGCCCCATACACGCAAAAATACACGCAAGCCATAAAATATATGCCTGCGTGTATTTCTTTTGATTTTGGGCTATTATGTGCGCCGTCCGGGACATTGTTTGTTGCATCGGCCGTTTCTGCACAGCATCATCAGTAGCTTTTATTATAGTTCAGCACTGCCCCGGCAATCGCCTGGGCCACGGCATCCTTGCTTTTTTTATATAGCCTTGCGTCGTCCCAATCGTCCACAAAGCATATTTCAACCAAGATCGCAGATGCCGTAGTGTTTTTCAAAAAAGCTAAATCCTTACGCACTTTGATTCCACGGTTGGTAAAACCGATATTGCTAATCCTGTTACAAATTCTCTTAGCAATGTCTGCCTTTATCCCGTCATTCGTATAGAGCAGTACTTCGACGCCTTTTGTTTTCCCGTCCTCCGGCGAATGTACTGAGGCGTTGAAATGAATAGATATGTCCAGCTGCCTTCTCAGTGAATTGCACTTCTGGCAGATTTTGCGCAGTACATCCGACTGGGATGTACCGTTATTCACTGTACAGTTTTTCGCCTTAATGCCATTCTTTTTCAGCAGTTTGATTACTTTTTTGCAAATAATGCGCGCTTCTTTTGATTCGTCAATATAGTCTGACGCACCACAGGCAATTTTCCCATTCTTATTATGCCCAGCGTGCACTGTTACCTTTGTGATTTTACCCATAATAGCATCATACTCCTTTCAAAAAAGGGCAGACACATGCACACCGTGCCGGCCCTTTCTCTTTTATTTTTCTTTCAGTTCCGGCAGCCCCTTAAGCGAAATCAGCAGAGATGTCACCCCCGCCAGTGCCGCTGTCCCTGCCACTGTCTTCCAGTCCACCGCTGTAATCGTTGCCGCTGCAGGAATCAGCGCTACCGCTGACTCTGCCACTGTTTTTACTGCCCTGACTCCCGCTGCCTTTAACCATTTTTTATCCATAGCAACCGCCTCCTTAATACAGGGCATCCACGCCCTGCTCCCTGATAAAATCCCTGTGCCTGTTTTTTACCTCCGTGGCATATTCCAGCGCTTCGCGCATGTCCCCGTTGCAGTTTGCATCCGGAATACGCTGTACCGCCTTTGCCGTGGCTTCCCCTAGTGCAATAGATGCCATCACGCCCTCTATAACGATTATTTCATTCTCACGCCGCGCTTCCTCTTTTTGTTCTTCCTCTTCCTGCCTTCTGGCCAGTTTTCTATTCAGCCAGCTGATCCCAACGGTTGTTATCGCCGATGGAATCCCTGCAGCGATGAGGATTGTCCCTAGCATTTCCATTTTCCTTCTCACCTCCTCTCTGTTTCGCCATGAAACCGATACATCAAAATCACGTCCCTATGCCGCATACTTTTCAGCAGTGATTTCCTCATACTGCTTTTCCGTGATCTTCCTTGCCCTCACAAACTTCGCAACATCCTCTTTGTTATAAATGCCACTGTTGTAGTACCGTTTTACTATGTTAAACATCTGCCTCACCTCCTTCCATTTGGTTCAGCAGGATGGCGGCCAGCACTTCGTCCTGTTCCTGCTGTTTTGCGATAATATCTGCCTGGTTTAACAAAATCTGTGCCTGAATCTCTTCGCCGGAAACATTCTCCTCCGACGCCATATCCGCTGTATCCGGCAGTTCATCAAAAACAGGCTTTGTTACTGTGCAAGAGATATGGTCCTTGTCTATGCCAAAATACTCACTGCACATTCTGGCTCCATTTTCATTCACAAACTCTTCTGCATCAATTAACATAGCATTTCCTCCTACTTTGTTTGTAATAAATAGCTTATTCTTTCGTCAAATTTTACCGTTGATGCCGCAACACCAGTTTGGCTCCACATATATTCAGCCAATAATTTACACGAAAAACTCTTATTAAATTTAAACCTATATTCTTGTACATTTCCGCGCGATGCTGTCGAATATTTCGATCCATTTCTTAGCGTATAGGAATCAGGCAATGCCACCCCGTCAATAGTAATCCCAGCCATGCTGGTTGAATGGGAACCGGTAAGGCTGCTTGTGTTTGTTGCTCCTACATAACCAAAAATTGATATTTCTCCACTCCCATTTACAGACAATGGATTGGAATATTCTGATAAATAGGTGTTGCTCGCCGCATTCCCACGCGTTATTGTTTTCACTAAAGCCAGTTGTCCCGCTGAAACATTATTGTACTTATCTACACTGCTTATCGTCGTTTTCAGCGCACTCAGGCCATACGTTCCATTCGCCAGAATTGATCTGATCGCATTCAGCCCATACGTGCTGTTTTCCAGCAGTGCCTTAACCGCTGCCACCGTCGTTTCATTCGCCCTGCCGGTTAAGGCTGCCTTAAGTGCATTCAAGCCATACGTCCCATTTTCCAGTAACGCCTTAATCGTGCTCACCGTCTCCGCATCTGCATTATTCCCTAACAGCCCTTTCAGGGCGGCAAGGCCACTGTCGGCATTTTTTAACAAATCCAATATTTCATCTTCCGTCGGCTTGTCTGCGATCTGTATTGTCTTTTTCCCCACTGTATTATCCCTCCTCGTTATATGTAACATTTAATATGCCGTCTACGACACTGAATTCCAGCCCTTCTCCCCTCGCGCACTTTTTAAACTCTAATGCAATCGCCCGGTTCTCCACCGCATGTCTGCTAAATTCTGACAACCCGGAGTCAACAATAATGGATGACTCACCGGTTGACTGACAGACAACGATGCTGTCGGGGGAAACCTGCAGCCTTAACTCTATTCTCAGGACAAAAGCAAAATCCCCGTTATACTTTTTAATCTTCTCTGCATCCTCCTGCGTGCTGAAACAGACCGCGTAAAGCACCTCCCCTTTATCCGGATCATCTGCATATACGCCAATCTCCGTAAAAAGATACGGTTCTGTTAATTCCTTATTTGATACCATAAATTCTATGGCGACAAGATTATCTCCCTGCCTGCTGACATTGCTTATCTGCACATCCTGCACCTTGGATTTTAGGGAAGTCATCCTCCCTATATCTTCATTGGGAAGATACAGCCCACATCCGGTTTCTATCCGTGTGAAGTTTAACGTGATCCCACTTCTTGACAGGAAAGAAACCCCGGCTGCGGTCAGCTTTGTTTTGCTGAAATTAGTCATCTGTCTCCTCCAATCTCTCCGTGGCAGACACACCAACCCCTGCGTATGCCTTCATATCTATGGAATATGTCTTCGTATCAATCCCATCCAAAACACTCCTCTGCGCCTTTACCCTCTGCAGGATAGTCAAAAATTTCTGAATCATTTCTTCCGAAGGCTCAGTTGGGGTAACAATTTTGAAATGAAACGGCTCCCCGCCATATTGATACCATGGAACAAACTTTGCATCCAGAAATATCTTTTTCAGCAGTTCCTCCTCTGCAAGGACTGTCCCGGAAAACATATAGGTCTGCAGCGTCTTCTTAAGTATTTCCAGCCTTACCCCGTCATCATATTCAGAGGAATAATACGGCGCTCTGAGTGAAGCTGCCAGAAAGTCATAGTACTTTGATTCTACATGGTCTAAATCAGACCATACAGACACCTTTCGGACAAAACGCATCAATTTCTTCATCTGCCTGTCTACCGCATAGCCCATCGCTTTATTTTCATCCGTTTGAAAATTAGGCGGAAACGACAAATAAGTCGCCCCTGCATCTCCAAGTTTCATCAATTATCCTCCAATCCGCCATACACAACATTTGTTCCCGTACATATGGCTATCTGGTTCACATCCAATTTACGGTAATCTGGGGAAGTGATTTCCGTCCGCTTTGCCCCGGCGACCCGTGCATATTCCTTAAAAATATCCGGGTTTATGTCGTAGCCGAGACTCTCATGCTGATTTCTGACATATGCATCCGCGGCTTCCATCACCGCCTCACGGATTGTCTTTTCTGTGTCCTTATTCGATGAACTGATATAATACGTTGCACATAGTTCATAAAACACTGCCTCCGGGGCTTTCACCACGATTTTGTCCGTGTCCGGAAACCTCTTTAAAGAAGTTAAATACTGGAAAACCTTTTCGCAGTATGGCGCATCCGGAATGACACCTCCGGAAAGCATAAGATAAACCTCTACAGTTGACGTTTCTTTATCTGTTACGACATTCACCGCAATGATATCTTTACTGAACAGTTTCGTATAATACTCATATGCATCCTGCGGGCCGGCCACAGAATATGTTGACGGGAACAAAAACACCTTTTCGCGCAGTTCATCCCCGCTGTACTCATTTCCGCCTCCTGCAGACATATCAACATTCCTCACATAGGACACATGGACAACAGGGTCCGCCAGAATATTGATCTGCCCAGCCACATAATCATTGCCGGCGCTTCCCATCTCCGTGCAGGAGGCGGATACAGCTGCCGATAATTCCCCTGCACAGATTATGCAGGTTTCGTCCGTTGAAAAGAAAAGGTCATCCCCGGCCGTTGCCCTGGTACCAGACGGAATCTCTACATCATACTCCAGAGGTTCGTCCAGTCCAAATTCCAGCGTGCACACTGCCGCCCTGAGATTGCTGCCGGAAAAGCCAAGGTTTGCCCCCCAGTTCCATAAAACATCATCTTCCATATACCGGATGAAATTCTGGTTAAACAGATAAGACGCAAACTCATACACCTGGTATATCTGCCCTGCTATCACCCCCAGTTCCAGCCGCTTTGGATTTGCTGGATACAGCACTGCATCCTCACCCGTATACTGCAGCAGTGCATCCTGGTAATCAGCAATCATCTCTTCCTGGATTCCTTCCAGTGTAATCCCATCATCCTCCAGCATGTCAATCGGAGGAAGCGCCTCCAAGTCTTGAATACTATTCGCCATCTTCTATCACCACCTTTGGTATCATGACTCCGTTTACACTTTCCATTGCTATCTCACTTATATTCGCCCTGTCCTCCCACATTTCCACCTGATCAACCGCCTGATTAAAGTACTCCGCCTCTGCCTCCGGGGAATTTGCCCCCAGCACATCAGAATCAATCCCCATGGAACGCATATACGGCATATCACCATATGGCGTTGACAATATGGCGCCCACACACTCAACAATGTCCTGCGCCTCCTCACTTTCACCAACATACTGAACCATTTTTCCGCCTTTCCTCTGCCATCGAATCACTTCGGAATTTTAATTACCCAGCCAGGCTGCAGCTTATCCGCATTAGAAATCACATGAAACCCCTTTGCCTTCTTTCGGTTTGCGTTAAAGATTTTTGTGTATTTTGCGCCATCGCCGTAATACTTCTTAGCAAGCTGCCAGAGAGTGTCCCCACCCTTAACGACATAGGTAATATATCCTTTCTTGTTCTTGCTTTTTTTGTTCTTTTCAGTCTTTACCGCATCAGAATCCGACAGCCCTGTCTGCAGAACCGTCCTGCCCTTTTTTGATTTGACCACCTTCTTTTTTTTTGAGCTCCCCTTCTTGTAAGGGTACTCTTTCAGCGTGATGTTCGCCATCACCTCGGTCACCTTCCCGTTTTTATAAAAAGTCTTCAAATCATCAGAAACTCTCGTGATCATCCACTTGTAACTGCCCACCCGCCTCCGGCCAATGCCAAGAGGAAATACCCTGCTTTCCAGATTATACTTGCGGAGAAGCAGCAGCATTTTCCATGGATTGACACCATAACGCGCCTGAAAATAAATATTCATATTGATTTCATCACAATTCTTCCCTGTCACCTCAAGCAGCGGTTTTTTCCCCTGCCGTTTGTGCTCTTCAACATTGATGGACGTGTCCCACTTCATTCCATCAAAAGCCTGTGCCCTCGGCCGTCCATTCTTCATCCTGACATAAAATTCGATCTTGCCAAAATGTCCTACATGTCCCATAGCCTAGCCCTCCTGAACCATCTTTATCTTCGGCGCATGAAATTCCAGTGTCTCGGTTTCCTTATCATACTTAATATATGCACGCTCAGACAAACGCTTAAAATACTTCCCTTTTCCATATACTTCCGGACGATACTCTGCATTAAAAACAGCGCCAAGGATGTACCCCTTCTCACTCTCTTTCTGAAAAATCACTACTACCATCTCATTTACTTTTGGCATGCGGTATTCAGACGAGAAAAAAGGCAGGCCTGTTTTGATCATGTCGTCTGCATCAGGAAAAATAACATCTGCACAGCCATTTTTATAATCAACCCTGGAAACCCTCCCCAGCATAAGCAAATTCTTCATTTTTCCTCCTAACATACATTTGTCACACAGCGGTGGCATTCAATCGTGGTATAATACGCGCCCTCCTTACTGTGAACCGCCTTGTCAATAAAATATTTCCCATTAAACCTGCCAAAACCAGTAACCTCAAACACCTTGCAGGCCTGGTACCTTGGGTCACCCATCACCTTAAACGTAGCGGTGACCGCCTGACGCAGATTCTTCGCCAGCTTTGCTTTTGCCTTCCTTTCTGCATCGGCATGCGAATCAGCCGATAAAGACAAAGAAAGGAGGCGTTTTCCCTCCTTTCCTGGCACGGTATACCGATAAGTAATTTTTTTGCCGTCTTTATTTTGATATTGCAGCTTTACCCCGTCATATATCCCCGCTACAGAACGTACAAAACTGTATGCCCCTGAATCTCCCAGATCGCTCCGGTCAAGTGTAAAACTCTTTTTCCGCTTTTCATATGCTGTCTGGTCATAGGCAACCAGTTTTTCATTGTACACCTTTAAGCTGATATCATAGTCGCTACAGAGGGAGAACGCAAACTCCATGTCTGTCCTGCCATCCTGGCTGACCTCGTCAATCTTTTGGTTTTTAGCTGAAAACACCAGACGGACATCTGCACGTTTCGCGATCTCTGACAACACTTCCCGCACAGATGTCTTCTTATATGTCTTATTTCTCTGAGTGATATTAAATGATGTATGAATCGGAATACTGATCCCATTGACATCCACTGTGCTGGGAAAACCAGACGCTCTGAACTCATCAACGGCAAATTTACCACAATATACTGTACGGTTATCCGACTGTTTTCTCCAATGGATTACCTTAATGCTCATCTTTATAAAGTCCGAACTCTGCGGAAACCACCCTGGTTTCAGCCACTTCAAATTTCGGTTATTCAGGGAAAGAGAGATCGTATCGGCCTCCCCGGATGCACAGTCAGTCCAGGTAAAAGACGCCATATCATCCGTAAAAACCTTTGTTGCATCCTTATCATTATATTTCAGTATAATGGTACTTTTTCTGCTGTTTACATAACTGGTGTCCATCCTATTCTCCTTCCTCAGTGCCGGCTGAATCCCCCTCTAAATCCTCATTATCCCTCCATTCTGGAATATTTTCATCCTCTTCCGGCTCAGCGGTTATCTCTGGACAGTACAAATCGCATCCATCGTCAAAAAAATAAACATCCAGATACTGCGGATTAGCACGGTATAAAACTGAAACATAGGACTCATCACCATAAACAACCCAGGCAATGTAGTCCCACATATCCCCCTGTTTTGTCCGATAAATACATCCTCCCATAAAAATCCTCATTTCTGCCCATGTTCTTTGCGCATGCCCAGCCTGTGCCAAGTGCGCAAAAACACAGACCAGCGTGTAAAATAACTATTTTCAGCTCGCCTTCCCTCAATGTGCAAAAGACGTCCTTCTTTTACCGAGTTCATACTTTTTCATCATCTCCGCAAACTCCGCCTGGCTCATTCGGACTACCTTTGTCAGCACATGTTCATCTGCATTTCCTTTCACCTCAATGACAGGCGCATAACTAATCTGAATATTCGGCACACCACTTGATCCATCAGAAGATGCCGCCGGAATTTTAGACATATTCCGATATAATTCCTTATCCCTGCCCGGTATTGCCACCGTGCCGGATAATGCTGTCCCCTTACCTGCAGGCATCATACCAAGAATCTCCCCCGCCTGTTTCCAAAGAGCTTTTGCCCGTCTGGAACCATCCAGGGGAATCGCAGCTTCCGGCCCTTCCTCCGCAAAAGTAGTCAAGATAGGACTGTAATAAATTCCCCCTTCCGCATTGGAAAGTATCTTATTCTGTTTCCTGCTCCCGCCACTCTTCTTTGCGTTTCGGGGCTGTACCACCTGGCTGAGCTGGTTTTCCGGCCTGGAGGCATTGATCAGGTTTTCCACCGCAGGATTTCTCCCCGGAAGGCTGCTGAAAGATATATTCGGAGTAACCACAAACTCCATTCCCCTTTTGACCGTTTCCTGATAAATTCTTACAAGATTCTCCGCCCCCTCCTTTACCCGTTCGCTGTTATTATCCATTCCATTTTTCAATCCTTCCGGCATTGCGCCGCCTACCTCTTCGCTTGCCTGCACCATTGCCGCAAATTTATCATCACCCGCCAGAGCCTCGCCAAGTGACTCATACGCATCATTAGCATCTCCCGTAAGGGCAGACAATAATCGTATATCATCCATGGTTCCCTTAACAGAATCCGATACTTTAAATCCGCTGTTTTCCTGGCGTGCCATCAACTCGGCCATCTTTTCACGCAAATCTTTCAACCCATATTGATACGCCTCATTTGCCTGGTCCTGTACAGCCGCCAGCGAAGGATCATCCCAGGCAGACCGTATGGCAAAGTCGGATACTTCCGTCAAATCATTTAGGGAAGTCCCTTCCTTTGACTTCGCCCCAAAGGCTTCACGCAATTTTCCTTGATAGCCCTCTGCCACTGCGCCAAGTTCGGGATAAGCCTCCATAATTGTATTCAGCATATATTCGGAGCCCTTCGCCGCTGCATTTGACTGTGTCTTAAAATATCCCTGTTTTAATTTTTGTGCTTCTTTGTCATATTTCTTTTGTGAAATGTCACCTGTGTTTAATCGGGCATTTAATGTTGTCATAGAGGAACTGTACGCCTCTTCTGCGCCGCTTGTCACCTGTTCCTCGTATTTCTGGATATCCTTTGACAGCTGCTCAAAATCCTCCGGTGTCAAATCCTTTCCGGAATATTTCAGCTCCAGTGTCTGCAGGGCGGCATCATTCTGCGCCTGTGTTACAGAATCCGTAATATTGCCAATTTTTCCCAGCAATTTCTGTATTGCCTCATCTGTATCAATATCCACACCGTTTTTTACCGCCTGCTTTATTTTCTTTTGCAGCCGCTTTTTCAGTCTGCCGAGTTTATCATCCAGACCGCTGTAAAAAACATCGTTCTCCTGCCCGATTTTAGAATTTTCCCCAAGCAGGAAGTCCGTTGCAATATGCACAGTATATGCCTTCTGGTCAAGCGTGTTTTGTGCATATTGAATGTAATCCTTTAGCGATTCGCTGTACGATTCCTTGTCATCCTTGCTGATCTCAAATCCGGCATTCAGTTTCCAGCTGATCTTATTTACCTCGGCCAGGCTGTCCTTCATATTCTCAATGGAATCATCCGTTTTCCCGATGGACTCCAGCATGGCAGAAATTCTAGTCAGCTTTTTTTTGCCCACAATCTCCTGTGCGATTTCATCAATTTCCTCAAGCGATAATGATATATTGCCAAAATGCTCCTCAAGCCCGGCCTTCACCATCTTGTCATGTGTCCTGGACGCATATACCCCCAGCCCGGCAATTACCGCCCCTGCGCCTGCAATAAGGCCAACCGGGGATGACGCCAAAGCGGCCAGTGAAGTGGCAATTCCTGCGATGCCGCTCGCCACCTTATATACCACTATTGCTTTGCCAATCCCTGCAATCCCGGAAATGATCACATCGGAATGCTCGGCAACAAAGCCGGCAAAATCACCGATCTTCTCACCAACTGACAAAACACCCTCTTTTATCTCTTCAAAGGTCTGGTGGATTTCAACCTCATTTTCTTCTGCAAAATCGGCTATGCTTTCAGAGACCATATTAAATGCACCGCCAAGTCCGTTCAGCACCTCAACCATCTCACCGTCAAAGGCGTCCGCAAAACTGATCTTTGCATCGTCAAAAGCTGATTTCATTGTCTCCGTCGCCCCAGACATGGTATCCGTCATCTTTGTGTACATATCATCCAATGTACCGTCAGAATCGTCTAACTTGCCCTCCAGGTCATCCCAGGCGCTTTCCGCACCCTTTGCACCATTTTTCACACCATCCAGCAGATATGCCATTTTGCTATAATAATTCGTTCCGGCAATATTTTTCAGCGCCTTTGCCTTCTCTTCCACGCTCAGGCCTGCAATCCCCTTGTTAATGCGTTTTAAGGCCTCCTCCAGTCCGACGAACTTCCCATCTTCAAAGATATTGATGTTTAAGTCCTTCATTTCCATTAGGGCATTCTTATTACTGGCAATCCTGGTAAGAATTGCGTTCAGAGTCCGCCCGCCCTCCTCCGCTTTTGTGCCGTTGTTGGCCAGGATGCCCAAGGCAACAGCGGAGTCCTTCACGTCCATCTTTAACGTCCGTGCAGCACCTCCGCTCTTGATAAACGCCTCCATAAGCTGCTCCGATGTAGTGTTGGCAGAATTATTCGCCTTTGTGACCAAATCAAGATACTCTGGCAACTCATTGACATTAAGTTTTAATGCACTCATCGAATCGGTAACTAAGTCACTGGTCCTTGCCAGGTCAAGATTCGTCGCAGCAGACAGTTTCAGGACCGGCATCAATCCCTGTGTGGATTCATTAACATCCCATCCGGCAAGCGCCATATAGCCAAGGGCGCTTGCACTCTCCTGCGCTGTCTTAATCGTTGCCTTTCCGGCCTCCCTCGAAGCCTTCTCCATCTTTTTATACTCTGTCCCGGTTGCCCCTGCAATCGCTGCAGAACCAGCCAGTTCCTGCTCAAACCCAGAATATACCTCTACAGCGTCCTTGACAAAGCCCGTGATATTGACTGCGGCAAAAGCCCCCGTAACCAGCGCGGCGGCCTTTTTTGCGGTAGAAGACAGGGATTTCATCCCCTGCCTCCCTCTGTTGATACTGCTGTTGAAACTTGCGGCTGTCTTTGCTCCCAGCAGAACCTCTAATTCATACTGCCTCCTTGAAGCCATTAGTCCTCCTCCCTCTTGCTAAGCACGTCAGCGATATACTCTGCATCCCGCATCAAATTCTCCAGCGCAAGGTTTTTGAAATAACCAATTTCACTTCCAGTCGCCATCGCCATCCGTATCGATATTCTGCCAAAAAACTCCGCCCAGTCATTTCCCACGCCTAGCCGCGCAAAAAAAAGACATAAATTACCGCTGTGACCTTCCACATGTCCCTGATGCTCAGCCTGTTGAAAAACTCTACCGGCAGTCCCGTTACCCTCATTGCGACATACTTTGTGTAACTGGTGTCCTTAAACTTGTTTGCTGGTTCGTGTCTGGCCTTAGCCAGCATCCGGTCAAACACCTCACCGTCAACTGTATTGAGATCAAGCAGTCCGGACAGGTCAATGGACTTATACATTTTTATTCCATCCCCATTATCAAACTCATATTCCCGGTCAAAAACGACCGTATAGTCTTCCCCGCCCTCGTCTTCGGCTTCCTCTTCCCTGTCTGCACGGTATTCCCTGTCACCACTTGCCGCCGCATCAGCCGCCGCCTGCAGTTCCGCCCTCTCCTCAACTTCCTTCCATGTAGTATCCTCTGCCTCTGCAATACTGCCCATATCCTTATTTCTCCTTTCTATCGCCGGCTTAAATCAGGCTTTCTATTTCCTGCATAATATTTTTCCCGTTGATAATGCATACGGTATTAAACTTATCAATTTCCGTGATGACTTCGCCATCGTACTCTTCCTTGTAGTAAACCAGCTCCTTTTTTATGGATGGATTCCCATAGCCCCCTTTTTTGAGCTTTCCGAAATTGACTGCTTTTGTCATCCCCTTGATCGTGATTACCCGTCCCAGGCTCTTCTTGCTGAGTGATTCTGTATCTACCTGCTCTTGTGCTGCACGCAGAATGATCGTCTTGCTGTCGTCAGCGGCAGCACTCATCGAATCACGGGATATGTTGGTGAACGTTATCTCAATCTGTGCGCTCTTAAACTGTCCGGGCGAAGGCGAGTCGATCTCACCAGCCATGCCGGACAGAGAGATGGTTTCCGACATATTTTCAAACTCAGGAAGGGTCAGTTCATCGGTAACCCCGATCAATTTATTGGCAGCATTCGCACTGCCAAGATAAGCATTAAACAGGTTTATTTTTTCTGCAATCCTACTCATCGCTACCTCCTCCAAAAGATGCCTCCAGAATACCTGCATCATACGCAAACTTATTCTCAATATACTCTGTTGGCGCATAGTCTGCATATCGTGTCTGGAATTTCAAGTGCCCATTTCTGACTTTCTCCATCGGGTTCTCCTCACGGTCAAAGACAATCAATCCCCCGGCGATATAGTCCGGCGTCAATGAATTCAGTGTCATATTATATTCCCCTACAATACTCTCCACCAGTTTGTAGTCGCAATTCCTTCCAATGGCAGAAAGATACTCGCTTTTAAACTTATTCTCCAGATAGTTTAACATCGTGACTCCTTTGACCCATCGGTCAATCGGGTCTGTTGAATCCGGATAAGCCGCCGTATTATTTCCCCACGCCTTCCATGTCGGGATTTTCAGTGCCCCGATTACCCCACAGGCATTCAGATAATCATTGACGTCATCCTGCGTCATAACGACCGGCGTCCCGTCTGCCGTACAAATCCCATCCACAAGCAAATCCATATTGTCAATCGATTCTGACGGGATATTTTTGTTAGCCGCGGTGATAGACTGCAAAAGTGCAGCCGCAAAAGCAGAAAACGCCAGTACATGTCCATCCGACTTCACCATCGGCCAGACAGGAGTGACCCATCTGGAAGATGGTACGTTCTCCTCTTTTACCCCCCTGACCTGATAAAAGTTTGTCGCGCCGTCCTCCGTCGCATCCAAATCTAAAAACGCAATGCCATTAAACATCCCAAAAATTTTCTGCACCTTCGCCTCCAGGGCTACGGCAACTGCAGGATTCCTGCTGTAAACAGGGGCTATGACCACACTTGGGAATACCCCTGTTTCCGGGTATACATCATCTAGGAGTTCCACCCCTGTTTTTACCCTGTTCCTGTCTATCCCGCCGATAATGTCCTCCTCCGTCACTCCCTCTGGATTGATTTTGGTGTATGCAATATTTATACTGTCCTTTTCATACATTGCGCCGTCCTCCGTCGCCGCAATCACAAGATACCCATTGGAATCAAAGGACACGATATAATCCGTCTCCCTCTCATAAGTCACCGATCCGTCCGAAACAACCGTCTTATCCAGGAGAATCCCACAGTCCTTTACCGTAGCCATGCCTTTTACCATAACAGCCGTTTCACCAGCAACCGCCTCAATATGCCTTGGATTTGCCGGGTCTAAAACATTTATGGCAACAACAGGCGCCACAGCATGCTTATGAAAAGATGCAAGGATGCTGTGCATAATCGTATAACGCTCTATCTCATTGGTAACCCCCACCAAATCGTCTGCCTGCTCCTTTTCCTCAATCAACAGCGGAACATTGACTGCGCCATATGGGTTTTCCAGCGTGTTGACCGGCGCCGTTCCAATCACACACTGCACCAGGCTTGCACACAAATCTGGTTTTGGTGTCGCTGTTTTTTTCCGCCCTGTTTCTAATCCGTGTTTATAATTCTTCATCTTACCTTCCTTTCCGCCTGACAGGCAGTCTTTTACAGCCCCTTTGCAACACCGCTATAAGCGGCAGACAGCACAGACCCCTCTGTCTGTAACTGCCGCCTTGCGTCCATGATCCTGTCCATTGGAACAAATAGACGGGCGAAATTTTTATCCGTCTCCACCCGCCTGGCTATCCCATCCGGCAGTTCATCCCTAAAAATTTCATTTTCCTTCACCAGCCCTGGCACCGTGGGGCCAAGATACATTTTCTGTGTCATACTAAATCCTCCAATCCTTCCTGATTTGGAAGCGGCAGTTTCCAATAGGTGATCAAATCTCCTTCGTAATAGGGAAAAGGCGCTTCCAGATTCAAAACCTTATGCGCTTCCGTCTCCATTCTATAATGCCTGCCAATTACCCCAGTTTTCGTATAGTGGGTATAGATTTCATTCATCAAATATAGGACATTGACACTCCCAGAACGTGCTTTGTCCCTGTCCTCGATATTCACTGAAAAATGAATTTCCACATTCCACTCATCCTCACCGGCAGTTTCCTCTGCTATCATTACAACGATATAATTCCTGAGTTCCTGGTCATCCTCATCCTGTTTTACCGGAAGATCCTGGGTATATACTTTGATATCCGCAAAATCTTCTCCCAGCGGCATCATTATCCCATCCTGTTTTAAAAATTCCTGCAGATCTCCGGCAATAACCTTTTGCAGCTCAATGTCCGTCATGACAGATTACCGTCCTTTCTGAAGTTCATAGTCGATTTCATGCAGCAGCCTCTTTTGCATCATCTCCACTGTCTCCTGCTCAAATCTCCGCATTACCTCCGGGTTAGCGATCACCTGCGGCAGAGCCGCTGCACCAACCCCGACAAGTTCCCTTGATTTATCATCTTTGCGCCGGAACAGTGCCATCTCCCCTGTTCTTTTGGAAATCCTCACAAAAGGCTTTCTGTTACCTCCAAGTTTTTTTAAACTCCCACTTCGAAGCAGACGGCCTTTATATACTTTAGGGTTGGGCTTATGATTTTTAAAAGAAAACTCTCTGCCCGGTGAAACTGCAACTTTTCCGCTTTTCTTATTCCAGCCGAATAAATTTTCATGCACATCTTTATATACCAGCATCACAAATGGATGCCTTCTATCTGCTCTTACCACCCTAAGGATCGCTTCAACATCCCTTTCTTTGACCAGATACTTTTTTGCAGTTTCATGCTTGATAATTTTTTTCCCTGTTGTAATAGAACGGTTTGCCGCACGTGCCATCACCAGGGATGCCTTGCTTTTCATCGTCCCCAGATGCCTCTCAATATCCCTGATATCAAGTTCGAACGAAACATCAATCATACCTGATTCCTCCCCAGGAGAATCTTCCAGACACCGTTTGGCTTTTTGATGTCATTGACATAATACAATTTGCCGTCAAAATCAATCTCCGAGTTGATGGTGGGTTTCCTCTGCATATCCTTTTCCCGGACATAAAAAAAAATGGAACTCTTATGTACATCATCCCTCCAATTTACATCCTGTTTCGTTTTCCTGGTCTCTTCCATCCCCTCTTCGTCAACAACGACAAGGACTTTCTCCCCGTCAACTGTGTGCCATGCAGCAAAAGCATCTTCATCAAAAAAAACTTCATCCAGATCATCAACAATCTGCTCCATAAACTCCATACAATTCTCCATTTCTGCGCATAACCGGTTTGTGCCAAGCACATGCCAGCACAAACCAGTGTATGTAAAATCCACTTTTTATTCCGGTCTGCCTTATGCAGGCTCAGGCGCCGCACTGCTTTTCTTTGCGGCTTTGCCATCCGCCTTCGCCCCTCCATCCTCCTTCTCCAGGTAACCCTCGCGGAGTAAAAACGCCTCATCCGCCGCACTCAGCTTTTTTGTCACCGTGTCGCCCGGCTGAAACTCCGTACCGCCTATCGTTAATTTAATCTTTGCCTTCATCTGCCGCCTCCTCGCTTACTGTCCATATCTCTCTTCCTGATAATTAAGAACCTCTGTCTTCAAATCGTCCAGCCGCATCTCCGCATCAAGCCCGGAAAGCCCGATAGATTCTGCGTAGGCAATCACATCCGCCTTTTTGGTCATGGTGCTAATTTCGGACTCTGTTTTCAAGACAGCCTTATCATAAATCCCATCCCCCTGCGGTCCATTGCTCTGCACCGCTATGTCATTTTCGGCATTTCCTGCATCCGGCTCTTCATAGATATTTGCCACCAGCCAGCTCTCCCAGTCATAAGGGTACGGTACCGGCCTGGAAAACTCCTGCACCTCCACGGTATTGCTGTTCTCGTCTGCCACCAGACGCGGAATGATTTCCCCTGCATAGGACTTAAACTCCCTGCCCTGCACAAAGGTAACCTGGGCATATACTGTCTCTCCTAAATTAGGATGCAGAAATGCCAGCGTTCCCGCCGGAAAGATCGGTTTTACCTCCCCGTCCAAATCCTCATACTCTTCGTCATATGTAAACATCGTCATGACAATACCATTGATATTGATCCCGCCATTGCAGACAACGCCGTCCGGCAGTTCTTCGGGTTTGACCCCGCCGATTTCCACCTTCCGTTTATTATAAAACTCCAGAAATTTTTCGTCTGACATCAGGAGCATGGAAACATCCGATGTCATCACCATATCCGTCGCCTTGACCCCTAATTTTTTCAGCTTAATGGACATGCGGTAAAACTCCATGATTTTCTCCGAAGCACTCATCTCCTTAAACTGTTTCGTAAAACGATAGCGGTTCTTAAATTCCCCGTCATAAAACTGCAGGTACTTCAACGAATAATTTACGCCCTTTGCCGCATCCTCTGCGGTAGCAAAATGTTTCATGAGCACCTTGCCCGTCGTAAGCAGTTCTGCACACATCAGCTCAATCCGCCTGAAAATAGAAATCCGTAAGTCATCCATGTGCTCTGACTGGAGTTCCTTTTCCCTCTGTTCAGGCGTGCGTCCGGATTCCGGCGATTCTCCAAACGCCTTCCTCTCCAAATCTTTTGGAGTAATCGCCATCTTCGGCGCAATATAAGGCGCATCTATCTCCTGCGCCCTGTAGCCTTCATCCTGCATGGCAATCCCGCCAACCACCGGAACAACAAAAGGCGCAGCCTTTCTGCCCTTCTTTTTTGTTTCGATCAGCGCCTTTTCTGAATAATAATTCTTCCCATTCGGGAAATACCGGTTATGCAAAAACTCAACCACAGGATACATTTTCTTTACTGCATTGATTAACGTAAATGTCTCATGTACCAATTCCTTCCCCTCCTTATTTTAAATAAATTCCTCTTGTCCTGAGCGTCTCTTCATCGGAAACTGTCAGTTCCGCCGCCGAAGTACACTCCGATCTGCGAAAACAGCCGCTGATATAGACCGGCACTGTCACCTCAGTGTCTCCCGCGTCATATGTTGTTGTTTCTGCCACAATAACACTCGCTGTACCGTCCTTGGCATGCGGCACATAACTTCCCTCTGAGAAATCAAGCACCTCACCCCTGGCAAATACTCCCTTCTCACTGCCGGAAACCGTAACCGGCACATTATCCGCATCCCTTGGATGGGAATTATCATAGATCAGGCTGTCCCTTTCCACTGCATATGCCTCCCCGTTTAACTGCATACCGCTTTTCCTCCTTTCCTTCCATTGACATGAACCGCCATTTCATCGGCATCATTATTTTCCGGCTCCCAGCCAGCTCCGCCGCCCACCTTTTCCACACCTGACTCCTCTGTGTCCTCTGCCGCGTTCCTCATATAATTCTTTGCCCTCTGCCCATCCTCGACCAAAGCCTGGTATGCCAGCTCTTTCGCATCCATCCTGTTCTTGCCGTACTTGGCATCAGCCAGCACCTCACCGGACACGCTGGCTGACAGTGCATCCAGCGCCTGCAGCCTCTTTTGCTCCTGCTCCGCCCCCTCTTTCTTCGCTTCGGACACCAAAGCATTCACCTCTTCCATTACTTCCGGGTGTCCCGCATAAATCTCATCCAGTGTCATAATCTTCTTTTCTCCTTCCTCTGCACGGTTAACCGTTTCATTTATTTCAGAATCAGCATCACTGCTGCCATCCTGCACATCTAAGCCATGTCCCTCCCCTCCTGCATCAAGCAGGCCTGCTGTGTCAGTCTCCGCATCAGGCCCGGCATGGTACAGGGACAGAACCGCCATAATCTCTTTCGCTTTGTCTTCCGGGACAATCGGCAGTGCAGCATTTACTGCCTGTGCTAAAACACCGCCCTGCAGCGCTGTACTGCCGCTTTCCGCTCCCGGTTCGCCAAACATGTATCCGTCAATGAAACCATGCCTGATCGCCGTTTCCGGCGACATATACGTTTCGTTATCCATCAGTTCCTGCAGGTCCTCCCTCGATTTTCCTGTCTTTCTCACATACGCATTGATAATCGCATCATTATATTCGCGCAATGTATCTGCCTGGCTCTGCATCTCACGATAATCGCCCTGGGCAGCACTTGTTGTATTATGAATCATAAATATACAGGTGTCTGAGGCCAACGCCTCATCCGCGGCACATACCAGCAGGGATGCCGCAGATGCCGCCGCAATCACATGAGCCGTTACTTTCCCGCTGTATTCCATCAGCGCTGTATACATTTCATATCCATAGATACAGGTGCCTCCCGGCGAATTGATTTCCAGCACAACCTCATCCCCGGCCGCTTCATTAAGTTTCCTTGATACATCCCCTGGGCAACACGCATCCCAGCCAATATAGTGGTAAAACCGCCCCGTATCATTCGATACGATAGGCCCCTTTACTTCAATCTTAACCATCTTTCCGTCTCCTCCTATTCCTCAAGCTGCTTCCCTGCCTCCGTCAAAAGTCTGTTCTCTGTCTGCAGAATTCTCACATTTTCCTCAAAATCACTTCCATTCATAGAAGAACACTCGTCTTCATGGGTCGATAATCCACACTCAATCCTCTGCCTTGCCGCATTTACCTCCTGCATAGGGTTCAGATGCCCCGGTGCAGGGCCATTCCAAGTGGCATTGGTATATGCTTTTTTGATCAGTATGTTATTAAAATAACCAGGTGCGATGATCCTGCCCTTGCTCACCGCCTCGTTAAACCAGAGTTCATATACTTCCTGGCAGAAATCATCAACGAACCATTTGCGGCGCATCTTAAACGCCTTCCATGACTCATTAAGCGCTCCCTTGGACGCAGAAAAATTATTGCTGAACTTCTTTAACAGGACTTCCGGTGCAACCTCCAGGGCCGCCCCAATCTGCATTGCCATAGAGGAGAGAAAAGCATCGTAATTTCCCGCCGGGTGTGACGACTCAACCGTATGGACACCCTCCCCGTTTTTTAAGAAATTGATCGTCCCCGCATCCAGCTTCATCTCATCATCCCCGCTGCCTCCATCAGAATCTTCCGCCACGCCTTCCTCCTCACCGGCAAAACCGCCCATGTCATCCCCTGACTCTGTTGTGATAAATACGGCAAACATAGAATTGATGACAGCCGCCATGATTTCCGCTTCCGTATATCTCGTCAGCTGTTTAATCGTCTGGATAACCGGCGCTAAAAAGGGAACGCCCCTGTACTGGTCAGTGCGTTCCCCATTAAACACATGCAGTATATTCGGATTTCCTGTCCTCCTTCCCCTTTTTTCAACTCTATCCCATCTAAGTGCCTCTGCTCCGTACTCTCCGGGAAATCTGCTTGCAATATGGTAGGCAATGACCCTTCCCTCCCTGCTGACCTCTACGCCGTTAATAACAGAATTTCCGTTCTTTTCCTGTCGGTCAAAACCGTCATATTCACTATCCATGCTTCCATTCGTGCACACCCTGTCCGCTTCAACAAGTTTTAACCGAAGCTGGTATGGCATATAAGGCTGCTTCTTATCATATTTGACTAGGACAAAACTTTCGCCATTCCTGAGCCAGTCGTTAAACACGATCTGCTGCAGGGCATAAAAATTATTCTGGTCATTATTGTCGCAGAGCGTAGACTCTGCCCAGATCGCAAATTCCTTTTTGATCAGTCCCTGAATCTCATTGGCTTCCTCCTGTGAAATTCCAAGGAACTCATAATCAATCTTAGGCTTAGGAATCAGGCCGGAACCCACGCAGTTTGTCCTTGTACTGTTCACGGCTGCAGAGGCAAGCGGTGCATTCATCGCCAGATCACGGCTCCGCTCCCTGAGCAGTTTTCGGTTTTCTTCAATATCCCGTTTTGCCGATCCACTGTCTGAATGATACCGCCTTGCCCAGCTTCTCTGCCTGGAAGCGCCGCCGTGCGAATATCCGCTGTTTTTCACCGCATCCATCTCCGGCGACATGATCTTATCTAATATCTGCAGCCTGGCATCTAACACTTTTATCTCCGCATCCAGCCTGGCCGCCTCGTACCGTGCCCTGGCACGCTCTACCCTGGCCGCCGGACGGAAGGGATTCGCCATATTTTTTAACTTCATGTCCATCCTCCTATCCAAGCGGAATAACCTTAACGCTTCTCCGCTTTGCCGTTCCATGCTTTTCCAGAGCTTCTATCTCTGTTTCCAATTCCTTGATTTTGCTCTGGACACTGGCAAGGCTGGCTCTGGTCAACTCCCTTGACCCAATTTTATATGACTGCCCTTTTAAAATCTTCTCCTCCGCATCATAATACTGCTGCAATCTTTTCTTTTTCATTTCCAACTGCTGGTCTGACATCCTATACCTCCATTCCGCTGACTGATTTTCTGTTTTTTCTTCTTACTCTTTTCTCCTTCATGTAATTGATTCCTCTGTCTAACTTTGCCTTAAGTTCTCCCCAGACAGGACGCAGGAGTTCGCATGCCGCATAATTATAATTAAATAAATCAAGCGGCTCATTTCTGACTCCGCTTTTTTTTACCCAGACTTCTTTTAAGTTCCCCCTCACCATTTTTTCTATCTTGTGCTCCGAGGTAAGTCCTTCGTAATACTCTTTGTCATATCCTTTTCCTGGATTGGATGGAAAATGACAGAAACCCTCGCCTGGTTTTTCTATAGCCAGTCTCTTCGTGATATCCTCTTTCCCGGCATCCACACCGAGAATGTAGATTACCGTAGAATCCACCACAACTTCTCTGCCACTCTTCGTTTTTTCTTTAATTTCTACTCTTGTCCGTTTATAGATCAAAGGAATCCCCGCCTTTTGCGAATAACCTTTAACACCAAAAACACGCTTCCCTTTTTTATTCATGTACTTGATCCACTTATAGGTTGCATTTGTATGGTGTCCTCCAGTATCAATAGCAGCTGCCGCAATGTTTAATTCCCTTCCGTCCAGAAAATAAAACGTCGTTTTTAAATATTCCTCAAGTTCATCCCATACCTCACTCTTTGCCGGGTTTCCATATAACTCTGTTTTATGGATGCCCCATGTTTCATAATTTTCTGCCCAGCCTCTGACTTCAATCTCAAAACGGTTGTCCTGCACATCGACGGATGCTGTCAGCAGAAGGACTCCTTCCGGTATATCCGCTTCATAATGCTCTGCCCTTTCTACCAGCGTTTTATCATCTATCCCCTCTTCGTCCAGCTCCGTTTCCTTCCAGCACTCCCCCAGTACTGTATTGATAAATGCTTTCAGGTCATTTGGGTCATGGTATTTATCCACCTTTTTTTTGGCGTCCTTAAATTCATCAATGATATCTTTCCAGCGGACCCACGGGGAGGCCATCTCATTTAGGTGGAAGCTCCTGTGCCGCCTCCTCTCAGGATGCTCTGCTATCCACTTATGCGGTGACTCTTTCCAGTCCATCTCAGAAATTTCCTCCTGGCATTCTATGCACTTCATCGACACTGTGGAAAAAATCATCCTTTTAAAACTGTACGGCTGCCATGTCCCACAGCACGGACACTGCACACACCACTCTTCTGATGTCCCTTTATTGTATGCATCCTCTATCTTACTTTTCCCCTCAACCGTCGGAGTAGATGTTTTAATACGTTTCTTATTCCAGAATGTTTTACTGCGTGCCTCAGCAAGTTTTATTGGATTTCCCTCTGTCCCTGCGGACTCTGGGAAACGGTCTATCTCGTCCATCCACACAACGCGGATCGGCATAGATGAGAGTGATGCTGCGGAATTTGCACCGGCAACTATAATATGTCCCCCAGGGTAACTCTTAAACAGGATCGTATTGTCAGAATCCTTGGATTTTGCCGGGGCAATCTTCTCCCGCAGGACAGGTATATCCCGGATCATGGCTGACAGCCTCGTTTTGGAAAACTTTTCCCCCAGTGTAAGAGTAGGCAGTACAAGGAGCTGTGTTGACGGCTCATGGTCAATATAATAGCCAATGCCGCAGAGTACGATCGTGGTCTTCCCCACCTGCGCCGAACTCATCACGGAAACATCGGTCACATATGGGTCTGTGATGGCATCCATAATTTCCCTCTGGTACGGCACATTGTCCGATGAAAACCTGCCAGATGCATTTGACCCTTCCGGCAGCACCATATTTTTATCCGCCCACTGGCTCACCGTAACATGTTCCTGCGGCCTGAGCATCCTGGTCAGCCCGCAGATAAAGTTCAACGTATGGTAACTGACATCCCTAGTTTTTCTTGACATCTAAACTTAACTCCTTGATTTCCTTATAGTCCAATAGATCATCCTCTTCAAATTCTATGTGCTCCTCTGCATAATAGTCCGCCGGATTATAAGCCGCCAGTTCATTGAGCGCCTCCTCTATCCCTTCCCTTAAAATATCCGTTATTTCCTCCCTTGCTTTTCTCCAGAGCCGCGGCGCAAGCATCGCCGGAAGTGACATCATCTTTGAACGGAATTTTGCAAACATGTCTGTGATCACCCTTCCTACGTCCTCAGACTTATGGACCTGCCCCTTTATCAGCTGCAGGTTAATCTCTGTGATCATTGATTTCAGGTGCTCATGCCTTGCCTTCTCTTTTTCCCAGTCAAGATTATCGTCATCCAGGCTGGAAACAATCTTTTCCCCCGCCTTGGCTATTTTCAGGTTTAGGATATAATTCTTAATAGATTTCAGAAACAAATACTTCCCATGGCTATTCCTGACCAGTATTCCCTCCTCCGCCAGATTCCGCACCTGGCGGTCTCCCACGCTGAGAACCTCCCCCATCACCTTTGCTGAAACAGTCACCGTAGAGATATCGTCTGCATTCTGTGTCTCTGCCATCCATACTCACCTCCGTTCGGAAATGGCACCTTCCATATTTTCATGAACAAAACTGGCCCTGTCTTGGGCATCAACGACCCGCAGGGCAACCCATGTAACCAAAAGAACCTATCTTTCCCCCGTCCTGAGCAAAGAGCAGACGCTCTGTTTTTCTCTCCTGCCCTTCTCTTTTCTAATATCATTTGTTATCAATGCTCCCCTCTTAAACTTCTTTGCCACAATAGTAACATTGACATATCTTTATATTCTGTTAAAGTAAAATTTCTGCCGCATTATAATGTAGCTTTTTTTCTTTTTTATCTGTGCTTTACGGCCACTCAATATGTCAAACTGCTGTCATTCCATTTTTATCACTTCCATTTTTTCGGGCAGAAAACAGAAAAAGTCAATGGTAACTCAGATTATTCATGGCACTGTCCATTGTGTCCTGCGTGATCCCAATATACCGGAGCGTATACTCCGGCGTGGCATGGTTCAGTATCTTTTGGATTGTCACAATATCGTGCGTCTGCTGGTACATATGATAACCAAATGTTTTCCGCAGAGTATGCGTCCCGATGGAATCCAGGCCGAAGCGCTCTCCCGCCTTCCGCAGTATGCCCCACGCACGCTGCCTTGTGATCGGCCTGTTGCATCCCTGCCTTGACAAAAACAGGAATTCATAATCCTTCATTCCTGCAATATACCTGGCCAGCTTTCCTTTTAACTCTTTATTTAATGGAAAACGCCGTTCCTTTCCCGTCTTTTTTTCCCTCATAATAATCTTGTCCTTTCCCCTGACATCCCTGACACGCAATTTCAAAATGTCAGATATCCGCAGCCCGGAATAGATGCCAAACAGAAAAAGCATACCGTTCCGTTCAGATTGTTCCCGCAGGTAATCTTCGATATCCCTTACCACTCCCTTGTCCCTGATTGGCTCTACTGTATTCACGCCCTTCCCTCCTCCCTGCTATCCGCACATATTTTTCCCATGCAAAAGCGCACAGCATGTAGTGACCGGCTGTGCGCATAAAAATATAAGCATATTAAATTTTGCTAAAGTTTTTTTATTTTAAAGTATAACAGAAAAAAACCGCCAAAACCGCCATATTTAAAATTTTATATTTAGTGGAAATCCCAATATAAAATCCCTGTACAGTTATTTACCTGAAACATACATTTATTATACGGATGTAACGATGGGATTGATGCCAAAAATTATCCACTGCTTTTAATGTATCTGTCATGTTTATGACGGCAACTGCTTTCCGTATACTTCTGGTTTTCATATAACCCATTCATCCGGTGTGCCACCTGCAGCCACGTCAAATCCTCTATGTAATACAACGTAAGGATATTTTGCAGTTCTATATCCGCAACCGATTTGATAAACTCCTCCACTTTATTGGTCAGCGAAAGCAGATTTTTCTCCTGCCCAGCAAGGATTTCCCTGCGGAGTTTAAGCTGTTGTACTGTATTCCTGTATTCAGGAACAGGAAAACCGAAAATTTTTACCGTACCTAACGGTTTTTTGCCTCTTTTGCCTGTAGATACCGTGTCGCCTACCAAACCATACTCCGAACCTTCCAGCTTATTTATCTTTTGTCCGAGATCATCTATCGTTCTGCGCAGATGCTTAATCCGCGCTCTGGCATCTGAATACTTTTGCAATATATCTCTGTCCACGCCACTGCACTCCTTTGATCTGCTTTTGCCACATATACACATAGTTCCATGCAGGCATCATAACATGAAAACAATCTATCACTCTTTATGCAAAAGCCGATATTCTAAATCATCTAACTCACTCTGCATCACTTCTCTCTCGGCAAAACCTTTTGTCTGGTTTTTTGCTTTCTTCTTAGGCTTGCCTGGTGTATAATTGACATCCAGGTAGTCAACGTAGCCACTGTTGAAAAATGTGCTGCCATTCTGCGGTTTTCTCCAGTCACTGTCTTTCTCCAGCTCTGTGGTGTATCTGTCTATTGCTCTGACCATTTCTTCATGGCCCACTTTAAGTAGACGCCGCTTGGCGGCCAAAGATACTTGCCCCTTGCCCTTTTTGACCGGATATAACGGCCACAGTTTTTCAAACAATGCTTCAGCATCAGCGTCAGCTTTGCACAATGTTTTTATATTACATGCTTTCCTGTTTTCTTGTTTTCTTGTTTCTATTGTTGGTAATTGATTGGCAACAGGAGGGGAATTGTTTGGCATTTGTTTGGTAACTTCTTGATACGTATCATAGTTAGATACCGTAATTACAGTGTTTTTGCTTGTTGTTTGTTTGGTAAGTTCCCCTGTTTTATATAAATGTTTTAAAGCGGTTTTTACTTCATCTTCGGAAAGATTTAACTCAAGGGAAAGTTTCTTTACAGAAGTGACAAATGACCCTCTGGGGATTACCTTACCCTCAAACCTGCCATCTTTCCAATTTGCCTTCAGCAGGCAGTGAAGAAACACATTTTTGGTATGCTCATTCCCATACCATTCCCATTCCAATATCTTTCGGTCAATTTTAATATAATTACCCACACCTCCACCTGCTTCCTGAAATAAAATTAACTTATCTGCGGCCGGTATGCCGCCGGTAATGGCTGCCAGGCAATGACAGTATATAGATTGCCAAAATCGTCAAACCATGTGCCATCATGGTCACATTTTAATGTCGTTGCTTCCGTGGCACCTTGCACCGTTACATTAAATTCCGGACAGAAATCATCTTCCGTTCCCTCCGGCACATCCGGTATCTTCTTACTGCATGAAATCCAGCCGTTTTTATACAGCTGTCCATACAGAATGCTGGCCACTTTTTTCTTTGATGGCGCTGGCATGTCACTGTTCTTTACTTCCGCTATGCACTCCTTTAATTCCTGTTCCGTCACTCTGCATCCCTCCAGTCTATGTTTTGCCCGCATACCGGGCAATAATTGCTTATGTCACCGCCATAAAAACCAGTTCTATCTTCAAAAATAAATATTTCTCCACAGTTAGGACAAAAATAAGTATTTGAAAACAAATCATGGCCTTCGTGTTTATACCACTTCGTTTCCTTTCTAGGTTTCTCTCCCTTCTACTTCCCCACTGCCTCCTGGCATTCGGAAACTGTGCCGGTTTTACGGTATTCCTCCAGCTCTTCAAGCACATTTATAAGTGTTTCAGCTTTTTCTTTCCGGCCTGCTAAGGGCCGTTTCAAAATCCTCAATATCTCCTAAAATCTGCTCTGCATCATAATCTTCACCCCACTGTCTGTATTCACTTTCTATGTGGCTCATTAGTGCTTTTCTGCTGATTAAATCGCCCATTTCCTCACTTTTCCCGTTTGCTCTGGCATCCTTAAGATGAAAAACAATCCCTCTGCAGTAAGGCTCTCCATCCTCATAAATCATAAAGGTTTCATGCGGTATTTCCGTTTCATAAGTCCATGTGATCCTCTCTCCTCTTTCATCTCTTTCATTTCCGCACCATACAGCCCGGATGGCCATATCCCCAGCCGGCGCAGGAGTTTCCATAACCCTGTTCCCGCTGATCCATGCCGTCCCGCCTTCATAGCATCCCACTTCGTCCTGGACTGCCCCATTAAATTCCATGAGGTCATCACTTGCACCATAGACAATAACAAATCCGTTTTCTCTTGCTGTTTCGATTTCCTCTCCTGTAAACTGCGGATAACCATATTCTTTCCGCTGATTGATTCTGCAAATTCTTTGATATCCATAATAACCTCCATTCTGTCCCCTGTATTTTTCCATATATTGTCCGTTGCTTATCCGAACAGATTTTTTTATAATCAGATCAGACTACTACACCGAAAGGAGTTTCCTCCATGCCATTCTATGTACCACCAAAACGCCAGTCCGTTGTTATGGACAGCGAACCAAATTATGTTGTGCCTGTTATTGCGTCATTCAGTACAAAGGGCGGAATACAGCCCCTTTACTTCCAGTTTGATGATAAAACCGTCAGGATTCATTCTGTGCACTGGTGCGAAAAGAAGTATGATGCTTTCCATTTTGAGTGTACTGCCGAACTGGACGGCTATGTCCGGGAGATCAACCTTGCATTTTTTCCGGCCGATAACCGGTGGGTGATGAAGCCTAAATAAAATCGCTCAGGTTCATCTGCCCCTGCTGGTAGTTCATCCATACAACTTCCGTTCTCAGGACACCATGCTCCGCGTATGTATTCAGTTTATAGATATACCCACGATACATTAAAGCCTTTTGGAGTTTATTCATTGTCTGTCTTATCTTCATTTCTCACGCATTCCCTTATGTAATTTGCTATATTTGCTATGCATTTCTCCCCGTCTTTTATATTGCAAGGGTCATCACGGCAAACTTTACAGAATCCGCATCCACTCCCATTTAAAAGCAACCATGCAATCTGATTGACTTTCCCGTGAGGCATTCCTTTGTCTTGCATACGCAGATACAGCTTTAAACCATCCTCCCCATTTAACCACATCTCTTTTTCTGATTCACTCATTTGCATATCAATATCCTTTCTGCCTGTGGAGCAGGGCTTTCTGTAGTTTTGTTATGGTTTGTTTGATGTTCATAATTTTTTCAATGCTGATTCAGCTTCCTCTCTTGACAGAAAAACTTCTCTTCCGAAATCAAAGAACTTAAAATACTCTTTTGTATAATCCGTTTCAGCATATACATTCCAAATTTCAGAAACTTCTTTGTGTTTTCTTATGCCTCCACATGGCTCAACACAACAAACTTTCATTTCTATTATTTCATGTGTGCCATTATCCATGCGGCATAAATGATATATAGTATCACCCACCGCACAAGGAAGTTTCAGCAGGCGATTTTTCTCCTCTAAATTTTCGTATTTCCTTAATCTTTCGTATATCGTTTCATAACTCGGAAGTTTATTGCTATCATCGAATCCAAGCCTAAAATCTCTTTCCGTCAATCTCTCCATATTTCCCTTTCCCTCCGCAATCCCCCTAAATCCCATTGAACGGCATATTAGCATAATCTTTCAACAGCTTCGCAATATCGTATATCTTATAATCGCAATTTGTTTCCGTAACAGAATTTGTTTCTTCCTGCAATAACTTCTTTTCATCTAGCACCCGTCATGCAGTCTCCTTTCCCCCAGGGCCGTCCGGCCCCGGGCATCCTGTTTCCGGGACAATGCCCGTCCCTGCGGCGCCACGGGTCATCCCCTGCGTGCCGCTCCTGCTGTATGTGATACGCCATCCAGCGGTACAGCCTGTAATTATTTATACCAAATCTCTCCAAAATCTACGCAATTATGGTAAACTGCCTGTTCTCTTCCAATTCCCGCTCCAGATACTCTTTAATATTGCCCATGGCGCCAAGTTTCCATGCCCCGCCATCAGCCTCAAATAATGCACACTGAACCCCGTCATACTTGTCCTCTTTCATCCTAAATACAAACTGGCTTTCCGGCTGTTCCACCTCAGTAAATGTGCGGTACGGTTTTAAAGTAACCGGGCTGGGAATGATTGCATCGCTCACAGAAGCAATCCCAGTTCTTACTGCAGCCTTCTGTGATATTCCATCATCCCCATAATTCGCAATCGTCCCGCTTTCCACCGTCCCTGCAAACTTTAAAAGCAGATCGGAGTCCGCATTCGGGATAAACTTTGCCTGTACACCAATAATAAACTGCTCATGCCCAACAAATTTGTCAAATGGAAAAAATGGCAGTTCTGCATCCACTTCAACCAGATGTTCACGCTCCCTGTCCAAATCAAGCTGTGAGTACAATTTTACTTTCGTCGGGCTGACAACCTGAATAATCATTTTGTCATCCATGGTATCCGTACCAGACCTGATATAATCTACAAAACTGCTCAGTGTAGACAGACCGAGAGTCCCCGCCTTTGGATTATAGCAAATCCTGGACAATGGCTTATCGCTATACTTTTCACCACCAATGTCCAACACTGCCGGCCTTCTCATATCAACAATATACTGTAATGCATCCTTAATCATAGTTTCCTCCCTCACTCTCTTATGCCTTCCTTTCGGCTCTGAAATCTATAATAGTTTCTTCTCCTGTCCCCTCTGTTTCCACATCGGCATTCCGTCCATCACCCCCAACAGTATGTTCTGCCATTCCCTGCTCCACATCTTCAAAAGACATCTGTCCCTTAATGCCCGGGCCATACTCCCGCGCAAACACCTTGCCCGTGGCCAAATCATTTCCTATGCAGAACTTTGTATTTACCGGCTTTACCGGCGCAAGTCTGGTATCAACCGCAATATTACAGGTACAGTCCGTCCTGTCCTCGTTCTGCTCGAATGACAGGCAGATATTGATTTTCCGTTTATTCTTCCATGGGGTATTGGGGTCCTGCATATTCTGCATGACTTTTGTAAACGCCTGGTTTGCCTTTTCCTGCAGGGCTCCCCCTGCTACATCCTGAAAACTAATTTCCATATGTAATCCTTTCCGCTGTCACGCTGACAGCAACATCCAGCCTGCTTTAACCCGCCGAAACCTTCCTCTTGGTAAAATGGCTTCCTCTTGCCCTGCCCCTGCTGTTCCGTCCCTTTGTTTTCGCCTTCTGGTTATACACACCGTGCCTCACCAGAATTTCATGGATATCTTCTGTACTGCACAAATACAAATCTGCCAGGATTTGCTCCTGCCTTCCCTGGTACTTTGCCTCCCTGTAAAGCCTGCAGATTTCCATTTCATCCGCTGCCCTCATCCGCAGAATCCTCCTTTCTTTTCTTCCTCATTTCCGCCAGGATGTGCTCCGGCAAATGCGTCACCGGGTTTTTCATCCCGCACTTTGCACATTCCCTGTTCACCCTCCTGGTGCTCCAGTACTTTGCGCCACAACCTGCACAATCCACCACAAAAAATGGGTCACTTACATGATATCCGCTGTCAATTTTCATTCCCATAAAACCCTCCACAGAGGATGCCGGCATCTGCCGCATCCCCAGCCAAATCAAACGATTTGACGGCCAAACAAAACCCTGGTACAATGATCAGGCAGTCATCCGTTCACCCGTTGGGCAGAAAAGGCACGGCATTCTCTTTGTTGTGCCTTTTCTGTTATGGAAACAGCCGTATGACATGTTTAATCCTCACTAGAGGTAAAGCTGACCACCTGTCCGGCTATAATCACAACGGACAGGTTCTTTTTTTCGTACATGTCAATACAATCCTGAATACTTACATTTTCCAAACTCACTGTGTTCCCTCCTTTCCGCCTGCTGCAGGCACACTGTCTGAAAAAAATACAGCCCCGTTTGTGCCCCTCTGCACATTGATAACTCTCTTATCAATTTTTCCGGGCGCTGGAGCGCTCCACACTGCGCCCGGAACTGCCGTCCATGGCAATGGGGAATATGCCGTAAGCGGCCCACGGCCAGCCCGTGGGGGCTGCACATGTCCATCATGGTAAAACCAATAAAATTCATGAAATTGTTAAAGGAAAGGCTGCATGTGCTCAGCCAGTCCGTCCTGCGGCTCTGACCCCGCAGGACGGCCAATAACTCCGGGAACATGGCAATCCGCCGGAGCCCCGGCACTACACCGGGGGGAGGTCTAAAAAATGCCCGTATTGCCGTTAGCCCAGCACTATAATCCGCCTGCCATCCATCACAGACCCGTTATGATCTGCCCGGATTACTGTGGTATCTTTTCCATCTCGCTGATAAGAAAATCCTGAATTTTATCCACATCCTTCTTAAACCCTTCCGGATGAGTATTCTGTCTATATGATGACGTCGCCTGCAGATAAGTAATCAGAGTGACAATCTGCTCATTGGTAAATGTTATCTGCGTTTCCCCGTCCGCCCATTTTTTCCGTACCCTCTCATTCTTATTTTCCATCGCATGTCCCTCCTCATATCCTCAGTCACTTAAAATTCTATTCTTTCGATTTCTGCAGACCGTTTTGCATTGATAAAATATGTCTAATTTTTGCTGCCTTAATCGCATCTCCCAGGGAACACGCCCTCCCTAAAAACAATTACACCTTTTTCTTTCCTTCAAGCATATTGTTTAGTATGGCAAGCGCGTGCAGCCTGTGCCAGTAAAAATCCGTCCGGCAGCATGGCATCCGCTCAATCTCTCTTAGTTCCCACAACACTTGCAGGCCCTCATAAGAGAGATTTTTTGTTATGGACAGTAAAATATACGTTTCTATCTGTGGAGCGGCTTTATGCGCCGCTGACCGCACTTGTGCACTGTGTTTCCCTGCATGACACTCTTTCAGTAATTCTTTTGCCTTCCTGTCTGTCAGCCCATAATCAGCATAACTCCTCCTCATTGCCCCACCTAAGAGATTTTCTGACACTGCACACTTTCATACTGGCTTTCTTTTTCGCCAGCCCCTGTAACTGCTGGCGGGACAAGACCCCGGTTTCTCCTCGCCAGCATTCTGCAGTAAGCCTCAGTAAATCTTTTTTCATAACCTTCTGTATATTCTATCTGCACCTTTATTTTCCTCTCCTTCTTCATATTCTCTCTCCCTTCATGTTTACACAATGCTCCACATCCGCTGCATTGCTGTCCCTCTCTGCAATAATTTTCAAGTTTGCTCTCGTCATAAAGCCAATCCCTTTAATGCTTTTAGCCATATTATATAAAGTTCTCCCCATACTGCTTTTTTACAAAAGACTCGCAGGTATCATCCGTCTTCCTGTTTTTCATCCTGTTCCCTGCTGTGCAGTGTCCATCATACACAGGAAAATACTCCCTGCCACAACGAATGTAGTGCTGGGTAAAATTCCTGCAATGCTTGCAGTCCTTCGGGAAAGTCCCCCTATCTCCATATATTTCTTCCAGTGCCAGAAGCCTTTCCCTTAACTCATGATTCTCCTGCTCCAAGTCCTGCACCTTTTCTGACAACATTGGTCGCACCTCCTAATCGTGGTATAATAAAAAATTATTATACTTATTCTTATCAACCGATTCATTTTGAATCACTTTACTGCATTATACCAATTCATTTTGAATCGGTCAAGACTTTTTAGGAGGTACTATGAAATTTAATGAACGCTTACGCGAACTGCGCATAAAATCACCATTCAAGCAAACGGAAGTAGCTGACTATCTTGGCATTTCCGCAATTACAATGCGACAATATGAACAAGGAACACGCGAACCTAATATAGAAAAAATATTAAAGCTTGCCGTGATATTTAATGTTTCTTTGGATGATTTAATGTGTTTGGAGGACTTTAAAAATTCTCTCTCAACTTCCTCTGATGAACATTGAATAAATCCTCTAACATGTCCCATGTTTTAATTGACCCAATCCGTTTTCCAGATTCTATCTGCCTATATCCAATTACACTAATGCCCAAATGTCTAGCTGCCTGCTGTTGTGTCATGCCCGCATCCCTGCGGGCTTTCTTCAAGTTTTCTCTCGCCATATAGCTAATCCCTTCTTTTCTCCATGCTATATAAAGTTCTCCCCATACTGCTTTTTTGCAAAAGACTCGCAGGTATCATCCGTCTTCCTGTTTTTCATCCTGTTCCCTGCTGTGCAGTGTCCATCATACACAGGAAAATACTCCCTGCCACAACGAATGTAGTGCTGGGTAAAATTCCTGCAACGCTTGCAGTCCTTCGGGAAAGTCCCCCTATCTCCATATATTTCTTCCAGTGCCCGAAGCCTTTCCCTTAACTCATGGTTCTCCTGCTCTAAGTCCTGCACTTTTTCTGACAGCATTGGTCTCACCTCCCCGATGTGGTAAAATAAAATTTTAATGCACCTAAATTTTTATCGCGACCACTTCGGTCGTATCTTTACCACATTATACATGACCGTTTCGGTCGTGTCAATGCTTTTTAGGAGGTAAACTATGAAATTTAATGAATGTCTAAAAAACACAAGGGAATCAAGTGGTTACACGCAAAAGCAAGTAGCCGAACTATTGAAAATCGCCCCCCGCTCATACCAACGCTATGAATCAGGCGAAAGGGAGCCTAATATAGAAATGCTTATACAACTTGCAAATCTTTTCAAAATTTCTCTTGATGAATTAGTTGGAAGAAATTTCTCTTAATTTACGTTGATGCATATTAAACAAATCTTCCAACAAGTCCCACGTTTCGATTGTTCCTAAACGCTCTCCGCTTTCTATCCTCTGATATGCGCGTTCCGTCATGCCGAGATATTCAGCAACTTGTTTCTGTGTCATGCCCGCATCCCTGCGGGCTTTCTTCAAGTTTTCTCTCGCCATATAGCTAATCCCTTCTTTTCTCCATGCTATATAAAGTTCTCCCCATACTGCTTTTTTGCAAAAGATTCGCAGGTATCATCCGTCTTCCTGTTTTTCATCCTGTTCCCTGCTGTGCAATGTCCGTCATACACAGGAAAATACTCCCTGCCACAACGAATGTAGTGCTGGGTAAAATTCCTGCAATGCCTGCAGTCCCTCGGGAAAGTCCCCCTATCTCCACATATTTCTTCCAGTGCCAGAAGCCTTTCCCTTAACTCATGGTTCTCCTGCTCTAAGTTTTGCACCTTTTCTGACAGCATTGGTCACACCTCCTAAATGTAGTATAATAAATTGTTATTACATTTTAATATAGAACACGTCTAATTGTTCGTGTTTATATCTTAGCACGTCATTTTGTTCGTGTCAACACCCAGGAGGGCAACTTATGCTATTTAATGAAAAGTTAAAAGAACTACGAGTTTCCAAAGGATTGTCACAGCACTTTATGGCTGAACAACTAAATATAAATGACCGCTCATACCAAAACTATGAATATGGAAAACGTGAGCCAAATATCGAAACTCTTATACGGCTATCCTCTATTTTGGATGTTTCTCTTGATGATTTGCTTTGCCGGGATGACTTTCTTCAATCTCACGAAGTTCCCTCTGATGAATTTTGAATAAATCTTCCAACATATCCCACAACGTGAAATCACCTGTACGCCGTCCCGCTTCAATATGCTGATAATACCTCTCACTTATTCCTAAATATTTCGCAACTTGTTTCTGTGTCATGCCCGCATCCCTGCGGGCTTTCTTCAAGTTTTCTCTCGCCATATAGCTAATCCCTTCTCTTTATTGCCAATTATTTCCCACTTTCGTATAATGAATATACAGGCTGTTGCACCAGCCGAGTACATACGAAAGAAGACTGTTATCATGGGCGATTTACCAGTACCAGCCGCCATGTTCTTTGATGATTTTGCTTCTGGTATATTGGAATACAATGTACTAGACGACGATGTTTTAATTGCTACATATCATGGAATGGCAAATTCCGATGAAGATGGTGATTATATTGGTTTCTTAATGAGTGACCAGCCAAAAATATCAGCTGGAAACACAATTAAAACATCTGATGGTCTTGAAACATTCAAAATTATTCAGATTTCTTATGACCGCTACAATGGCAAGGCGGAACTGCTCAAAGCATATTACTGATTTCTTTGGCTACTTCCAAATAAAATGTACGTGAACTTTGAGCCATAAAACTGAGTGTATTCCGCATTTCCTCATGTGTGGAACACTCAGTTTTTATCTTAATTTCTACTTCTGTCCCATTGCCATCCTTAAAAATCTTTCCGTATTCTACAACTTTTGCCAACTCACCTACCACCTTTCATGCTAAAATACCTGAATTTATTGCCCATTATTTCCCACTTTCGTATAATGAATATACAGGCTGTTGCACCAGCCGAGTACATACGAAAGGAGCACCATATGGAAACACCACAGATTAAAACCACTGTTAAAATCGGAAAATGTACATTTGAAATCTATTCCTATAAAAAATTAAACAATGCAGAAATAAAATTAACTTTAAAACAGTGGCTATTCCATACCAGAAGAAAAGCCATACCTAAATCCGGCCACTACAAAATCATTTCCATTCTTGGATTTGATCCTGAATAATCTTGGCCAAAACTTCTGCTTTTTTTACATCAAGTTTCAAAACAGAACCAAAAGTACTTGGCGATATTGTAATGGTCTTTTCTTCATCATCTGGCAATACAGAAAAAATATTGTCATATTGAACATCAGCTAATGGAGCTGCAAATTGGAAGCCAACCAGTGCCAGTGCTTTCTCTCTGGCACTGGTTAGTTTAGTTCCGCAGTTTCCGCAATAATTATCGTTAAATTCCTCCAACTTTTTTTCCTCACATAATGCACTTCCGCATTCCGGACAGACAAAATATCTTTTTTTCTCTCCACATATTGCACTTCCACACTTTGGACAAGCATAAAACTCTTTCATGATTCTTTCTGAAAGTTCCATTTCCATAACGAACCCTCCTTTTTTTACAATGATTATTTCATACCAGAAGAAAAACCATACCTAAATCCGGCCACTACAAAATCATTTCCATTCTTGGATTATTGTTTACTGTTAGACGCCATTAAGTCGAAGAGCAATTATCAGGAACCTTTTTTCACTTTTTATTCATCCGCCGCAGAATTCGGTGCTATGGCAGCTATGCAAACTCTAATCGACTTGAAGATTCTTGATATTTCTGAATGAATTTCTCAAAATCCTCAAGACTGACAGGTTTTGAGTCCTGCCGCCTTTGCACATCAACCGCAAAGGCGGCAGATTCAGTGTCTAAACATCTCTGGTTCTGTGGCTCTTTTACTGAATCGGAGATGTTTATTTTTATTTCTATCGCCATATTTTTCCTCACCTTCCTTTTATGTTTTTCTTTTTTCCTCAACCCAATCCCAGAGTATCTTTAGAATTACTGCATTGAGCGATAACCCCTGTTTTTCTGCTTCACTTTTTAAGTCAGCAAACAAATCACTTGGCAGTCGAAATGTAAATCTCTTCCTTAAGTCTTTTGTCATATTTTTGACGTCACCTCCTTTTTTGTAATATAACACATATTCTTTTTGACGTCAAGTGTCTTATTTACAATTTTTGCTCTTGTATATATAATGTCAATATGACGTCGAAAAGGAGGAATAACTATGTCAAAAAAAGATGCATACACACGTGATGAAGATTCACGCTTTACACTCCGCATCAATACAAAAATTTTGGAAGCCATAAAGAACGAAGCTCAAAAAAACAAACGGTCTACTGGAAAACAAATTGAATTCATTCTTGAGACTTGGCTTTCTCAAAATAATCCTTCAAAATAATGACAAGCAAATCTTTCACAGTATATCCTTTTTGTACCGCTTCCTGCTGGAGTTCTTCTTTTAATCCTTCCGGGAGGCGGATTGTTGTCTGCTCTTTATCCGTTTTATTGTCCATTCCTCTTCTGCTTTCCTCACTTTCTTTGTCTTTCCTACACCGTTCCCTCCGTCTGCCTCGGCGGCTTGCGTGGCAATTCGGTACTATATTCCCTCCTGCCCTGTTCTTCCTCATGCCCCCTTGCTATCTGCTCGCCAATTCCCCACAAACGTCCAACCTGCAAAGGCGAACCAACCTGCAAAGCAATCTCTAATACCTCTAATACCCTTTCCTTTTGCTCTGTTGATACTCCCTGCATGGATATCACCTCGCTTTCTATCAAGAATAATTTTCATTATTCCTCATTCCTTTCACCCTTACAATCATGCCGATGCGGCATGCCCTCCTGTACTCCTGTGGACTGTGGGATTACGCCGGTTTTCCACTTCACACTTTTTATCAATGAAGTGTTCCGCTTCCATGCCCGCCATGAAAATTAGTAGTTTTGATACTCTTTCTTCAGGCATTTCTTTGATTTTCTGAATTACCGTTTCTTTTTCAAGTGTAATCATGCCATTCTCTCCTTTCCATTGTTGAATGGTTCAAGTATAAATCAATTCATTCATGTTGTCAATATATTTTTCTTGACTTGTTCAAGTTTTTTTGCTATTGTATAGTTCATAGGAGGTACACTATGAATCAATGTGATAGAATACGACAAATACTAAAAGAAAATAAATTAAAACAGAAACAGTTTGCTTCAGTGATTGGTGTAACCGAGAGTTATATATCCAAGCTCCTTAAAGACCCAGATATTCGCTTATCTCAATCTCTCGCTGTTTTGATTGAGGAAAAATATGGATATAATGCTGAATGGGTACTTAATGGAACTGAACCCAAATTAAAACAAATCAGCAAAGACAAATCCTTGTCTGAAATTCATCAAAAGGCACTTGCTCAACTGGAAAAAATGAACGATGAACAAGTAAAAGCTGTTTTAGCCTTTATCAACTCTTTGGATGAGTTAGAAAAGTCGCTGCAATCTCCTCCACATAATTCTGAAAAATGATGCAGGTACATCTCCGTACCTGCATCTGTTCAAAACATCCGGTTTTCAAAGCAAAATTCCTACTTTTTCATCAGACAGCCTTCCACATTGCTATCTGCTCGCCAATTCCCCACAAACGTCCAACCTGCAAAGCAATCTCTAAAACCTCTAATACCCTTTCCTTTTGCTCTGTTGATACTCCCTGCATGGATATCACCTCGCTTTCTATAACAGTAAAGCCAACTATAACTCAGATACTTTGTTCATTACATGAACATAGTAATTCATTTTTAGAACTTTGTCAACTACTTTTTGTTCATAAAATGAACTTTTTTGATTGACCTTATAGAAAAATCGTGGTATTGTTTTTTTAGAAAGGAGGCAATTTATAAGGTGAATACCCGAATTAGACAACTAAGAAAAACGCTTAAAATGAACCAGGAAAGGTTCGGAGAACACTTAGGCATTAAAAAAAGTAGCATTAGTCAAATCGAAAATGGTATTAACGGAGTTACCGAACAATTATTTAAAGCGATATGCAGAGAATTTAATGTTAACCCCGAATGGCTTCGGAACGGAACTGGCGATATGTTCCTTGAATCTAAGCAGGATGATATAATTGCCGGATGGGTAGGCAGAGTGTTGCGTGACGAACCAGAATCTTTCCGTAAAAACGTTATCGCCGCAATGTCGACCTGGACTGACGAAGACTGGAATTGGGTAGAAAAGCAGGCAAGGACTATTATTGCTGAAGCTGACAAGAGGCGCGGGTGACATCCCTGCGCCTCTTGCTTTATGTCAAAAATGACCATAATAAAAAAACTCCGTCCAGAAAAAATTATATGAGCCCCGAATTCCCGCTTGACATATATGCGCATAATGCGTATAATGTAACTATAAGGAGGTTGCAACATGAGATTCCGGGAAGTAGAAAAAATCATTTTGGCTGATGGATGGGAGTATAAAAGTACAAAAGGTTCTCATTGCCAATACACACATCCATCAAAACCGGGTAAGGTTACAATTCCCAGGCACTCCGGAGATATTGCTCCACAAATAATCAAACAAATTTTCAGGCAGGCCGGGCTATAAAAGCCCGGTACTGCACACCATAAAGGAGGTTTTTTATGAAATTAACTTATCCTGCTTGTTTCTATCCTGATGAAGAAAAAAAAGGAGCTTATGCTGTGGTAGTTCCCGATCTTCCCGGCTGTGTCAGCGGAGGCAACACACTGGCTGAAGCTATTCTTCTGGGTACAGACGCTGCATCCGGCTGGGTGCTTGACGAACTGGAGGATGGAAAGCCTGCCCCCGAAGCAAGCCCGTTAGAAAACATTACCCCGGAACCCGGCGGTTTCGTAAGTATGCTGGTTCTGGATATGGATGCCTATGCTGAAAAATATGGTGAAAAGGCTGTAAGAAAAAATCTCACCATTCCTGCATGGCTCAATACCTTTGCTGAAAACAACCATATTAACTTTTCTCAGGTCCTCCAGGATTCCTTGACCACTCTCTATCAGCAGAAACAGCAGGGCTAAACAAATAGTAAAAAACTGGCAAGAACCGCGAGTAACATCCCCGCGGTTCTTGCTTTATGCCAAAAACTCTTTTAAAAACATATAAATAATTCTAAGCTGTTCCTCTGTAGCATTTTTTAATAGCTCATAAACCATTCTTTTGTAATTCATGTTACCTCCTGTTTTATTCCCTAATGCACCCAAAGCACTATCTTTTCGTATGTACCCACCTTCTATAAACTATCTTGCCAATTTTTGTTTTAAAATTCAATAGTTTTTGAAAAATGTCCAGAATTATGGACATTAGCTTTCTCTTTTCATTTTTACCACTTGCCCGTTCCATTCCAGAAGAATTCTTTAGCGTTTCTAAAGACGAAATATAAGGAATATGTTACTGAAAATTACAATGATACATTTGCTAAAATACCTGTTGCCAAAGAATATCGTGATACTCAAACGTTATATGAAACAAAAGAAGAAACAAAAGGAGGCGTTTTCCACACTGCCTCCTTTTGTTATAGACTGCCATTATAAATTTCATCACCAAAAATACAGAAACCACTCTCAAAACATACAATGCTACAGATACGGAGAATCCAGCAGATCAGTATTCCGGTAATCCAAGGTTGCTGCAAAGACTTCCAATATATCAATGATTGGTGAACTCACCCATTTTTATAATTATTAAGCGTACTTTTTCATAACCTGTTGCATTTTCTATCTGCAGGGGCGATAGGTTTCTTTCTTTTCTGAGTTTATACAATAATATTCTCATGATCCATATTATCGCTCTTTTTTTCTGTTTTATCAAAGCAAAATTTCCCCAATTCAATGCCCTTAAACGGGCCATCATCATTTCTACTAGAAATAAGCAAAAAGGTACAAGAATTTTGTAAGTGTCAATGCCCTTATACGGGCCAACATTATTTCTACGGTTTATAGAGTTTGTTAATTTTTTAGCCAATAAGGTGTGTCAATGCCCTTAATCGGGCCAGCACCATTTCTACAAACAACAAAATCCTGTTTTTTCTCCCCCATTAAGTGTGTCAATGCCCTTAAACGAGCCATCATCATTTCTACGACTGCACCGTTAATAGCGATGTAGATGTAACAGCTGTGTTGTGTCAATGCCCTTAATCGAGCTATCATCATTTCTACTAACTCCAAGGCCAAGTATTGCACTATGAGAACTAGAGGTGTGTCAATGCCCTTATACGGGCCAGCATCATTTCTACCAAAAAATCAAAAAAAGTTATTACAGTATCGAATTGTGTGTCAATGCCCTTAATCGGGCCAGCATCATTTCTACAACTTGCTGTTTACGGGCGATTATAACAACAAGAATGTGTGTCAATGCCCTTATACGGGTCATCATCATTTCTACTTGTCCTTAAAAATGGACGTAAAGTAAATGTGAAGAAGTATCAATGCCCTTAAACGGGCTAGCATCATTTCTACACAGATAATCCTGTAACAAATTCACACAAAATTGTGTGTGTCAATGCCCTTACACGGGCCAACATCATTTCTACACTACATCAGCAAGCCCGTCACCTAAGCCAGTTAAGTGTGTCAATGCCCTTAAACAGTCCAACATCATTTCTACTGAAGGCGATGGAACGCGAAACTCAAATTTTGGAAGTGTGTCAATGCCCTTAATCGGGCCAGCATCACTTCTACGCACCAACAAAAGAACCAAAGCCACAGTATAAAATTGGTGTCAATGCCCTTATACGAACCATCATCATTTCTACTAAAAAGCTATAAGGGACATATTAGAGTTTTATTTGGTGTGTCAATGCCCTTAAACGAGCCATCATCATTTCTACAAACACCTTGTAATTAGAGTGCTTTTAGGCATTATAGGTGTCAATGCCCTTATACGGGCCAACATCATTTCTACCAACATTTGCCGCTGGATGTGATGATATTAAAAATAAGTGTGTCAATGCCCTTAATCAGACCATCATCATTTCTACGCACCAACAGAAGAACCAAAGCCACAGTATAAAATTGGTGTCAATGCCCTTAATCGGGCCATCATCATTTCTACATTTAGGAGGCCATGTATTATGCAGGCAATAAATCTTGTGTCAATGCCCTTAATCGGGCCATCATCATTTCTACCAACATTTGCCGCTGGATGTGATGATATTAAAAATAAGTGTGTCAATGCCCTTAATCAGACCATCATCATTTCTACGCACCAACAGAAGAACCAAAGCCACAGTATAAAATTGGTGTCAATGCCCTTAACCGGGCCATCATCATTTCTAACCTGTCGGAATTTCCGACAGGTTGAGTTTTCATTTAGTGTGTCAATGCCCTTAAACGGGACAACATCATTTCTACGATTGTTCTTCTCTTTTAGTCTTTAATCGAAAGGAGGGTATCTATGTCCTTAAACGTACATCATCATTTCTACGAAAATGTACATTGAAAGCATCATCATAATGTGCATGCGTCAATGCCCTTAATCGGGCCATCATCATTTCTACAAAGGGGACAGAGACAGTCTACAGTGAGGATACTTATTGTGTCAATGCCCTTATACGGGCCATCATCATTTCTACGGATATTCTTCCCCGCAGATCGGGAAGAAGGTAACTGCGTGTCAATGCCCTTAAACGAGCCATCATCATCTCTACTACAATAACTGATGTATGGAAAGCGATGTTTGATGGTGTGTCAATGCCCTCAATCGGGCCATCATCATTTCTACCTAAAACAATTTAACAAAACGTTGGAGAAAATTCCTTGTGTCAATGCCCTTAATCGGGTCATCATCATTTCTACAGGAAAATGCATAAAAGGAGGAAAACGGAAATTTCTCAAATCAATAAAATTAAGCACTTTTCTTTCCTTTTTTGGTTTTTTCTATTTTTTTCTTTCCACTGTTAGTTTACCATATTCTATATATGTCTGTCCAGCATGATCTGATTTAAAGCGATAGGTTAAACCCCTACCGCCTTTTTCCTTTCGCTCTTATTATTCGATATCCTGTTCCGTTAAAAACGTCATCTGTAGCAGGCAACTGCCATTCTATAATCATGGTGTCACCTTGATATTTTCTTTTATAATGCGACGGATAAAGCCGTTTATCGGTTCGCCCGTCTTATCTGTATATGCTTTTAATGCTTCGTATTCCTCAACCCTCACATCTAAAGGAATGCGTTTGTACGCTTTTGCCTTATACTTTGCCGTGGCTTCTCTCTGCGCCTTGCTGATAGCCATGTAATCACGCTCCTTTCAGCAATATTATATCCTTTTATTTATATTCGTACAATTATGCAAAATGCACAATTTATATTCGTATGGTTTGGCTATTTTGCATATTGATATATTTGTACGAATATGATACTATATAACCATCAAAGGAACGGAGGAAACGAAAATGAAAAAATACAACTTATCAAAAATAATGAAAAGAGCATGGGAGCTGGTTAAAAAAGCTGGAATGACAATTTCCTCTGGTCTGAAAAAAGCGTGGGAGGAGGCAAAAGGAATTGGTAAAAGTTTAAAAGAACAGCTAACTGACAAACTGAATAAAATCGCTAATGAGGCTAACAGCCATGATAACGGATTCGTTTACAAAACATATGTAAGTGAATGGGAAAACTACGGAAAAATCCGTACATATTTTTCAATTTATGAAACCAGAAGTGGAAGCAAACACAGTAAGAAGATTTCTTATGGGTATTATGACAACCAGAAAAACGTATACGTTCCAGAGAAATATAAGAATTTAATGGATGATTACACAATAAGTGGAGCAAGAATGTAATTTATCGTTGGCATCACAATAATTGCGAACTATAATATTTTATGAAAGGGCAACGAAAGTTGAAAAGGTGATTGATATGTTAAAGAGATATTTTGCGAAAGATTCAGTTGGGGAAGCATGTGTTCTGTTTGTAGATGAAAGCAAAAAAGCTGTATATATTAACGATACGGCGTTTGATGAGCCGTTGACTTTGGAAGTTGCAAAGGGAGCGGATTATTCCAATTTTGATGGATTTGAGACAGCAGAGGAAGCATCAGCAAATTATCATACCGGCGAAAACCTGATTGATTTCAATGAGGAAGACTGGGGAAAACTGGTGGAGTTTTAACCAACCCATGGATCCAGAAACCCTTAAACCTGCAGAATGGAAGATAAGATGAAACGATATTATTTTACAAGCGCTGATACTGCCGAAGATGTTGGATACGACCATATCGGAAATATTCGCGGCGCAAGAAGAAAAGCGCAAGAACTTGCAGACGAAACTAACCAAGAAATTTTTATAAATGATTGCAGCACGGAAGATATTGTTGATTGCATTTATCCGAATTAACCACAATACCCATCTGGCGGGGTTACGCTGGGAGAAAGTGAATGTGACATGACAAAATTAGAAAAATCTTTATACATCGAAATGGAAAAGTTAAATGAATTAGGTGAATTATTCCCGGATGATTTTCTATGGATAAAAAAAATAGCAGAAAAATATCCATGTAGCGTAGAACATATTAGATTTTTGTTGACGCAATTTGGATGTGATCAAGAAAAAGCAGAAACATACATTAGGGTTGAACTGGCAACGGGAAGGTTGCGGACGAAATTATAGTGATGCCAGAAGGGAGATTTCTATGAAATTCGCTACATACGGACGGAAATCCGTCTATTCAGACAAATCAGATTCTGTAGACAACCAGGAGCGCATGTGCCGAGAATATGCGGATTTCCGTTTCAAGGGGCAGGTAGAATCCTTTGAGGCGTATTCAGACGAAGGATTCACTGGAGCCAACACAAACCGCCCCGGATTGAAACGGCTACTGATGGATGTAGAGGACGGACTGGTGGATGCTCTCATAGTTTACCAGCTTGACCGACTTTCCCGTGATGTCAGGGATTTCTCCAACATTTACGCTGCGCTGGAAGAAAAGCATGTGATGTTCATTTCCATCAAAGAAAATATAGACACAAACACGCCGATCGGCAAGGCCATGATGTATGTGACAATGGTTTTCGCACAGATGGAGCGCGAAACCATCGCCGCAAGGGTAACAGATAATATGATCGGGCTTGCAAAAAAAGGCTTCTGGACTGGCGGCAACCCACCATATGGGTATGTCCGGGAACGGATAGAGGTCGATGGCAAAAAACATGTCACCATTGCCATTGACTTGGAAGCCGCAAAATATATTGAATGGATATTTGACACATTCATTGATAACAATTATTCCCTGCAGAGGATGGAAACTGCGTTCAAAAAACAAGGCATCCAAACCGTAAATGGGACATTCTTCTCCACTACTCAGCTTCACAAAATTCTGACCATGCCGTACTGCGTGGAAGCTACACCGGAAGTATATGATTATTTTGCAGACCTTGGTTGCCAGATGGATGCTGATTCCCCACGCGAAATGTGGGATGGAACTCATGGGGTGATGGTATATGGGCGATCCACGGAAAAAACAAAAAAACACACCCTGCAGACATGCGATAAATGGATTGTGTGTATCGGACTCCACAAACCATTTATCCCGGCCGCAAAATGGCTGGCGGCACAAGAGCGTTTCCAGCAAAATACATTTGACAAGACCATGAAATATGATGTCCCGTTGCTTAAAGGAGTTTTGCGTTGCGCTTACTGCGGCCGAAAGATGGCTGTTTCCCGGAAAAAATTAAAATCCAGCATACTAAGCCATTATTATTGCACAAAACGGATGCGTGAGGGAGCGGAAGCCTGCAGTGCCAGATGGACAAAATGTACCCTGCTGGATAATGAAGTAATGGATACATTCCGAAAAATTGAAGCCAATCCAGAAACCATCAAGCAGTATCTCGGGGATGAACCTGTGCAGGATAATGGCAAAAACATAAAGGAACTAGAACACAGGGCTAATAGAATCCGAACCAAAATAGATCGTCTGGCAGAATCCATAGCAGGCATGGAGGAATCCACAGCCGCAAAATATATAATAGCAAAGATTGAAAAGGAAGATTTGAATTTAGCAGCCATAAATCGAGAACTAGAACTCGCAAAGATGGATAGGAACCGGCAACAGAGCAGAAAAAAAACAATGGAGCAACGCGTACAGGAGATTGCAAAGCTGGTACGGGGCTTGGATGGCCTTTCATCTTTTGAACGAAATGAAATCGTCCGGGATGTTGTCCAAGAATGTACCTGGGATGGAGATACACTAAATCTACGCCTTTAAATATCTGTAGCCCTTATTACGCGTTTGATTAACATTTCAGGGATTCTGTATCTCCCCAGAAAAAAGATCAATAAATCATGGAGGTTTTTCTTCGCCCTTACAAAATTACCTTTGTCAATAAACACAACGTCATAAAAATACTGGCCCGTAATAGCTTCCAGTTCCCTTGTTAGCCTTTCTAACTCTTCCATAATTTTATACCTCCTTTATACAAGATTGCCCTCCCCTTTTTATCTTGCGCCCTTCCGGCCTCATTCGCAGGGCAGATTTAATTAAATCGCGGATAGTCACCGCATTTTTCCCTTCCAATCCGGCAGTTCTCGCCTCCAAACGAACCAAATTGGCAATTCCTCTGATCTGTAATTCTGCAGCATCCTCAATAACGATAATCCGTTCTTCTCCAGGAATATATTCAGACAACGCATTCAAAAATGTTGTTTTTCCGCTTCCTGTTCCCCCACTGATGAAAATATTATATTTCGCCCGCACCAGTTTCTCCAGAAACCCGGCCGCGTCCTCCGTCAACGATCCGATCTCCAGAAGCCTCCCCATGGAAATGGGTTTATCTGGAAACTTTCGAATAGTGACTACCGGCCCCTCTAACGCCACCGGCGGCAATACAACATTGACACGGGAACCGTCAAGCAGGCGGACATCAACAATAGGATTCGCCTCGTTAACCCTTCTGTTTACTTTTCCTACAATCTGTTGAATCACATCCTCCAATCTGCTCTGACTCGAGAAACTTCTGGGATAGGGAAAAAGCCCTCCCTCCCGCTCAATAAAAATGTGATCCGGCCCGTTAACCATGATTTCCGTAATGCTGTCGTCCTCCAAAATCTCCTGCAGAACATCCAATTTTCGAATGGAATTAAACACCGTCCGAATCATCCTCTCCTTTTGCTCTGCGGGAAGATAAACCGTATGCCCCATCTCTAAAACGTACTCCTCGATACACTCCAGAATCTCCTCGTCCGTTACTCCGACGCCACAATCCGTTTCCCTTACAATATTTTCCTGAATTTCCTGACATCTCTTCCTCTCCTCTTTATCTGTCATATCCCTCCTCGTTCCTTTCCACCTTCTTAAAACGTAGCGCCATCTGCTCATGCTTTTCCCGCGCAAGAAAGCGAAAAAACGCCTGCTCTTTTAACTTCTGTGTCCGAGTAGCCGGCCTCGGCATATACAACTGGGTACAATGCTCCATAAGGTACAATGCGGAATCCCCTATATAGCCAATGTCAAACACTACTTTTTCATACTCTGTCTGCTGCAACAAAACCTTAACCAGATAATCCATATCCTCACCATTTATCGAATACAAATCCCTGTAGTCTTCCACTGCATAGATGTAATCCAACCCTTCCCGGGAAACTACCAATGTCTCCAATTTCAGGGCCAGCCTGTCCTTCCGCTGCTTTAAATAAAAAACCACTTCCGACATCCCCCGGTACGAAAAATCCTCTCTCCCTTTTTTTCTTTCCGGTAATGCATCCAGCCCCTGAAACAACTCCATATTCACGTATAGTGTCCTATATTGCTTTGCCAGCCCCTGCGCCATAGAAATGGCATATTCGGTCACGCCTGCACCGCCAAAAGGAGCATATACCCCAATCAGTTCTGCCGTTCGATTTATCACTATCCTCTGTGAATAGTAGATCCTGTCATCCTCCGCGACCTGTGCCAGCACTTCCTTCACAATATTCTGCGCAGATTGGTATTTGAACACCCGGCTATATTCCTTTCCCTCCGTTAGCTGGCTCTCCTCCGACAAAAGCACGATCTGTGGAATTTTTCCCTGTAAACTACGAATCTCCCCCGCAACCTCTTCCCCCGCCAGGAGAACATCTACCTTCCCGGTATCGACTCCCCTCTGCAACGTCTCGAAACTGGTAAACAGCCTTGTCTCGACCACACTGTGGCTTTTCCGGCAAAGGTAATCCACCAGGCTGGACATATAGCCCTCTCTGTCATACAAAGCGATCTGTATTTTTTTCAGCAAATTCCTTCCCACCTTCCGGCTAATGTCAATATGTATGCGACGGCCAAAATCGGAGCTAGGATGACCGTACACTTCTTCCCATCCCTCTCTGCAAGATAATACGGCGTCCTTCCGGCTTTTTCTGCCGCAAAATAATGCCATACATAAAAAAACCTCTCGCACAGAATATGATTCCGCAACAGAATAGCCAAAGAAACGATTCCCGAAAGAATAAGCCAAATGACGGACACCGTACAAAGAAAGCACAAGCCATGTACACCGCCTATGACGGACAAAAGTTTCACATCACCAGCCCCCACCGCCCGGATCAGAAACAATGGATACCCGATAGCCATAACGACCAGCACAGCCAGCACACATCTTATCATCCCAGGCAGTCCATCCCGCCACAAACTGATAAACAGCCCAAGAACCCATCCCGACCAAATCAACCTGTTGGGAATTTTCCTCTCCCTGACGTCACATCTCCCCGCTGCCGCAAGCAGTACAACCAACATTGCCTCTCCCAAAAAGCGGCACCTCCTTTCCAGAGTGTGCCGCAAATATACCAAACCAGATTTTATCTGTCAAGCAACGCCGTTTCTGTGAAATCTTCACAAACTTTTCGTCATGTTATTGTGAAATAATACTGTAATCCATAGAGCAACAACACTCCCCAAATCCCCAAAAAACCTGAAATTCCCATTGTAATTTCGTTAATTTTGACGACAACATTTCCTCCGAGATATCCTATCAGAAAATTCGCAACGTAAATAACTACAATGCCTAACAGACATCTTGCTACAAAATTCAGAATCAATTTTATTACGTCCACGCCCATACTTCCAAGAAAAACCAGTAAACCACCAATAAATAACACAATAAAAATGGTATTTTCCATCTTATGCCCCTTTCATTCATGCACATTAGGTTAAGAAGCAGCCAGTCCCTGCCCATATAACACTATGCGCTTTACCATTTATTCATTCATTTTCTTTGCATAAATATGGAATTATGTGTCTATACTTATAATAATAAATATAATAAGTACAAGGTATTCTCTGATGGTTATGCTACGAAACCATTATACATATTGTTATGATATATCGATGAACAAATCACAAAGAAGGAGGACTAGCTATGAAGACAATCTGGAAAAAAGAAAAACTCCCCAATAGCAGGGAAGTTTTTCTAAAAAAGGCCCTTTTACAAGCTCAACGCAGCTTGCAGGACGCCTATAATGGACTCGCTAATGTCAATGAACCTGAACTAATTGACAGTTACATCTATGAGCTGAACGCTGCAAACCTTCGGTACCAGGTTATTTTACGGGATTACAAATCCCTGCAGAACCAAAATCCTTCTCTTTGACCGATGTATCAAGCAGACAGTTCTCCTACTGATAAAAAACATATCCCTCCCCGTTGCTCAGGATACTGGTGACCGCAAACGGTCAAATACCCCATATAGATCCAACGTGCCATTTCCCCATATCCGGTTAGGAATAGAGATTCCCGTTCGGTCTGCCCCCCGTATCAGAAATTTTTTTGCCTTTTCCGTATCCATGGTGACATCGTTTTGTTTCACCAGCGCCCACTCTGCGAGTAGCGCCGTCGCGCCTGCCGTAATTGCCGTTGCCTGGCTCGAACCTGTGCGCAGACCATATCTCGCCCGGTCAGTGCGCTCCTCCTCCCCGACTGGGTAATTCCCGGCAAAAGGAAGCGGACCGTAAATGTCTACCCCCGGCGCAGAGATATCCGGCTTTATTGCATTATCTCGCGTAAATCCCCTTCCCGACTCGGCCACCACCCCTCTTGTCGCTGAATTATAAAAGGCCGTCGTGATTACCCCCCTGTTATTTGCGGGATCGCAGATAGTCGTGTCTGGATTCGACTTGATAAAATAAGTCTGATCATCAATAAAATTCGTAAGCGGCAGCCACATGTCAAACCTGCCTCCATTTCCCAGATCGTTAAACACTCTGATCTTCCAGACTCCCGCTGTAGGACTCTGAAAACGCATGCGAATGCATTCGTCTCCACTGTCAAAAGAGGAAAACAGGTACTCAATATATACCACCGTGCTGACAAAAAGAAAGCTGATCCGCCTGCGTTCCCCCAACCTCACCTGCGTTCTCCCGGAATATTCTCCATCTGGCGATATCAGTCCAACCGAATACAGATCTGTAGCATCTGTCCATAATTCCAGTGTAAATCCCCTCTCATTCTCCCCCACTCTTACCTCCACATCAACATTTTCACCGCTCCCAAAGATGTCATTCTGAAAATGATGTGATGCATTTGCCTCATTACCAACGGCAGTCACCACCATCGACCCTCGATAATCTCCGACCCCCTCCAACAGTTCTCCCAGAATTCCCCCACGGTTATGCCCGCCCTGGTTCGTTCCCATGCCAAGACAGATCACCAGAGGCATACCATTTTTTTCCGCCTGCTGTTGAAGATAACGAATCCCCAGCATAATATCGTTTTCTGCATAACAGGGATTTCCGCTGTTGATAAAGTAATAGTTCCTCAGATTCTGTTTCGCTTCCTTGCATTTCACCATACAAATCGTCGCAAAAGGCGCAACACCGGAAAAATTACGTTCTTCCATAATATTACCACACGCGGCGCCTGCCATAAATGTCCCATGCCCGTCCAAGTCCCTGCTCGGTACGATATCAAGCGGTGTATCACTGTTCAGCGCACGGTTAATATCCTCTGCCGTGTACTCTACCCCGTATCCAAAATCCTCCGGTACATGGTCGCCTTCCCTTGGCTCTTCCACCGTCTGATCCCATATCGCAGCAATCCTGCTTCTCCCATCGCTCCCGATAAAAACAGGATGGGAATAATCAATCCCTGTATCGACAAAACCAACCATTACCCCCTGACCAAACAATCCCAAACCAGGCTGTCTCCTCACACGGGAAATCCCTGCATTCTCCAGCACCTGATCCGATGCAAGCAGTCCATAGCAGTGCGGTATCATCCTCACACTACTGTATGGTCCCTTAGAATAATCGTTGCCCTGCTCATAAAAAACAGCAAAGCGACTGGAGGCTAGCGAATAACATCTACTGTCCGCCTGAACATTTTCCTCCTCCAGCTGCACTGAGAAATATTCAACTAGGTAATCTAAATATTCCTCCGAATAAACTTGATTTCTACACGATTCCGGCATATCCACTCCGTCACTCTTACCGAGCGCATATTGATTATGATTATTATATTCAGAAACTCTCGCAAGGAAACTATTTAAAACATATAAAAAAGGGCACAGACTTCGCTTGTGCCCTAGCAAAAATGCTAAAGCATTTTTGTTGGCATACCACTATACAGTGAGAACTTTCCTAATTATAGTAAAAAAAGTGCCTGCCCGCGCAGGCACTTAGCAAAATTGCTTCTTGTCTAGAGCGTATAGAACTAACTATTCCCTCTGCATCAATAGCTTTGCCTCGCCGCTTCCCCGCATTTCGATCATCGGAGCACCCTTTTTCTCAATATAGTCTCTTGTAATCGTCACTCTTCCGATCAGATCGTCCTTCGGAATCTCATACATAATATCTAACATAAATTCTTCAATAATCGCACGGAGCGCTCTCGCCCCTGTCTTTTTCTCCACAGCTTTCTCCGCAATAGCCTGCACTGCCCCATCGTCAAAACGCAAATCTACCTCGTCTAACGCCAAAAGTTTCTGATATTGCTTGATAATCGCGTTCTTTGGCTGGGTCAGCACTCTGACCAGCATATCCTCCGTCATCGCCTGCAAGGAAAATACGATGGGCAGACGCCCCAAAAATTCCGGAATCATTCCAAATTCCCGCAAATCCTCCGTCGTCACTTTTTGCAGGATATTAGCATCCTTATCAAACTCATCCTTCAACTGTGCAGTAAAACCAATCGAGGTCTGCCTGGTCAGACGATTTTTAATCACCTTCTCTAACTCCGGGAATGCACCACCACAGATAAATAAAATATTTCGCGTATTGACTGTAGTCATCGGCACCATAGCATTTTTACTGGTTGCACCGACCGGCACCTCCACATCGCTTCCTTCCAATAGCTTTAACATGCCCTGCTGCACCGACTCCCCACTGACGTCCCGGCTGTTTGTGTTTCTCTTTTTCGCGATCTTATCTATCTCATCAATAAAAATAAT
>JAAGKN010000515.1_pt1 | contig 62374 bp, 66 predicted proteins | sample 6206371 | NCBI WGS metagenome assembly JAAGKN01 (sample SAMN11533720, study PRJNA540317) | gut metagenome | isolation source: fecal pellets from male and female animal of same cohort | host: Peromyscus leucopus | place: USA:CA | collected 2017 | reverse complement strand
AGAAGATGAGAAGCGAGTTTGTGATCGCCGTGACCGGTAAGGTGGAGAAGCGTTCCGGCGCCGTCAATGAGAATTTAAAGACGGGAGAGATCGAGATACGTGCCGCGCAGGTGCGCGTGTTGTCGGAATCCGAGACGCCGCCTTTCCCGGTGGAGGCGGATTCTAAGACAAAGGAGGAAATCCGTTTAAAATACCGTTATCTGGATCTGAGAAGGCCGGATCTTCAGGAAAAGCTGATGCTTAGAAGCAAAATTGTTTCCGAGATGCAGCACTTTATGGCGAAAGAGGGCTTTCTGGAGATTGAGACGCCGATTTTGTGTAAGTCCACGCCGGAGGGAGCAAGAGATTATCTGGTGCCCAGCCGTGTGCATCCGGGGCATTTTTACGCGCTGCCGCAGTCGCCCCAGCTTTACAAGCAGCTTTTGATGTGCTCCGGTTACGACCGCTATTTCCAGATTGCCAGATGTTTCCGCGATGAGGATCTGCGTGCGGACAGGCAGCCGGAGTTTACGCAGGCGGATATGGAATTGTCCTTTGTGGATGTGGATGATGTGCTGGAAGTAAATGAGCGGCTGATTAAGCATATCTGCAAGGAGGCGATCGGGCTGGATGTACAGCTGCCCCTGCCGCGCATGACATGGCAGGAGGCGATGGATCGCTTTGGCTCGGACAAGCCGGACACCCGCTTTGCCATGGAATTGACAGATGTGTCAGAAACAGTGGCTGGCTGCGGTTTCGGGGTGTTCACTTCCGCATTGGAAAGCGGCGGCTCTGTCCGTGGCTTAAATGTGAAGGGACAGGCGGCGATGCCGCGCAAAAAAATAGATGCGCTGGTAGACTTTGCGAAAGGCTATGGCGCAAAGGGGCTGGCTTACTTAAGCGTGCAGGAGGACGGCACTTACAAGTCTTCTTTTGCGAAGTTTATGACGCAGGAGGAACTTGATAAACTGGTGCAGGCAATGCAGGGCGAGAAGGGCGATCTGCTCCTCTTTGCCGCGGACAAGAAAAACATTGTCTACAGTGTGCTCGGCGCGCTGCGCGTGGAGCTGGGAAAACAGCTCGGGCTGATCGATGAGTCGCAGTTCAACTTCCTTTGGGTGGTGGAGTTTCCGCTGCTTGAGTGGAGCGAGGAGGAGAACCGCTTTATGGCGATGCATCATCCTTTTACCATGCCGATGGAGGAGGACTGGCAGTATATCGATTCCGATCCGGGCAGAGTGCGGGCAAAGGCTTATGATATCGTATTAAACGGGGTGGAGCTTGGCGGCGGTTCCGTCAGAATCCATCAGGATGACATTCAGGAGAAAATGTTTGAGGTGCTGGGCTTTACGAAGGAGCAGGCGTGGGAGCAGTTCGGTTTCCTCTTAAGCGCCTTCAAGTACGGGGTTCCGCCTCACGCGGGGCTTGCCTATGGTCTTGACCGCATCGTCATGCTGTTGACCCATGCGGACAGTATCCGCGAAGTGATTGCGTTCCCGAAGATCAAGGATGCGTCCTGTCTGATGACGGAGGCGCCGGGAACGGTGGATGAGAAGCAGCTGGCGGAGCTGCAGATCGCGGTGACGCCCGCGCCGGAGAAGGAGTCGGAGTAATATCTGAGATTATCATGTTATCATAGGTTGGAATGGAGATCATAAAATATGCCGGAACAGAAAATAGAGAATACAGCGCTGGAAGAAGCGATAGCGGTTTTCCGTGAGAATAAAGAGAAGGACAGCTATGTGAAGGTGATGGAGATCCTGGAGAGATCCATTGTGATAGTGCCGACCATGCCTTTGGAAGATATTCCGCAGGAATTAACAGAACAGCTGCGTGAGGGAAAAGTCGTTGCGTTTCCGAAAGAGACAAAGGTCCTGCCCTGCCTTTTGAAAAAAGATACAGGGGAGCAGGCTCTGCCCATTTTTACTTCACTTGCGCAGATTCCGCCGGACAAGATGAGTCCCTCGGTGGTTGCCATGCCGTTTATGTCCTGCGTGGCCATGTATATGGCAAATCAGGATAAAATGGCGGAAATCGTGATCAATCCCTTTAGTGAGTTGATGATTTTAACGCAGTCGATTTTGGAAGTGGCGGATAAGCGCAGGAAGGCGGCGTCAGAAATCAAGACCGTTCAATTGACAAAGGAGCAGTTCCGGAATTTTGCCCACAACAGGGTGGCGCTTTCTCTGTTGCCGAAATATTTATTTACAAATGGCTTACAGGGGCTTAAGGAGTTTCAGCAGGAAGAAGGCGCTCTGATCATGCGCTTCTATGAGCAGGTATATCCGAAAGAGACCAGGTGCGGTTTTCGGGCAGATGATTTTTCGCTGATGATCCTAAATCTTACGGACAACATACAGCTTACCCGTCTGGATATGCCGGATGCGGTCAATAAGAAGGGAATGTGTTACCGGGTGTATGCCGCCTTTATGCGGGACACGGAAGAAATACAGTATTATGCACTGGAACACACAAAGGATGGTAAATTTATTGCCAGGATCACAAAAGACGGGAAACACGAGCTCGTGGAACCCGCGCCGGATAATGGAGCGGAGATCGAGGCGATCATGAATCTGCTGTAGCTTCTTCCGTTTCTTCTTCCGGAGGAAGCGTGATCAGCACTTTCACGATGCGGTTATCCTGTACGCCGCAGGCTTTTAAGGTGATGCCGTTTTCCAGCCCGATGGTCTCCTGATCCTCGGGCAGGCGGTTCAGTTTCTCCAAAAAGAGGCCGCCGATGGAATCATAATCTTCGGAATCCAAAGAAATGTTGAGGGCGTCGCTTAAGTCGTCCAGCTTCATGCCGCCTTCCACCAGATACTGCCCTTCCTCGGTTTCCTGAATCAATTCTTCCTCGTCCGCGTCGTACTCATCGCGGATCTCGCCGACCAGTTCCTCGATGATATCCTCCATGGTGATCATGCCGACAGTCGCGCCGTACTCGCTTAAGACAAAGGCGATGTTGCAGGATCGTTCGCGAATCTCCATCAAAAGATCTGATATATTCTTATATTCATAGGTATAATAAGCCTCCCGCAGGATCTTCTTGAGGCTGAATTTTTCCTTATCTTTCACCAGAATAAAATCTTTGATATTGACAATGCCGATGATGTGATCCGGGTCGTCGTCGTAAACGGGGAGCCGTGTAAACATACACGACTGAAAAGTTGATAATATTTCCTGATAGGTAGCGGTCAAAGGCACGGTAGTCATTTGTATCCGGGGGATCATAATGTCCTTGGCCACAGTGTCCCCGAAATCGAAGACGTTATAAATCAGGGCACGCTCCTCGGATTCGATCACGCCGCCCTCGTGGCTGACGTCCACATAGGTCTTTAATTCTTTCTCCGTAATGTGAAAGTTATTGCCTTCGGAGCTGATATGTAAGAGACGCAGGATGCAGTTGGAAAGCTTGTCGATCAGATAAATGACAGGCGTTAAGACCGTCATTAAAAGGCGGATCAGGGGGGAAAACATAAGTGTGATTGACTCGGCGCGCTGCATGGCCCAGGTTTTGGGGATAATCTCGCCGAACATCAGGATCGTTAAGGTCAGGGCGCCGGTTGCGATGCCGACAGCCTTACTGCCCCAGAGACTGATGGCAAAAGTGGTCATCACGGAGGAAGCGGACAGATTGACGATGTTATTGCCGATCAGGATGGCGCTCAGCATTTTGCCGTACTGGTCTAATATGGCAAGTACACGGATGGCGCCCTTGTGATCTTCTTCGGCCAGGGTGCGAAGCCGTACCCGGTTGACGGTCGAGAACGCGGTCTCGGCGGAAGAGAAAAAAGCTGATAATATAACGAGAACAGCCACTGAAACGATCTGTATGGCACCTGCGGTATCCACTTGCTATGCACTCCTTGTATGTTTGATATGATTTGAACGCTATGAAACAGATTGCCTAATTATCTTACTAGAAGCAAAAGATTGTGTCAAGTTTTTCCGCGTTTGGGAATACACATAGAAGTAGAAAGAATGTGTGTGAAAGTTTGAGAAAGGACAAGGGGATCATCATGGGGAAAAAGGATTTCTATATGGATAAGGCGGTCTTTGTCATCAAGTGTATGCTGGGCGCTTACGTGCTGACGGCAGGTCTGCTTTTGCTGCTGGCTTTCATGTTATACCGTTTTGGATTGTCTGAAAAGGTCGTGTCTGTCTGTATCATCGCAATTTACATACTCGTCACATTTTTTGCGGGGCTGCTCGCGGGGAAACGGGAGGGGAAGCGTAAGTATCTCTGGGGGCTTCTCATGGGCGTGCTGTATTTCGGGATCCTGGTGGTCGTGTCTCTGGTGGTCAATAAGGGGCTTGAAGATGTGGCAGGCAATATGATGACGGTATTCTTCCTCTGCGCCGGCAGCGGGGCGCTCGGAGGAATGATCGCCTGATTGAGCATAGCTCAATCGCGAGATTTGCTTCGCAAACTCGGTTGGGTTTATTCAGAATTTCTGCTAGACGCACAAATAAAACTGTGTTATACTACAAAAAGTTATGAGCAAGCTTATACATAAGGAGGACATACCGATGAAACATATTAAGACTTTATCGACCAGAGATCTGAAGGAATCCATGAAGAAGGGCGGCTGCGGCGAGTGCCAGACATCCTGCCAGTCTGCATGCAAGACCTCCTGCACGGTAGGAAACCAGAGCTGCGAGAAAGCAAGATAAGTTTTTCACCCGGCACGCAGGAAGGCAGCAGCGTGGATAAGAGGAAAAAACGATAAGAAAACGGAGGCAGGCTCGGCATACGGCGTATGACGGGTCTGTTTGTATGCCGGATTGAGCGGAGCTCAATCACGAGATTCGCTTCGCGAACTTGGCATGTGCTGAACAATACATAATTAGTCAGGAGAAAGATCGTGATACATCAATATATCAGTAACGGCTATCATATTGTAATGGATGTCAACAGCGGCAGCGTCCATGTGATGGACAAGCCTGCCTATGACGCGGTTTCAGTCATGGAGCGTCTGCTTTCACAGGGAGTGGAAGCAAAGGAAGAAATCGCGCAGAAGGTAGCGGAAGAACTTGCGGCCAAGCCCGCAGAGGCGGCAGAGATCGTGGAAGAACTGCTTTCTTTGAAGGAGGCGGGACAGCTCTTTACGGAGGATGTCTACGAAAATTACATCGATGCTTTCACAAAGCGGGAAACCGTAGTGAAAGCATTGTGTCTTCATATTGCGCACGACTGCAACCTTGCCTGCAAATACTGTTTTGCAGGGGAAGGCGAGTACCACGGAGACCGAGCATTGATGAGCTTGGAAGTGGGAAAGAAGGCGCTGGATTTTCTGGTGAAACATTCCGGAAACCGGGTGAATCTGGAGGTGGATTTCTTCGGCGGGGAGCCGCTTATGAACTGGCAGGTGGTAAAGGAGCTGGTGGCTTACGGTCGATCTCTGGAAGAACCGCATCATAAGAAATTCCGCTTTACCCTGACTACCAACGGCGTGCTGTTAAATGATGAGATCCTGGAATTTGCCAACAAAGAAATGTCGAATCTTGTTTTGAGTATTGACGGAAGAAAGGAGATTCACGATCTCATGCGACCCCATCGCGGCGGACAGGGCAGCTATGATGAGATTCTTCCGAAATATAAGAAGGCGGCCGAGAGCAGAAATCAGATGAATTATTATGTACGCGGCACCTATACGCACAACAATACGGACTTTTCCGAGGATGTGATTCATCTGGCCAATGAGGGCTTTGAACAGATTTCCGTGGAGCCTGTGGTGGCGGAAAAAACGGAGGATTATGCGCTGCGCATGGAGGATGTGCCGAAGCTTTTGGCGGAGTATGATAAGCTGGCGTTGGAATATATTCGCAGAAAAAAAGAAGGAAAGGGTTTTCAATTCTTTCATTTTATGATAGATTTAGAAGGTGGCCCTTGCGTGGCAAAGAGATTGTCAGGCTGCGGGTCGGGCACGGAGTATCTGGCAGTGACTCCCTGGGGAGATCTTTATCCCTGTCATCAGTTTGTGGGGCAGGAAGAATTTCTTATGGGAAATGTGGAGGAGGGAATCCTCCGCAAGGATATTCAGGAGAAGTTTAAGGCGTGCAATGTCTACGCGAAAGAAGCGTGCAGGGATTGCTTCGCGAAATTCTATTGCAGCGGCGGCTGCGCGGCCAACGCCTACCATGAGAGCGGCGACGTGAACGGCTCCTATGAGCTGGGGTGTGAACTCCAGAGGAAACGTGTCGAATGCGCGATCATGATAAAAGCGGCGCTTGCCGATGAGGAAAAGGAGAGTTAGTCATGAAAAAGAGCAAAGCGGTTGTCAGTCTGATCGTCTATGTACTGATCCTTGGATTGCTGGGGTATACGGCAGTTTTCGGTGTCGGTTCGGACAAGTCGGGCGCGGCGGAAAGCATTAAGCTGGGACTGGATCTGGCGGGCGGCGTCAGCATCACCTATCAGGTGGTGGGAGACAAGATCCCAGCGCGGAGGATATGAGCGATACCATCTACAAGCTGCAGCAGCGTGTGGACGGGTACAGCACGGAGGCGCAGGTATATCAGGAGGGAAGCGACCGGATCAATATCGAGATTCCCGGCGTTACCGATGCCAACGCGATTCTGGAGGAGCTGGGCAAGCCCGGAAGTCTCTACTTTATTGCACAGACGGACAGTGACGGTAACAATAATTATGAAATGGGCTACGGCATTGACGCGGAGGGGAATCTGGTTCCGCAGTATCAGCTGAGCAAAACCATTGAAGAATTGCAGGCGGACGGTTCCATTGTTCTTACCGGTACGGAAGTGGAGAGCGCGCAGGCGAGAACCCAGCAGGATTCCATGGGCAATCTGGAAAACGTGGTATCCCTGACCTTTAATGAAAAGGGAAAACAGGCTTTCGCGGACGCGACCACCAAAGCTTATGAAAATGGCGAGACCATAGCTATCTATTACGATGAGGAACTTGTGAGCGTGCCGAACGTTATCTCGGCGATCACTGACGGAAATGCGGTCATAACGGGGCAGAGCACGGCGGCGGAGGCGGAGCAGCTTGCTTCTACCATCCGTATCGGCGGCCTGAAGCTGGAACTGGAAGAACTGCGGTCCAACGTGGTGGGCGCACAGCTTGGTTCGGCGGCGATCCGCACCAGTCTGATCGCGGCGGCGGTCGGTTCCGCGCTGGTGATCGTTTTTATGATCGCTGTGTATTATGTCATGGGTCTTGCGGCTTCCCTGGCATTGTGCCTGTACACGGAGCTTCTGGTGATCCTGATGTATGCGTTTGAAGTGACGCTGACTTTGCCCGGTATCGCGGGTATCATCCTCACTGTCGGTATGGCGGTGGATGCGAACGTGATTATTTTCGCCCGTATCAGGGAGGAGCTTGCGGCCGGCAAGACCTTGCAAAACGCGATCAAGATTGGTTTCAACAAGGCGTTGTCCGCTATTCTGGACGGTAATATCACCACCCTGATTGCGGGGCTGGTGCTCTACTTTATGGGAAGCGGCACGATCAAAGGCTTCTCCATCACTTTGATGTTAGGTATCATCCTTTCGATGTTTACGGCTCTTGTGGTGACGAAGTTCCTGGTCAATATTTTCTATGCGCTGGGGATTCAGAATGAGAAGGTTTACGGTGTGGCCAAAGAGAAAAAGACGATCAACTTCCTTTCCAAGAGATATCTTTTCTTTGGTATTTCCCTTGCGGCAATCCTGGCAGGGTTTGTGGCCATGGGCATTGGCAAGGCAAACACGGGTATGACGCTGAATTTCAGTCTGGATTTTGTGGGCGGTACGTCGACCACCATGACGCTGAACGAAGATATGAGCATTGAGGAAATCGATGCGCAGATCGTTCCCCACATTGAGAAGATTACGGGGACGGCAACGTGATGACCACGAAGGTGGCCGGCTCCAATGATATCATTATTAAGACCAGAACGTTGAATGTGCAGGAGAGAGAAGCCTTTAACGATGTGATGGTGAATAATTTCGGCGTGGACGAGAGCAGTATTACGGCGGAGACCATCAGCGCGACGGTCAGCTCCGAGATGCAGTCCGGTGCGATCAAGGCAATTCTGGTATCCACGGTGCTGATGCTTCTGTATATCTGGTTCCGCTTTAAGGATATCCGTTTCGGCGCAAGCTCTGTGATCGCGCTGCTGCACGATGTGCTGGTGGTGCTGGCTTTTTATGCGATCGTCAGAGTGTCCGTGAGCAATACGTTTATCGCCTGTATGTTGACGATCGTGGGTTATTCCATCAACGCCACCATCGTTATCTTCGACCGCGTGCGTGAAAACATGCGTGAGATGCGCGGCAAGGATGGGCTGGAGGAGATGGTCAATAGGAGTATTACTCAGACCCTTACGAGAAGTATCTTCACTTCCCTGACGACCTTCTTTATGGTTGCCGCTTTGGAAGTGTTCGGCGTTTCCTCGATCAGAGAGTTTGCGCTGCCCCTGATGGCAGGTATCGTCTGCGGTACGTATTCCTCCATCTGTTTGACAGGCGCGCTCTGGTATGTGTTCCGCACGAAGTTTGTAAAGAAATAGAGTCAATTGGCGGTTCCATTATCTGTCCGCCGAATTGATGCAGGCATACTTTGACAGATAAATGCGGTTCGGCTGAACTGTGAATGAAAGTACGATAAATGACCCTCTGGAAATGTTACAATAGGTTGTGACTTTTTCAGAGGGTGTTTTTTTCGGGAAGGTGTGACAGTATTTAGAAAGGTATGAGAGGACAGGATTATGGCAAAATGGATGGTGTCCGCTAAGAAGGCGGATTTTAAGGGGATAGCGCAGCGCTTCGGGATCGACCCGGTGATCGCCAGGATCATTCGCAACCGGGATGTTGAGGGGGAGGAGGCCATAGAAAAGTTCCTTCACGGTACGACGGCAGATCTTTACGACCCTTCTCTTTTAAGGGATGCCGAAAAGGCGACGGATCTCCTGGTTGAAAAGACGATGGAGAAGTGTAAGATTCGGGTGATCGGGGACTATGATATTGACGGTGTCTGCGCTACTTATATCTTAACGGCTGTGCTGGAACGCTGCGGCGCCTTCGTGGACGCGGTGATTCCGCACCGTATCACGGACGGCTACGGGTTGAATGACAGGCTGATCGAGGAGGCGAAGGCGGCGGGGGTTGATACGATCCTCACCTGCGATAACGGGATCGCGGCACTGCGGCAGATCGACTTTGCCAAAGAACTTGGCATGACGGTGATCGTGACGGATCACCATGAGGTGCCCTATGAGGTGCAGGCGGATGGCAGCCGCAGGGAAACGCTGCCTGCGGCCGACGCGGTGGTGGATCCGAAGCGGGAGGGCTGCCCCTATCCTGATAAAGGCATCTGCGGCGCGGTGACGGCATATAAACTAATGGAGCTGTATCTGCGCAGGATGAGCGGAATGGGCGTTCTATCGGAAGATGAGGCAGCGGCGCTTCTGTCAGAGCTCTTGGCTTTTGCGGGTTTTGCCACGGTAGGGGATGTGATGGAGCTTGTGGATGAAAATCGTATTCTGGTAAGATATGGCTTGCGGCGCATCGAACAGTCTGCGAATCCGGGAATGCGCGCGCTGCTGGCGGTGAACGAGTTGACGGAGAAAAGGCTGACAGGATATCACGTCGGCTTTGTTTTAGGACCCTGCCTAAATGCGACAGGGCGGCTTGATACGGCGGCCAGAGCCCTTGCCATGTTTCGCACGCAGGATGAAGGCGAAGCACTCACGATTGCAGGAGAGCTGAAGGCTTTAAACGACAGCAGAAAGGAGATGACGCTGCAGGGAACGGAGCAGGCATTAGAGATGATTGAGGGGACGGCGCTTAAGGAGGACCTTGTGCTGGTCATCTTTTTGCCGGACTGCCATGAGAGCTTGGCGGGAATCATTGCCGGGCGTATCAGGGAGCGGTATCATAAGCCGGTCTTTGTGCTGACAAGGGCGGAAGAAGGCGTGAAAGGCTCAGGACGTTCCATAGAGGCTTATCATATGTATGATAAGATGAGCGAATGCAAGGAACTGTATACGAAATACGGCGGACATAAGATGGCGGCAGGGGTATCCATGCCGGAGGAGAATGTGGAGACGTTTCGGGCTTTTTTGAATGCACACAGCGGGCTTGCGGCCGAAGATCTGGTGGAGGTCATACATATCGACGTGCCCATGCCCATGTCTTATGTGACGCCGGAGCTTGTCAGGCAGATTGCACTCTTAGAGCCTTTTGGCAACGGCAATCCCAAGCCCGTCTTTGCCCAGAAGGGGATCAGGGTGCGCAGGGGCAGAATCTTAGGGAAAAATGGCAATGTGGGGAAATACAGGATCGCTGACGAGGACGGGCGGGAATACGATATGATGTATTTTGGCGATTTGGAGCGGTGGCACGTCTTTTTGGCGGAGCATTTTGGGCAGGAGGAGCTTGACAGGCTGTACGGCGCGGGCAGCAGCGTCATAGTGATCAGCGTGATCTACTATCCTGATATCAATGTGTATCGCGGCGTCGAGTCGCTGCAGATGGTGATGCAGGACTACAGTGTGAGAAGTACTTCTAAAGACGTCTCGCCATAGGACGAGACGCCAAGAAGTACTAAGTCTCACACCAGAGAATGCCCCCAATACGGGCATTCTCCGCGCGCTGATTGGATGGGCAGGGCACGAAAAAGCCCGGGTGCACCGGGCTTTTTCGCAGTTTTCTTATGAGGGGGAGATAGTGAATTCATCAACTATCTTGATACCTATCATAAAGGGTAATTGTGTCCAAACTGTGTTTAGTTTGTGAAGGAATCATAAAAAAAGATTAATAAAACTTAAAGAGAGGCCAAAGAGAAGGGAAAAATTGCAAAAAGAGCGATTTCGTGCTATCTTACTATATAAGTAATGGTTAGTGATCCGGGAAATTTCCGGCATGGAGGTATATATGGCGGCATTAAGCGACCTGTTAAAAGAAATATCCTATGAATGCGTAAGCGGCACGGCAGATAAAAAAATAACGAACGTTATTTATGATTCAAGAAAGGTTACGGCAGGCTGCCTGTTCATTTGTATCCCGGGTGCAAAGTCGGACGGCCATCAGTATGCGGCGGATGCGGTGCGCTCGGGGGCGGCGGCGCTTTTGACGGAGCATGACGTGGAATTGCCCGCCGGAGCGGATGTGACGGTGATTCGGGTGGAAGACACCCGTTACGCCATGGCATTTGTCTCGGCGGCCTGGTTCGGGCATCCTGCAAAGCAGATGAAGATCATCGGCATCACAGGTACGAAAGGGAAGACCACCACCGCCTATCTGGTAAAGGCCATTCTGGAACAGACAGGGAGAAAGGTGGGGCTGATCGGCACGGTCGAGATCATTGCCGGAGATACCCACATTCATGCGGAAAATACCACGCCTGAATCTTATCTGATACAGCAGTATTTTCGGATGATGGCGGATGCGGGCTGCGATACGGTAGTGATGGAGGTGTCCTCGCAGGGGCTGATGCTGCACAGGACGCAGGGTTTCATCTTTGACTTCGGTATTTTCACCAATCTGGAACCGGATCATATCGGGGAAAACGAGCATAAGGACTTTGACGACTATTTGCATTGTAAGAGCCTGTTATTCAGGCAGTGCAGGGTGGGGATCGTGAATGCCGATGATATCCACCGCAAAGAAATCACAAAAGATTGCACCTGTCGGCTGGAAACCTACGGGATCGATCAGGAGGCCGATCTGCGGGCGGAGGATATCACCTTCTTAAGTGAAGGAGGCAGTCTGGGAATGGCCTTTACGACAAAAGGACTGATGGAGCTGTCCGTCAGGACGGCATCTCCCGGGAAATTCAGTGTATATAACGCGTTGACGGCCATTGCTATCTGCAGGCATTTTGGCGTGGACGAAAAAGAAGTACAGAAGGCGCTTGCGGCAGCAAAGGTAAAGGGCAGGACGGAGATGGTGCGTGTCTCCGATGACTTTACGCTGATGATTGACTATGCTCACAATGCCATGGCTTTAAAGAGTCTGCTGGAAACGCTTAGAGCCTATCATCCGCACAGACTGGTCTGTCTCTTTGGCTGCGGCGGCAACCGGGCGAAATCCAGACGCTACGAGATGGGGGAGGTCAGCGGCCGCATGGCGGATCTGACCATCATCACCTCCGACAATCCCCGGACGGAGGAGCCGCAGGCCATTATTGATGATATTAAGATCGGGATTGCGAAGACGGACGGAAAATATGTGGAAATCTGTGACAGAAAAGAGGCCATTGCTTACGCCATTGACCACGGCGAGTCGGGGGATATCATTGTGCTGGCGGGCAAGGGGCATGAGGATTACCAGGAGATAAACGGAGTCAAATATCCGATGGATGAGAGAGTATTGATTCAGGAAATTTTAGAGGAGCGGGCATGACAAAGCAGTATGCGGATGTCATCATAGAGATTGCGCATGAGAAGGTGGACCGGGTGTTTCAGTACCGAATACCGGATGCACTGGCGGAGGTGGTAAAGCCGGGCGTACAGGTGCGTGTGCCTTTCGGAAAAGGGAATCAGGAGAAGACGGGCTATGTGGTAGACCTTTCGGCCGAGCCGGACTATCCCCCGGAAAAGATCAAGGCGGTCAGTGCGGTGGAGGAAAAGGCCGTTTCCGTAGAGGGCAGGCAGATTGAGATTGCCTACTGGTTAAAGAGCAATTACGGTTCCACCACCATTGCCGCCCTAAGGACCGTGCTGCCCGTGAAGCAGAAACAGAAAACGTTAGAAAAGAAGAAGGTGCTGCGGTGCCTTTCCGCAGAGGAGACTGCCCGGGCGGCCGAAGAATGTGAAAGGAAGCACCAACGGGCAAAGGCGCGGGTACTTGTAGCGCTGCAGTCGGAGGAAGAACTGCCTTATGAGTTGGTCAGGCAGAAGCTCCATGTAGCTGCCGCTACGTTGCAGGCCTTGGAAAAACAGGGGTATCTTTGTATAGAGAAGGAAGCCTTTTACCGCAATCCTGTTAAGGTAACAGAAAGGAACGAGGTGCGTCCCGTGTTGCTTGAGACCCAGCGGCACATCATAGAAGAAGTGCTTGACGATCACCGTGCCGGACATCCGGGCGTGCATTTGGTGCACGGCGTTACGGGCAGCGGCAAGACGGAGGTGTATCTTGGCATTATCGAGGAGATGATCGCCATGGGGAAGCAGGCCATTATGCTGATCCCGGAGATCGCCCTGACGTATCAGACGCTCCTGCGTTTTTATAAGCGGTTCGGGGACAGGGTGTCGGTCATCAATTCCTCGCTGTCCGCAGGAGAAAAATATGATCAGATCGAACGGGCCAAGGCAGGGGAGATCGATGTGATCATCGGTCCCCGCTCAGCGCTCTTTACACCATTCGCCAATCTGGGCGTGATTGTGATGGACGAGGAGCATGAGGGCAGCTATAAAAGCGAGTCCAGTCCCAAATACCACGCCAGAGAGACGGCCGTAGAGATTGCCGCCCGCAGCGGGGCAAGTGTGGTGCTGGGTTCGGCGACGCCTTCTTTGGAGGCATATTATCGGGCGCTTCAGGGACAATATAAACTGTATGAGATGAAGGAACGCCCCGGTGTGAGCATGCTGCCTGCGGTTCATACCGTAGATTTAAGGAAGGAGCTGCGGGAGGGCAACCGTTCCATATTCAGCAGAAAGTTGACGGCTTTGATGGAGGAGCGGCTTGCAAAAGGGGAACAGACTATTTTATTCTTAAACAGGAGAGGGTATGCGGGCTTTATTTCATGCCGCGCCTGCGGGCACGTGATGAAATGTCCCCACTGCGACGTATCCCTTTCGGAACACAGAAACGGGACGCTCATCTGCCACTACTGCGGTTATCAGGAACGAAAGCCGGCTAAGTGTCCTTCCTGCGGTTCCCCTTATCTGATGGGTTTTAAGGCGGGGACGCAACAGGTGGAGGAGGCGATTCATAAGGCATTTCCGGGCGCGCGGGTGTTGCGCATGGACGGGGACACGACCCGCACGAAGGAGAGCTATGAGAAGATTCTCTCCGCTTTTGCGGATGAGCGGGCGGACATTCTGGTGGGAACGCAGATGATCGTTAAGGGACATGATTTTCCCAAAGTGACGTTAGTGGGTGTGCTGGCGGCGGATCTGTCTTTGAATCAAAATGATTACAGGGCCGGAGAGCGGACCTTTCAGCTCCTGACACAGGCGGCCGGACGCGCCGGAAGGGGAGAACGTCCCGGCGAGGTGGTGATTCAGACCTATCGGCCGGATCACTACAGCGTGGTGTATGCGGCCAAGCAGGATTATGAGGGATTTTATCGGGAGGAGATCGCCTATCGCGAGCTGATGGGTTATCCGCCCGTGGAACATATGCTGGCGGTACTCATCCTCTCCCGCGTGCAGGAAGACGGAGAGCGGCTGGGAACTGAAATGACTGAGTTAGTCAAAAAAGAGACGGAGGGCGTGAGGGGACTGCGAGTGATCGGTCCGGCGGAAGCGTCGATTGGGAAACTTTCGGATGTTTACCGTCATGTCCTTTATGTCAGGCACAGTGATTACGCGACATTGGTAACGGTCAAAGACAAACTGGAGCAGTTTGGCAAGGGGCAGACATGGAAGAATCAGTCAGTGCAGTTTGATTTTGACCCGATGAATACTTATTGATAGGAGGAAACGGTAACATGGCAACAAGGAAAGTCAGAGAGATGGGAGATCCCGTATTGACGAAGCGCTGCAAGGAGGTGACGGAGATCACGCCCCGCTTACAGGAGCTGATCGACGATATGTTTGAGACGCTTTACGAGGAAAACGGGGTAGGACTGGCGGCGCCTCAGGTTGGGATCTTGAAGCGTATCGTCGTGATCGACACCACCGGAGAGGATCCTCTTTTGCTGATCAATCCGAAGATACTGGAGACAAGCGGGGAACAGGACGGCTATGAGGGCTGCCTGAGTGTTCCGGGAAAAAGCGGCAAGGTGACCAGACCCAATTATGTAAAGGCGCTTGCCTATGACGAGAATATGCAGCCTTATGAGATCGAGGGGACGGAGCTTCTGGCCAGAGCCATCTGCCATGAGTTGGATCATTTGGAGGGCCGGCTGTATGTGGAGAAAGTGCATGGACCGCTTGTCAATACAGAAGATCTGGAGCAGCAGGAAGACTAAAAACCAATCCGTTTTACTGTGAGATTCGTGTCTGCGCGTTACTTGCCGTAAACTTGTATCTGCGCAGAAAAAGGAGAATGCTATGAAGGTAGTATTTATGGGTACGCCGGACTTTGCGGTGGGGGCTCTCGAGGCAATCCTGGAAGCCGGCCATCAGGTAACGGCGGTAGTGACACAGCCCGATAAACCAAAGGGCAGAGGCAAGGAAGTGCAGATGAGCCCGGTCAAGACATGTGCGAGGCAGCATGGCATCCCGGTATTTCAGCCCGTGAAAATCAAAGAGGCGGAGGCGATAGAGATACTTCGCACTTATGAGGCGGATATCTTCGTGGTGGCTGCCTTTGGCCAGATCCTCTCGGAGGAGATTTTGGCGATGCCAAAGTACGGCTGTGTGAATATCCATGCCTCGCTTCTGCCGAAGTATCGCGGGGCGGGACCTATTCAGTGGGCTATTATCAACGGCGAAAAAATAACGGGTGTTACTATTATGCAGATGGATAAAGGGCTGGATAGTGGGGATATGTTATGGAGGACGGAGGTGGAGATCGCCGCTGACGAGACGGCGGATACCCTGCATGATAAGCTGGCGGTTGCGGGCGCACAGCTGATCGTGGAAGCGCTCGCGAAGATCGAGGCGGGGGATGTAAAACCGGTAAAGCAAAACGACGCGGAATCCTGCTATGCGAAGATGTTGAATAAGTCTATGGGAAAGATCGACTGGCAGATGGAAGCAGAGAAACTGGACTGCCTGATCAGAGGGTTGATCTCCTGGCCGGGGGCGTCCACGTCTTTTCGAGGAAAGACCTTGAAAATCTGGAAAGAAAAAGTGGTCTCGGAGCAGGATTTTGCGGACAGCGTGACATCGGGGCAGGAGCCGATGGCCGGAGATGGGGCGACTGATCGGGAAAATGCTGCTCTTTTGGCAAACGCGCTGCCCGGCACGGTGGTCCGTGTGGACAGGGACGCCTTTTACGTGCAGACGGGCAGAGGGATTCTTAAGGTACTGGAAGTGCAGCCGGAGGGAAAGAAGCGCATGGCGGTGAAAGACTTTCTGTTAGGCTATCCCGTGAAGGCGGGGGACATGTTTGAGACAAACAGGTAGCGTCGCCAACCGGGGAAGCAGCGATGGAGAGTTTTCATTCTAAGTAAAATACGGAGGAACGAAGATGGGATATTACGGTTACGGTTATTATTTTGACCCGACTTATTTTCTGGTGTTGATTGGGGCGGTATTGTGCATATTTGCGCAGCTGCGGGTCAGCTCCACCTACAATAAGTTTTCCAAGGTGAGAAGCAGGACGGGTATGACAGGCGCGGAAGCGGCGCAAAGGATTCTGCAGATGTCAGGGATTTACGATGTGCGGATCGAGCATATCCGAGGCAGCCTTACGGATCATTACGACCCGACGCATAAGGTGCTGCGGCTTTCCGATACTGTGTACGGTTCCGATTCCGTGGCGGCTATCGGCGTGGCGGCGCATGAGTGCGGCCATGCGGTGCAGCATAACACGGGTTATGCGCCCTTACAGATCCGCTCGAAACTGGTGCCTGCGGCCAACATCGGTTCCAAAGCGGGCATTCCCCTGATCATTTTGGGAGCGGTTTTAGGCATGAATCCGGTATTGATCCAGATCGGTATCTGGGTATTCGCGCTGGCGGTGCTCTTTCAGGTGGTGACGCTGCCCGTGGAATTTAACGCTTCCGGCAGGGCGCTTGCGATGCTGGGAGATTACGGGATGCTGGCAAATGACGAGGTGAGAAGCTGTAAGAAGGTGTTAAGTGCGGCGGCTCTGACTTACGTGGCTGCGGCAGCTTCGGCTATTTTACAGTTGCTGCGTCTGATTCTTATGTTTGGCGGGAATCGGAGACGCGACTAGATGCGGGACTTTAGGAAGCTGTGGCAAGAATGACGACAGGAATGATGTGACGGCGATGGGAACGATGTGACGGTGACGGGAACAAAAGACGGGAGACGATAACGTGGCAGGGATCAACGGGCGGGAGGCAGTTTTAGACATTCTGCTGGAATTGGAAAAACAAACAGAATACAGCAATGTCCTGATTGCGGCGGTACTTGATAAGTACGATTATCTGGATGGCAGAGAGAAGGCTTTTATCAAACGGGTCAGCGAAGGAACCATCGAGAGGCGGCTTACGCTTGACTATGTGCTGGACCAATATTCAAAAACGCCTGTTATTAAAATGAAGCCGTTGATTCGCGCGCTTCTTCGCATGAGCGTTTACCAGCTGCTCTTTATGGAGAATATTCCGGATGCGGCGGTTTGCAACGAGGCGGTGAAGCTGGCAAAAAAGCGCGGCTTTCAGTCCCTGCAGGGCTATGTGAACGGCGTCCTTCGAAATATTGCCAGAGGGCGGGAAATGATTGCGTATCCTGACAGGGAGAAGGCTCCGGAGGCATATTTGTCGGTGTATTATTCCATGCCGCAATGGCTGGTGGAGCATTTTCGGGACGTCTATGGAATGGATGTCTGCGAAAAGATTCTGACGGCGTCTTTGGAGCGGCGGCCGGTGGGGCTGCGCCTCAAGGAAGGAATGGCGCAGGAGGAGAAGGAACGCCTGCTTGCAGCCTGGGAAGCGGCGGGCGTGACTGTTAAAGAGCATCCCTATCATCCCTGTGCGGTGACTGTGCAGGGGGTAGAGGGCATTCGCAGGCTCGCGGGTTATGCAGAGGGGCTTTTTGCGGTGCAGGATGTGAGCTCGATATTGGCAGTGGAGGCAACGGGCATCAAACCCGGGGATACGGTGATCGACGTCTGCGCGGCGCCGGGCGGAAAGACCCTTCACGCGGCGCAAAAGGCAGGGAAGGACGCAACGGTTATTGCCTGCGACGTAAGCAGCCATAAGACGGAGCAAATCGAGGAGAACAGGCGGCGGCTGGGGGTGGAGAATGTCTCTGTGCTGGTGCAGGATGCGCGGTTGCGAAACGAGAGCCTGCTGGGGCGCGCGGATGTGCTTTTAGCGGATGTGCCCTGTTCGGGGCTGGGCGTGATCGGCCACAAGCAGGACATTAAGTACAGAGTGACGCGGGAATCGCTGGAAGAAATACAAGTATTACAGAAAGAAATAATAACAAATGTTATTGATTATCTCAAGCCGGGCGGTACGCTGCTTTACAGTACCTGTACCCTGAATCCGGGGGAGAATGAAGATATGGCGGCGTGGATCTGCGAGTCCTTCGGCTTTGAGCGGGCAAGCATGGAAGAACAGCTGCCCGATGCGTTAAAGGATGAGGCCAAAAGCGGGATGTTACAGCTTCTGCCGGGAATCCATGAGGCGGACGGCTTCTTTATGGCGCGGCTGGTTAAAAAGAAGTGAGCAGCACGGTAACAGAAGGGTAGTAAAACAGAATGCAGGTTACTATGGAGAAAAGAGACATTAAATCTCTCACGCTGGCAGAACTTAAGGCGGAGATGGAAGAAATGGGGCAAAAACCTTTTCGCGCGACACAGCTTTATGAGTGGATGCACCGTAAGCTTGCACGCGGATTTGACGAAATGACAAACCTTCCGCTGGCTATGAGAGAGCAATGCGGGGTAAGATATATCTATACGGCGCTTCCTGTTGTAGCGGTGCAGGAGTCTGCCGTGGATGGTACGAAAAAGTATCTGTTTGCGCTGGCGGACGGCAATGTGGTGGAGAGTGTGTGGATGCGCTACAAACATGGTAATTCCGTCTGCATCTCCTCTCAGGTAGGCTGTCGCATGGGGTGCCGTTTCTGTGCCTCTACCATAGACGGGCTGGTGCGGAACCTGACCCCGGCGGAAATGCTGGATCAGATCTATGCGATCGCGCAGGAGACGGGAGAGCGGGTTTCCAATGTTGTGGTCATGGGGAGCGGGGAGCCTTTGGATAATTACGAGAATCTGTTGCGCTTCCTTACGCTGCTCACGGATGAGAACGGTCTGCACATCAGCCAGCGCAGCGTAACGGTTTCCACCTGTGGTCTGGTGCCGAAGATGCGGGAACTGGCGCAGGAGAGGCTGCAGATTACGCTGGCGCTCTCCCTGCACGCGGCGACGGATGAGAAACGTCGGGAAATCATGCCCATTGCCGAAAGATATTCGCTTGCGGAGCTGATGGAGGTCTGCGGCGATTACTTTGTGCAGACGGGCAGAAGGATCACCTTTGAGTATAGTCTGGTGCGGGATGTGAACGATACGAGAGAGGATGCGGAGAATTTGGCAGCCCTGATCCGCGGTATGAACTGTCATGTGAACCTGATCCCGGTCAATCCCGTGCGGGAGAGAGCCTATGTGCAGTCCGACAGAAGGGCAGTGGAGGCTTTTGCAAAAACGCTCCAAAGAAAAGGCGTGAACGCGACGGTGCGGCGAGAGCTCGGCAGGGATATTGACGGCGCCTGCGGACAGCTTAGAAGGCGGTTCCTGGAGGATGAGAAAAGGACTGCTACCTAATATGTTTGCTTTTTGGCAGGGAATATGCTAACATGGGTAATTGGTAAAATATGCAAACTTTGAAAACGGAGGAAAAACCGTGGTCAGGTGTTATGCGCTGACGGATATCGGGCGAAGAAGACAAATAAATCAGGATTTCATTTATTGCTCTGAGACTCCCGTGGGGAATCTGCCTAATGTTTTTATTGTGGCAGATGGCATGGGAGGTCACAAGGCGGGTGATTATGCTTCCGTTTTGGCTGTTGAGACCGTGGTGCAGGAGATAGGCGCTTCTTTTGAGAAAAGTCCTGTCAGGATATTTAAGCAGGCGATCACCAAGGCAAATACGGTTTTGCGGCAGCGGGCACGCGAGAATGATTCGCTAAGCGGCATGGGAACCACGCTGGTTGCCGCTGCCTGTATCGGTCGCTATTTAGAGGTGGCAAACGTTGGGGACAGCAGACTCTACGTAGTGAATGATGAGATCACGCAGATCACGGTGGATCACTCGCTCGTGGAGGAAATGGTCCGCATGGGTGGGATCGACAGGGAGGAAGCCAGAAATCATCCCGATAAAAACATCATTACCCGGGCAGTGGGGGCAAAGGATGATGTAGAGGTTGATTTTTTTAATCTGGAATTACAGACAGGAGATATGGTTTTACTTTGTTCTGATGGCTTGACTAATATGGTGGACGACGAGATGATACTGCGGATCATTAAAAACGGCGGTAATCTCAGGGACAGGGTAGAAGAATTGGTGGAGACAGCCAACATGAATGGCGGCAAGGATAATATTTCGGTGATTATTATCGAGTTCTTGGCAGACGAGGTAGAACATGATTAAGATAGGTATGATGATAGGTGACCGCTATGAGATCCTGGAGAAGATCGGGACCGGCGGTATGTCAGATGTATATAAAGCGAAAGATCATAAACTGAACCGTTTTGTGGCGGTGAAGGTTCTAAAACAGGAATTTAGTGAGAACGCTAACTTCGTATCTAAATTTCGTATAGAAGCACAGGCGGCGGCGGGGCTTATGCACCCGAACATCGTTAACGTCTACGATGTGGGCGAGGAGGGAGATAACCATTACATCGTCATGGAGCTGGTGGATGGCATCACCCTCAAAAAATATATCGAGAAAAAGGCCAGACTGTCCGTAAAAGAGGCGGTCAGCATTGCCATTCAGGTCTCAATGGGAATTGAGGCGGCGCACAACAATCATATCATTCACAGGGATATCAAACCCCAGAATATCATTATTTCCAAGGAAGGTAAGGTAAAGGTGACGGACTTTGGCATTGCCAAGGCAGCTACCAGCAATACCATCACTTCCAATGTCATGGGCAGCGTGCATTACACATCCCCGGAGCAGGCCAGAGGCGGATACAGCGACGAGAAAAGTGACATCTATTCCTTGGGCGTTACCATGTTTGAGATGCTCACGGGCAGAGTGCCTTTTAACGGCGAGACCACGGTGGCCATCGCGATCAAGCATATTCAGGAGGAATTTCCCTCCCCCAGAGAATATGTATCGGAGATTCCGGTTAGTGTGGAGCAGATCGTCTTTAAGTGCTGTCAGAAAAGCCCTGACAGAAGATACCAGTCCATGTCGGAATTGATTGTGGATCTCAAGCAGTCTCTGATCAATCCGGATGAAGATTTTGTCAAGGTGGCGGAACCTGATGAGGAGGCGTCCACCCGTATGATCACGGACAGGGATATGGTGCAGATCAAGCGGCAGTCGGAGAACAGGGATTCCATGGATGAGGCCATGAGACTGCGGAAAGACAGCCGGGACAATGAACGGGATTACAGAGAGGAAGAAGACGAAGATTGGGAGGATGACGAGGAAGACTACGATCCCAAGATGGAAAAAATCACTACCATTTTGGCAGTGGTGGCGGCACTTTTGATTGGCGGTATCCTGATTTTTATGGTGGGAAGGACCATGGGCGTGTTTTCCTTTGGCCAGCCGAAAGAGAAGGAGGAGCAGACGGAGGAGACCGAGCAGGTGGAAATGATTCGCGTAGTGGGAATGCACGTGGATGAGGCAAAGAAAGCCCTTCTTGATCGCGGCCTGATACCGGAAATCCGCTACGAGGTAAATGAGTCCCACGACGCAGGAACGGTACTTAAGGCCAGCGCAAAGGATGGTCTGATGATTGATAAAGGGACGAATGTAATTCTCACGGTGGCAGAGGCGGCCGAAGGAGTGAAAGTGCCTTCCGTGACAGGGAAATCCCAGGCGGAAGCCACTTCTGTTTTGGAAAAGGAAGGCTTTGTGGTAAATGTGACGGAGAGCCATGACCAGGCGGTAGAGAAAGGACTTGTCATCTCGCAGTCACCGGAGGCGGATACCACGGCCTCTGCAGGATCCAGTATTACGATACGTGTGAGTCTGGGAGCGGAGGAGGATAAGGTCAGGGTGCCTGAGGTGATCGGAATGACAGAGATGGATGCCATGGCGAGCCTGACGGAGAGCGGACTTACCGTGGGGAATGTGACCCGGACCGAGTATGAAGATGCTGCGCTTACAGATTTAGTCTGCTATCAGAGTTATTCCGTCGGTTCCTATGTGGACAGGGGAACTCCCGTTGATTTGAAGATCAGCGACGGACCTTCACAGAAGACCTACCGCTATGCCGAGGGGATCACGGCGCCCACGGAGGATCCGGCTTATCAGGGCGGGATGAAAGTGACAGTGACGCTCATTACGCTGGACGGCACGCAGTTGTTAAGCACTGAGACACAAAGCTTTCCCGTAGCGGTCAACTATACGGGAATCAAGTCTCCTTCCGGGACCATCCGTTTTACCTTTACGGTGACGACGGATGCTACGACCATCACTGACCCTGAGACCGGGGAGACGACGACGCAGGAAGGAACCTCTGAGATCAAGACCGTGGAGAGACAGGTCAACTTTATCGAAGAATAACGTGAACGTGAGAAGAACTTCTAAAGCTCTGCAGCAGAGGCTGCCTCGCTAAGAAGATCTATATCTCACGTAGGAGAATGCTTGAAAAGCAGCATTCTCCGCAAATTGAAATGATGCAGGTTAGGATATATGCAGGGAAAGATCATGAAAGGGATCGCCGGCTTCTATTATGTCCATGTAGAAGGAAAGGGCGTATATGAGTGCAAGGCGAAGGGAATTTTCAGGAAAGAAGGCATAAAGCCCCTGGTGGGCGATAATGTGGAGCTGGATGTGCTGGATGATGCCGGGATGCTTGGCAACATCAGGCGTATCCTGCCCCGAAAGAGCGCGCTGGTGCGTCCTGCTGTGGCGAACGTGGATCAGGCGCTCATTCTTTTTGCCATCGTGAAACCAAACCCGAATTTTAATCTGCTCGACAGATTCCTGATCCGTATGGAACGGCAGGAACTTCCCACCATCATTTGCTTTAACAAGGAAGATATCGCTTCTCCTGCGGAGAAAGAAGCCTTGCAAAAAGCATACGAGACCTGCGGATATCAGGTGTTATTTTTAAGTGTGCAGGAAAACAGAGGCGTGGACGAGGTAAGGAAAATGCTTTCCGGGAAGACGACTACGCTGGCAGGCCCCAGCGGTGTGGGGAAATCCTCACTGATCAATCTGCTTTCGCCCGAAACACAGATGGAGACGGGAGAGATCAGTAAGAAGATAGAGAGAGGACGTCACACGACCAGACACTCTGAGATTATTGCTCTGGGAGAGGGTACATACATCATGGACACGCCGGGGTTTACCTCACTGGATATCTCGGAGATCACGAAAGAGGAACTTAGCGGGTACTATCCGGAGTTTCGAGACTATGAGCCATACTGTAAGTTTCGGGGCTGCGCCCATATCAATGAGCCTGAGTGCAAGGTCAAGGAGGCTGTGGAGGAGGGCGCGATCAGCCGGGTGCGGTATGAGAATTATAAGGTTTTGTATCAGGAGTTGAAAGAAATCAGGAGGTACTAAAAGAGGGCTGTTTGTTTTCATAAATGCCGGCCGTCTCTATGCAACCAAACATGACATATTTCTGCAAAATATGTCGCGTTTGGTTGGTGGAATTTCCGCAAATATAATGTACAATTGTATGAAAAGTATGTTTGCGGGAGGCGCTATGCGAAAATATTATCTTGATAATATCAGATGGGCAACGATTCTTTTGGTGATGGCTTACCATGTGTTTTATGCGTATAATGCCGTAGGCGTTTTAGGTGGTGTTGGCGGGTTTGCCAATATACAGTATCAGGACGCTTTTCTTTATTTCGTTTATCCGTGGTTCATGGTGCTGTTGTTTGTGGTTGCGGGTATCAGCGCAAGGTACGCGCTGAAAAAGTATCCCGGCAAGGTATTTATCGGCAAGAGGACGTGGAAACTTCTGGCGCCCTCGACGCTGGGGCTTTTGGCTTATCAATGGATCGTGGGGTACTTTAACATTAAGATTGGCGGCGGCTTGGAATATATTCCTGCCTTTTTGGTTTATCCCATCTCTGCGCTATCGGGAACAGGACCGTTATGGTTTGCTCAGGTTCTGTGGTTGTATTCCCTCTTGATTGTGCTGATTAAAAGAATGGATCAAGAGGACCGTCTGTGGAAACTGGGAGAGAAATGCAATATCTTTATTCTCTTGCTGCTGGTACTGCCTCTCTGGGGAGGCGCGCAGATCCTCAATATGCCGGTGATCACGACGTACCGCTTTGGCATTTATCTGGCGGCCTTTTTGCTCGGGTATTTTGTCTTTTCCCATGATACGGTGCAGGAGACGCTTAAAAAGTACGGTCTGCCGCTTCTCCTGATTGCGATAGCGGTGGGAGTCGCTTATACCGCGCATTATTTCGGGCAAAATTACACGGAGGATCATGTGCTGAAAAGTTTCTTTACCAATGCTTATGCGTGGCTGATGGTCCTTGGCGTTCTGGGGGTTGCAAAAAAGTATTGTGACAGGCAGAGCGGATTCAGTGCTTATATGACAAAAATCAGTTTTGGACTTTATGTGCTTCACTATACGTTTATCGCGATTCCCTGCTACTATCTGAAGGCGAAAACGGCGCTTCCGGCGTGGGCGGTTTATACTGCGGCTCTGCTGATCGTTTTTGTCTGCACGCCACTTTGGTATGAGGTGATAAGCAGGATTCCCGTGATCAGATGTCTGGTGCTGGGCATAAGAAAGAAACGTAAAAAAGGAGCCTGATGATCTGCTTGGAGAAAACCGGTAAATCCGGATGAACCGGGAGGAAAAATGATAGTAGATAATCTTGTGATGCTGAGAAAATTAAACAATTATTCGCAGGAGGAGATAGCAGAGAAAATCGGGATATCCAGACAGGCCTATGGCAAATGGGAGAAGGGGGAGACCGTTCCCGATATCGAGAAATTCGCGAAGCTTGCCGAAGTGTACGGCGTTACGATTGACAGTCTGCTCCGCACGGAAAAAATGGAAGACAATACAGTGTTGCCGCCTGCCCCCAAAGGAAAGCATATTTTTGGAACAGTTATCGTTTCGGAGCGCGGACAGATCGTCATCCCCAAGCGGGCGAGGGATCTGTTTGCCATCAAAGGAGGCGATAGGCTGATTCTGCTGGGGGATGAAACCGAGGGGTTGGCCCTTGTGAAAGAGAGCGTATTTACGGAGAGGATGGAGCAGGCGATGGAGCTGGCAGCTAAAACCACCGGATCATCCCCTTCGCCCAAGCCTTGAAAAAGAGCCAGTTTGAGGATACATGCTCGTCGATCGCGCGGCAGGCTTCCTCATAGTTAAAAGGCTGTCTGTTGCTGACCTGCGTGTAGAGACCTGTGGCACGGGAATACCCAAGCGCTATTTTGCCGCTTGCCACATCCCCGATCGCCATCTGTGCGCCGTGCGCCGAGGCGCCAAAGGCAAACTGCCCGAAAGTCAGCGCTCCTACCGAAAAAATCCCTACAGCAACAGCGCCAAAACTGATCACGCCGACCGAAAAGCTGCCAAGCGAAATCAATCCGAAGGCAAAAGTGGCAAGAGAGAGTAGTCCCAGGGAGACAATGCCGATTGAGAGGACTCCCATTGCCGCCAGCCCGAGAGCAAGCCAGCCCTGTGCGATCATGCCGATCGCAATCACACCTTTTGCCCGACCGCCTATGCCCAGATTGATATGCACAAGGGGCAGATTCCCAACCATTTTTTCGCTCTTATATTCAAAGCGTGGTCTGCGCCCGGGGCGGTATTCTACCCGCAAAAGGCCGCTTTCAGGAGACGTATCTTCCAAATCGAAAGAGTTTTGCGACGACTCCTGCGCCGTGGCTGATGTTGTTTGTATGTTTTCCGTATCTTTTAAGAGTTGGTCCGTGCTGACTCCGAAAAAGTCGCTGATCGCCACGATCTTATCTAACTCCGGGACCGACTGGTCCGTTTCCCATTTTGACACCGACTGTCTCGATACCCCCAGTTTCTCACCGAAGCTTTCCTGGGAAAGACCCTGTTCTGTTCTTAATCTGTAAATTTTTTCTCCAAGCGTCATAGTTTTATCCTTTCTTACGCTGCCGTTTTATTTTCGTCATTTGGATGTTGGTTGGCACGATTTTTGATTGATGACCTTGCGCTTATCATCATTCGTTTTCTGCACCGACATCCTCCGACTGATTCGATTATAGGAAAAGTCTCTGCGATTATCCATACAGGCGGCTTGGAACTTTGTCAACCGATGGTTGCAGCGCTGAAAAAAATGCGGCTTTTGCGTGCGCTTTGATGCTGTCGGCTTGCTGTTTGATGTTATCATGTTACTATTATTCTTGCCGTCCGATGCTGAAATGTCAACTGTCATTTAACATATGAATGTGGAGATTTGTATTCATCTGATGGCATTTTGGGATGCCCTTATGCTAAAATAGACTGTGAAAAGTTGTGATGCGTTTTGCAATGACCTGAATTGGGGCGAAAGAGAGGATACTGTATGGAGCGCCGCATAGAAGAACTGCAGATTGCCGGATTTGACTGCCGCCTGTATCTGCCGCCAAATTATGACGAGAGCATGGAGCGTTACCCGATTGTCTATGTCAATGGCGAGATTTTGTTGGAAGGAATATTGACTATATTAGTCAAGACTGGCGGGCGGACAGATTTTATCCTTTTAAGTATCAAACCGAAAAGTTGGAACGACGATTTTACCCCTTGGGCAGCCCCTGCGATACGTGCGGGCGAGGAAGCACCGCAGGGCAGGGCGGATACCTATTTATCCCGGCTGACAAAGGAGATAAAGCCCTACATGGACGCGCATTACCGCACAAAACCCGGTGCGGCGCATACGGCGCTGTTCGGATATTCGCTGGGCGGGCTGACGGCGGTTTATGCCATGTACAAAACAAATGTATTTGGCGCAGTCGCCAGCCTTTCAGGGTCGCTGTGGTATGACGGCTTTTGTGAATGGATGGAGCGGGAAAAGCCCTTGCGGACAGATTTGCGGGTGTATTTTTCTCTTGGGAAAAAGGAGAGCCGCAGCAAAAATCCGCGCATGGGAAAGGTGGCGGCATGTACCGAGCGGGCGCGGGAGATTTTGAGCGGTCAGTCTGTGTACTTTACATGGAACGAGGGCGGGCACTTTCATGACATAGAGGGACGGTTTGCGAAAGCGATCATGTGGTGGATGGAAGGATTCGACGGATAAGCAGGATATTTGCGTTTGCTGTCAGCATTGTTTCTTTTCAAATGCAAAGGAGACAGGTTTTGATGAATAAAGAACGATTCTTGAGAATTTTCATGGTAATTTGCGTCCTGTTTGCTGTTAGCAGAGCGGACAGTGATAATACCGTAAATGGAAGCGGCATGGAACAAACTATGACAAATACGGAGAGAGGAAACGGCCCGGAACTACGAAAAGAATTGCGGGAAGAATTGAAAGATCGGATCCTGACGCAGAAGGAAGTGCTGAAGCAGCGTGTGTTGCTTGCGGCAGGAGCGCCGGAGAGTGATATTCTGTTATTTGACTATGACGATTACGATGGGGACGGGAAGTATGAGGCGTTTATGATAGTTGGGGAATGTTTCACTTATCCCGGAGGATGGGGAGAGGAAACATCGTACACAGGAACACTCTATTTTGCGGGAGCGGACGGCTCTGTCTTGGAATTGGATGACAGTTTCGGAATTTACCGTATGATAGACGGGAAAATGGATTTCGGCTCCAGAAAGTATCTGTATTTTTACACAGAGTATATTGTGTTGGCAAATGACACTGAATTATGGACGGTGCGAGACGGTAAGCCGGTAGATGAAAGTGAGTTGTTCAGGGGTGATCAGGTGGTATACCGTGACGAATATCCGCGAGAAGACTTTGAAATCTGGGCCGATGCTTACGACCATTCTTGCGAAAAGGATGGTTTGGGAAAGGATGATCCTTTGTGGACAGGGCATACATGGAAACCCTATTTCTATCACTATAACCGAAGCAGCGACCAATTGGAAGCGTATGCCGGTGAGGAGATTTCAAAGGAGACATTTGCAAAGCTGAGCGGTTCTGAGCTGATCGAAGAAATCGAAGCCAAAGGATACATTGTTGGAGAAATCATTCACTGGGAAAATGATATCATAACGATCAACTATCATGAGATAGATTTATGGGGCGAGGGTGATTCTCAGAGAGAAGTGATTGTTTACGAGAACGTGATCTGGGATAATAGAGTCAAAGATTACTGGCGAAAGGAAGAACGGGGCGTTACCTCGTGGGAAAATGCAGGGGAGTGGGGCAGTTACCGGCTGTAGAGATCAGAGTGATTGGTTGAAATGCCGGCAGCAGGTGCTCTGTCAGATACGGAAAACAGAGGATGACTTTCATTAGATTGTTGAGAATTTCTTGAGATTTATGGAATACTATGATTCTTAGACGGTGAAAGGCAAAGCAGATTTGAGGTTTCGCGTATCCGTCCGCAGCAGTCTGTAAAAAACACAGCAAATTGTTCTGATATGGAGAAATCGTACATGAGTCAAAAAATCATGATCGTAGACGACGAGCCAGGCATTGTCGCCGTCATGCAAAGTTATTTCGAGCAGGCGGGCTATCAGGTGATGACCGCATATAACGGAAAAGAAGCTCTGGAGCGGCTTAAGCTGCTTCCCGATATCGTTCTTCTGGATATCAATATGCCCGATATGGACGGATTGACGGTCTGTGAGAATATCCGTCAGCATATCGCCTGCCCGATTCTCTTTCTGACTGCCCGCATTGAAAAGGCGGATAAGATCAAAGGCTTTTCCGTAGGCGCGGACGATTATATCGAAAAGCCGTTTGATCTGGATGAACTTGGCGCCAGGGTAGCCGCCCATTTGCGACGCGAGAGCCGCAGACAGGAAGTTACCTGCCTGCGATTTTTCGGTGATATGGCAATTGATTATACGAAACGGGAGATCACGATTGCACAAAGCCCCGTCGCTTTATCAAAAAAGGAATTTGATATCGTGGAACTGCTCTCTACTTACAGCGGACAGATCTTTGACAGGGAGCGGATCTATGAAGCGGTGTGGGGATGGGAGAGTGAAGGCAGCAGCGATACCGTGATGGAACATATCAGAAAAATCCGCGCCAAGTTCGCACAGCACACGATGCACAGTTATATCGAAACGGTATGGGGAGTCGGTTACAAATGGAATGGTTGAGACGGATGAAATTAAAAAAGGCGTTGTTTTCCATTGCCTTTCTCAATATCACGGTTGCGCTGATTCTTTCACTGCTTGCCATTTGGGGGTGTGCAAAACTGCGCTCGCAGTTTGCGACGGAGGGCATCGGCGTAATCGTTGATGAGCAGTCTGAGCAGATCGTGATCAGACAGATGCACAAAGGGAGCGTGGGAGAAGAAACGATGGCTGAAATCCTGTCGATGGTACAGATTTTATTACCGATCGTTATCTATATCTGTGCTCTGTTTCTCAGTGCATCGATGTTTTACCGTCTGAAGCTGCGGGAGCCGATCGAGGCGCTGGCAAAAGGCGCCGATCGTATTATTGCGAACGATCTCGACTTTGAAATGAAGGCGGGATCAGAGGACGAGTTGGGGCAGCTCTGCACCGCTTTTGAGACCATGCGCAAAACCCTGCTTGCCAATAACCGTGAACTGTGGAGGCAGGCGGAGGAGCGCAGAAGGCTGAACGCGGCGTTTGCCCATGATCTGCGCAATCCCGTTACGGTCTTAAAGGGCTCTGTCAAATTAGTGAAAAGTGCCGTGAAAAACGATGCAAAAGATGAGAAGCTGCAGCGGGAACAGGAGCAACCGTCAGATACCGAGAGGCACGCAGAGCAGAAAGAGCAGGAGAAACAAAGAGAACAGCTTACAAAGCATCTACAGCGGATTGAAGATTACACGAATAGGATCGAGCGCTATGTAGAGACGATGAGCAGCATTCAAAAGCTGGAAGATATCACAGTAGAGAGGGAACGCATATCTTGGAGCAGTATTGTTTTGGAACTGGAACATATGATACGCCTGATCGGGGCAGACAGCCAAAAAGCGATCGACTTTCAAGCATTGGAAGAAACAGGTGATCCGGAAGCGGCAGATGATTCAGAAGCAGCGCAAGATATCTTGGTTGACAGATCGATCCTTTTTCAGATTGCTGAGAATCTGGTGTCAAATGCAATACGGTTTGCCGAACGAAATATATCGGTACAATGCGTTTTCGAAGACCAAAGGCTGTCTCTTGTCGTGTCAGACGACGGTTGCGGTTTTCCTGACAGCCTGCTGAAAAAGGGAATCCGGCCCTTTCAGAAAGGCGGGGAAGATGCGGAACATTTTGGAATGGGGCTCTATATCTGCGCCCTGTTATGCGAAAAACACGGCGGCACTTTGACGATTCAAAATAAGCCGCCGAGGCAGGATGAGGAGACTGTACAAAACAGCCAAACAATGCAAAACGGCGCGACAGTCTGCGCTGTCATAAAAATCCAATAAAATCCCCTAAACTTTGATAAATAGTTGAGATTTATCGATTACACTTTCCTTGTCAGCAAACAAAAAGGAGGCGGATTGAAAAATCACACTGATGTGCTGATGTTTCAATCGCGGTAAACTGTTCTGACAAGGAGGAGTATTATGCAGATTCAAGTCAAGGATATCTCAAAAATCTATGGAACTGAGGAGAGCAGGGTGGTTGCCTTAAACCATGCGTCCATGACGATCGCGGCAGGCGATTTTATCTCGATCATGGGACCGTCGGGCAGTGGCAAGAGCACGCTTCTGCATCTGATCAGCGGGTTGGATTCGCCCACTTCCGGACAGGTGCTCTACGACGACACCGACATTCACAGAGGCAGCGATAAAAAGCTTTCGGCATTCCGCCGCCGAAAGATCGGCTTTATCTTTCAGCAGTTCAATCTGCTGCCTGTTCTGACGGCGCGCGAAAATATCATGATGCCGCTGCTTCTGGATAAAAAGCAGCCTGACAAGACTTATTTGGAGGAATTGTCTTTTCTTTTGGGACTGGAAGAACGTCTTTCCCATCTGCCCCATGAACTGTCGGGCGGGCAGCAGCAGCGAGTAGCGATTGCGCGGGCGTTGATTGCAAAGCCCGATATTATTTTTGCGGACGAACCGACGGGAAATCTGGACAGTAAGAGCGGCGGCGAGGTGATGAAAATGCTCTGCGATATCAGGGAAAAAATGAAGAAGACCCTTGTCATCATTACGCATGACGCGCGGGTCGCGCAGATGGCGGATCGTCGTTTTACCATTATCGACGGAGAACTTTCAGAACGGGGGACAGATTGAAAAACAAGTCTGATGACCTTGTTTTTCAATCGGAAGTTTGTGACGTTTCAGAGTGGAGGTAATCATGAAATCCTATTTATCTATATCAGTAAAAGAATTAAAAGCTCAAAAAGTGATGGCGGTTTTGATCCTGATCGCGATCATTCTGTCCTGTAGTATGACGACAGCGATTGGGCAGTCTCTGGGCATTTTACAGACTATGCGGATCGAGCAGGCATCGTCACTAAACGGTGACCGTTACGCGACCTTTCATCAAATCAATGAGGAACAGGTGCGGCAATTGGAAGAAGACCCCGGACTTTACGATGTGGGGAGTCTTATCAATGTCGGCCATACCAAATTTGCAGACAGCGGTCTTACCTTGTTCGTGCGGGAATATTTGGGCAATGCGCTGGACGCCTATCCGACTGTCGGCAAGGTGAAGGAGGGACGTTTGCCTGTTTCGCCGATGGAAATCGCCCTGCCGGAAAATATTCTGTCCTATCTCGATCAGGAGGTAAGCATTGGTGATACCATCACCTTGCAGTCAGAAATCTCTTTGATGGACGGATCGTTGCCGGCATATTCTTATAAGGCTGACTTTTGCGTCTGCGGCATTTTGGAAGCCGATTATATCGGCTACAGTACGGGAACGGTGGATGCCGTGGCAGGGGAGGGAACGGCAAAGCGGCTCCTGCCGAAAGAATATCTGTGGTATTCCACCGATTGTAAGACAAAGGACACTCTGCAGTTTCAGTCGATCATAGACGAACTGGCGAAGCGTCTTGGCGTTGCCGAAAGATATATTCAGTATAACTGGATTTTGCTGGATGCACTCGGCATTTCCTATCGGGAAGCGGGCAGCTCCGATACCGATACCGGTTTTTCCTTTATGGCGTTTGCAGGTGTCATGGTCGGCGTATTGGTTTTATTTGCCGCCGGGCTGGTCATATATAATATCCTAAAGATCTCGGTCACGAAACGGATCAAAGAATACGGGACGCTGCGGGCGATTGGAGGCGAGAGAGGACAGATTTATCGTATTGTTACGATCCAACTGCTTGCCTTGTGCGGGATTGGCATTCCGTTCGGACTTCTGTTAGGCGCGCTTTCAGCCAAGGGAATCCTCACAGCCGCGACGGGTGTCATCAATCCGGATCTGTTTATGGCAGACAGCGCGGCGGAATTGGCGCAGACGATCCGCGGGACAACCTCTGATAGTTTTTTGCCTTACATGATCAGTATTGCGATAACGCTGCTTTTTGCGATGGCGGCGGCGTTTCCTGCGGCACGCTATGCTGCGCGCGTTTCTCCGACAGTCGCTATGTCAGGGCAAACAGTAAAAATCAAAAGACACAGCCGCAAAGCAAAAGCCATCCGTAATTTTGAAGCCTATTATGCGCGTCTGAACTTAAAGCGCGGGCGCAGCAGGACCGTGATCACCATCCTTTCTCTGATCATGAGTATCACGGTGTTTGTGGCGCTGCAAAGCTGTGTGACCCTCCTTGATTCGAGTCAGGGCGTGCAGGATATGAATTTGGGGGACTATGCAGTCACGGATGAAAATGTCGGTATGTCTCCGCAAAGAATTGACGAGATTCGTAAGAGGGAAGAAGTGGAACGTTTGGTCACCACGAAATTGACTGTCTATTTGCAGGATGAAAATGGTAATATCCCGATCGAGCTTGACTTTGCATTGCAGTCATGGGAGGCGTTTGGCGTCGCGGGCTTAAATGACGACCGACTGACATCGACAGCGCAGGGGCTGACGGAGGAGGATAAGGCTGAACTTTTGTCGGGGACGGCGTGTATCGTAAGGAATCCCATTCCGATTTCCTATGAGGGACAGACCTATGAGGGCAGCCAATTTAAACGGGATGATATCATCACGGTGAACGGGAAAAAGCTGCGTGTTGCCGGGATCGCCGAGGGAGCAGTTACGATCAACAACGAGGGCTTTATCAACGGTGTGCAGATCATGGTCTGTGACGAGACATATGATGAACTGGCAGGAAACGATCTCTATGCAGAGGTTTACCCGACCTTGAAGCAGGATGCGGATCAGGAACAGTTTGAGGCATGGCTGGATGAATGGTGTAAGGAAAATGCGGGCAGTCATTGGCTTTCTTACCAGATGACGGCCAAGCAGTTGGAAGAAAGTTTTGCGCAGATCAGACTGCTGTGTTATGGACTCATTTTCTTTATCGGGCTGATCGGCATTTTGAATATCATCAATACGGTCTACAGCAACATTCACACCCGCGTGGCGGAAATCGGGATGCAGCGGGCGATTGGCATGAGCGCGGGCAGCCTGTACCGGACCTTTCTCTGGGAGGGGACTTATTACGGTATCATTGCGTCGGTCATTGGCGGGATCGCAGGTTATTTTTGCACGATGGTGGTTGATGCCGCTGCGACGGACAGCCTGCAGTTTACGGCCGTACCGTGGCTGCCAATCCTGGAGGCGGCAGTGATCTCCATTTTGGCCTGCCTGCTGGCGACGGCCGTTCCTCTGCGTTCCATTGCGAGAATGAATATCGTGGAGTCGATCGAGGCATTGGAGTAAAGGTATTTGCGGTGAAGAAAAAGATATCGAGGAGGGAAATGACGGACACATAAATGCGAAATGATGATAAACGGTAAAAATGTAGGTACGGTCTTGACAATCAGTAATCGAAATTTTTATAATGGGAACGAGGGGGGTACTGACATGAAAAGCATACGTACAAAAATTACCTTATGTCTCATTTTAACTGTTTTGGCAGGGCTGGTTGCGTCCGGATCTTCCAGCATTGCGCTCAATTACAACAGCACCATGGTGACCGTGGAGCAGATGATGAGTGAAACCGCGGTTCTGGCGGCGGGACGCGCCCAGCAGGAGCTTGCATCTTACAAGAATGTTGTCATGGAGGTCGGTCATATTCCGCAGCTTGCCGATTCTGATGTGTCGGTGGAGGAGAAAAAGGCGATCATGGATGAGCGCGTTGCCATGCATGGTTTCCAGCGAGGAAATATCATCGGCTCGGACGGCATCAGTATTTTTGACGGTAAAGATTATTCTGACCGCGAATATGTGCAGCAGGCATTACAGGGAAATATTTATGTGTCGGAGCCGTTGATCAGCAAGATTACCGGGCAGCTGTCCATTATGGTTGCGGCGCCTCTTTATGCGGAAGAAAATGGTGGTTCCTCCATTGTAGGCGTGGTTTATTTTGTGCCGCAGGAGACTTTTTTGAATGATATTGTGTCGGCGATTCAGATCGGTGAGAACAGCCGGGCTTACATGATTAATAAAACAGGTGATACGATTGCGGATATTACGCTGGAGACGATCACGGTGCAGAATATAGAGGCGGAGGCACAGAAGGATCCGTCGCTTGCAGGAACTGGCGGCGATTCATAGCGAGATGCGTCAGGGGAAGAACGGATTCGGCAGCTATACGAGCGGTGAGGAAAAAATGTTCGCAGCATATGCGCCGGTGCCGGATACGGATGGCTGGAGTATTGCGGTGACGGCGCCACAGATCAATTATCTCGCTTCCACACGGGATGCTATCGTGGTGAATCTAACGGTGATTGGGATTGCCGTGCTTGTTTCCGTTCTCATTGCGTTGACACTGGCTATCAATATCAGCCGCCCTATGAAGGCATGTGTGAATCGGATGAAGCTGCTTGTGGAAGGCGATTTGGAGACGCCGATGCCCCGAATCACCAATAAAGACGAGACGGGGGAACTCGCGAGATCCACGGCGTCTCTTGTGGAAGGATTAAGCATTGTAATCAAAGATATTGATTATTTATTGAATGAGATGGCGAATCAGAATATGGATATCCATACTTCCCATGAGGAAGTGTATGTGGGCAGTTTCCGGAATATTCTGCTTTCCATGCGCAATTTGAAAGTATCGCTCAGCAACGCCATGCGTCAGGTCAATCATTCCGCATACGAGGTTTCCGAAGCGAGCAATCAGCTTGCGGCGAGCGCCCAGTCGCTCAGTCAGGGCACCACGGAACAGGCAAGTTCGGTGGAAGAACTTGCGTCGCAGATCAGCATGATTTCCGAACAGGTGCAGAACACGGCGAGCGGCGCGCTGGAGGCAAGGAGTCAGACGCATCACACCGGTGAGGAAGTGCTTTTGTGCAACCGGAAGATGCAGAGCCTTGTGGAGGCGATGGAACGGATTGAGTCGAGCTCCGAGGAGATAGAGAAGATTCTGAAGACCATAGACGATATTGCGTTCCAGACGAATATACTTGCTCTGAATGCGGCAGTGGAGGCTGCGAGAGCCGGAGCCGCAGGCAAGGGATTTGCTGTGGTGGCGGAGGAGGTTCGCAACCTTGCCGGAAAATCCGCACAGGCGGCGCAGAACACTTCGGAGCTGATCGGAAATTCCACGGCGGCGGTACATATCGGTACAGAGATTGCCCAGAATACGGCTGACGTCCTGCTGGGCGTCGTGAACAGCATTCAATCGGTGGTGGAGGCGATCGATAACATTGCCACGGTGTCAAGTGAACAGTCCGAGTCGGTGGTGCAGGTATCCGAGGGCATCAACCAGATCTCGGTTGTGGTGCAGAACAACAGCGCTTCCGCCGAGGAGAGCGCGGCAGCGAGCGAGGAGCTTTCTGCGGAGGCGACCTGCCTGAAAGAGCTGGTAGATCAGTTTACGTTGGCATCGGAATAGATTCAATTTGCCCGCAGCGTTACATGCGGCACAATCAGGGCTTTCGGCATATTTAATATGACCGGGAGCCTTGTTTTTTTGTGCTCTAATATCGTGCGAATGGAAAAGGTGTTCACTTTTGAAACCTTATCGTTTGCCGGATGGTAAAATATAATGTTAAGGCATAAAATGTCGGTAAATTGCTTTTCGGGCATTGGTGTAATAACGGATCAGGATACAGATCGGGCAGCGGAACTTCTAAAAAAGGCAGTAGAAAATGGAAGCGACTACGCCGCATACCTTGCAGGAAAAATCTATCTGTCAGAAGATGCGGTCAAAGACGTTCAAAAAGCAATCCTCTTGTTAAAAATCGCCGCTGAGAATGAGAACGACTTTGCTGAATACCAGCTCGGCAAGCTGTACCTTTACGGAAAAGATGTGGAGCAGGATTATGAAGATGCCGTCCGGTGGCTGACTGCCTCTGCCGAACACGGCAACCAATATGCCGCACAGCTTCTGCACAGCATCCGAAATAACCAGAACTGGTCGGCAATAATGGGGGCTTTCCGTCTCCTGCATCACATCAGCCGGATGATACAGAACCACTTGGAGGATGAACGCAGAGGGCAGCAAAGAGGAATAGACCGTAAACTCAGACGGAAGATTCAGGACAAAAATGAAGCGCTGGGAATCAAACAGGGATAATATCCTCAGTCTCTAATCTTAAAACTTGCAATAGTCGCAGTAGCACACAGGCACAAATCCACAATCCACAGCGCTGTATATCCAAGTGCAGTATTCACAAGAATACCGCCAAGCCAAGCAGACGCAAATGCACCAAGTTGATGACCGATGAAGATCGAGCCATAAATTACCGCCATCTTCGCAACTCCGACTTTGTTGCTGATAATTCCCGTTGTGGGCGGCACGGTAGAATCTCCTGTCAGTCCAAGAATTCCCGTTGCGATAAAGGCAAATGGTGCTGATTTCGGTATGATAATAAATGCAAGTGCAATCAAAATGCGTATTCCATATACGCCTGCAAGGACATTTTTCATGCGGAATTTCTGTCCTAAAAATCCTGTTATTACCGCACCAAGCATTGTAAAAATGCCGTATACAGTTAAGGTAAGAGATGCTATGCTGCCGGGAATGCCGCTGTCCACATACTGCGAGAAAAGGTGTGTTTCAATAATCGACATATGGAATCCACAGGTAGAAAAGCCAATGAGGAGACACCAATAGGTACGGTCACGAAAAGCAGCTTTTAGAATGGAGGACAGCTTTTCATCTTTTGCTGTCCGTTCTTCGATTTGCGTAACATTTTCTGTATCTATCCGCTTTTTCTTCACACCGAGCCAAAACACAATAGGTAGCATAAGCAAAATTGGGACGCTGAAAATTGGCATTGACACCCCAACGCCGAAACCGTCGGTTAAGCGTTGAAGAAGCGGAGACATAACCGCGTCACCTACGCCTGCGCTTGCCTGCACAATTCCCGAAGCAACAGCCGCCCGTTTTTCACCTATGATTGGCGCTAATGCTCCCATAACAATACCGAAACATAACGCTCCGGTTCCGGCGGGAAGCAAAATACCGAAGAAAATCAAAAGGTTGTACAAGTCACCGCAGAATGGTGTAACAATTAGTCCTGCCGCCATAAAAACAATGCCGAGAAGCATAACAAAGGCATTTGATTTTTTAATCGCCAGCATACCGAAAATAGGCTGTGTTGCACCATATATAATTTGTCCAACCGCAATGACAAAGCTAACGGTAGCATAATCAATTCCCGAACGGGACACAATGCCCGGAAGCATAATGCCGTAATTATCATGAACGCCTTGCATAACAGCAAAAACAAGACATCCGGCAACAAGTGCAATAAGGTATTGGAATATAGGTTGTTTTTTTACGTGTAGTTTCATAATTCGGTTCCTTTCCGTGGTCTTGACTTTATTATACTCAATACCGTATAATAAGTAAAACGAATAATTCTAATGTTATTATTAGGAAAGGCGATTTCAAAATGAACCGATATATAGCTCTTCAAAAAATTATTGAACTTGGCGGCTTTACAAAAGCTGCGGAAGCACTTGGCTACACGCAGTCCTCAATCAGTCAGATGATAGCTTCTTTAGAAAACGAACTTTCTATGAAACTGCTTACCCGCTCCCGTCATGGTGTTAAATTGACTATTGAGGGGGCAGAACTCTATCCATTTATTGAGCGGTCGATTTATCAATATCTGGCAATGAGAGAAAAGGCAAATGAAATCAAGGGACTTGAAACAGGGATTATCCGTGTGGGTACGATTTCAAGTATTACTTGCCATTGGATGCCACAGCTTATTAAAGGCTTCAAAGAACAATATCCAAATGTGCAGTTCCTTTTTCATCAGGGGGACTATACCCTGATTCCTGAATGGATTAGGGCAGGAGCAATCGACTTTGGATTTATTACGCCTTATGCCAGTACAGATTTGCAGACCAAAGTGATTAAGGACGGCGAAATGCTGGCGGTGCTTCCTCAAAACCATCCACTTGCAATGCAGAAAAGTATCCGGCTTTCCGATATCGAAAAAGAGCCGTTTATTCTGCTTGAAGAAGGGCAGTACAGCGAGCCGGTGGCAGCGTTTGAATCGGCAGGGATTACACCAAATATTAAATACACGATCCACGATGACTATGCGATTATGACAATGGTAGAAGCGGGGCTTGGCGTCAGCATTTTAGCCAAGCTAATGCTTCGGAGGACAAACTTTAATAATGTGTGTCTGCCGATTGATCCGCCGATTACTCGCACCATTGCAGTTGCTTATAAGGATCGAAATAGCCTGCCTATTGCAAGTAAGCATTTTATTGACTATCTTATGGAGCATAAAGACGAACTTGCGTAATAGAGTAAGTAATATAATATTAACTGTATAAGTAAATCAATAATGCGATGCAGAAATGTATCGTGTTATTTTTTTGTTTTAATGGAAGGAGTATTAGAATGTCAACTTATATTCGTTTTACAGACGAACAGAAAGAACAGGCGCGGCGAACCGACCTAGCCGATCTGCTCCGCAGGCAGGGAGAGAAAATAAAGCGCTCTGGTTCGGAGTTGGAATGAAAGGACGGCTCCGCAAAGGTTACGATCCGCGGGAACCTTTGGTATCATCAGTATGAACAAACAGGCGGCGATGCCATTGACTTTGTACGCAGATTTTATGATAAGAGCTATCCGGAAGCGGTGGAGTATCTGCTAGGTGAATGCGGCGGTACGCTCATAACCTTGCCACCGATACAGAAAGAACCGCCCAAGCCCTTTGAACTGCCGCCGAAGAACGATAATATGCGCCGCGTCTATGCCTACCTCATAAACCGCAGAGGGATCAGTAAGGATGTGGTCTATGCCTTTGCGAATAAAGGCATGATTTATGAATCCGCCGATTATCATAACGCAGTATTTGTTGGCTGCGATCAAGACGGCACTCCCCGTCATGCTCACAAAAGAGGAACAGGCTCACAGAGTACCTTCAAAGGAAATGTGGAAAGCGGTCTGCCGGAGTATAGCTTTCATTGGACAGGAACAGGCAGGCATCTGTGCTTATTTGAAGCGCCGATCGATATGCTGAGTTTCATATCCCTGCATCCAAAGGGCTGGCAAAAGCACAGCTATGCCGCTGGTTGTGGAGTCAGCGACTATGTGCTGTGACAGATGATGAAGGACAATCCGCAGATCGATAGTGTGTATCTTTGCCTTGACAATGACGGGGCGGGACAAAAAGCGAATAAAAGAATATCTGACGCGCTCTTTGCAAAGGGCGTCAAATACGAAATCCTCGTACCAACCCATAAGGACTGGAACGAGGATTTATTATATCCAAACGAAGAATCAGAGGAAGAAGGTGAAACAGAATGTCAGGCGTTACAACTTTAGTGCTGGTGGGCGCGGTCATGTTAGCCGTTCTCGGCGGCGTGACCTTACTCGCCCATATCTACAGCCTGAACAATATCAAGAGCCGGACAGTTGGCGATGGGCAGCACGGCACAGCAAGATGGGCAAGCAAAACGGAAATCAAACGAACCTACAAACACATCCCGTTTACGCCAGAGCGGTGGCGGGAGCAGGCAAAGCGCGGTGAGAAACCTACAACTCTTGACGGTGCTGAACTTCCACAGGGCATCGTTGTCGGCTGCACCGGCAATATCACGGCGATGGTGGATACCGGCGACGTCCACGCGCTGATGATTGGTGCAGCGGGCGTCGGAAAGGCGGCCTATTGGCTGTATCCCTGCATCGAATATGCCTGCGCTTCCGAAATGAGCTGGCTCTCCACCGATACCAAAGGCGACATCATGCGAAACTACGGGCAGAACGCATACTTCTATGACGCCGCTGAAGGACTGTTAACAGCAACCATTTTATTAGTGGCGGAATTTTGTAAGCCAGAGCAGCGGCATATCGTGTCAGTGTTTAAAATCATTCAGGAACTGCTGGCGCCGTCAGGCAAGAAAGGTAAGAACCAGTTCCAGCAGCTTTACCGTGAAATCCTTGCCGTTGCGGATGAGAATGGCGGCAAGCTGAAAAACCGCTGCGTGTTCTTCTGTGATGAGTACGGAACGCTGCCGAAAATTGAATCCGCTGAGATGATGTTCTCTGCATCCCGATCCAGACGGTTGCAGATTGTACCCATTATCCAGTCCTTTTCCCAGCTTGAAAAGAACTACGGCAAGGAAGGGCTGAGATTATTGTGGATAACACACAGCTAACCATCTTCGGCGGTTTCGCTCCGCAGTCCAGCTCTGCGGAAACCTTGTCCAAAGCTCTCGGAAGCCGAACAGTTATGTCCGGCTCTGTCAGCAGAAGCAAAAACGATCCGTCAGAATCTTTGCAGATGATGGAACGGCCACTGATGACACCGGACGAGCTGAAATCTATGCCCAAAGGCCAATTTGTGGTGATGAAAACCGGCTTTTATCCCATGAAGGTAAAGCTGAAGCTGGTTTTCAAGTGGGGTATTTCCTTTGACGAGAAGCACCCCTATGAGATACCGGATCAGGGCAACCGCAAGGTGGAGTACGCCGCAAAGAAGGATATCATGGACGGCATTGTAAAAAAATACCGCCCGGATCTGTTGGAACCGCCTGCACCACAGGAAGAAAACGGAGCTTCAGGAGGTCAGGATCAGCAGATGACTGAGAAAAACGAGTCAAGACCGGCAAGAACGCAGGACAAGGAGAAGCGGAGAAATGGCGGCACAGCTTTGCAGACCGCACCGAGAAATCGCAGAAGCCAGCCGTCGGTCACCACGCAGGAACAGGAGGTGCAGTCCGATGGGCAGGCTTGATTTTTTATACCGCATGGATTTGCCGCACCGTGCGGTATCCGTTTATATTTATCTCTCGGATAGGGCAAACAAAGGGGGAGAATGCTGGCCTGCGATACCGACCATTGCGGCGGAACTGAAGCTGTCGCAGTCTACCGTTCGCCGGGCGCTGCAGGATTTGAGAAAGTCCAGGCTTCTCGAAACCGAGCAACGATACCGCACCAAAGGCGGCAAGAGCAGTCTGCTTTATAAACTCCGCAGAGAATAAGGCAGAAAAATACCACCTACACCAAGGGACAACTGCGGCCTTTTGGTGACAGGTGGAACCTTTCATCATGCCGGGTGTAGTGAACTTCCCATCTGAAAAAAGATTACGGCAGAAAAGAAAGATATTATGAGGATTTCTACGAAAATCAAAGATGTCTTTTTGTTTATTAAATGCTTACAGAAAGTCCAAATTTATCGCCTTGACACAGTTCGTATAAGCGAATATAATGTATTCGCATAGTTCGCATAAACGCATTATATTATGGAGGTGTCCTATGGAATATATGTCGGTTTCTGAAGCGTCGGAACAATGGAATGTATCAAAACGATGGGTTCAGAGATTATGTGAGGCAGGTCGGATCGACGGAGTCAGGCGTTTTGGTCGCTCTTGGATGATTCCTAAAAATGTGGAACGGCCGAAAGATTTGCGGTATAAAAAGAATTCTCAAAAAGATGGAGGTGGAACATAAATGATCAAGCAGATCAAATATTTTCAGGCAGTAGTACGTTGTAACAGCTTCACCGAGGCTGCTGAAGAATGCTATATTTCACAGTCTGCCATATCCCAACAGATTCAGGCTTTGGAAAATGAGCTTGGCATAAAGCTGCTACACCGGGAAAAACGAAAATTTTCTCTTACTCCTGCCGGTGAACATTTTTATAAAAAGAGCCTGATTCTCATCGCAGATTTTGAAAAGATGTGTCGTGAGACAGTACGTATTGCCAATCAAAACGAAGCGAAATTACGTATTGGATATCTAAAATGTTACGGCGGTCAGGAATTTTCTCACGCTGTTGCGGATTTTTCGGTTAAATATCCTGATGTATCTGTTGACATTCTTCATGGGAATCACGAGGATTTGTATGATCTTCTCCGCTCAGATGGCGTTGACTTGGTACTCAACGACCAGCGACGTGCCTTTTCGGACGAATATGTTAACTTTCCTCTGATCACAAGCACTTGCACGATTGAAATATCCGCCCACAATCCGATTGTGCAACTGGATTGTGTGAATATAACGGATTTGAAAAACATTTCATGTATTTTAGTTGCCTCGCAAAATCAGCAGGATAACGAAGTGACTTATTATCGTGATGTGATCGGATTTACAGGCGAATTTCTGTTTGCGGAAAATATTGAAGAAGCTCGTCTGATGGTAATCGGCGGGAAAGGATTTATGCCGATTGACGGCGGTGAAAAGCCGGTTCAATTCAGCACAACGATTCATCGACTTACACTCTGCCGAAATGATAAGCCGGTCAAGCGTAATTATTGTGCTTTCTGGAAAACGGATAACTCCGGCTATTATGTGGAAGAATTTGCAGATATGCTAAAAGCGCAATTCACACAATCATAAATCCAATTATTTTTAAGGCTGCGTTCTTTTTAAGGGCGCAGCTTTTTACATAAGTTTTTCTTATTAAGTAGCGGTGTAATCTGAATTGTTCAAGAAATTTGTAATTTATATAATAATAACAGAACAGATGATTCAAAAGGACAGGGCGACTCTTGAGGCTGTCCTGCATGACTCTTTCATACTGGCTCATATGACGGGAATGCGGCAATCCAAAGAGGCGTATATTCGTGCAATCGAAAATGGTACGCTGAATTACTACACAGCAGTTCATGAGAACATAACTGTTTCAACCGACAACAAAAACGCTGAGCTGACAGGTCAGAGCCTTGTTACTGCGGCAGTATTCGGCGGCGGACGAAGCACATGGAGATTGTAGCTTGAAATCAGACTGAAAAAAGAAGGCGACTTCTGGCTTATAACAAAAGCAGTTGCTTCTACTTACTGAAAAAGGAGATATCGAAATGATAAAAAGAACTTTAGGAAATGGTTTGGAAGTATCGTCGATAGGGCTTGGTTGTATGGGACTTTCCCAAAGCTATCCCCCATTCCCGGAAAAGGCAGAGAGCATCGCCTTTCTTCGTCGAGCAGTGGAGATGGGACAGACCTTTTTCGATACATCGGAGGTTTACGGTATCTATACAAATGAGGAGCTTGTTGGCGAGGCGTTAGAGCCAGTACGGGATCAGGTGAAGCTTGCCACGAAATTTGGCTGGGACATTCACGATAGGAAGTCATGGGGTCTGGACAGCCGCCCAGGGACTATCCGAAAAGCAGTGGAGGGATCGCTGAAACGGCTTCGCACTGACCACATCGACCTCTACTATCAGCACCGTGTTGACCCGAAGGTGCCGATTGAGGAAGTAGCAGGAACGATGCAGGAACTTTGCCGTGAAGGAAAAATCCTGCATTGGGGACTTTCCGAGGCTGGAGCAGGCACCATCTGCCGTGCCCACGCTGTATTCCCGGTGACTGCGCTGCAAAGTGAATATTCCCTGTGGTACCGTAATTTGGAGCAGGAGGTCATCCCACTGTTAGAAGAACTCGGAATTGGTCTTGTCCCGTTCAGCCCATTAGGCAAAGGATTCCTGACCGGCACAGTGGGAAAAGATATGTCGTTTGCACAGAACGATATCCGGCATACGATTCCTCGTTTTAACGAGCCAGAGAATCTTGCAAAAAACCAAACGCTTTCAGGTGAGATCACAGCCTTTGCGGAGGAAAAAATGCTTTCTCCGGCACAGGTGGCGCTGGCATGGCTGCTGCACCGTAAGCCGTGGATCGTCCCTATTCCCGGTACAAAAAGCGCCTGCCGTTTGCAGGAAAATATGAGTGCGGCTTATGTGCAACTCACAGATGAGGATATGGCGCGGCTTACAAAAATCTCAGATGACATACCGATTTACGGCGGACGTTATGCGCCGGCTATGGAGCAGATGACAGGGCGATAGAAACCCAATATTACAGGAGGAATACAGTATGAGCATTTCAAAATTTTCAAGAGAATACCACGAAAAAATGTTTCCGGGTTACACATCAGACTTTCTTCGTACCGACCCGGAATTCATCGAGCGGTTTGATAATTTCGCCTTTGACGAAGTAGTAAGGCAGGATGATTTGGATGACAGGACACGGTTTATGGCAATTCTTGCGGTACTGCTCGGCTGTCAGGGAAGCGACGAGTTTCGCTGTATGCTTCCTGCGGCGATGAACTTCGGAGTGACGCCGGTGGAGATCAAGGAGATTGTCTATCAGGCGGTAGCTTACCTGGGCATCGGGCGAGTATTTCCCTTTTTAAAGATTACCAATGAAGTGCTTGAGGCAAACGGAATCAAACTGCCGCTTGAGCTGCAGGCAACTACTACGACAGAAAATCGCCGTGAGGCCGGAACACAGGCGCAGGTAGATATCTTCGGTGAACATATGAGGGATTTTTGGCGATCCGGTCCGGAGGAAAGCCGCCACATCAATTTATGGCTGGCGGACAACTGCTTTGGGGATTATTACACAAGAGGCGGACTTGATTACAAACAGCGGGAAATGATCACCTTCTGTTTCCTTGCGGCACAGGGCGGCTGTGAACCGCAGCTTACCTCCCATGCGGCGGCAAATATGCGAATCGGCAATGATAAGGCGTTTCTGATTAAAATTATCTCTCAATGCCTGCCGTATATCGGCTATCCGAGAAGTTTGAACGCACTTCGCTGCGTGGATGACGCAGAAAAACAAGTATAAAGAATATAAAGATTATTATAGGAGGAAACAAGCAATGAGCAAAACATGGTTAATTACAGGTGTATCCAGCGGATTCGGATACGAAATGACAAAATTGCTTTTGGAAGCAGGTGACACGGTGATTGGAACAGTACGAAGCACCAGCAAGGTGCAAGATTTTATTGACGCCTATCCGCAGACCTTTGACTGCGTGATTCTGGATGTGACGGATGTTCCCGCCGTACAGAAGACGGTGACCGATGCATTTACAAAACACGGTCGAGTGGATGTGGTTGTCAGCAATGCGGGCTACGGTCTGTTCGGCTGCGTAGAGGAATTGTCCGATGCAGAGATCGACCATATCATCGCAACGAATCTGGTCGGCTCGATTCAACTGATTAAAACAGCCGTCCCTTACCTTAGAAAGCAGGGCGGCGGCAGAATTATTCAAATGTCTACTTACGGCGCACAGGTTGCATTTGCGGCAAACTCCATGTATCATGCAACCAAGTTTGGAATCGAGGGCTTTTGTGAAGCACTGGCGCAGGAGGTAGCACAGTTCAACATCGGTGTGACGATGGTCGAACCGGGTGGTGCGAGAACCGAATTCCGCTATGGCAGTGCAAAGGTGGCAAACCTGATGCCGGAATATGAATCCTGCCACGGTTTCCTCAATATGCTGGATGCATCCAAAGGACTTGCACCTGGTGATCCGGTGCGAATGGCAGCCCGTATTATTGAGAGTGTAGGAAAAGAACCTGCTCCTCTCAGCATGGTGCTTGGTTCACAGGCGCTTTCCGCAACTCTTACCCGCTTGAAAGAGCGTGTGGCAGACTACGAAACGCAGACTGAGCTTGCGGCGTCTACGGATGTTCACGAATAAAAGGAGAAATGATGATGGCTAAGAATTTGATAATCTATTACTCCCGTAAAGGGGAAAATTATTGGAATGGCAGTATTAAAAATATTGCAAAAGGAAACACCGAGGTCGTTGCAGAGTTCATTCAGGAAGCTGTCGGTGGCGATCTGTTTGAGGTAGACACCGTAAAGCCTTATTCTACCGATTACTACGCCTGCTGTGATGAAGCGAAAGCAGAACTGAATTCCGACGCAAGACCGGAGTTGAAGAAATATCTCGACAATATTGACGGGTATGATAATGTCTTTGTCTGCGGCCCCTGTTGGTGGGGGAAATTCCCCAGCGCAATCTTCTCACAGTTGGAGCGGCTGGACTTTAGCGGAAAAAAGGTCATGGCAGTCATGACCCACGAAGGCAGCGGACTCGGCTCATCAGAGCGTGATCTCAAAAGACTCTGCAAGGGTGCGACACTTGGCAAAGGGCTTGCCATTCACGGCGCGGACGCATCCAAATCGGAAGGAACGGTGTCCGATTGGGCAAAACAAGTAATCAGATAGGGAGATGACAGGATGAATCGCTTTTTTAATGAAGTAAAGAAGAACTTTGGTTTCGGATGTATGCGCCTCCCCATGAAGAACGGAGAAGTGGACTATGACGAGTTCTCCCAAATGGTAGATACCTTTATCGAAAACGGATTTAACTACTTTGATACGGCACACGGCTATCTGGACAGTAAGAGTGAAACTGCCCTGAAAGCCTGCCTTACAAGCCGTTATCCGAGAGAGGCATACATCTTGACCGATAAGCTATCCACCCACCATTTCACAAAGCAGGAGGAAATCCGCCCACTGTTTGAAAGCGAGCTTGCTGCCTGTGGTGTGGACTATTTTGATTTTATCTAATGCACGCACAGGATGCGAATATCTATGCGAAATATAAGAAGCTGCACGTTTATGAAACGGCATTGGAGTTCAAAAAAGAAGGAAAAATCAAGCATTTTGGTATCTCTTTCCATGATAAGGCGGATTTGTTGGATCAGATTTTAAGTGAATACCCGCAAATTGAAGTGGTGCAGATCCAGTTTAACTATGTGGATTATGAAGATCCGTCGGTTGAAAGCCGCAAATGCTATGAGGTCTGCGAAAAGCACGGCAAGCCGGTGATTGTGATGGAGCCTGTCAAGGGCGGAAGTCTTGTAAATCTCCCCGACTCTGCAGACCACATTCTGCGCGAACTTGGCGGCGGCAGCAATGCAAGCTATGCGATCCGCTTTGCGGCGAGCTTCCCGAACATAATGATGGTACTCTCCGGCATGGGCAACATGAAAATGATGACCCAAAATATCGGTTTCATGAAAAATTATGTTCCGCTGAATGATGCTGAGAAAAAGGCAATCGGGCAGGTCTGTGAGATCTTCCGCTCGCAAAATCTTATCCCCTGCACTGCCTGCCGTTACTGCATGGAGAGGTGTCCGAAAGGAATTGCAATCCCCGATTTATTTGCCTGCTTGAATGCGAAGAAGCAGTTTCAGAACTGGAATACCGATTATTACTATAATAACATTCACACCAAAAACGGCGGCAGAGCCTCCGAATGCATAAAATGCGGAAAATGTGAGCAGATTTGCCCGCAGCATTTGGAGATACGAAAGCTGCTGACCGATGTGGCAAATGAGTTTGACAAATAAGGAGATGAACATGGAATATAGAAAACTTCCTCACGGAGAGGAGCGGATCAGCGTTCTGGGACTTGGCATGGGCGGCATACAGGGTTGTTCCGATAGTGAAATTACGCAGGTAATCTGCAAGGCGATAGAGAATGGAATTAACTTTTTTGATCTCTGCGGTGGAGGCAAAAATGTATATGTGCCGTTCGGAAAAGCGATTCAGAAAAACCGGGAGAACATATATGTACAGATGCACTTCGGTGCAGTGTACAACGAGAAAGGCGAATACGGCTGGTCGAGGAAATTTGACGAAATCAAACGCATCATCGAATGGGAACTGCAAGCGCTGAATACCGATTACATTGATTTCGGTTTTCTTCACTGCATCGATGAGGACGAAGACTTTGATAAACTGGTTTCCGTCGGCGTACTCGACTATTTGAAGGAAATGAAATCAAAGGGTGTTGTCCATCATATTGGCTTTTCTTCCCACACGCCTTCGGTGGCAAGCCGCATCATCGATACGGGGCTTGTGGATATGATGATGTTCAGCATCAACCCTGCCTATGATTTTGAAAAGGGTGATGCATATGGTATCGGAACGGTGTCTGAACGCTTTGCCCTGTTCCGCCGCTGTGAAGTGGAAGGGATCGGAATTTCGGTTATGAAGCCGTTTCACGCAGGCAAGCTGCTGGATGCAGGTACATCTCCATTCGGTACGGCTCTCAGCCGGTATCAATGCCTGCAATATGCCCTTGATCGTCCCGGCGTGCTGACCACAGTTCCCGGCGTGCGAGGTCTTGCTGATCTCGACGCACTGCTGGGCTTTGCAGACGCTTCCGACGAAGAAAAGGATTATTCGCTCAGCGGCTCGTTTACGGCAGAGAAAGTAGCCGGCAACTGCGTTTACTGCAATCACTGTCAACCCTGTCCTGCGGGAATCGACATCGGGCTGGTGAACAAGTACTACGATCTGGCCAGGGTGGGCGACAAGCTGGCGGTCGGACACTATGACAAGCTGTCGATCAAGGCGAACGCCTGCCTCACCTGCGGACATTGCACGAGCCGCTGTCCGTTCGGTGTAGACCAACAGGCAAGAATGAATAAAATCGCCGATTATTTCGGCAAACTGAAACTTGAACAATAACTTGAACAACCAAAGGAGGAACAGAAAATGGAATATGTAACTTTGCATAACGGTGTGAAAATGCCGATTCTTGGATACGGCGTTTATCAGGTCACGCAGGATGAGTGTGAACAATGCGTATTGGATGCGTTAGAGGTAGGATACCGCTCTATCGACACGGCTCAAAGCTATTTCAACGAGGAACAGGTTGGCTCAGCCATTCAGAAATCAGGCGTAAAACGAGAAGATATTTTCCTTACAACCAAGGTTTGGGTGGAGCATTACGGTTACGATGCATGCCGAAAATCGGTAGAGGAATCTCTGAGGAAGCTGAAGACGGATTATATTGATCTGATGCTTCTGCACCAGCCCTTTGCAGATTACTACGGCGCATATCGCGCATTGGAGGAACTGTATGATGAAGGCAAGCTGCGGGCTATCGGTATTTCCAATTTTTATCCCGACCGCATGGTAGATATTGCTTCCTTTTCCCGCATCCGCCCGATGGTAAATCAGGTGGAAACTCATCCGCTCAATCAGCAGACAGAAGCGAAAAAGTGGATGGACAAATACGGTGTACAGATCGAGGCGTGGGCGCCTTTTGGTGAGGGACGCGGCGGTCTGTTTACCAATGAAACGCTGTCGAGTATCGGACAAAAATATAATAAAACTGCCGCTCAGGTTATGCTCCGCTGGAACATTCAGCGCGGCGTGGTAGTATTGCCGAAATCCATTCATAAGGAGCGCATGATCCAAAACTTGGATGTGTTCGATTTTACGCTCTCAGATGAGGATATGGCAGCCATTGCCGCTCTGGACACAGCGACCAGCTCTTTCTTTTCCCATTACGATCCGAATATGGTGGAATGGTTCGTGAACATGGTGGAAGAACGCAAGACAAAGCACGACAGTAGCAAAGAACAGAAAAATTGGTAAGGAGGGTTTTGAATGGAACAGAATGAAAAAATGGCTGCTCATGCAGCTTCGATGGTATTTCCGATCGGCGAACCCAATGACGGATTCGCACAATATTTCAGCGGTCAGAGCTTCCTCGCACCTATTTCGACTTCGCAGGTTGGCATCTTTAATGTGACCTTTGAGCCGGGCTGCAGGAATAACTGGCATATTCATTACGCAGACAAGGGCGGCGGTCAGATTCTGATCTGTGTTTCCGGACGAGGCTACTATCAGGAATGGGGAAAACCCGCAGTGGAAATGAAGCCTGGCGACTGTATCAATATTCCCGCAGGCGTTAAGCATTGGCATGGCGCAGCGCCTGATAGCTGGTTCTCGCATTTAGCGGTTGAGGTACCGGGAGAAAACAGCAGGAATGAATGGCTGGAAGCGGTCAGCCGGGAAGATTATACAAAACTGCAGTGATACAGGAGGCCTACAATGCAAAATAGAACTTTAGGAAAAGATTTAGAGGTATCCGCCGTTGGTCTGGGCTGTATGGGCTTTACTCACGCTTATGGAACGGCGATGGATGAAAAAGAAGCAGCTAAAGCAATCATTGAAGCTGTGGAAATGGGATATACCTTTTTTGATACAGCGGAGTGTTATCTTGGTAACCGTGCCGACGGCAGTATAGCTCGCAATGAGGATTTAGTCGGAGAGGCTTTAAAGCCTTACCGCAATCGGATCAAACTGGCGACAAAATGTGGTGTGGCTCATTCTCCTGATGGGCTTGTGATGGATTCCCGACCGGAGACGATCCGCAAGTCGATTGAGGGAAGTTTGAAACGGCTCCAAACCGACCATGTTGACCTTTATTATCAACATCGCATTGATCCGAAAGTGGAGCCTGAAGAAGTTGCCGGCGTAATGGACGATCTCATCAAGGAAGGCAAAATTCTACATTGGGGAATTTCGGAAGTGAATGAACAATATTTACGCCGTGCCCACGCAGTCTGCCCTGTAACAGCTGTGCAAAATCGTCTTTCCATGATGGCGAGATGGTACGAAAATCTGTTCCCTGTGTTGGAGGAATTGCAGATCGGTTTTGTGGCATTCAGTCCGTTGGCCAATGGCTTCCTTACGGATGCTTTCCAAAAGGGAGAAAAGTTTGCAGAGGGCGATTACCGTAATTTTATGCCGCAGTACAAAGAGGAAAACTACGATGCGAATCGGGAGTTGCTGAAACTGATGAGAAACCTGGCATCTGAGAAAAACGCCACCCCTGCACAGATCGCTCTTGCCTGGATGATAAACAAAAAGCCTTATATTGTGCCTATCCCTGGTTCTCGAAAGACAGAACGCATTAGAGAGAACCTTGAAGCGGGCAATATTGTTCTATCTGCCACGGAAATCACAGATATCGACACTCGACTTGATGGGATTCAGACATCCGGCGTTTTCGGCGATTCTCTTGCAAAAAAATAAAGAAAGAAGGAAAGTACAATGAAAAAAATAACTATCTTTTTAATGAGTATGCTGCTTGTATTCAATCTGGCAGCTTGTAGCAACACAAATCAAAACAGCAGTGAATCTGCACAGGATACCAATACTTCATCACAGAATCAAACATCAAAACCCTCTGATACATCTGGACCGGATACAACGCTTCCCGATGACAACTCCGCAGAGCAGACAGATCCTGCTGAACCGGCAGAACCAGCAGAAAAGAAGGTGCTGGTTGTGTATTATTCGGCAACCGGAAGCACCGAAAAAGTTGCAAACTATATCGCAGCGGCAACAGATGCGGACACCTTCGAACTGGAGCCTGTGAATCCCTATACCTCCGATGATCTGAACTATAGCAATTCCTCCAGCAGAGTCAGCCGTGAGCATGACGACCCCACCCTTCAGGACATTGAACTTGTGAAAACGGCTCCGGATAACTGGCAGGAATACGATGTAGTCTTTTTGGGTTACCCCATATGGTGGCACGCTGCTGCATGGCCTGTAAATCACTTTGTAACGGATAACGACTTTACTGGCAAGACGGTCATTCCTTTCTGTACCTCTGCAAGTTCTCCATTAGAGGGCAGCGATGAAAAGCTGGCGGCTATGACGACTACTGGCGATTGGCAGCCCGGTCAGCGTTTTTCTTCAAGCGCTTCGGAAGAAACGGTGCATGATTGGGTTGACGGTTTGGGACTGCAATAAGGAGAGAACGAATATGAAAGATTTTCAATTAAGAAACGATACAAAACTCCTCTTCCGAAACGATCCGGCTGAGGATTTGAAAAAAATTATCGAAGGAAAGAAAACGCTGTTTGTATACGGCGGCGGATCTGCTTTGAAAAACGGCTGTTATGAGGATGTAAAAACAGCCGTATCAGCAAGCGGCGGTATGTTTTATGAATTTGGGAATGCTTCCCGTGAGCTTGAGGATATCGAAAAAGGTATTCGGCTTGTAAAAGAAAATGGAATTGAGCTTGTCATCGGAGCAGGCGGCGCCAGCATTATGGATTGTGCGAAACTGATTGCTTTCGGTGCATACCATGCAGACGATTTATGGGAGTATGTGAAAGCAAAAAAGAATCCCTACGGGCTTGAAAAGCTTCCGCTCATTCTGATGCCCACCTATCCCTCCAGCGGATCGGAATATGGTCTCGGCGCTGTTTCAGCAGACGCACGCACGAACGATTTCGGTACGGCATACGGAATTGCCGCGGATACAGCCATTCTCGTTCCGAAATATTCCCTGTCGCTCTCTCCTGAGATGACAGCATATACCGGACTTGTTACCTTGGTTCAGCTGTCTGCTTCCACAATAGGAGACAGGAATCCGGTGTCCTACGATGCAGGGATTTCTGTTATCTGCAATGTGCTGAAAGCGGTAAAACAGCTTCGTGACGATCCGAACAATCTTGATGCAAGAGGCGTGATCCTTTACGGCGCTTCCATTTCAACCTCCGGCAGACTGGGACTTGGCAAAGAAGAAAACTATGCCTATGATATTTATGAGGTGGAGTTTATCCCCGAAGTGCTGTTTGGCTCTACTTACCGCAAAAGTTTGACCACACTATTTCCCCGTTTCTTGAAGGCGATGGCAAACTATCATGAAGAAGACATTCGTAAGTATTTCAGCGATGTATTCGGATATGAGGGCAGTGTTGCCGAATCCACAGACAAAATGGTTGAGTTGTTTGCAGAGCTTGGAGTGGATATGTATTTTGACGGTGAAATTCAAGCCGGCAGCATCAGTCAAATCCCGATTGAAACCATGCTGACGCAGGATGAAGTTGCGGATATGATGAAAAACTGTATGCGTATTGACGCTAAATAAGGACTTACGTTGCGCTATAAAGTTCGCCAGAAAGATGAAGATGATGTATGAACAGAAAAATTATTTTGACGGTACTGCTTTTACTTATTGGCTCTGTCATGGGATGCAGTACTTCTCCGCAAATAGAAGACAGCATTAATATGGAAATGAATTCTGATGAGGAAGTAGTACCGGATGCTTCATCAGAAACCAGAATTTCACAGGAGGTAAACAATATGACTATGACATTATCATTTGCTGACACCATATTAGTTGCTGACCTTGTGGATTGTGGAACAACAGATGAGTTTATTTCTGATCTGCCTGTTACAATCCGTATGGCTGATTATTACAACCGTATTAAGTATTCCTACTTTGATGCACCCATTTCGCAGGATGGCTCGAAGCAGCTCGAATATGAGGTCGGTGATATTGCCTATTGGCTGGAGGGAAATGAACTTCTGATTTATTATGACCATGACCATAAACCTATGTGCAGTGACATTATCGTAATTGGCAAGGTTCAATCCGGCGTTGAGAAACTGGCAGAGTACTCTGGTTCTGTAGAAATAACATTTACGATTGAACAACATTAAAATAAAATAGGATAAATGGAGGTAAATCATAATGAAAAGAGAAGGATATCCAATGGGATTTCCCATGGGCAATTCCCAGCAGAAGTGATTCAGTAAATATTTTTATAAAACAAATCGAAAGGAGCATCAAATAAAATGAAACGCTTTTTTATATTAATTCTCTCCTTGTCGCTTTTGTTTTGCGTTTCGGCTTGCTCAAACAATACTCCGTCAACTTCTGAATCAAGCGGAGAAAATGTATCCAATGAACAGACGGGTGGTATGGACAACGATTTGCAGACAGGCTCCGATACCAGCATATCATCGGAAGACAATTCTGAGTCCATTGATTCCGAGCCGGACAGCAGCACAAAGGTACTGGTTGCTTTCTTTTCTCGAACTGGTGAGAATTACAGCGTTGGCGTGATTGAAAAAGGAAATACACATATCATTGCTGATATGATAGCAGAGGAAATGAATGCGGATACCTTTGAAATCGCCCGCGTAACGCCTTATCCCGAAGCCTACCGTGAATGCACTGATGAAGCACAGAAGGAAAAGAGCGCTAATGCCCGTCCCGAACTGACGGCAACGGTAGACAACTTTAGCGACTATACTATTATCTTCTTGGGTTACCCTAATTGGTGGGGAGATATGCCGATGCCTGTCTATACCTTTCTTGAAAGCTATGATTTTTCAGGCAAGACGGTCATTCCGTTCTGCACACACGCAGGCAGCGGCCTTTCGGGAACAGTACAGACGCTGGAAAGTAAGCTCACAGGTGCAACGGTGCTTGACGGGTTTGAAATAGCCGGAACGACCGCACAAAACAATCAGAGCGAAGCGAAAGAATCCGTTTTGGTTTGGCTTGATAAGTTGGATATAAACAGATAAGCGGGGTGATAGGATGAAAAAGATATTCCTTATATTCTTGTCGCTTTTGATGATTACGGCTTTCACTGCTTGTGGCAGCGGTTCGGAAATAGCTCCTATACATTCAGAGGAAATTGCCCCTCAAGTTCCACTGGCATTTCAGATGACAAAACGGAAGGTACAGAAAAAATCCGTTTAACCTTTGAGGGAGGCGAAGCAATTCTTGTCTTGGAGAATAATGCAGCTGCACAATCACTGCTTGAGCAGCTCCCTATGACGCAGGAATTTGAGGATTTCAGCAACATAGAAAAAATTTGCAGGTTACCGGATGAACTGTCTATAGACGGCGTAACAAAAGGTGTTGATTCGGCAGTTGCCGATGTTACGGTATATGTGCCGTGGAATGCGCTGGTATTTTATTACGAGGACTACGGTTATAATGACGATTTGATCTCCATCGGGCATGTAGAATCGGGTATGGAACAGCTTGCTGCTATGGGAGATCGGTTCACCGTGACAATGGAACGAATCGAAGAGAATGACAAGAATGAGTCAGACATGCCCGTGGATATCACTTTGACATCAGAAGACACCGTGATTACAACCACACTTGATGACAGTACACTGGCAAAAGAATTTGCAGATCTTCTGCCACAAACCGTTTCTATGAGCCGTATCGGCGGCGGACGAGAGTTTTACGGTGGACTGCAAGGTGAGCTGAGATATGATGAAGCAGATGCACAGACCACCTTTGAAAATGGCGACCTTGCCTATTGGTTCAGCGGTAACGGGCTTTGCCTGTTGTATAACAATCAGGTGGATAAACCGGAAATCGAATCCGGTATCATCGTATTCGGTAAAATCACCTCGGATCTATCAGTGTTTTATGCTTTTGATGATACGACAGAATTTTTGATAGAAATAGCAGAATGACCGTACAGAAAGGAGACATCATGCAGTTAAAACAAAAAATACAAATATTGGCAGACCTTGTTATGACGGTGATGCTTCCTCTACTGATGGCGTACAGTTTGATTGGAGAAGTAATTCATGAATGGATAGGTATAGCTATGTTTGCAATGTTCATTCTCCATCATGTGCTGAATCGCCGTTTTACATTCTCACTCGCAAAGGGAAAATACACACCGAACCGCATTTTCATGACAGCAATAGATATTTTATTGCTCGTCGATATGCTTGCTTTAATGATTAGTGCTGTAATGATTTCCGGCCATGTATTTGCATTTCTCCCAATAACGGGTGGCGCTGAGTTTGCGAGAAGCATACATCTCATGGGTTCCTATTGGGGATTTGTGCTAATGTCTATGCATATCGGCCTGCATTTTCATACGGTAATCAGCATGGTACGGAAAAAGATTTCTAAACCGAACAAAACTTTAAAAATCATACCGAAGATTGTTTGCGCCGCAACATCAGCTTATGGTTTATATGTGTTTCTGTCACGGAAAATTTTGGATTATATGTTGCTTAAGACGCATTTTGTGTTTTTCGATTTTTCCGAATCCATCATCTTCTTTACGTTCAACTATGCTTCTATGATGGTGTTGTTTGGAGCAATCGGATACTATGTAGCAAAGTTGCTTCGGAGACTTAATAAAACTCGAAAAAAGAATGGAGGGTAAGTATGAAACGAAAAACTCATGTATTGGTTTTCTTTTTTTTACTGCTGATATCGCTATTGGCAGGATGTTCCTCGCAAGGAAGCACAACGGATTCATCAGATGATCCAGAACAGATACCGTTCCAAAGCGAGGAACAAATCGGAACTTCAGAAAGTGAGGAAAGCAGTATGACAGAACCAATTCAAATGCCGTCGGCCGATGACGCTCCCATTGTATATTTTACCTCGGATATCACGCCGGAAGGCTTGGTTGCCGTTTATGAACAACTCGGCTGGAATCCTACTGGTAAAGTAGCGGTCAAGCTTAGTACCGGTGAGCCGCCGGCAAGTAACTACCTGCGCCCAGAATTGATTAAAGATTTGGTGAAGGCGGTAAACGGCACGATTGTGGAATGTAACACGGCCTACGGCGGTTCTCGCGCACAGACTGCTATGCACTATCAGGTGGCGCAGGATCATGGATTTACCGATATCGCTGATTTTCAGATTCTCGATGAGAACGGCTCCATGTCCCTTCCGGTAAACGGCGGATCAGTACTGACAGAAAACTATGTAGGCGCTGCATTTGCTGGTTATGAGTCCTATTTGATTTTGTCGCATTTTAAAGGCCATGCAATGGCAGGCTATGGTGGGGCAATCAAAAATATTTCGATTGGGCTTGGCTCGTCTGAGGGAAAAAGCTGGATTCACAGCGGCGGCACAAGTAAGACCAGTCCTTGGGGCGGCGTACAGGATCGATTTTTAGAGGCGATGGCAGAAGCGGGACTATCCGTTTCGGATTATCTCGGAAACGGCGAACGCATTGTCTATGTCAATGTGATGAACCGCCTGTCGGTAGACTGCGATTGCGACGGAAATCCTGCCGAGCCGGATATGCATGATATCGGTATTCTCGCTTCAACTGACCCAGTGGCGTTGGATCAGGCTTGCATTGATCTGATTTACGCACAGAAGGACGGCGATGGCGCTTCACTTGTAAACCGTATTGAATCTCGCAATGGTTTACATACCTTGGAACATGCAGAGGAAATTGGACTTGGCAGCCGCACCTATCAGTTGGTGAACATTGATGATTGAGATACTTCAAAGAGAAGCCGTCTATCTCTGGTACTATTTCGACCTTCAGCTTAGGCAGATATTTCCGTATTGGGTACTCGGCATGGTACTTGGCTCGGTCATATCGGTATTTGTCAAAGAACGATTGCACGGATTATGTCGCACACTCGGCAGCAAAAAGTTGGGCATCCTTGGTATCATTCCGGCAAGCATTCTCGGCATAGCCTCGCCGCTGTGCATGTACGGAACCATTCCGCCCGCCGCCTCATTTTCCAAAAGCGGTATAAAAGACGATTGGCTGGCGGCGTTTATGATGAGTTCGATTCTCTTGAATCCACAGCTCATCATTTACAGCACGGCGCTTGGAGGCACAGCACTCGCCATCCGTATCGGATCCTGTTTCCTTTGCGGAATCGCTGCGGGGCTTTTGATTCATATCTTTTATAAGAACAAAACGTTCTTCAATTTTTCCGGGTTTGACGAACCGAAAAACCGTGATACTGATCCGAACTTATTTGTGCGCCTGCTGAAAAATATCGGCAGAAACATAAAAGCAACAGGACTCTGGTTTCTTGCGGGAGTCATCCTTTCCGCATTATTTCAGCGGTATGTACCGGCAGAGCTTATCAGCGGCTTGTTCGGTGAAAATGAAGGCTTCGGCGTTTTGATGGCGGCAACCATCGGCGTGCCGCTCTATGCCTGCGGCGGCGGAACGATTCCGCTATTGATTCAATGGCTGGCAGATGGAATGAGCATGGGCAGCGCCTCTGCCTTTATGATCACTGGCCCTGCAACAAAAATCACAAATCTTGGCGCATTGAAAATTGTTCTCGGCATAAAGCGGTTCCTTTTGTATCTCGCTTTTGTCATGCTCTTTTCACTCGCCACAGGTATTCTCATAAATCTTGTAATCTAAAAATATGGAATAAAGGAGAAATTCATTATGACAACAGCAATTTTAAAAACAACAGCAAAACCTCGTCTGTCCGTCAAGGTGCAGACACTTGCCACTATTGCCGCCATTGTGGGCGCAGTAGCCGTACCACAGATATTCCATGCGCTCGGTGCGGTCAGCGGACTTGACACGGCACTCGGTGAAACATTTCTGCCCATGCATCTGCCGATTATCCTCGTTGGTCTATTGGCAGGCCCTTATGCCGGAGCAATCGCAGGTCTGCTTGGCCCCGCCGCCAGCTTTGCTCTTTCAGGGATGCCCGGAATTGCGATGCTTCCGTTTATGATGATTGAGCTTTGCGCCTACGGTCTATGCGCAGGACTGCTTCGCAATGTAAAAATGCCGACAATCGCAAAGGTTGTGGCTGTACAGGTTGCAGGCAGAGCCGTTCGTGCAGCAGCAATCCTTCTTGCAGTGTATGCGTTCGGTAACGAGAGCATCCGTGTGGCTTCCATCTGGATGAGCATTGGTACAGGCATTTTCGGTCTTGTTCTTCAGTGGGCACTGCTCCCACTGATCGTCTACCGTGTGGAGAATTTGAAGAAGCATGAAAACTGATCTGACAAAAGCAGTTAACATACTGAAAGATGGGCAGTATACCTGCGTTCTGTGCAAAGGTGATGAAAACTACACCAGCACAGAACGCGGTGTAAAGCCGTTGCTTGACTGGCTAAACAGCGGAATTGATTTGAAAGGTTTTTCCGCCGCTGATAATGTGGTTGGCAAAGCGGCGGCATTTCTGTATGTTCTGCTTGGCGTGAAAGAGGTCTATGCCCATGTGATGAGTGAATCCGCCATTTACACACTTGCAAGGAATGGTATATGTCCGCAGTGCGATATATCGGTTAAGAATATCATAAACCATGTAGGTACGGGAAACTGTCCGATGGAAGAAGCCGTCAGAGAATTATCTGAGCCGACAGAGGCATTGGAGTCTATTAAGGTAAAACTAATGCAGTTGCAAAAGGCTCCGGATACCGTATCAGAAATGGAGGCAGGTTAAATGAATGAGTAAAACAGATTGGATATACTGCCCTGTATGTGGCAGTAAAACGCATGATAAAATCAGGGCAGACACAGAGATGAAAAACTTTCCCGTGTTCTGCCCGAAGTGTAAAGAGGAAACGCTGATAGACGTTAAACAATTTCATATAACCGTTGTTCAAGAGCCAGCCGCTAAGCCGCAGAGCCAATGAGTTTGCAGATGATGCAGATTCTAAGCCCTGCGGCTTTTTCAATAAATAAAGACGGCTGCTCAAATCAAAATGGATATGAGCAACCGTCTTTATTTATCGCTTTTGAAAGTGTCTGCCTGCTCACACAGAGCAATATACTTTTGGATTTCATCTTCGCTCTTACCGGAGAAGAAATCAATTACGCTTTTTGAAACGCTGTCGGTTTGGATGTTTTGAAAACAACAGCGTCAAGGCTGATATCCAGTTCCCTTGCAATCGTGGCAACCGTTTCAAAGCGTGGACTGCTTTTGCAGCGTTCAATTTCTATGATTGTCCGCACACTCATGTGCAGACTGTCTGCCAACTGTCTCTGCGTGAGATTCCGCCTGATTCTTGCGGCGCGGACATCAGCAACAAACAAATCCAGCGGATTCTGCATTACACCTCACCTCATATATATTTTAGTGTGTGCTAACGCTCATATAAATAACCATATAACTCATATTAAATGAGTTAATAATTACTTTTAGAGGGGAAGAACAAAGAAATGAACAGAGTTATGTTACGGAGGTCTGAATGAAGGGGTTATCCGAAAGACTTCCAGAGGTTTTCAAAATACAAAAAATCACATAGGAAAACAGATGGCGAGCTGTATGGATTGCTAAACGCATTCGAACTGGAGGATCTGTCTTATCTCAATGAGTGGGACAGGCATATTGAACAGTCCGAGCTGTCAGAAGAAACACTGGAACAACGAATGCGGAAATCTCCCAGCTCTGTGGAAGAAACCGTATATCAGGCCATTCAGCGTGAACAGCTCTATAAGGCGATTGACTGCCTTCCGAAAACACAGCGCAGGCGGATGCTCCTTTATTATTTCTACGATTTTACATATGAGAAAATTGCAGAGATAGAGGGCTGTCCTGTCATGCCTGTAAAGAGGTCGATAGACCGTGCTTTAGAAAAAATAAAAAAATTTTTAGAAAATAGGGGCTAAAAAACGCTTCTAAGTGAGGAAACAGGTGAAGGAACAATCCATTGCCTGTTTTTTCTGTTTGGAAAGGACAGGCGTTGCTCTTTGAAAATTTCATAGCACAGCGCATTTTTTACTTTCCCTCTGCTGTCGGTAAAACCGGCAAGCCACATGAGCGAATCCACGGATTAGCAGTTAAAGAAGATTATCCGATGGGTTTACGACTCAGACGGTGCGGCGCACCTGCATCGAAGGCCAAGACAGGCAGGGGTACTAAAGATACTTGCGTCCAGTCCGAAAGCCGAGCGTGATCAAACTGTCGCAGCTAAGGAGGGCGCCTCGCAGAGAACCTGGGAGGGGTGAGATTCCCATGAGGCCAAATGCATGGCCGGAAGATGCGTTCCCAAAGGAGCAACCGCTCCTTATGCCGAGGGGTGGCGTGGATCGAATATCGGCAGGCAAAATGAAACGATTGATATCACAAGGCCGCGGTCTGTTTAAAAGTGGGTCGCAGACTTTTACATACCATAGTATGCAGAAGAAGGAGGAATCGAATATGAATGAGAAAGACCAAAAAATCATTGAAGAAGAAATCCTCGGCAAAGACCATGCCGGGTATGCATATATTTATCCTTTGGATGGTGGCAGCAGACAGGAATATGTTTTTGACATGACGCCGGAGCGTATCGCCAATTTCCTCGGTGCCCATCAGTTTGACGCGGAAAAGATCGTCCTGACGAATATGCTGGACAAGCTTGTTCTGAATACGATAGGAGGCTTCATTGACCAATGCCCGGATCAGGAGCTGTGCCGTCAGATTATTCCGCTACTTGCTCCCATTCAGATGGGTGAAACGGAAGCGGAGGAAATCCCTATGGTCACGATGGAGGCTTATGACGAATACGGCAGGATGGAAGATGAGATGGTAACAGCGGCGGAATATGAAATGTTTTTGTAACAGGAGGAACAATATGGAGATTAAACGAGGCGATATTTATTACGCAGACTTAAATCCTACCGTGGGTTGTGAGCAGGGCGGCGTCCGCCCCGCCCTCATCATACAGAATAATGTGGGCAACCATTTTAGCCCGACTGTGATTGCGGCCGCCATCACCAGCAGAAGAAAAAAGGATATGCCGACTCATGTCCTGCTGGATGAAGAAGGGACAAGGCTTTTCACCGACTCCCGTATCATGCTGGAACAGGTGCGGACGATAGAACGGGAACGGCTGAAGGATTATGTTGGCAGCGCCAACGCAGCGACTATGCAGTATGTGGCTCACGCCATAGCCGTGAGCTTTGGTTTGGACGAGCTGCTGGCACAGTAGGAAGAAACAGAAGAATGAGCTGGGCATTGTTGGTTATGCCCAGCGTGAAAGAGAAAAAATCTCTGATATTTATTGCGGTTTGCGCTGGATATTGGAAGCGCAACACGGTATACTGTGTATTGCGTAAAAGAAAGGAGGCTGGCAGATGAAACGGTATAAAGTTGAAACCATATCGGAAAATACGGAGAAATACTTTTTTATCCGTGACTGTGACACAATGGACATCGTGCTTTGGCCGACCAAGTACCTGAAGCATAAAATCAAGTCCAACCGTTCGCCAAACACGGTGAGGCGGTCTGCTTTCTCCATCTGCTACTATCTGGAATACCTGAATGAAATACAGATGGGAATACCGCAGGTCTACGGACTGGACTTTGAGAGTCAGAACGAACATTTCGTAAATTTCCTGTACTGGCTGAAAGCTGGGAATCACACACAGAAGGACAATATAAAACCGATTCATAACGGAACCTGTAACGCATACTTGGAAGATGTGTTCAGGTTCTTTCTTTATATCGAGGCACAGTATGAACATCTTGGCGAACTCAAGGTGCTGTCCTACAACTACCACGTTGCCGCTAATGCCGTAGGCGTAAAGAAAAAGCTCCGCTATCAGTCCTTCAAAGGCTACCTGAAAGCGGAAGATAGGAAGGTCAGGCCGGCTGAGCATGAGGAAGTTGTTACAATCCTGAAGGCTTGCACCAACTGCCGCGACCAGATCCTTCTGCTGCTGATTGCCGAGACAGGCTTCCGCATAGGAGAAATCCTCGGCGTAGATTACGCCCACGATATTGACTATCAAAACCACTTGGTAGGCGTGTATTTCCGTGAGGACAATGAAAACGACGCCAGAGCCAAAAACGCGGAATACCGAAAAGCACGGATCAGCGACGATACCTACGAATTTTTAATGTACTACCTTGCGGAGTACCGTGAGCTGCTCCAGCATCAGAGATACC
>JAAGKN010001065.1_pt1 | contig 62406 bp, 53 predicted proteins | sample 6206371 | NCBI WGS metagenome assembly JAAGKN01 (sample SAMN11533720, study PRJNA540317) | gut metagenome | isolation source: fecal pellets from male and female animal of same cohort | host: Peromyscus leucopus | place: USA:CA | collected 2017 | reverse complement strand
GCTCCTAAGGACAGAGATATTGCGATGGTTTTCCAGAACTACGCTCTTTATCCTCATATGACTGTTTTCGATAATATGGCTTTCGGTCTGAAGCTGCGCAAAACACCCAAGGAAGAAATCAAGCGCCGTGTAGAAGAAGCTGCACGTATTCTTGAAATCACCCACCTTCTGGACAGAAAGCCGAAGGCTCTGTCCGGTGGTCAGAAGCAGCGTGTTGCGCTGGGTCGTGCAATCGTGCGTAAGCCGATGGTGTTCCTGCTTGACGAGCCGCTGTCCAACTTGGACGCAAAGCTCCGTGCAACCATGAGAACCGAGCTTACAAAGATTCACCAGAGAATTGCTACCACATTCGTATACGTAACACACGACCAGACAGAGGCTATGACAATGGCTACCCGTATCGTTGTTATGAAGGACGGTCTTATTCAGCAGGTAGACACTCCTCAGAATCTGTACGATTATCCTGTAAACCTGTTTGTTGCAGGCTTTATCGGAACTCCTCAGATGAACTTCATCGAATGTGTTCTGGAAGAGGAAAAGGGTCAGTATTTCCTGTCCTTCGGTCCCAACACAATCAAACTTCCTGCTGAAAAGGCAAACAATCCGATTCTGAAGGATTATGTAAATCAGGAAGTAATTATGGGTATCCGTCCTGAGGATATTCACGATGAAGAACGTTATATCAGCGCTATGCCTGACAGTATCGTTGAAACCGATGTTGAAGTAACTGAGCTTATGGGTGCGGAAATTTATCTGTATCTGGTAAGCGAAGAGCAGAACATGGTTGCGCGTGTTTCCAGCCGTTCCAAGGCACGTGCCGGAGACGTTATCCGTGTTGCATTTGATGCATCCAGAATTCACCTGTTTGATAAAGATACCGAACACTTCATCATTCACTAAGAAAAATGATAAAAGTCACCGGCTACGCCGGTGGCTTTTTGCAATAAGCAGAAAGTGAAGTAAGCCTTCCCGGCTGGAGCCGCGCAGCACAAATATAAAAGGCTTCCCCGGTAAAGGAAGCTATCGTGAAGCACCAATTTACCCCCAGCAAAGGGAGCTTCTGTACAGCACAAACAGGCCCCCTTGTGCAAAGGGGGCTGTCGGCGGAGCGTAGCGAAGCCGACTGGGGGATTGGTCTTTCTATCATTTTGAATGATCGATAAATCGACAGTATGTACAAACAATCCCTCCGAGTTTTGCTGCGCAAAACCCACCTCCCTTTGCTGGGGGGAGGCTTTTTATATTTGTGCTGTGGGGGACCTTTGTGCTGTTTGAAAAGAAAGCGCCCGTCATAGACGGGCGCTTTCTTTTATTCTTCTTCTGCGTGCGCCTTGGCGTCCGCTATTATTTTTTGCGCTTCTGCACCCGGTACTTCTTCATACCGTACAAACTGGTACGTGTACGCACCGCGTCCCTGGGTCATCGCCCGCAGAACGATTGTATAATCCTGCATCTCAGCCTGGGGCGCTTCCGCTTCCACGACCGTATAACCAGGACGGTTTTCATCCGGATTCATACCCATCACCCGTCCGCGGCGTTTGTTCAGATCTCCCATAACGTCGCCCACCATAGAATCGGGCACGGAGATTTTCAGTTCGCCTACCGGCTCCAGCAATACAGGACTTGCCTGGGGCAACCCGTTTTTATATGCAAGTTTTGCGGCAAGTTTAAAGGAAATTTCATTGGAATCCACTGCATGGTAGGATCCGTCAAACAAATCTGCAGCAAGACCAACAACCGGATATCCTGCCAGCACACCTTTCTGCATCGCTTCCAGAAGTCCCTTTTCTACTGCCGGGTAGAAGCCCTTCGGCACGGTGCCGCCAACAACCGATTGGGTGAAGGTGAGCCCTTCCTCTGCACCAGGTGAAAATGTGATTTTCACGTGTCCGTACTGCCCGGATCCGCCGGATTGCTTTTTATGCTTGCCTTCTACCTGAACGGATTTTTTTATCGTTTCCCGATAGGGGATTTTAGGATCTGTGTAAACCACCTTTGTACCGTATCGGTTTTTCAGACGAGCACGTGCCACATCCAAATGAATATCCGATATACCGGACAGGGTAAGCTGCTTGGTTTCAGCGTTGTTTACGTACCGCAGGGTGGGATCTTCCTCCAGCAGTCGTGCGATGCCGGTAGAAATTTTATCCTCGTCTCCTTTGGCGGCTGCGGACAGCGCTTTGGTCATATACGGTTCGGGGAAAATTGTTCCCTGATACTGAACCGGCGTTTTGTAGTACAGTGTATCGTTGGTGGCTGTATCGGACAGCTTGGACAGCATACCGATATCGCCGCAGCAAAGGACATTTGCTTCCGTTTGCTTTTTACCCCGCAAAGTGTAAATATGTGCTGCTTTTTCTACTGCGCCGGTGCGGGCATTGGTCAGAGAAGCATCTTTTTTCAGCGTTCCGCTCATTACTTTGAACAGAGACATTTTTCCGAACTGATCGGCAACCGTTTTAAATATAAAGATGGAGCAATCCCCATCCGGATTGATTTCGTAAGGCTTGATTTCCCCTGCATCCACAATCCGCTCCGTTTTCTTGGCAGTTACTCGGGGGAAGGAATCCTTGATGGAGGTCATCAGTGCACGCACGCCCCAAAGCTTGGTAACAGATCCGCTGTATACAGGCACGATGCTGCCGGAAATAATTCCTTCATGCAGCGCCTCTGCAGCTTCCTCTTTTGTGATTTCCTCTTCTGCAAAGAATTTTTCCATAAGTACATCGCTGGTTTCAGCGATTGCCTCATTAAACTGCTGGCTGTACTGATCCACAACGGCAGACAGTGCCTCATCCATAGGCATTTCTGTCCGTTTTCCCCGTTCGTCATAGGTGTATGCCATACGTTCCACCAAATTGACAAATATCATTTCTCCGTTTCGTTTTGTGGGGATCAGTACCGGGCAAACGCGGATTCCAAAGGTTTCCCGCAGTTGTGCAAACACACGGGCAAAATCTGCCTCCGGATCGTCAAACTTATTCAGGAAAAATACTCGGGGAAGCTTTTCCCGGCAGGCATATTCCCAAGCAAGCTCGGTGCCTACCTCAACGCCGGCTTTGCCGTCAACCAGAATAACGGCTGCATCGGCGGCGCGGATGCCTTCCAGCTCTTCTCCGATGAAGTCGGGATATCCCGGAGTATCCAAAAGGTTGATTTTTATATCATGATAAATAAAATTAGCAGTAGATAAAGAAACTGAATAGTGACGGGCGGTTTCTTCAGGGTCATAGTCTGTTACGGTATTTCCGTCTGTGACTTTTCCCATTCGGTCGATAGATCCCGCGCAGAAAAGCATGGCTTCTGCAAGAGAGGTTTTTCCGCTGCTGCCGTGTCCCAGCAAGCAGACGTTTCGGATGTTTTTAGTAGTGATCTCGGGCATAATGCACTGTGCTCCTTTTCTATAGTTTCGTGCGTGTCAGCATAAACAAGGAGGATTTTGCAAATCTTTGTGTTTGCTGAATAAAAACACGTTGCGATTTGCTGCAATCCTTATACATATTATACAACAGATAGACCCGTTATGCAAGGAACGCTTTGTAGAATCATGCAGTTAAATTTTGTTAATAATGCACAATTTTATTGCATTTTTATCAATTTTGTAATGAAATATGCCAATAGGAAACATCCCGGGAAAGTAGTAATCCACGCAAGGATTACCTGTAAAATCACTTTTTTGTCGGTGCTTTGTCCTGATCCTCCGGCGGCGGAAGCCATAGCCGTCATTTTTACATGGGTGGTGCTTACCGGAAGCCCGGCAAGGGTCATGGCAAAAAGAGATACAGCGGAACCAATGTCTGCACAGGCGGCAGAAAAAGCGTCCACGTCCGCCATGTCATGCCCCATTTTTTGTACAATACGCCTGCCGCCAAACAACGTACCGCAAAGCATCAGCAGAGCACAACAGAATACGGCGGTGCGGCTTCTGGTCAGCAGCCCTGCCGCTCCCATCAGCCCCAGAAATTTTTGTCCATCCTGTGCACCATGGAGAAATGCCGTTCCGGCACAGCCAAGTACAGTGGCTTTTTCCCAGGAATATTTTTCCCTGCGGGAGCGGAGCAGACGGGCAGTGAGTGCTCCCCCCAGTCCGCCGCCTAAAATGGACAGTATGAGTCCTGCGGCAACCTTGATCCATTGGATGCCGTCCGGTGCGGGCGCGCCAAGCGCTATAGATGCGCCTGCCAGCGCTGCAAACAAACCGTGGCTTTCGCTGGTGGGGATTCCGAAAATCCAGGCGGCGCCTGACCAGAGTACTACCGCGATCAGAGATGCGGCAACTGCTGTCCCACCGGTTCCATCGGGAAAGTGCGCCAGTCCCGACACCGTTTCATATACGCCGGGAAACAGGATGGAGAACGTCAGCATTCCCAGCAGATTCATACAGGCTGCAAGCAGAGCAGCGCGGGACAGCTTCAATGCTCCGCACGCAACAGGACCGGTCAGCGCATTGGCAGCATCGGTGGCTCCGTTGATAAAAACTGCCGCTGAAAAAGCGAGAAAAATAAAAAACACAGGGTGCTCCAATCTTTGCCGCAGTTGACAAATTACTGTAAAATAGGTATTATATATGTATGAAACATTTAGAAATTCATGCCCATGCCGATCCCTGCCGTCTGCCGGTTCGGATTTTGGCGGATGATCCTGTAATGGGGCAAATGCTGACTGCCTTGCTGGAACCATATTGCATGATTGCAGAGGAAGATACAGTTTTGACGGTGCTGTGTCCCGGCGACGGGAAATTGCCGCCTTTGCCAAAGCGGGGACGGTTTCTGATTATTTGTGATGAACCGTATGCACAGGCAACCGACCGGATCTTTGTGCTGTCCCGCCCGTTGGACTTGGAGCAGTTTCTGGAGACTGTCTTTTCTCTGTGCGCGCAGGAGGAATATCACGGCGCTGCGCAGGAATATCGGTGCAATGACAGAAGCAAAACGGTCACCTATAACGGAAATACCGTTTCCCTGACCGATAAGGAGTACGCCCTGTTTCAGATTTTGCTGGACAGTATCGGTGAAATCGTTTCCAAACAGAAGCTGACGCAGCTGCTTTGGAACGAGGGAAACAACAATGCCTGTCAGGTATACATGACGTATCTGCGGGGAAAATTGGAGCGCATTGCCGGTCCCGGCGTGCTGGTGTCGGTGCGGGGTAAGGGGTATATGCTCCGCAGACCGTAAGAAAATTTTGAGAGGAATGATATACAATATGAAAGAAGTAATTCTTTGTAAATATGGAGAACTCATTTTAAAGGGAGCGAACCGCTCCCGGTTTGAAAGTCAGTTGCTTCGGGAACTGCGCCGCCGTGCGGCACATGTGGGGGACTTTCAAGTCCGTTACGCCCAGTCTACCGTCTATATCGAACCCCAGACAGACGGGGAGGATGTGGACGAAATGTTCGAACAGGTGAAAAAGGTGTTCGGCTTTGCATCTGTTACCAGAGCCGCTGCCTGTGAAAAAAATATGGAAGCGATTTTTGCCGCAGCCCGGGCATATCTGCCCGCTAAGCTGCGGGGATATAAAACCTTCCGCTGTGAAGCAAAGCGCAGTGATAAGCTGTTTCCTTTGAAAAGTCCAGAAATAGCCGCCGAGGTTGGCGGTGAGATTCTGGAAGCGATGCCGGAATTGCAGGTCGATTTGACGCACCCTGAAATTACTGTTCGGGTGGAGATTCGGGACAGAATGGCATATATCCACGCAGGGCAGGAACGGGGCGCCGGCGGCATCCCTCTTGGATCCGGCGGGAAGGGACTCCTTCTTTTGTCCGGCGGAATTGACAGCCCGGTGGCAGGATATATGATGGCAAAGCGTGGTCTGTTTATAGATGCACTTCACTTTGAAAGCTATCCTTATACCAGCGAGCAGGCACGGCAAAAGGTGCTGGAGCTGGCGCATGAACTGTGCGAGTATTGCAGAGAAATCCGGGTGCATGTGATTTCGCTGACCCATATACAGGAAATGCTCCGGGACAATTGTGATGAAGAATATTTCACGCTGCTGCTGCGCCGGTTCATGATGGAGCTTGCCAACCGCGTGGCGGAGGAAAAGGAATGCAAAGCCCTGATTACAGGGGAAAGTCTGGGACAGGTGGCAAGTCAGACAATGGCTGCAATCTGTGTTACAGATGACGGTTGCACGCTATCCTGTACTGCGTCCGTGCATCGGCTTGGATAAAGAAGAAATTGTAGAACGTGCCCGCCAGATTGGCACCTTTGACACATCTATCCTGCCGTATGAGGACTGCTGTACCGTATTCACCCCGCGGCATCCCAAAACCCGCCCGGAGCTTTCCAAGGTGGAACAGCAGGAGGCGCGTTTGGATAGAGAGGCGCTGCTGCAGGAGGCATGGGACAGCCGGTATACGGTGGCGGTTCGTCAATTTGAAGAGATCCCCACAGATGTGGGTAACTGAAGTATGAAAAATTTGGGCAATACTATAGACAAGGCGGTTGCATTCCTTACAGGGGATACAACCTGTGTGCTGTACCGCACAGAAGAAGACGTACAGATATCCCGTGAAAAGGGAATCCGCCCGTTGGTTCTCTGGATGGCGGAGGATGAAAACGCTCTGCGGGGCGCCGCTGTTGCGGATCGGATCGTAGGGCGCGCCGCAGCTTTTCTGGCGGTATACGGCGGCGCCCGGGCAGTGTATGGCGAAGTTATGAGTGAGGGCGCTGTATCTGTTTTAAAAGATGCGGGGATCGCATACAGTTATAAAACTCTGACCGATAGAATTATCAACCGGAGGGGCGACGGTCCCTGCCCGATGGAGCAGGCAGTTGCCGGTATTACAGATCCGGCGCAGGCTGCTGCCGTTTTGAGGGCAAAGGTTTTTGACGGAAAATGAAATTGAGGTGACTGATTTGAAGGTAACAGTTGTTTGTGATGTGCTTGGAGAAGAAAACAACGGAACTACTATCGCCGCTATGAATTTAATACGAAGCCTTCAGGCAAAGGGACATACGGTGCGCGCGCTGTGTACCGGATCGAAGCACGTGGGAGAGGAAGGATACCACATCGTTCCTTCCATCAATTTTGGTCCGCTGAACGGATACGTTGCCAAAAACGGCGTACTTTTGGCGCGTCCCGTCCGCAGCATTTTGGAGGAAGCCATTGACGGTGCGGATGTGGTGCATATTATGATCCCTTTCTGGCTTGGTGTTTCTGCAGCGAAAGTTGCATGGGCAAAGGGAATTCCTGTAACGGCAGGATTTCACTGTCAGGCGGAAAATTTATCCAATCATTTTTTCCTGATGAATGCAGATCGGGTGAACCGGTGGGTATATAAAACCTTCTATCGGATTTTGTACAGACGGTGCGACTGCGTGCACTATCCTACCCGGTTTATCTGCGACACCTTTGAAGGGGCGGCGGGTCCGACCAATCATTATATTATTTCCAACGGAGTGAACGCTTCCTTTGTAAAAAAGGATGTGCCAAAGCCTGCGGCGTTGCAGGATAAGTTTGTGATTTTGTTTACCGGGCGGTACAGCAGGGAAAAATCCCATAAGGTGCTGCTGAACGCTGCGGCGCTGTCCCGCCATAAGGAACAGATTCAACTGATTTTTGCGGGCACAGGTCCCCAGCGGAAGAACCTGGAGGAAGCCGCCCGGCGGCTTGGCATATCCATGCCGATTATGGAATTTTATTCCCGCAGCGAACTGGTTGACGTAATCAACTATTCTGATTTGTACGTTCACCCTGCGGAAATTGAAATCGAAGCCATAGCCTGTCTGGAAGCGATTGCATGCGGCAAAGTACCTGTGATCGCAGATTCTCCCCGAAGCGCAACCCGTTATTTCGCCCGGACACCGGAGAATCTTTTCAAGATGAATGATCCTGCAAGCCTTGCAGAGCGTATCGACTACTGGATTGAGCATCCCGAGGAGCGGGAGGAATGCAGCAGGCAGTATCTGGGATATGCACAGGCGTTTGCATTTGATCAGTGTATGGATCAGATGGAGGAGATGCTTGCCGATGCCGCGAAAAAAGAAGCGTAAAACCATTGCATATCAAAATCTGCTGGAGGATGATTTTGCCGGAACCGCAATAAAGAAAGAAGAGATTGGCGCGGACTTTCCGTATATACGGGATTCCCGCGCCTGGAAAATATGCAGCTGGCTGTTGTATTATCTGGTTGCCATTCCCCTTGTGTTCGGCATTAGCAAGCTGTATCTGGGAATGCGTTTTGAAAACCGGAAGGCGCTGAAAAGGCTGTCATCCGGCGGATATTTTCTTTACTGTAATCATACCCACCTGCTGGATGTTTTTATTGTGCCCCTTGCAGCTTTTCCCAAACGGGTGTATACTGTAGCAGGTGCGGACGCGGTTTCTATCCGGGGGCTGAAACGTTTGGTGATGCTGCTTGGATGTCTGCCGATTCCCACAAAGATTTCTGCCCTTCCGGGGTACAGGGAAGTGATTCGCAGACGGTATGAGGAAGGCAGCTGTGTCGCTATTTTTCCCGAAGCGCATATCTGGCCTTATTATACAGGAATCCGCCCTTTTGGAGACACATCATTTACGTATCCCGCCCAGTTGGATGCGCCTGTGGCTGTTGCCACAGTGACATACCGAAGGCGGCGGGGCTTGTTCCGGTTTTGCAGGAAACCGGGCATGACGGTACATATTGGTCCTCCTATATATGGAGAAGGGGCAGGTCCTCGGGAAAAAAAGACAATTTTGCGGGATCAGGTATACGCATATATGTGTAAAACTGCATCGGAAGGGGAAAATATAGCATATATCCGTTATGTATCAGCAGAAGAAGCCGATGCAAAAACGGTGGGGATTTATGAATCCATATCAGGAAAGGAAGAACATAGGAAATGAAAAGAAACATTAAAAGCAATGTAAGCTGGGTTGGGTATATTGACTGGGAGCTGCAAACCTTCCACGGAGAGGATTATACCATTGCAAACGGTTCTAGCCAGAATGCATATCTGATTGAAGAGGAAAAGACCGTTCTGATTGACACGGTTTGGGCGCCCCACCGGTTTGAGTTTGTAGAAAACCTGAAAAAAGAAATAGATTTGAACAAAATTGATTATATTATTGCAAATCATGGAGAGATCGACCATTCCGGTGCACTGACGGCGCTGATGGACGAAATCCCGGACACGCCCATTTACTGTACAGCAAACGCGGTGAAAAGCCTTGAGGGGCAGTATGGCAAGCGGGGTTGGAATTTTCATGTGGTGAAAACCGGGGACACATTGGATATCGGCGGCGGAAAACAGCTTGTGTTTATTGAAATGCGGATGCTGCACTGGCCGGATTCCATGGCAACCTATATGACCGGGGACAATATTTTGTTTTCCAATGATGCGTTTGGGCAGCACTTTGCTGTGGAGGAATTGTACAACGACAGGGCAAATCAGTGCCTTCTGATGAGCGAGGCGATGAAATATTTTGCAAATATTCTGCATCCCTATGCGGCTCTTGTTGCGAAAAAAATTCCGGAGATTGTGGGAATGGGTTTGCCCATTGATATCATTGCACCCAGTCATGGCGTAATCTGGAGAGACAATCCCATGCAGATTGTAGAAAAATATGCTGCCTGGGCGGATACGTATCAGGAAAATCAGATTACCGTTTGCTATGATACCATGTGGGACGGCACTGCGAAAATTGCTCACGCCATTGCAAAGGAGATTTCCAGCCAGAGTCCGGATACGGTGGTGAAGGTATTCAATGTGGCAAAGGCAGATAAAACAGAAGTTATGACGGAGATTTTTAAATCCCGGGCAATTGCTGTGGGATCGCCTACAGAGGGGAATGATATTCTCTGCACTGTCACCGGTTGGCTTGCATTTGTAAAATCGCTGAAATTTAAAAATAAAAAAGCGGCTGCATTCGGATGTTACGGATGGAGCGGCGAAAGCGTAAAAATTTTGAAGGAGAAGCTGGCGGATGCCGGATTCGCCGTAGTGGAGGAAGAAGTAAAATCCTTGTGGAATCCCGGTGAGGAGGATTATGCAAAGGTGCCCGCGCTGGTGCAGGCGCTGCTTCGGTAAATATAAACAAGCGCCCCCTAAAGGGGGCAAAATACAAGCTAAAAGGTCCCCAGCAAAGGGAGTTCCCGCGCAGTACCCACATAAAAAGGCCCCCTTGTGCAAAGGGGGCTGGCTCCACGCAGTGGAGACTGGGGGATTGTTGTGTGTTGTGCTATCATTTTGCATGAGCTTCGAATCGGTAGTACAGTATAAACAATCCCTCCGACATACCTAACGGTATGCCATCTCCCTTTACACAAGGGAGGCCTTTCGTTGGTGGGGGCTTACGGCGTGCCACCTCCTTTTGCACAAAGGAGGCTTTTCGTTGGTGAGGGCTTACGGCGTGCCGCCTTCCCTTGCACAGGGGGCTTGATTTTAGAAGAGGCTCCCTTGTGTAAAGGGAGCTCCCGCGGAGCGGGTGAGGGATTGTTTCTACTATCATTTTGCAGGATCTTCAAATCGGCAATATGTTTATACAATCCCTCCGACACGGCTGCGCCGCGCCACCTCCCTTTGCACAAGGGAGGCTTTTGATTGGCGAAGAGCAAACGTTATGCTACTCCCCTTTGCACAAGGGAGGCTTTTCGTTGGTGAGGGCTTACGGCGTGCCACTCCCCCTTGCACAAGGGGGCTTTTTAAGTTGGATGCTTTGCGGTATGCCACTGGGGGAGGCTTTTTTGTTTACATGCGTCACTGCGGCTTTTTATTGGGGAAAACTATAAAAAGTCCCGATTCCGTATGGAAGCGGGACTTTTTTGTGGAAAGTCAATATTCAAAATACGTAGAAATGCCTTCTTCGGTGTAATTATAGCCGTATACGGGCTGACCGTCTTTGTAGTAAATATCTTTGTAATGCACACCAGCGTCATTGTACAGGGATTCCATATAACTTACCATGGTGCCCTCTGCATCGTAAAACAGCATGCGGGAAACTTTGTTGTCGCTGTTATATTCGTATTTTGTTTCTGACATTACTGCATCTTTACTTGTATAAAATGTGACAGAAGCAATGTTGTCGTTTTCATATGTGTTGATCCAGTACCGTGTCAGGCTGCCGTATTCATAATAATATCCTGCATGGGTGGTGCCGTCATCATTGAAGGTATATTCCGTATAATTGATTACGTCATCATTTGCATCTGTCTGACAGCTATAGGATATTTCACCGTTTTCATTGTAGGTATACTGATAACTGCCGCAGTATATATTGTCCTCATATGTGGAAAGCTTCTGCAGTTTTCCGGATTCGTCATATTCATAAATGTCGGAGCAGGGAACTCCGTCCTCAGTATATGACCGCGCCCGACTGCGCAAAGTAATCCCGTCGTCGCCGTATATGTAGTTCCAGGTTTCCACCGGCTTGCCTGCTTCTGTAAAAGTAATGGTCTGCACACTGCCGCTTGGCCAGTAGTCATATTCGATTCGGCTGATTTCTGCCCCGCCTTCATACGTTACAGCAGATAAAACCCTTCCGCCGGCGCTGTATTCATATGCAGTTCCGTCTGTCACTGCGTCTGTTTCCTTGCCGCTCTGATGATTGCTGCTGGACTTACAGGCGGGCAGTCCGATAAGGCAGGAGAGACAAAGCAGCGCTGCCAGTGCGCGTTGGATCTTTCTTTGCATAATGATAATCTGTGCCTTTCCCTGGTATTTAATTTTCAGAAGCGGTTGTAGGAGCAGAGTCTACTGCTTCTCCTGCTTCATTGTATGTATAGGTAAGATCGCTGATAAGACTGCCGTCTTCATACGTGCATTTGCGTATCATCTGCTCTGCTTCGTTATAGTATTCTTTTTCGGCAAATTCTACGCCATCTGTGTAGGTTTTGGTAGTTTTCTTCTGCAATGTGGCAAGATCGTCAAAATAATCGTATTCAATTGATTCGAGCAGCGTGTCCCCTTCTTTTTTTACATACTTTGTAGGATTCTTCAGGGCGTTGTGATTGGTCTGCTCGTACCCTGTCTGTTTGTTATCCTTATCAAAGTAGACGATACAGGTATAGTCTTCCATATATACGTAATCCGTGCTACCTTGAAGCACATCGTTGTTGTAATAAATGATTTTGGAGATTTGTCCATCTTCGTTGTATCTGTACTCAACATTTTCATGTACGGTGTCTGTTGGTTTTTCTGTTTGTTCAGGCTGCTGTCCGGAATTGTCCAGCAACAGAAAAGCGGTGCAGGTTATAGCTGCAGCGATCAAAAGTGCAGCTGTGACAATCAGAATGATCAGAGTGCTTTTTTTCATCTTAACAACCAAACCTTTCTTTCATGAACTCCCAAAGTTCGAGTTTCAGACTATCGTGCGTCAGCAAGTTTTTCTGCGATCATTATACCTTGTACACTGCTTTTTGTCAATGGCAGGTCACAGGGAATATGATGATATTGGGGCACGGAATAAGCAGTCCCGGTAAGGAGTAAACGGCATTATTTAAGAAATGCGGAAAAATAAATTTTTGCGGGAAATTTTCTCTGTTTCATGATTAAAACCGTGTCCTTTGCGGAAATACTAAAAACAGAAATGCAAGGAAGTTTATGATAACGGAGAGTGATAACGTGACAGTCAAACGCGGTGATATATATTATGCAGATCTTAGCCCGGTAGTGGGCAGCGAGCAGGGGGGATTGCGCCCTGTATTGATTGTGCAGAATGATGTGGGAAATAAATACAGTCCTACTGTGATTGCTGCCGCGATTACCAGCAAACTTGGCAAAACCAGATTGCCCACGCATATTGATGTGTATGCGGAAAAGGTAGGTTTGCAGCGGGATTCAGTGGTTCTGCTGGAGCAGATTCGTACCATTGACAAGCGCAGGCTGAAGGAAAAAATGGGGCATTTGGACGATCATATGATGCAGGCTGTAGACGAGGCAATTACTGTTAGTTTCGGTCTGAATGTAAATAATGGTGTGGGCGGCACTGCTCCTGTAGAAATTACGGGTTAGTCGATTTCACTGTGTAGAAAAAAGGGGCGCTATGATAGCGTCCCTTTTTAGAGTAACAGTCCGGCAAAATGAAAAGGTCCCTTAGCAAAGGGTGTTGTCGCAGAGCAAAATCCCCTAAAGGCTCCATGTGCAAAGGGGGCTGTCGCAGAGCAAAATCTCCTAAAGGTCCCATGTGCAAAGGGAGCTGTCGCAGAGCAAAATCTCTTAAAGGCCCCCTTGTGCAAAGGGGGCATCCCGCGAAGCGGGTGGGGGATTGTAATACTATCATTTTGCATGAACTGTGAATTGGTAGTATAGTATAAACAATCCCTCAGTCACAGCAAAACTGTGCCACCTCCCTTTGCCGGGGGGAGGCTTTCGTTGGAGAGAGCTAACGGCATACCACCTCCCTTTACATTAAAGAGGCTTTTGATAGTGAGTAAACTGCGCAGCAAATCCTAACAAGGGCATCCTTATCGTCACACATCTGTCTGCACGTATGAGAGAATGGAAAACGTGATATTCTTACCATCTACAATGGCGGAAATGCTTGTGGGGATCCCTTCTGCGTCTGTGGATATATCCCATGCATTCTGCCCGTCAGATAGCTTGATAACGGTTTTTCCATCCTCGCCTTTTTGTATTTCAGTGATATTGTTTTCATCTAATTCAAATAATGCTGCTGATATAAACAAATCCCCTGCTGCTCCCTCTGTGAGGGGAATTTCCACTGTATCATATACTGCGAAAATATCTTCTCCCCGCAGCCGGAAGAGCATTCCTTCCATCTCTTCTGGTGCGGTGAATGACAAAGTAATATCACGCTCTCCTGCCTCGTTTACCCGTCCAAGAGACAAAGACACCGCGTAGGTGATACCTTCGATTTGCATTTCTCCGTTGATTTCTGCCGGCCCTTCCTGATACCAAAGTACCGCTGTGTTTTTCTCCGTCCCATTACATGCACACAAAAGCAGCAATGTCAGCAGCAATATAAAACAGTAAATTCGTTTTTTCATATTTTTCACGCGAAACACCCCCGCATAAATTCCTAAAAGAATCTATGCGGGGGTGCTGCAGTTTTAGAACCACCGGATCAATAATGAAGGGTGTCTACAGTAACAGTATTTTCTTTGTTGTACTTTGTGAATATTTTCAGTGCCTTATTGGTGCACTGGAACAGAATCTGATGCTTTTCCCCTTTTTCGTCAAATACAGCAAAGTATACGTCTTCTGTCTGCTTTACACTTTTGCGGCAGTCGTATGTTTTTGCAATAGACGGAAATTTGCTTGTGTATTCGGATGTGTAGGGGGCGATCAACTCCATATCCTTGATTTTCTTTTCCAGGATGGGGGAGCGTTTCTTTCCACCGTAAATCTTGGTAAACTGCAAGTCTCCCGAAGCGGTGGTATATTCGTATTCAATGTTGACAAAAGGCCAGGTAAAATACCAGGTAATAATGGAAAGCAGCAGACTGATACATCCAAGCCACCAGCTTGCCAGTGCCCAGATTACTGCAACGATTCCGATATACAGAAGAATCAGACCGATTTTTGCCAGAATCAGCATGCCTTCCGTCTTTTTCTTAACGGTAAATTCTGTGTAGTTGATAGAGTGTGTGGAACGGTCGATTTCAGCGCCGTCATGATATGTAGCCATCGTTATTCCTGCGTGCCGGAGCACGTCCTCCTTTTTGCATTTTTCATAGATAGAAGTATAGCATAAAATATGTATATTTGCAAGATGAAATCGTAAAAAATTTGTGTTCCTTTCCGGTACGCTGTTGATTCGGGCGTGTATATATTGTATAATTATAATAAGTATTATTTTAGGGGAGGCGGACAGATGACAGAACTTGTTTTCGGGCTTTCGGCAAAAGAAAAAAGCGCATATGTTCTGGATCAGATAGAGCTTTCTCTGAAACAGAACCGCAGGGTCACACTTATCGTCCCCGAGCAGCAGGCGCTGGTTTGGGATCGGCGCTGTGCCCGCGCCCTGCCTGCCCGCGCAATGATGCAGATTGAAATCGTCAGCTTCACCCGTCTGGCAGACAGCGTTTTCCGTCGGTTTGGCGGTGTGGCAAAGCATTATATCACGGATGCAAAGAAAACCCTTGTTATGTGGAATGCTTTGATTTCTCTCCGGGACAGCCTCCGTATTTACAAACGGGAGGAGCGGGAGGATCGGTATGTCCCGCTTCTGCTGCGTGCGGTGAATGAATTGAAGGCGTATTCTGTAACACCTGCAATGCTGGAGGACGCGGCAGAGCAACTGGGGGAAAGCGGAGAGCGCAGCGCGCTGAGGGACAAACTGCAGGACCTTTCCGCCATTTTTGCAGCCTATGATACGTTGCTGCATGTGGTGTATGATGATCCCCAGGAAATTCCCGATGCGCTGGTGCAAACCCTGCAGAATCACAATTACTTTTCAGGATGTGACGTGTATATTGATTCCTTTTACACCCTCACGCCGAAGGAAATGAAAATTACAGAGCAGATTCTGCGGCAGGCGGAGAACTTTACTATGACTTTTGCCTGTCCTCTGCGGGCGGATGCAGCCGGTGGGGAACTGCATTTGGAGCACATTCGAACATTCTCCCATGAGGTGGCGCGGCTGTGCGCAAAGTGCGGACAGGAAGTACACAGCAGAGAAATTGCCTGCACCGTATCCGGACCGCTGGGCGTTCTCACCCGCAGCTTGTGGGATCATACGGCGCAGCCTTATGAGGGAGATGCCGACAATGTAGAAATCATTCGCTGCGGGGATGTTTATGATGAAGCATATGCAGCCGGCGCGGTGATTCAAAAACTGATCCGCGCAGGCGCGCATTATGGGGATATTGCTGTGGTGGCGGCAGATATGGAGCAGCGGCGCAGCATTACAGATACAATTCTGGCTGATTTGGGAATTCCCGTATACTTTTCCGGAAAGAAAACGGCTGTGATGCAGCCGGCAGTTCGCCTGCTTCTTACTGCTGCTTCTGTAGTAGCAGGGGGATGGAGACGGGAGGATGTAATTTCCTGTGCAAAAACAGGACTAACCGGCGTCAGTCCGGACTGCTGCGACGCACTGGAACAGTATACGGAAAAATGGCGGATCCGGGGCAGACGAATGTTCTGCGATCCGGACGGATGGAGCATGAATCCGGATGGATATACGGAAACGGTCAGTGCATGGGGACGGGAGCAGCTTTCTATGGCAAATCAGGCAAGGGAGCAGCTTGCACCGGTGCTGGATGCTTTTGCGGATGTATTTCCCGGATCAGCCGCATCTGTTTGCACTGCTGCATATCGCCTGCTGTGCGATTTTAATGTGTATACGCGCCTGCAGAATGAGGCTGATCGGCTGGAGCGAAACGGAGACGCGGCAGCAGCCCAGGAGGTTCGTCAGGTTTGGGCAGTTTTATGCGATATACTGGACACGATTGCGGAGGGGGCAGAGGCAGACGTGCAGACCGGCGGCGGGGATATGGACGCGGCACGGTTTGGCGGACTGCTCCGGCGTACGGCAGAGGCATGTAAAATCGGAACGATTCCGGACGGAATTGACCGTGTTGTGCTGGGCAGTGCGGACAGCGTGCGTCTGGATGATGTGCACCATGTGATCCTTCTTGGAGCGGTATACGGCGAATTTCCTGCTGTGCCTTCTGATAACGGTTTTTTCGGCGCTTTGGATAAGGAAACCCTTTCCGGTTTGGGAATTGCGCTTTCGCCCGATTCTGCGGCACGGCAGGGAGAAGCCTTGTTTCATTTTTACCGTTCCGCTTGTGCCCCGGATGAAACGCTTACCGTGATGATACCCTGTATGGACGGCACATGGCATCCTTCTTCCGGCGCTGCGCGGATTATGCAGCTTCTGCCGAATGCAAAAAGAACGGACCTGACAAAGCCGGATCCCCTTTCCATGGTTTGGTCGGAAAATGCGGGACGGCGGCTGCTCCCCATTCTTTTGGATACACCTCAGGGAGCGGTGTTGGAAGCTTTGCTGGGGGATGGGTCCATCCCCCAGGGAAGTCTGTCCGCAGACAGAGACAGCGTTGGTGCAGATACGGCACAGGCACTGTTTGGCGGGGATCTTTCCATGACACAATCCCGGCTGGAGATGTTTGGCGACTGCCCCTTTTCCTATTACTGCCGGTATGTGCTTCGGCTGGATGAGGGACGGACAGCGGAGATTCGTCCGGTGGATGTGGGCAATTTTGTACATAAAATTTTGGAAGATTTCATGAGCGAATCTGTTTCCGATGGATTTCCTCTCCCGCAGGAAACCATTGTCAGCCGCTCCGAACGGCTGATCCGCCAGTATATTGAATCGGTCAGTCATGGGGCTCCTCCCAGTCGGCGAACAGACTATCTGTTCCGCAGGCTGCAGCGAAGTGTGATTTTATATGGTGAGTCCCTTAGTGAGGAATTCGGGCAGGCAGAGTTTGTGCCGTATGCGTTTGAACTGCCTGTGGGCTTTGATGAGACCCTTCCCGCACTGCGTATCCCTCTAGAAGCAGGGGGAGCTATGACGATGCGGGGTATTGTGGACAGGCTGGATATTCTGCGCCGGGATGGAAAGGTATATATTCGGGTAGCGGATTATAAAACCGGAAGTAAGAATTTTTCGCTGAAAGAGGTTTTGGAAGGACACAACGTGCAGTTGCTGTTATATTTGTTTTCTATATGCTCCAGTGCAGGAAGTTCTTTTTATAAAAAGCTTGCGCCGGCAGGTGAAAAGCTTGTTCCGGCAGGAGCGGTGTATTTCAGCGCCCGTCCCGGCGATGCTTCTTCGCCGGTTCCGTTGGATCGTGAAGCAGCCGGGCAGGAGGCGCGGAAAAGCATTTCCCGGCGTGGGATTATCCTGCAGGATGACGGTGTGATCCGTGCCATGGACAAGGATGTGTCCGGCAAGTATATCCCGGTCACTGTGAATCGGGACGGAAGTTATTCCAAAAGCAGCAGCCTTGCAACAGAAGAAGAATTTCAGAATATATATCAGGGGCTGACTGCTGCCCTGCAAAAAGCAGGCAGCCGGGTGAAAAGCGGACAGGCATGTTCCAGACCGGTGCGGCGGGGCAGTCGTATGCCCTGCGACAGTTGTCCCATGCGGGCAGTGTGTAGGCATATGGAATAAAGGAGTGATAATAGGCTCCCATGTGGAGATCCACTGCGTGGCTCCATAGGGATCTGGCTCCGTTATCACCCATATTAAAAGCTTCCCCCCATCAAAGGGCACTAGCGGTCAACCTCAAACCATAAAAGGCTCCCTTGTGCAAAGGGAGCTCCCGCGAAGCGGGTGAGGGATTGTCATGTTATCATTTTGCAGGATCTGCAAATCGGCAGTATTATACACAATCCCCCCGTCGCTATCGCGACACCCCCCTTTGCACAAGGGGGGCATAAGTATTGAAGTGTCGACAGCGAGCCCACCTCCTTATGTACAAGGGGGCATAAATATTGAAGTGTCAGCGGTGTACCGCATCCTTTTGCACAGGGAGATATGGGCTACGTAAAGTTTCCTCCGGCAAAGGGAGTGAAACTTCACAAGTCTCCCTGTAAAGGAGAAGCTAAAGCTTAAAAAATTCACAGAAAGGCGGATAAAAAATGGCAGAGCGTACATGGACTGCCGCGCAGCAGGCGGCAATTGATTTTGACGGTGGCAATCTGATTTTATCTGCCGCTGCGGGAAGCGGAAAAACGGCTACCCTGACCCAGCGGATCATCCGCCTTTTGACAGACTCGGGGGAGGAAGTCAGCCTGTCCCGGATGCTGATTGTTACCTTTACCAATGCGGCAGCAGGGGAACTGCGCAGCCGGATTGCAGACGCACTGACGGCGGCGCTTGCGAAAGATCCTGGCAACCGCAGACTGCTGCGGGAACTGGCAATACTGCCGGGCGCCAAAATTACCACCATTCACAGCTTTTTCCTCTCCTCACTTCAGCCCTATTACGCACAGCTTGGATTGCCGCCGGATTTCTCCATATTGGAAGAAGCACAGGCGATAGTACTGCAAAAAGAATTGATGCAGGAAACGGTGGATGCATTTTTTGATTCGCCCGTTTTGGCAGATGCGGACGAGGCGGAATTCGAAGCCCTTGCAGACTGCTTTTCCGGAGGAAGGGATGAAACATCACTGGACACAGCACTGCTGTCTCTGCGGGGTGGAATCGTATCTGAGGGATATTGTGCTGCTGATTTGTACCGGTGGGCAGAAGAAACCCAGGCGGGCACGGGAGATTTTCTTGCGTCTGTATTCGGTGTGCCGATCCGCCGGCAGATGCAGCGCGCGGGACAGCATTTCCGTCAGATTTTTGAACGGCTTTCTTTTGCATTGTCTGCGTGTGCTGATACGGAAAAATACAGCGCGTTGGCTTTGGAATCTGCTCGGCTTGCCGGAGAACTGACCGGTTTGGCAGATCATAGCTATGAAGCAGTCCGATCCTGGATGGAAACTTTTACACAGCCGCGTCTGTCTCCGCTGAAGGCAGAAAAACAGACGGAGGAATATGTGCAGTTTAAAGACGCCCGTCAGGAATTCGGTGATGAAATCAAAAGCTTGCGGCGACTCTTTTTTCTGCCTGATCCAGAGAAAATGGCAAGATTGATGGAGCAAAATGCCGCGATTGTACGGGCTGCGGCGCGGGTGCTTTCAGATTTTGAGAAACGGTATACGGAAAAAAAGCAGGAACTGGGACGCATAGATTTTGCTGATTTGGAGGTTTACGCAAACAGGATTTTCTGCACAGATACAGGTGCGCCAACTCCTGCGGCAATAGAGACAGGGCGGCAGTTTGATTATATTTTTATCGACGAGTATCAGGATACCAACCGTATACAGGATCAGGTGTTTTCCGCAGTGTCTGCCGGCAGCTGCCGGTTTATGGTCGGGGATGTGAAGCAGTCGATTTACGGATTCCGCGGAGCATGTCCCGAGGTGTTTACCTATTACCGAACCAGCTATGAAGCGGGAGACGGCGGACAGGCGATATTCATGCAGGAAAACTTTCGTTCCCGGCGCGCGGTAATTGATTTTGCCAACCTGATTTCCAGATATATGTTTGCGGCTGGGGATACTCCCTTTGATGAGAAGGATGAACTAATATGTACAAAGTCCGGGGACTCTGCTCCGGTTGAAATCTGTCTGATTCCTGCGCCGGAGGATGACGAAGAAGCCGCTCCTGCAAATGCGGAGGCAGAATATGTTGCCGGACGGATTCATGCGCTTTTGCAGGGTGAAACCCTGTCTGACGGATCGCCGGTGCGTCCGGGGGATATTGCAATTTTGCTGCGTTCCGGCAGGCAGGCGGCAGCATATACAGACGCATTGGCGAGGCGGGGCATTGCAGCGGCAAACAGTGCGGCAGATCCGTTTTTTGCCTGCAGTGAAGTGATTTTAATGCTGTGCCTGTTGAATACAGTCGATAACCCCCTGCGGGATATCTATCTGGCGGGTGCAATGAAAAGCCCTCTCTTTGGATTTACATTGGATGATTTAGTAAATATCCGGGGCACAGAAAAGGGACCGCTGTGGTACAGCGTGCAGCGTACTGCTGCATGTGCCACTCCCCTTGGAACCCGATGCGCCGCATTTGCAGAGCAGGTGGAGGATTGGCGGGCACACGCCCGATATATGCGTGCAGATGAGATTTTGCAGACGATTATCCGAGATACTGGATTTTTATATTACCGCGGCGATGATAAACGAAGCAACACCCAGATCCGGCGTTCTCTGAAGCTGCTTACGTCCCATGCGGTAGGGTGCGGCAGACAAGGCGGCGGACTCCACGATTTTATCCGGCTTCTGAACGGTTTGATGGAGCAAAAGGACGGAGGCGGGCAGCTTCCTGCAGAGGATGCAGTGACGATAACCACGATTCACCGTTCAAAGGGATTGGAATATCCTATATGCTTTCTTTCGGATACGGCACGGAAATTCAATGTGAGAGGGCTGTCGGACCGGGTGCTGTTTTGCCCGGATACCGGTCCCTGCGTGAAGCTGTATGACCCGGGCGGACTTGTCCGGTGCGACACGCCTCTGCGATGTTCCGCGGCCAAAGGCTTGCAGGAACGGATGATTCAGGAGGAGATGCGGGTGCTGTATGTGGCGCTGACTCGCCCACGGGAGCGGCTGTATATTACCTGCATGGCGACGGAGCCGGAGAAAGTTCTGGAACAGGCGCATGCACGGTCGGCGCATCCGGCAGATGCTTACGAAATCCTTTCCTGTAATTGTCTGGGACAGTGGATCATAGACGGTGCAGTACGGCATATGAACGCCGGATGCTTCCGGTTTGTGATTGGTGAAAATGAGAGGGCTTGTGCAGATGTGGTTCGGACGGAAAACGGCAGAATGCAGGTATCATCCGAGGAGCAGAATGTGTGGCGGGAAACTTTCCGGCAGCGGTTTTCCTTTGCGTACCCTCTGGAGCATCTGGCAAACATTCCTGCAAAGCTTACTGTGTCTGCCTTGCAGCCGGATATACTCAACCAGCAGGAACCGGAGACAATCACCATTGATCCAACGCCTCCGGCAAAGCGGGAGACGGACACGGTGATTCCCATGCCTGCATTTCTGTCAAAGCCCGGTAAAGCTACTGCTGCGCAAGCTGGTATTGCGACCCACTTGTATATGCAGTTTTGCGATTACAGCAGGCTGCGTGAAACAGGGGCAGCTGCGGAACTGACGCTATTGCAGGAGCAGGCGTTTTTGACGAAGGAGCAGGCGGAACTGGTGCGGCTGGAGGAAATTACAGCCTTCACCCGAACGTCTATATTTGAAAGAATGGTGTGCGCCCGGGAGATGTATCGGGAGTTCCGATTCAACGCGGTGCTTCCTGCCTCCCGATTCACAACGGATCCGGTGCTTCGTGACAAGCTTGCAGCGTCCGGAACAGATATTACCGTACAGGGTGTTGTTGACTGTATGTTTATAGATGAACAAGGACGAGCCGTACTGCTCGACTATAAAACGGATCGGCTGACGGCAGAGGAAAAAGAAAATCCTGCCCTTGCGGCAGATAAGCTGCTGTCAAGACATATGCGGCAGATCAATCTTTACAGGGAACTTTGTGCGGATATGTTGGGGCGTCCTTTTGATGAGGTGTATTTGTATTCTCTGGCACTTGGAGATTATATTTCTGTGCCCAATTGCACATAAAAGGGTGCCCCGGCAAAGGGGCTCCCGCGAAGTCTTCCAAATAAAAGGCTCCCCCCGGCAAAGGGAGCTGTCGCGATAGCGACTGAGGGATTGTCTTGCTATCATTTTAGATAATCTATAAATCGGCAGTATGACAGACAATCCCTCCGACACGGCTTACGCCGTGCCACCTCCCTTTGCACAAGGGAGGCTTTACTAACCTTATCAATTGAATGAACGGTTTGTACTGCCGCCTTGGCGGTGGAATGGAGATTGGTATGAAAAAAACAATTCTAATTATAGACGGGCAGGGCGGCAGATTGGGCGCTTTGCTGACAGAACGGGTTAAGGCAGCGCTCCCCGGATTTTCCGTCACGGCGGTGGGGACAAATTCTATTGCGACTGCCGCTATGCTTCGTGCCGGGGCGGACCACGGTGCTACGGGAGAGTATCCGGTGATTTGTGCCGCACAGCATGCGTCCTATATTGCAGGTCCGGTAGGAATCGCCATTCCTGCATCATTGACCGGTGAAGTAACGCCCGCCATGGCGGAGGCAGTAGGACGCAGTCGGGCGGAAAAGGTGCTGATTCCGGGGGATAAATGTGCGATTCATGTTGCAGGGACTGCCCGGATGATGCTTGGTGAATATGCGGACTTGGCAGTGGAGAAAATCCTGGAATTGGATGCGAATGAGAACAGTTAAAATGGAATACTATCATAAAGATGAGAAAGGAACGGTTATAGTATTATGTATGAAGAATTGAAGGAACAGGCACGGGCGGCGGCGGCAGAGCTTGTAGAGGCGGCTGGACTGCAAAAGGGAAATATTGTTGTTGTGGGATGCTCTACCAGCGAGGTATGCGGGGAGCGTATCGGTACGGCATCTGTTCCCCAGGCGGCGCAGGCATTATATGAAGGACTTATTACTGTTTTTGCGCCTTTGGGGATTTATCTGGCGGCGCAGTGCTGCGAACATTTGAATCGCGCCATTGTCACAGAGCGGGCTGCGGTACCAGGGGCGGAATTTGTAAATGCAGTTCCCCAGCCGAAAGCGGGCGGTTCTTTTGCAACGGCGGCGTATCAGGGAGCGGCAGATCCTGTGGTAGTAGAAGAAATCCGGGCGGACGCTGGACTGGATATCGGATTGACGCTAATTGGGATGCATCTGAAACGGGTAGCAGTACCCCTGCGCTTGTCCGTGAAAAAAATCGGTGCGGCAACATTGAACGCAGCACGCACCAGACCCAAGTTTATCGGCGGATCCCGCGCCCACTATAATGAAAAGCTTTTGTAAGAAAACGTCTGAAAGAAACTCTTTCCTTTTTTTGCGATCTATGCTACAATAATATAAGGTTTTTTAAAGGCTCCCCCCGGCAAAGGGAATTCCGCGAAGTCTTCCAAATAAAAGGCTCCCTTGTGCAAAGGGAGCTGTCGCGAAGCGACTGAGGGATTGTTCTACTATCATTTTGCAGGATTTCAAATCGGCAGTATTACTTATACAATCCCTCCGGCACGGCTGACGCCGTGCCACCTCCCTTTGCACAAGGGAGGCTTATAACGTTTGGCGAAAGCTAACACCGCCCCCTTTGCTGGGGGAGGCTTATAACATTTGGCGAAAGCTAATGCCGTGCCCTCTTGCTGGGGGGAGGCTTTCGGAGTTAGGCGGGATCCGCGGTGTACTATTTCCCTATTGCATTTGTATTTCTTACAACATTCCTACTTTGGAGACAATTATGGTATTTTCATCCCTTGAGTTTTTGTTTCTGTACTTTGCGGCGTCGATAATGATTTATTTTATCGTGCCTCTGGCATTTCGAAATCTGGTTCTTCTCCTTGTAAGCTTGGCATTTTACGGTTGGGGTGAACCGATTTATGTAACGATTATGCTGTTTTCAATTATTGTGGACTATATCTGCGGCTACTTTGCAGGGAAATATCGGGAAACCAACCGAAAGAAAGCGCGTCGGTTTGTGATTGCAAGTGCGGTGATTAACTTGAGCGTGCTGGGCTTTTTTAAATATTACACGTTTATCGTATCCAATTTACAGCTGCTTCCTTTTGAATTTTTAAAGAAAATTCCTCTGTTTGCAGATGTGAAGCTGCCGATCGGCATTTCCTTCTATACATTCCAGACAATGTCCTATACCATCGACATCTACCGGGGCGATGCACGGGTGCAGCGGAATATCGCTTCCTTCGGCGCATATGTAACACTGTTTCCTCAGCTAATCGCCGGTCCCATCGTCCGGTATCAGGATATTGACGATCAGCTTCGCTCCCGTCCCCATAATATTGCATTGTTTGCTTCCGGCATGCGGACATTTATATGCGGTCTTGGGAAAAAGATCCTCCTTGCCAATTGTGCCGGCGCTATGTGGGAAGGCTTTCAGACTCTGTCCGCCACAGATGCCACTGTGGTCGGCGCATGGCTGGGTATGCTGTTTTACGCCTTTCAGATTTATTTTGACTTCTCCGGCTATTCCGATATGGCAATCGGACTTGGCAAAATGCTTGGTTTTCAGTTTAAAGAAAACTTTTTCTATCCGTACGTATCCAAAAGTATTACGGAATTCTGGCGGCGCTGGCACATTTCTATGGGAACCTGGTTCCGGGAATATGTGTATATCCCTCTCGGGGGCAACCGCTGTTCCAAACTGAAAAATTACCGGAATATCGTCATCGTGTGGCTTCTCACCGGATTCTGGCATGGCGCAAGCTGGAACTATGTGCTGTGGGGGCTGTATTACTGCATTCTTCTTGTAATCGAAAAGCTGTTCTTGCATAAGCTGCTCCAGCGTCTGCCCGGATTTGTCAGCCATATTTATACGCTGGTGATTGTGCTGTTCGGCTGGTGGCTGTTTGTCTTTGAGGATCTCAGCGCCGGCATTACCTATCTTGGATATATGTTCGGGCAGGGCGTGGTCGCCTTTACCGAGGTGGGTGCTACTTACGATTTACTGCGCTGCATCCTGTTTTTGGCAGTGCTGTGCATTGCTTCTACTCCCCTTCCCAAAAAGCTGTTTTATAAGCTGTATGAAAAGGGAAAGGGCGCAAGATTGGCGATCAGCGCAGGCTGCGCCGCGCTGCTTGTGCTGTGCACTGCATATCTGGTGGATTCCTCCTACAATCCGTTTTTATACTTCCGGTTTTAACCTGACAGAAAGGCGGCAAACAGTCGATATATGGATGATACAACCAAAAAGATACAGCCGGTTCCCGATGGCGTGCCGGCAAGAAAAGAGAAAATTACAGCGGACGGTGAGGCGGCAAAATACCTGCAGCTGCAAATGCGGCTGAAAAAGGAAAGCCGCGGCGCGGATCTTGTGCTGATTCTGCTGACGCTTGGATTTATTTATGTGATGGCGGTGCTGTTCTGGGTGCTTCCCGATTCCGATTTTTCTCCCCAGGAAAATCGGACGCTTGCCGCTGCACCGGAGCTTTCTGCGGAGAATTTCTTTTCCGGCAATCTCACGGAGCAGGTGTCTGACTACATGGCGGATCAGTTTCCCTTCCGGGATTTTTTCGTAGGCGTGAAGGCGCTTTCAGAAACAGCGCAGTTGAAAGGACAAAATAACGGAGTCATTTTGGGCAGCGACGGTTATCTGATCACCCGGGTGGATTATCCAAACGAGGCTGTTCTGAAAGCCAATTTGAATGCCGCAGCGCGGTTTCAGCAGGCTGCACAGGAACGGGGAATCCGATGTGTGACGGCCTTTGCCGGGCGCAAACAGGATACCTGCGATAAATATCTACCTGCCGCATACGGATCCTATTATGCCGACCGTATCTGGAGTATTTTGGACGGTATTGCAGGGGAGCGGAAGCTTGAATATATCAATTTGCGGGATCCTTTGCGCAGATATGCGTCGGATGGGGAATCGGTATATTATAAAACAGATCATCACTGGACGTCGCTGGGCGCATATTATGCTTATACGCAGGTAATAGAAGCGCTGGGAGATACACCCCTGCCGCTGGATGCTTTTACAGCAGAGACGGTTTCAGAGGATTTCTATGGTACAACCTGGTCTGCCGCAGGTGCAAAATGGGTGAAGCCGGACACGATCACCTATTATCACGGCGAGAATGAAAGCTATACGATGGCAATTGAGGATAACACGGGACAGTTTGAAGGCTATACAGGCTGCACCTATGAAGAACGTGACGGAAAAAGCTATGCAGTGTTTGACAGCATTTATGTGCGGGAATTTTTAGAGGAAAAAGATCAGTATGCTTCTTTCCTTGGGGGCAATTTCGGGTATACCCATATTACTGCCAATGGAATGGGGGAGCGGGAAACACTGCTTGTACTGAAGGATTCCTTTGCCCACAGCATGGCGCCCTTTCTGCTGCAGCATTATGATTTGATTTTGGTGGATCTGCGGTATTATAAGGTCCCAATGCTTCGATTCTGCGAGGAAAACGGAATTGACAAGGTTCTGATGCTTTACAATATGGAAACCTTGACGGAAGGGGATTATCTCAAGGTTTTGGGCGCAGGACTTGGCAGGGAAAAATGAGAGATCAGAGGTTATATGTTATGAAAAAAAGATGGATTGTTGTCGGATTTATATTTTTGCTTATGTTGTGTATGACTGCTTGTTCTGTGCGTGATACGGCTGAAGAAACGACCGCGGAGACGACACAGGCTGATACTACACAGGAGGATACAACATCCCCTGTGACAACAGAGGATGCTGCCTCTGTACCGGACGACACTTCTGCCGACAGTACGGACAGTGAAGGCGGAAAGCAGATCACGGAAGAAGAGGCGCTGGCTGCCGCAAAAGCACACATGGGAGATACCGATCCGGACACAGGATATAAATATTCTTTTGCGTCTGAGGGAATCATGCAGGATACCGACACAGGCGAAGAGTATTATAAAATACGGGTTTCCTGGTATTTGCCGGAGGATGACAGATATTCTGTTTTCGGATATCTTCTGGTAACAAAAGACGGAAAATCTATTTTGAATTTTAACTGATTAAAGTATCAGTTGCAAGGAAGGGTAAAAAGTACATGACGAAGAAAAAGGAAACGGCGCAGTATAACGACCAATCCATAGAAAAACTGGAGGGAGCCGACCGGGTGCGGCTTCGTCCGGCAGTTATATTTGGATCGGATGGGCTGGAGGGCTGTGAGCATGCCTTTTTTGAAATATTGTCCAACTCTGTAGACGAAGCAAGAGAGGGATACGGTTCTTCCATTACCGTCACTGTTTACCGGGATCATTCCATTGAGGTGGATGACCGCGGACGCGGTGTTCCGTTAGGCTATAACGAAAAGTATGACTGCCATAACTGGGAACTGATCTACTGTGAGCTGTATGCAGGCGGAAAATATAAAAACAACTCCGGCATGGGGGGATATGAGTTTTCCTTGGGATTGAATGGTCTCGGTGCGTGCGCTACTCAGTATGCTTCTGAATTTTTTGAAGTACATTCATTTGACGGGCAAAATATGTCTCATATGTCATTCAAAAAAGGAAATCCTGTGGGAAAGCTGGAAACCAGGGAACTTGCAAAAGGGGAACGCCGAACCGGTACAGTAACATATTGGCGTCCGGATCTGGATGTGTTCACCGATATTGCTATTCCGCGGGAATTTTATGAGGACACGCTGGAAAAACAGGCGGTTGTCAATGCGGGCCTGCGGTTCAGCCTTCGGTATGAAAATGAAGACGGTTCCTTTGATGAAAAGGAATTTTTGTATCCCAACGGTATATCCGACTATGTTGCACGCCTTGCGGGGGAAACTGCTATGACTCAGCCGGTACTTTGGAAAATGCCGGAGGTTCGGGGCAAGGACAGGGCAGACAAAGAAGAATACCGTCTGATTGCGGAGGTTTCTTTTTGCGTTTCCAATACGGTAAATGTTCTGGAATATTATCACAACTCCAGCTTTCTGGAGCATGGCGGTTCTCCGGAACGGGCGGTAAAAAACGCCTTTGTATATGCTATAGACCGGAGATTGAAGGCGCTTGGGAAATATAACAAAAACGAGTCCAAGATCACCTTTGCCGATGTAGAAGACTGTCTGGTGCTGGTAACCAATTCATTCTCCACCCAGACTTCCTACGCAAACCAGACGAAAAAAGCCATTACCAACTCTTTTATCGCCGAAGCACTCACTGATTTTCTGAAAGAAAAGCTGGAAATCTATTTTCTGGAAAACGCCATGGAGGCAGATAAGCTGGTCAGTCAGGTGCTAGTGAATAAACGCTCCAGAGAAACGGCGGAATCTACCCGTCTGAATATCAAAAAGAAGCTGGCAACGACCAACGACGTGGCAAGCCGGGTGGAAAAATTTGTTTCCTGCCGCTCCAGAGATCCACTGCGCCGGGAACTGTACATTGTAGAGGGAGATTCCGCTATGACCAGCTGTAAGCTGGGAAGGGATGCGGAATTTCAGGCAATTATTCCGGTGCGGGGGAAAACGCTAAACTGCTTGAAAAGCACCTACGAAAAAATTTTTAAAAACGATATAATTGTGGATCTTCTTCGCGTAATTGGCTGCGGCGTGGAAATTCGCGGCAAGGTCAAGGGGGATTTTGTTCCCTTTGATATAGAATCGCTGCGCTGGTCAAAAATTATTATCTGTACCGATGCAGATGAGGACGGTTTCCAGATCCGCACGCTGCTGCTTACGATGTTTTACCGGCTGCTTCCCAGCTTGATTCTGGAGGGGAAGGTATACATTGCTGAGTCGCCTCTTTATGAAATTACAGCAAAGGATAAGATTTATTTTGCATATAACGAGCCGGAGAAAACCCAAATTCTGGAACAGCTTGGCAATGTGAAATACACTTTGCAGCGTTCCAAGGGGCTGGGTGAAAACGAACCGGATATGATGTGGCAGACTACTATGAATCCGGCGACCCGCCGCTTGATTCGTGTATCGGAAGCGGACGCAAAAGCTACGGAAGAAATTTTTGATACGCTGCTGGGGGATAATTTGCCGGCGCGCAAGGAATTTATCGCACAGTTTGCCGCTATGTATGCAGAAAAAGCGGATATATAACGAAAAAGCCGCCCCGATAGGGGCGGCTTAAATTAAAAAGGCTCCCCGGCAAAGGAAGCTCCCGCGCAGCACAAACAAAAAGGCCTCCCTTGTGCAAAGGGGGCAGTCTCCGCGTAGCGGAGACTGGGGGATTGTAATGCTATCATTTTGGATGATCTATAAATCGGGAGTATTGCAGACAATCCCCCCGACGGCATCGCTGCGCTTGGCCGCCACCCCCCTTTGCACAAGGGGGGCTGTTGCGTTGCATGCACCGTGCCACATCCCTTTACTGGGGGGAGGCTTTATGTTAATGAAGATTTCTACCAGTAAAGGGAACTGCTGCGGAGTACAAACATAAAAAGGCTCCTTTGTGTAAAGGGAGCTGTCAGCGATAGCTGACTGAGGGATTGTATAACTATCATTTTGCAGGATCAATCAACTGATAGAATTACTTAGACAATCCCTCCGCCACGGCTACGCCGCGCTACCTCCCTTTGCACAAGGGAGGCTTTCCTATATTAACTTATCTCTTTATTGGTGGAGTTTGTGTTTTCCTTCTGCTCTCGGTTATAGCGGGCAACGGCAGACAGATATCCTTCCATTTCCTCGGAAGCCTCAATGATCAGCTTTACATCATCTGTTTCCCCACCTGCAAATACCAACATACATTGACGAGCGCCAACCATATTGCACAAATACTTATAGGTTTTCGCTTTTTTGTATTGTTTGATGGTTCTCCCGCGCTCTTTGCGTCCTTCAGGTAAAACGACACATGTTGTAAGCGTTCCCAGAGACAGAACGCATTCTGCTGTGAGCGCCCGGCGCCCCTGCGCTTTTTCAACGACAAAATCCAATTGTTTCGGGGGGAGGTGCAGCGCACTGCCGCTCTGCTTGCCGGTAGTGTCAGTTTCTTCTTCCTCTGCCTGTCTATTTGGACGGATGATATACCGGATGCGGCAGAATTTATACCGAACCAGAATGAGAATCATTGCACAGTAAAAAATAAGAGATAGGATCTGCAGAAATCCCCGTCCGGCGATTTGATGAAAGCACGCGGACACAAATCCCACTGTGGCGCAGAGAAAAAGCGCCAGCACCGTGGCTTCAGGGACGCGATTTTTTTGATTTGGCTGATGGATCATTTCTGCATTACTCCTGATAAAATTTTTTCTGCAAACGGAAAAACCGCCGCAGCGACAAAGGCGCTCAGGCGGTTTACCATGTACTTATGCTTCTTTTTTTGCAACAACTTGCTTGCCGTTGTAATAACCGCATGCACTGCAAACTCTGTGCGTCAGGTTATATTCACCGCAGTTGGAGCACTTTACCATGCCGGGCATGGACAGCTTCCACACGTTGGAGCGTCTTTTGTCTCTGCGTGCTTTTGAAACTTTTCTCTTCGGTACTGCCATTAGAATCCCCTCCTTTATATCGTTAAAAAGGATTATTACAACCCATTATACTACTATTTATCCATTTTATCAAGTAGTTTTTGAAATATTTCCATTCTTGGATCAATTTCTTTTTTTTCTCCGCAGGTACAGCCGCTGCCGATTTTTTTGCCGCAGGTATCGCAAAGCCCGGGACAATCATCACAGCAAAGGTGATATACAGGCAGTTCCAAGGTGACCGCCTCCAAAACCTCCCGGTCAAAATCAATGCCGCCTTCCTTGACCCAGATAATATCATCCTCGTCCATGTTTTCAGTGGCAGCAGAGCCGGTTGTGACAATACGATCCAGCGGAAAGGACACCGTACCCTCCAGCGGGATCCAGACACCGGTCACATACGGTTGCATAGTCTGCACTTTACTTTGGCACGCAGCGCCATGTAACCATCGTTGTCGATTATATCGCCAACAACGTGAATAGGCGCGCGCAAGGTAATATCATCGGAAAGCTGCGGTGCATCTTCCACATCATCCATAGTGAGAAGAAAGTCAAAATGCAGTGAAGGAATGCGCTTGTTCATCAGCTGTGTTAAATCCAGTCTCATGAAAACCTGACCTTTCTATCCGGCGGATGTTGTATTTCTGACATATTCCTACAAGAATATATTATATCCTTTTCTGATCTTTTTGTCAAGGAAAAGGGGAATTATCATTTGTTTTCACAAATTTCATTGCATTCGGTGACGTGTTATGTTAAAATCATTAAAAGATTTGTATAAAATCAGGGAAAGTACGGTAGTTATATGAAAATCGGAAAGATTATAGGCAGAATTTTTGCTGTTCTGTTTGCTGTTGTATTGATTCTTTTGCTTGGCAGAATTTTCATGATGGATGACAAAGGAAATCTTACGGAAATCGTGCCTACGGATGCAGCTAAGGCGGCATATGCATCTCAGGGAAAAGATGCGTTTGTAACACACAAGCTTTTAAAATCTCTTTCAGCCGATGGATATTTTAGCATGCATTCGCTGGTCTATAATGAGGATGGCAGGGAATTGCAGATTACCGGGCGATATAATGAAAGTGTCTATAAGTATTTGGACGTGGAAAACGGAGACAATTTTTACTGGGAACTGCGGGACGGATCAGGCAATACAGTTTCCACCGGTACGGTAGCAGAAGAAGAACAGAAGTATTTTTACAGGCATTTTCGTCTTGTTTTTTCCGATGTTGCGGTCGCCAAAGAAGAGCCGCTGTATTTGTTCCTTTGCTGTGACGCAGTAGAATATCCAACAGCGAATACGGAGGGACTTCCGGTGCATGCAGCAGGGCAGGATTGGAAACCGTATAAACTGAGCAAACAAGAACGCGGTGCGTTGTCATGATGAAGGGAAATCTAACGCATAGGAAAAACATGAAAAGGTTCCTCCAGTAAAGGGAGCTGGCTCCGCGCAGCGGAGACTGAGGGATTGTTATACAATCATTTTGCAGGATCAATCAACTGATAGAATTGCTCAGACAACCCCTCCGAGTTTTGCTGCACAAAACCCACCTCCCCTTGCACAGGGGAGGCACAGATTAGCTTAAGGCCCCCTTGTGCAAAGGGAGCTCCCGCAAAGCGGGTGAGGGATTGTATAACTATCATTTTGCAGGATCAATCAACTGATAGAATTGCTCAGACAACCCCTCCGAGTTTTGCTACGCAAAACCTACCTCCCCTTGCACAGGGGAGGCACAGATTAGCTTAAGGCTCCCTTGTGCAAAGGGAGCTGTCAGCGATAGCTGACTGAGGGATTGTAATTCTATCATTGGCGGGATTATCAAATCGGCAGTGTTACTTAGACAATTCCCCCGTCACAGCTATGCTGTGCCACCCCCTTTGCACAAGGGGGGCTATTGAAGTATATGCGCTGTGCCACCTCCCTTTGCTGGAGGAGGACTTTAAAGAAACACGCCCGCCGGTATGCCGGCGGGCGTGTTTTATATCAGAGAGAGAAATTTACACATTATCATTTTCAATTTTCTGCGGAGTGCTGTTCTTCCATAACTTTCGCTTATCCTTATTAAATATACCGAAAATATCCCGCACCTTCACGTTGTATTGAATCACTGTCAGATAATAAACATACGCTAAAATTGCGGAGACATAAATGGATGCATTGGGTCTGCGCAGCACGTTTCCGGAAAATTGCGATGCGCCCAGAGCAAGTGCAAAGGTAACTCCTACCATTGCAGTTTCAAATGTAATAAGCTTTTTGCCCCTGGTGATGATAGCAACTGCAATCAGAGCAGCAAAATATCCAAGGAACAATATATAAATAGCAAATCCAACATATCCGCTGTAAAAGAATACAGAGGGAAAATCATTTTCCAAATCGAAAATCGTTTCAAATTCCTGGATCTCACCGTCTTCATCTTCAATTGTAAATCGTTCGATCAATGTGGAATACTCATAGCCGAAACAACGGGTGAAAAAGTCGGAATCTTCCCAAGCCAGTTCCGCAAAGTATCGTTTTTGCTGCCGGACTGCCGTTAAATCTGATACAGAAAGGGAATATTCATACTTTTCCAGCACACGGTCAAATCCGAATCGGTTTACCATTGGATACAGGTACAGTTCATATACTTCACGGATCATATCCTTCATCCGGTCATCCAGCGCGTCATAGCTTTCTTTGTCCAAATCTTTTGGCAAAGACAAGCCAAGAACATCTTGCTCAACTGTACTGACCAGATTGTTCACATAGCTTTGCTTATATCCCATGGATTCGGTGTGATCTGCCCAGATGTCATGGGCGATGGAAGATCTGTAACAAAGCAGGCATGCTGCTGTTACAGCGAAAAGTGTTATATAGTAGAAGGGCTTCCGCTCTCCCTGAATGAACAGGAAAATCATAGCGGCGGGAGCGATTATAAAGATTGCATAATAATCCACTTTTGTGCCTGAGAAGAACAGAACACCAAAGCAGACTACACAGGCTGCATAAAACAATGCTTTATTTTTCTTTTTGTATACATACAGGAGCAACAGCGGAATTACAAATGTAAGAATTGCACTTTGTGCATTATGAACCGTTGCCCAGCCCATCAACCCTTTCTGGGATTCTACATACATGTAAACCTGCGTGCCGGTCATGTAGGAGAAGAGGACGGAATGGATCATAATCACCATGTTCACAAAAAAAGCGCATTGTACTTTCTTTGGGAACGAGATCACTTTTTTTGAAAAATGTAATAAAACTCAATGCGAACAGGGGGAGTTGGACGGTGCGCAGCAGGTTGTTCAGATCAGAAAAGGGAGAAGCATATCCACCTGGAGAGTGCAAACATGCGACTACATGCAAAATCCAATACAGTGCAATCACGCCGCCGAATAGGAAATAGAGATGCTTTTTGTCTGATATAAGGAAGCTGTACAGCAGAACGCCGGCGAACATAAGGAAACGAAAAGCTGTAGTATAGACAGTCAGCTCCCATTCTGTTGCCCAATAGGAGATGATATCAAGCACCGGCTGAATCAGCAGCAGAACGAAAACCAGTTCCGGTACAATATCAGTCAGCTTTCTTTTTGTTTTTGTTAAAACTGAAGCGTTAGTATTCATACGATGGGTTTACCTCGAAATTAAAAATTGAACCGGTTCAGGATGGCGTCTGCAATGCGTGCAGAGGCTTGTCCGTCTCCATATGGATTTTTTGCCTGACACATAGTATTGTACTGGTCTGCATCGCAAAGCAGTTCATCAATCATACGGAAAATTGTTTCTTCCTCTGTGCCTGCAAGCCGCAGCGTGCCTGCTGCCACACCCTCCGGACGTTCGGTCGTATCCCGTAGCACGATAACGGGTTTGTGCAGGGAAGGCGCTTCTTCCTGGATCCCGCCGCTGTCTGTCAGAATCATATAGGACTTTGCAAGGAGGTTGTGAAATTCTACCACTTCAAGCGGTTGAATTAGCCGAACGCTGTCCGCAGTGCCGAATATTTCGTTTGCAGCTTCTGCAACCAAAGGATTCAGATGCACCGGATATACCACCTTTACATCCGGGTGCTTTTCACAAATCCTGCGAATGGCACGGAACATCCCCTTCATGGGATCCCCCAGGTTTTCCCGTCGATGTGCGGTCAGCACGATCAGCCGGCTCCCTTTTGCCCACCGGATGACATCGTCCTCGTAATCCTCATGTACTGTTAGCTTCAACGCATCAATTGCGGTATTTCCGGTAACGAAAATAGATTCAGCTGCTTTTCCCTCATCCAGAAGCTGCTGCCGGCTTTGCTCTGTCGGAGCAAAGTTCATATCTGCAACAAGGCTGATAAACTGCCGGTTGATTTCTTCCGGATAGGGTGAATATTTGTTATATGTGCGTAAACCTGCTTCTACATGTCCTACAGGGATTTTACGGTAGAATGCGCAAAGCGCTGCAGCAAATGCAGTTGTAGTATCACCGTGCACCAGAACGATATCAGGATTTGTTTCTGTAAGAACAGGATCTAATTTTTGCAGAATTGCTTCTGTAATGTCCGACAGGGTTTGTCCCTGCTTCATGATGTTCAAATCATAATCCGGGTGTATATCAAAAGCCTGCAGTACCTGATCCAGCATCTGACGGTGCTGACCGGTCACGCACACAATGCTTTGTATGTTTTCCCGCCGCTCCAGTTCCTTCACCAGCGGCGCCATTTTGATTGTTTCCGGTCGTGTGCCAAAAACAGACAAAACCTTAACCATAGTTAGAAGTTTCCTTTCTGCGACAGTTAATTTTCAATGAGATCTGCAATATTGTCGGTAATTTCCTTGTTATATGCAGCCAGATCATCCGGATGTTTTTCTTCCTTCTGTGCCTGCACCAGTGCTTCTTCCAGGTTTTCATAACCGGTAAGATTTTGGGTGTACTTCTCCAGATTTTTTGTACAGTACAGAGGCAGACCTACTGCCATTGCCTCCATAATATTCAGTGGCTGTCCTTCATAACGGGATGTGGATATAAAAGCGTCCATTTTCTGCATATAGCAGAAGGGATTGGACTGATTGCCCAAAAGAAAGACTTTATCCGTAAGGGACAGCTTTTTAATTTGTTCCGAAAGCATCTCTCTGTCCGGTCCGTCTCCGATAATATACAGCCGCAAGTCCTCTCTGCGTGCTGCGGCACGTGCGAAGATATCCAGCATAATGTCATATGCCTTTTGATGACACAGGCGACCAAGTCCAACCAGATTGAAGCAGTTCGGATCTACAGCAAAACCCTTCGGTTCTTCCAGGACTTTGCGGGCAATTTCTGCTGTGTCGATATAGTTTTGAATGGCGCGGAATTTTTTATCCGTCACGCTGGACATTTTTTGAAAGGGTTGAATCAAGCCCTGAGAAACGCCTACGAATTCATCATAATAGGCAAATTTGCCTTTGAAAAGATTCCAAAGAAGGCGGTATTTCCATTCATTTTGCAGCTTAATTTCCACGTCATTATGAATCCACATAACGCGTTTTTTCGCCGGGATTTTGATGGTTCCCACGGCACAGCTGTTTTGATAGGAGTTGAAGTCGATGGCGACATCGTATTCCGCGCGTTCTCCGAAATCCGGGCGAATCAGTTTTTTTGCGATATTAAAGGGAAGAAAGGAATAAGCTTTGGATACGGGACGCAGATAATTTACATGGAGCTGGGGAGGAAAATCCACGTTCCAGAAGGTGTTTTCCGCGAATAAATACAAATCCACATAGAATCGGTCATAGTCGATATTGCGCAGCAGATTGATCAGGGATTTCTGAATTCCGCCCACGCTTAAATCGTTTTGGAAGATAGCTACTCTTTTCATCGTATTTTAAGATTCCTTTCTTCTTTGAACGATTTGCAAATAAGAATAAAGTTATTTTACCACATTAAACAGAAATTGTCAATTTAACCGGTGATTTTTCTGGGATAAGGTAGTGAAACACAAGTAAAAAAGGTTCCTTGCGCAGGGGGTTACAAAGCGAACCCTGAGGCATGTCGCGTAGCACAAAATAAAAGGCTCCCATGTGAGGATCCACTACGTGGCTCCATAGGGGGCTGTCAGCCAAGCGAAGCGAAGCTGACTGGGGGATTGTATAACCACCGATATGAAGTATTTGCAAAATGAAAGTACCTGCTGACAATTCCTCCGAGCTTTGCTGCGCTTGGCCGCCCCCCTTTGCACAAGGGGGGGCTTATAGAGATGCTTTGTCGTGCCGCCCCCTGTTGCACAGGGGAGGCTTATTGGAGAGAGGCTTTGCTGTGCCGCCTCCTTTTGCTGGGGGAGGCTGAAAACTTCGGCATGTTCCCCTTATGGAGCCGCGCAGTAGATTCTCACAAGGGAGCCTAAAATAAAAAGCCCCTTCCGGGGGCTTTTTATCCTATTACCAAAACCAGCGTTTTTTTGGCGGCTGCGGCGGGCAGTTGCATTCCGGTACATGTGCCGGAACATCCACGAGAATTGCATCCTCGCCGATTTTCTGAATTTTATCCCAAGGGATCCGCAGTTCGGATCCCCGTCCGAATCCAAATCGTCCGCATTCTCCGGGGACAAATATTGCTGTGATACATCCATTACACAAATCAATTTCATAGTTGCAGATGTGCCCCAGCTTTCTGCCGTCGCAAACACTGATGACGATTTTGTTGCTCAGGCTGTTGGTGTTGCAAGCCATAGTGCTGACCGTTCCTTTCCCGTTTTCTGCATATACTTGTGTATCTATAGTATATGCAGAGAGTTTTGTCCGGTATTCCGGAGGGGAAGATTAGAAAAAGGATAGTTGATTGGTCATGGACATGCCTTTGAATACGCCGTTCGCGTCCAATACCTCTATAACGGATTTGGACAGCTTTGCCGCGATGCGTAAATCTTCTACGGAGAAAATATCTTCTTCGTTTATGGCGCGCATGATATGTTCTGCGGCAGAATCTCCCAGACCGCCGATAGAGTTGAAGGGAAGGCGGATGCCATCCTCTTGGGGGAGAAATTTTTTTGCGTGGGATTTTTTTAAATCCACCGGAAGGAAGCGGATGCCCCGCGCCATGGCTTCATTGACAAGCTGCAGGGCACTGAAGGTTTCATTATCTTTTGCTGTGGCGTCTTTTCCCATGTTTTGGATTTCTTCCATTTTGGCTTTGACTGCCTGTTTGCCGCCGCATACAATGCTGGCTTCCACGCCGCCGGGGGCGGCAGTAAAGTATGCTGCGTAAAACTCTTTGGGGTAGTAAATTTTGTACCAGCCCAGACGCAGTGCGTCGATTACATATGCCGCCGCGTGGGCTTTCGGAAACATGTATTTGATTTTTTTACAGGAATCAATGTACCAGTCCGGCACGCCGGCGGCAATCATAGCTTCCTCATAATTCGGCTTCAGCCCCTTACCTTTCCGCACGTCCTCCATGATGGCGAAGGACATCGCCTTATCCATGTTGTGATTTTGAATCAGATACAGCATAATATCGTCACGACATCCGATTACGTCTGATATGGTACAGGTTCCCGCATCAATCAGCATGTCCGCATTGCCCAGCCAAACGCCGGTGCCATGGGTCAGACCGGAAATCTGCAAAAGGTCGGAAAAGGTTTTCGGCTGCGCCTGTATGAGCACGCCCCGCACGAACTTTGTGTTCATTTCGGGAAGTCCCAGTGTCCCCGTGTCCACACCAAGCAATTCTTCTTTGGTCACGCCCAGGGGAGCAGGCGTGGTGAAGAGCTGGTAGAGCTTGGGATCGCTGAGATTGCAGTCCAGCACATTGGTATTTGTGTACTCTTCCAGCCGTTTATACTTGGTGGGAATATCGTGTCCCAGAATGTCCAGCTTCAGGATCGTGTCATGCAGGTATTTGAATTCGAAGTGGGTGGTGATAGTGCCGGAGTTCGGGTCGTCTGCAGGATGCTGTACCGGACAGAAATCATAGATTTCATATCCCTGGGGTACAATGATGATGCCGCCAGGGTGCTGTCCTGTGGTTCGTTTTACGCCTACGCAGCCGCTGATCAGTCGTTCCAGCTCTGCGCGGCAGACAGAAATCCCTTTGCCTTCCAGATATTTTGCCGCATATCCGAATGCAGTTTTCTCTGCTAGTGTGCCGATGGTTCCGGCACGGAAGGCGTGTCCCTTGCCGAACAGCACTTCTGTGTATTTATGGGCATCCCCCTGCACATCACCGGAAAAGTTCAGGTCGATATCCGGGGTTTTGTCTCCGTAGAATCCGAGAAACGTTTCAAAAGGAATGTTGTGCCCGTCCCGGATCATATCCGGCTTGCCGCACTGGGGACAATCCTTGGCGGGCAAGTCAAATCCGGATTTGACGGAGCCGTCCTCAATCCATTCGCTGTATCTGCATGCAGGGCAGCGGTAATGGGGCGGCAGGGGATTTACCTTGGTAATGCCGCCCATGGTGGCGGCAAAGGAGGAGCCTACGGATCCTCTGGAGCCTACCTGATATCCTTTGGATTCACTGTTGTCCACCAGACGGCGTGCGATGATATACATAATGGCAAAGCCGTTTTTGATAATGGAGTCCAGTTCCCGTTCCAGTCTTGCCTGTACCTGTACAGGAAGGGGATCGCCATACATAGACTTTGCCATTTCGTGGCATTTGTTGGTCAGTTCCTCCTCGCTTCCCTCGATGTGGGGGGGATAGGAGCCTGCCGGGATCGGGTCCATTTTTTCTACCATATCGGCAATTTTGTTGGTGTTGGTGACAACTACCTCATAGGCTTTTTCTTCTCCCAAATAGGAGAATTCCTCCAGCATTTCCTCTGTGGTACGCATGTACAGGTGGCTGACCTTGTCCGCATCCGGGAATTTCATACCGGTGAGCAAAATCCGGCGGTAAATTTCATCTTCCGGATCTATATAGTGGGCGTCGCAGGTGGCGCACACCGGTTTATTCAGTTTTTCTCCAAGGGCAACAATTTTTCGGTTCAGCTCCCGCAGTTCTTCCACGTCCGCTGCTTTTTCGTTTTCGATCAGGAACATGTTGTTTGCAATGGGCTGAATTTCCAGATAATCATAAAAGGATGCAATTTCCTCAATAGCGGCCTGGGGTTTGTTTTCCAGGATTGCCCGGAACAGCTCGCCCGCTTCACAGGCGGATCCGATTATCAGCCCTTCCCGCAGTTCTGTCAAACGTGTTTTCGGAATACGTGGAGTGCGCCGGTAGTAGTTCAGATACGATTCCGATACAAGCCGGTATAAGTTTTTCAGTCCGGTTAAATTTTTTGCAATAATGATCTGGTGATATGTACGCAGCTTGAGGGGGTCTGCGTTTTCACTCATGGCGTTGGTCATTTGGGTGAAATCGGTGATTCCCTCATCCTGCAGCTTTTCGATCATTTTAAAGAAAATATACGCCAGCATCTCTGCGTCATCCGATGCACGGTGATGGTTGAAGTCTCCAAGCTGGAAGTATTCTGCCAGCGTATCCAGACGGTGGCGCTTTAATTCCGGGTTTACGTATCTGGACATAGATACTGTGTCCAGATACGGATTTTCAAAGGGAAGACCGCATTCATCTGCTGCCCGGCGGATGAAGCTGGTGTCAAATCCCGCATTATGGGCGATGAGCAGCCGATCCCCTGTAAATGCAAAGAATGCCCGCAGCGCTTCCTCTACGAGAGGTGCGTCTGCTACCATTTCATCGGTGATGCCGGTGAGTTCGGTGATATTTTCCGGAATCGGCACCCCCGGATTGACAAAGGTGTTGAAGGTTTCAAGCACTTCTCCCCCCCGCACTTTGACAGCGCCAATTTCTGTAATCTTACAGTTCTGTACGGAAAGTCCGGTGGTTTCTATATCAAAAACGATCATTTCTTCATCAAAGCCGATATCCGTTCTGCCATATAGGGCGCGGGCAGTGTCGTCTACGAAATATGCTTCAATGCCGTACAGAACTTTGAAATCCTCCAGCTTTTTTGCCGCAAGCATGGCTGTGGGAAATCCCTGGGCAGTACCGTGGTCAGTGATGGCGATGGCTTTTTGTCCCCATGCCGCCGCGCGTTTTACGATTTCCTCCGGTTTGGCTGTAGCGTCCATGGTGGACAGGTTCGTATGCATATGCAGTTCTACTCGCTTCGTTGCAGCGTTATCCGGACGGATATGCATTTTGATTTTTTTCGCCGATTTCAGATTGATATTGAATTCACCGAATTTATCCTGCCGCACACTTCCGCAGGCTGCAAGACAGGTGCCCGGCTTGGCACTGCCTGCCAGTGCCATAGCTTCCCCTTCTTCCAGTGTGGTACGCAGGAAAGCAGAACTGTCCTTGTCGGTGACGCCGATGCTGACGGAAAATTTATCGCTGCCGCGGATTTCATTGGTTTTGACCTGGAACACCTGTCCCAGCACAACCACATGGCGGGCGGCACGGTTGATATTCCGCAGAGGTGTGGGATCGTCGGGATCAAAATCTTCTCCGAAAACAACGTCGCCGCCGGACACGTCAAAGGTCATTTTTCCTACATGGATCAGGGAATCCCCCACCGTTTCCACTTGCGAATCTCCATCAAAAAGGGATTCCACCCGCTCATATACAGGGTTTGCTGCTGCTTCCTCCTGCGCCTTTCGTTCCTGTTCCGCCTGATATTGGGCTGCCAGAGCATCGGCGTGTTGCTGGTATTCTCGGATTTCCTGATTCTGCTTCTGATTAAACTGCTCAAGATAGGCGAGATAATCCTCGCTTTGGACAATTTCCACTTGATAGGACAGGGAAAATTCGCTGCGGATGATGCCGGCGATGATGTCGCCGGTGCGTCCCAGATCCAGAAGTTCCACGCCCCCGGCAGTGAAGGGAACAGACAGGGTAATTTTATCCCCCTCCAGCTTGATATTGCAGTCGTTGAAAAATCCGTTGGACACAGCGCCCACACGTCCTGACTCAATCAGTACCTGGGGAATGTAGTCCCTGCTGAACAGTTCAGACGGATAGCTCGGCAAAAGGCGGAGCAGGGTCAGTCCGTACAGCTCGCAAAGCTGATCTTCAATGGCGTATAAATCCTTTTTGTCACAGAGAAAAGGAAGGGAAAAAGAAACCTGATACATGCTTTTTTCTTTATCCCCGGAAAGAACCGCATTTGCAGCAGCGTCAAAAATCTCCCGCTGCCGCGGGGTTTGCGGCGTATAACGAGAGAAAATTGTTTTCAATGTGCGCATTTGTGCTTCTGCCATAACGTTCTCCAATTTTATGTATTCAATAGTTAATTTTCCAGCATGCGGCGCGTTTCTTCCATCAGAACATCCAGCAGCTTGTCCTCATCAATGCGGCAAACCTTTTCACCGTGTCGGAATAAAATTGCACATCCGTCTCCGCCCGCAACACCGAAATCTGCTTCTCTCGCTTCTCCGGGACCGTTGACTGCACAGCCCATTATAGCAGCGGTAATCGTTTTGTCTCCCGTATCTATGTCGGAGACTGCTTCACGGTACGCTTCTGTGATTGCAATCAAATCAATTTTTGTTCTGCCGCAGGTGGGGCAGGATATAATAGAAATTCCGTTTTTCCGCACGTCTGCCGCCGCAAGAATCTCTTTTGCGGCACGCACTTCCTCTGCCGGATCTGCGGTCAGCGTTACCCGGACGGTATCGCCAATACCGTCGCACAGCAGTGCGCCGATTCCCATGGCGTTTTTGATAACGCCGCTGTACGTTGTGCCCGCTTCCGTAACGCCAAGATGCAGAGGATAATCTGACTGGGCGGCTACCTTGCGGCACGCATGGATCATCGTATCCACCCGGGAGGATTTGATAGAAATCACAATATCGTGAAATCCCATGTCCTCCAGCATTTCTGCCTGACAGAGAGCACTTTCCGCCAGCGCGTCCGCTGTGGGGCCGCCGTACTTTTCCAGAAGGGATTTTTCCAGGGAACCGCCGTTTACGCCGATACGGATGGGAACGCCTGCGTTTCTGCAAGCGTCGGCAACCGCGCGCACCCGATCCGGACTGCCGATATTGCCCGGATTGATGCGGATTTTGTCTGCTCCGTGGCGTACCGCCTCCAGCGCGATTCTGTAATCAAAGTGGATATCTGCCACCAGCGGAACGGTCACTCCTGCTTCCTTTGCCCGGGAAAACACAGCGGCAGTTTCTATATCCGGTACGGCAATGCGTACAATTTCACAGCCTGCTGCTGCAAGTGATTGAATTTGTTCTATGGTTCCTGTAAAGTCTCTTGCGGGGCGGTTGGTCATAGACTGGATAGATACCGGCGCATCGCCGCCGATGGTTATATTTTTTACATGCACTGCACGGGTTTTTCGTCTCATGGAATTTTCCTTTCCTTAAAACAATCCGATAACATCTTTCACACAGATAATCACCATCAGAAGCATCAGCAGAGCCATTCCTGCAAAGTGAACATAGCCTTCTATTTCCGGCTTCACAGGCTTTCTGCGGATTCCTTCAATAATCAGGAATACAAGTCGGCCGCCGTCCAGAGCGGGAAGGGGGAGCAGATTGACAACCCCCAGGTTCATCGTGATTACTGCAACCAGATACAGAAAATTGAAGCTGCTGGTTTGTGCCGCTTCCGTAAGGGCTTCCGTAACGCCCACCGGACCGGATACCGCCTGTATTCCGTATCTGCCAGTTATCAGATCATATAGCGATTCCCAGATCATGCGGACGGTGTAGCCGCTTCTGTAGAAGCAGTGCTTTGCAATGGTTCCGGCAGTTGACGTCTTCCGGATAGACCAGAAAATCCCGATCTCCGAAAGCAGTGCCCGATTCTGAAATAATCGGAAATTGCACGTCTTCTATGATAACGGTTTCTCCGTTCCGAAGCACAGTAAGATCTACCGGTTCAATGCCCAGCCGCATGATTTCGTACATCAATTCATCAGCAATGTGTACTCGATGCCCATCTACCTTGATGATTTCGTCATCAATTTCCAACCCCTTTTCCTGAGAGGCTGCACCGTTGACAAATTCTGCCACTACAGTGGAGCCCAGCACCGGCTTTGCACAGATCAAAGCGGATGTAATAATCACACCCAGCAATATATTGATGAGTGCACCGGCGCAGACGATGATGATCCGCTGCCATACTTTTTTCTTGTTGAAGGCATTGGGATCGTCTGTTTCTTCATCCTCGCCAACCATGTTGACAAAGCCGCCGATGGGGAACAGGCGCAGGGAATAGGCGATTCCGGTTTTTTTGGAGGTGCGGGTAAGAAGCTTTGGACCCATACCGATGGAGAATTCCCGGATGGAAACATGAAACAGACGGGCAAACAGATAGTGTCCGCCTTCGTGTACGAAAATGAGCACACCAAAAATAAAAATAGCCAGCAGAATATATAATACGGTAGAAATGGAAATCACACCCTTTCAGATACATGAAAACAGGTAAGTTATGCTTTGATCAGTGATAATGCAAACTGCCGTGCTGCACAGTCTGCTGCGTATACATCTTCTTCCGAACGCACCGGACAGACAGGGCACATAGATAAGGCTTCCCGCACCAGTGCTGGGATATCCATAAAGCCGATTTTTCTTTGCAGAAAAGCGTCTACGGCAATTTCATCTGCGGCGATCAGTGCCGCAGGCGCACTGCCTCCCGCCTTCCCATGCATGCCGTGCGATATCCAGAGACGGAAATGCGTCTGGATCCGGGCGGTGGAAGGTTAGTGACCCGATAGCTGCAAAGTCCAGACTGGGACCGTCAAAGGGGGCGCGGTCCGGATAGTGGAGCGCATAGCGTACACAGTCTGCCATATCCGGATAGGAAAGCTGCGCAAGCACCGATGTATCAATGTATTCCACCATAGAGTGGATTATACTTTGTCTGTGTATAACAATTTCTACCTGATCGCCGGAAACGCCGAACAGCCGGCAGGCTTCAATCCATTCAAAGCCTTTATTCATCAGGGTGGCGCTGTCTATGGTGATTTTTTTGCCCATTTTCCAGGTGGGATGGGCAAGCGCCATTTCCGGCGTTACGTCTGCAAGCTCCGCCGCTGTTTTTCCGAAAAACGGTCCGCCGGAGGCGGTCAATATAATTCTGCGCACCCGGGAAGGGTCGGCGGGTGCACCCGGATTGGCTGCACCGGAGGCGGTGAGACACTGAAAAATCGCGCTGTGCTCACTGTCCACGGGAATCAACTCCCCACCGGATTCTGCAAGCCGTGCATAGATCAGATGCCCAGCCGCAATAATGGCTTCTTTATTTGCCATGGCAATCCGTGCGCCGGTATTTGCCGCAGTCAGTGCGGCAGGAATCCCTGCCATGCCGGATATAGCATGCACGATGAGATCTGCTCCGCAGTCTGTGATGGCTTTGCAAATTGCGTCTGCTCCGCCATAAATGCGGGTTCTTGTATTTCCAAGCATCCCCCGCAGCCGGTCCGCCCCCTCTGCTGTGGGGACTGCCGCCATAGCGGGGTGAAGTGTATGGATTTGTTCTGCCAAAAGGGAGAGATTCTGTCCGCCTGTAAGCAGAGCAAGCTCTGTTTGGGTATTCTCAAGGGCGGTGAGTGCCTGGGTACCTACAGAACCGGTAGATCCGAGCACAGCGACCCTTCTTTTTTCTGTATTCATAGGGCTGTCCCCGTTACATCAGATTCAGCTTTGCCAGCGATTCGCAGGCAATGAGAATCAGAGGAGCAGTGGCGATAACACTGTCGAACCGATCCAGCACGCCTCCGTGACCAGGGAAAAATAAAGCCATAGTCTTTGATATCATACCGCCGTTTGATCAGGGAGAAAATCAGATCTCCGATTTGGGACACTATGGAAATCATCAGTCCAAGCAGTGCTAAAAATACAATATGGAACTGGGTTTCGCCGCCGGTGACGGTTTTTACTATATATCCATATACGATGCAGCCGATAATGCAGAATAATATGCCGCCGAGGCTTCCTTCAACCGTCTTTTTCGGGCTGACGGAGGGGATCAGCTTGTGCTTGCCAAGGAGCATACCGGTGAAATATGCAAAGGTGTCGGATATCCAAGGACCGATAAACGCCAGCAGATATACGTATTTACCCATGCGCATGTCCCGCAGCAGAATGATGGAAACAAATCCGGTGATTATATATGCGCAGGTGGTGAATGCAATGCATACCTTATCCACAGACACGCGCCCGTCGGAAAATACTGCTGATGCAAACAGAATCAGCAATACGCAGAACAGTGTTCCTGCATATGCGGTAATGTACAGGGAATGGCGGCTGACGGTGTGGATCAGCACGACTGCGATGATTGTCATGGCGTAGGAGCACAAAGCGATTGCAAAATTACGCCGCGCGCCGATACAGCCCAGCATTTCATAAACACCCAGCAGCGCCAAAAGACCGAAGGCAACAGAAAAAACAATAGAATTGGCGAATATGCACACCGCAGCCAAGAGCGCTGCGGCAACCACGCCGGTGATAATACGTTTAACCATTTTTTATTCTCATGCTTTCTTTTTTACTTAAAATTATACGCCTCCGAAACGGCGCTTCCTTTTAGAAAATTCCAGAATTGCCCGCCGCAGCTCTATGTCGTCATAGTCCGGCCACAGGCAGTCGGTGAAATACAGTTCGGCATAGGCGGCTTGCCACAGCAGAAAGTTCGACAATCTATATTCGCCGCCGGTGCGCACGATCAGATCCGGATCCGGGCTTTCCCGGGTATACAGCATGGCGGAGATATCCTCTTCTGTGACGGCATTGCCCTTCACGATCAGTGCATTGCATGCCTGGGTGATTTCACTTCTGCCGCCGTAGTTCAGGGCAATATTTAATGTGAGCGGATTGTCCCGGGTCAGATTTTCCAAATAACTGCACTTTTCCTGGAGCCGGGGGTCCAGCCGGGATTTGTCTCCAAGGAAGATATAGCGGATCCGGTTTTTCTCGTTGTCGTCTTCCGCTTCTTTAATATATGTGTCCAGCAGCCGCATAATTTCCCGGACTTCATTTTCCGGGCGCTTCCAATTTTCTGTGGAAAATGCATATGTGGTGACCGTTTGAATTCCGTAATCCCTGCAGCGGGACACGGTCTTTTTAAAGGTTTTCACTCCAACGCTGTGCCCCGCTTCCCGGGGAAGTCCCTTTGCGGTTGCCCATCTGCCGTTGCCGTCCATAATAAAGGCGATATGGGTTAGCCCCGTATCCTTTACAACCTTGTTGATATCAGCGCTCATGATGTCGGCAGCAAAATTTTTCTTTTTGAAAAACATATGTTGTCTGCCGGAATATTTTCCGGCTGTCTCCTTTTTGTGGTGGGAATATCCTGCAACAAGAATCCCCCGACGCCCCGGATCTCCGCGGCGTCGGGGGAGGTTGTATCCGCCGGATCAGATATCCATGATCTCCGCGTTTTTCTTCGCGGTTACTGCGTCCACTTCCTTAATATATTTGTCTGTGAGGTCTTGAATTGCTTTTTCGGACTGTTTCTGTTCATCCTCTGTCATTTCGCCGCTCTTCTTCAGTTCCTTTGCCTTGTCAATCGCATCTCTGCGAATGTTGCGGACGGACACTTTGGTATCCTCGCCCATTTTTGCAACCTGCTTGGTCATTTCCTTACGCCGCTCTTCCGTAAGCTGGGGGAACATCAAACGAATCACCTTGCCGTCAGACTGGGGTGTGATGCCCAGTTCGGAAGCGAGAAGCGCTTTTTCAATGTTTTTCACCGTGGTTGCATCCCAGGGGGTGATGCAGATGGTGCGTGCGTCGGTTACCTTTACTTCTGCCATCTGGTTGATAGCAGTAGGTGTGCCGTAATATTCCACATCAATGCCGTTGAGCACTGCAACGTTTGCTCTGCCTGCCCGAACGGAGTCCAGCTGACTTTCATATACGGCGATGGTTTTCTTCATTTTTTCTTCAAAAGGCTTGTTGTCTAATTTCATCGTTCATTCCCATTCCTTTTCTTAAATTTTCTATTTTTCTGATTTCTGCTTACTTTGTTCCGTTGTTTACAATCGTTCCCATCTTTTCGCCTTTTATAACGCGATAGATGTTTTCCGCATTGTCCAGCCCGAACAGATACAGGGGCAGATCGTTGTCCATGGCAAGGCTTGCCGCGGTCATGTCGATTACGCCCAGATGATTGGACAGAATGTAGTCGTATGTGGTTTCGTCAAGCCGCTTTGCATCGGGATCTTTCTTGGGATCTGCGGTGTATACGCCGTCGATGTTCTTTGCCATTAAAACTACATCGGCTTCAATTTCCACTGCCCGGAGCACTGCGCCGGTGTCGGTGGAGAAAAAGGGATTGCCAGTGCCGCAGCCCAGCACAACAACTTTGCCGGACTCCAGTGCGCGGATTGCATCCCGCTGGGTGTAAAGCTCTGCGAAAGCAGGCATGGGGTTTGCAGTCATGGCGACTGTATCTACGCCAACGGATAAGAATGCATCCTGAATGGCAAGGGCATTGATTGCAGTTGCCAGCATGCCCATGTGGTCTGCGCGGACGCGGTTCATATCGAATCCCTGCCGTCCCCGCCAGATGTTGCCTGCGCCCACAACAATTGCAACCTGTGCGCCTTCCTGCATGCAGCGGTTTACAACGCCGCCGATTTGCTGGATATATTCGTAATTGATTACGCCGTCCTTTGCGGCGAGGGCTTCGCCGGACAACTTCAGAAGCACGCGTTTAAATGCTACGCTCATAATTGGGATAGTACCTTTCTTTGGATAATGTGCTCTTCCGCTTTTGAAAAAACGGCAAAAGCATGGATTCTCATACTTTTATATATTTTACTGCAAAATGTGGGATTTGTAAATAGTTTTTTCCATTTCCGGCAAAACAAAAAGGCTTTGCACAAACAAAAAAGGCTCCCTTGTGGAAACGCACTAAATAAAAAGGCCCCCTTGTGCAAAGGGAGCTGTCGCGATAGCGACTGAGGGATTGTCTTATTTTTTATTTTCAGTTGTCTCAATTTGTTCCACTGCTGACCGAACCGCAGCAATAATAAAAGCTGTGAACGTACAGCTCGTTCCCGCTATGACTCTTTCTACATTTTTTACAACGTCTTCGGGGAAACGAATTGTCTTATTAGTAGTTGGCGGAATAACTGGTATTTTAAAAGATGGCATAAATTTTCACCTCGTATTTAAAATGCGAGTATATTATACATTATTACAACATAAAAAACTGCAAAATAATACAAAATAATACAAAGTAATATAAAATGCAAAATATCACAGCCTTCAATTGGCTCCCTTGTGCAAAGGGAGCTGGCGGCGAAGCGGACTGAGGGATTGTATAACTAACGATATGAAGTATTTGCAAAATGAAAGAATTTACTAACAATCCCTCCGAGTTTTGCTACGCAAAACCCACCTCCCTTTGCACAAGGGAGGCTTTGCGTTTGTGCAAATATTGCATGTATTTGCATTGCAGTAAATATGTACAACTATGTATGCAATATGACATAGAACCGCAGTGCGTTTGCAAGGCATACAAATAGCATTTTTTCGTGCATAATGGTTATAACATAATTAGTATGCGAGGTGAAGTATGTGGCTTCCTTTAAAATACCGGTAATTCCGCCGACTACTAATAAGACAATTCGTTTTCCCGAGGATGTTGTGGAAGATGTTGAAAGAGTTATACGGGGAACAAGCTGCACCTTTACTGCATTTACTATTGCTGCGGTTCGGTCGGCGGTTGAGCAAGTTGATGAAGACAGAGCTGAAAAGAAAAAGTGATTCAATAAAGCAATACTATAAAATTTACATAAATTTGCTCCATTTTGGAGCAAGCCCAAAAAGCCCAGAAAATTCTGGGCTTTTTTAAAGGTGTTTTTCACACCCTCACTCCGTATCCTTGCGCCGGTTTTCTACGTGCGCTTTCAGCAGAGTGTTGATATAGCCGGACAGGGTTCTGTTTTCTTCCTGTGCCAGCAGTCGCACTTCTTTTAACAGAGGTGCGTCCAGCGTTATGCTGATTTGTTTTTTGGGAACCTTCATGCAGGTTTACTCCTTATCTGGCAATAGTCCTTCGAAAAATGCTTCGTAAGGTACGCCAAGAATTTCCTTGAGCATGATGAGATCACTGACATACAAATTTTGTCTGCCTTGTTTAATATGTGCGTAACCCGATACGGAAATCATCCGACCGCGCAGATTCATTTGAATGGTTACGTCTTTCTGTGACATTTTGCGGGATTTCCGAATTCTTTGTATGTTTTTGCCGATGCTCAAATCCTGTTTGATCTTTTCCATATTCCTCTCCCCTATCTGTATTATGTGATACATGTAATTTGATTATAGGGAAGATTTATTAAAAGTTATGTATTAGGTAATACATATTTAACATTTTATAAAGAAAGTGAGAAAAAAGAATGAGATGTGGTAACAAGTTTTGTATTTATAACCGGAGGGGGCACTGCTTCAGGGAAGAGGTCAGCCTTAACAATGTGGGTATGTGCAACGACTGCGTTTGGGTTAGAGTCGGCGAAAGAACGTTAGATCTTTGGCGGAATGAGCAGGTTATAGCGAGAGAGACAACAGATCCGAAAAAGCTGTGGCATAAGAAGAGCGAAGCATATAAGATTGCGAAAATATGGGAGGAGGCACGTAAGATTAAGGCGGAATGCGAAAAACTGCCGATGATACATCATTTGCCTACAAATTGGCATGAAATAAAAATGGCGCAGTTAGAGAGGGAGGAACAGAAGAAAAAGGAAGCGGAGGAAAACGATCAGGAGAAGGAGAAAGAGCAGGAATAATGAAAGAAGAACCGGGATTCCCGGTTCTTCTTGGTTTATTATGTATAATATTATAAAGTCAGATCAGAAGTGCAGTGGGGGCAGCGGGTTGCTTCAATGGCGATTTCGGATTTGCAGTGGGGACAAATCTTGGTGGTGGGGGCGGCAGGAACCTCCACTTGCTTTTTAAAATGGAGTTTGTTCATGGATTTTATAATCAGGAAAAGGACAAGGGCAATCAAAAGGAAGTTGATAACGGCGGAAATAAAGGAGCCATAGGCGAACACTGCGGGATTCTCCCCGCTTCCTACTGTGAAAGCCAACGAGTTGAGAAATCTACGCCGCCGGTAATCAGACCGAGCAGGGGATTTAAGATGTCCTGCACCAATGAGTTTACGATAGCGGTAAATGCGCCGCCGATGATGACACCGACAGCCATATCAATAACGTTTCCGCGGGAGATAAAGTTTTTGAATTCTTTGATAAGTTTCATGTAGTTTTCCTTTCTGTGTAAAAATTTTTAAGCTTTCCAATTTTAACGAGACAGCACATTAAACTTCACAAGCTCCTATGTGAGGATTCAATGGTGGCTCCATAAGGAGGTGTCGCGGCGAAGCTGTGACGGAGGGATTCTCCTATTGTTTAAAGCCTCCCCCCGGTAAAGGAGGTGTCGCGGCGAAGCTGTGACGGAGGGATTCTCCTATTGTCTAAAGCCTCCCTCCAATAAAGGAGGTGTCATAGCAAAGCTGTGGTGGAGGGATTCTCCTATTGTTTAAAGCCTCCCCCCGGTAAAGGAGGTGTCGCGGCGAAGCTGTGACGGAGGGATTCTCCCGTCGTCTAAAGCCTCCCTTGTGTAAAGGGAGGTGGGTTTTGCGTAGCAAAACTCGGAGGGATTGTTGCATGTGCAATCATTTAGCAGATGCTTCTTATTAGTAACAAACAATCCCCCCTGCGAACGCGGAAGCTCCCTTTACACAAGATTCTTTGTAAAGTATGATGTGAACGCTGGAGGATCGCCCAGTAAAAAACGGTGTAACCCATGCAGGGTTACACCGTAATCCAATTTCAAATCGCCTGATGGCACGTGACAAAACCCTGATTTATTGGGGTGCAGTGCAAGGGGATTTATTTGTTCAGCATTTCAGCAATTTCATCGCCGAAATTGTCTTCTTTCTTTTCCAGACCTTCGCCCTTTTCATAGAGGTAGAAGCTGTCAATAGAGATTGCGCCGCCGAGTTCCTTCGCGGTAGCTTCCATGTACTGACCAACAGACATGCTGTCGTCCTTTACATAGCCCTGCTCAACCAGGCATTCTCTCTGATAGAATTTGCCGATCTTACCGGTAACCATTTTTTCAATGATTGCATCGGGCTTGTTGGCATTTTTTTCATCATTTTTGATCTGTGCGATCAGCACCTGCTTTTCTTCTTCAACAGCAGCAGCGGGAACCTGATCCCGTGTTACGTAAGAAGGAGGAGAGCCGGCTGCGATCTGCAGCGCGATATTCTTTGCAAATTCTGCAAAGCCAGGTTTTGCAGCGGTGTCAGCATCGGTGTTGAATTTAACGATAACGCCGGTGGTGCCTGCGCCGTGGATATAGGTGGAGAAGATGCCTTCTACGATAACAAAGCGGCGGATGTTCATATTTTCACCGATGGTGAAAATCATGTCCTTCACTTTTGCATCTACAGTAAAGCTGTCGTCATACTGGAGAGCAAGAAGCTCTTCAATAGTTGCCGGCTTGCCTGCAAGGATTGCTTTTTCAATGCCGCGAACGAATTCTTTGAAGGTTTCATTCTTTGCAACGAAGTCGGTTTCTGCGTTTACTTCGATCATTACAGCGCAGTCGCCTTCTACCATGATATCAACAACGCCTTCAGCGGCGATTCTGCCTGCTTTTTTTGCTGCTACGGACAGACCCTTTTCACGAAGGAGTTTTACAGCTTCGTCAAAGTCGCCGTTTGCTTCATTGAGTGCCTTTTTGCACTCCATCATACCTACGCCGGTTTTTGCACGCAGGTCTGCTACCATTTTTGCGGTAATAGCTGCCATATATATTATACCATACCTTTCATAGACTCAGATTTTTTGGGGGATTACTCAGCCGCTGCTTCCTCTGCTTCCACAGCTTCTTTTTCAGCTGCAGCTTCTTCTGTCTGTTCGCCCTGTCTGCCTTCGATAACAGCATCGGCCAGAACAGAAGAGATAAGACGAATCGCACGGATTGCGTCGTCGTTACCGGGGATTACATAATCTGCGTCATCGGGATCACAGTTGGTGTCAACGATTGCAACTACGGGGATGCCCAGCTTCTTTGCCTCCAGAACAGCGTTGTGTTCCTTGCGGGGGTCAACAATGAAGATTGCATCCGGCAGTCCGTTCATGGTTTTGATACCGCCCAGGTTGCGTTCCAGAATCATCATTTCTTTCTGGAGCATAGCAACTTCCTTTTTCGGGAGCATATCGAAGGTGCCGTCTTCCTGCATTTTTTCCAGGTTGGTCAGTCTTGCGATACTGGAGCGGATGGTTTTGTAGTTGGTGAGCATGCCGCCCAGCCAACGTACGTTTACATAGTACTGACCGCAGCGCTCTGCTTCCTCACGAATGGTATCGGAAGCCTGCTTCTTTGTGCCGACAAACAGCACTTTTCCGCCTGCTTCAGAGATTTCACGCACGAACATGTACGCTTCATCGAACTTTTTGATGGTTTTCTGCAGGTCGATGATATAGATGCCGTTTCTTTCAGTGAAGATATATTCGGCCATTTTGGGGTTCCAGCGTCTTGTCTGGTGACCGAAATGCACACCTGCTTCAAGAAGCTGTTTGATGGATACAACAGACATGATAATGTCCTCCTTAGGTTTTTTCCACCACGCGGCAACGAACTGCAGCCGACAGGCCAGCCTGTCCGGCACCCGGCAGTTACATACAGCCGCATGTGTGTTTTTTTCACGCTTTCACGCGTGCCTTATATTTTAGCATAAAAAGGAAGTTTGTTCAAGAGGGAATGCAATGTTCATGAAAAGTTTACAAAAGCGCGGCGGAATTTCTTTAAATTTCCGATAAGTAAAAAGGCTCCAAGTACACACCCTACTAAGCCTCCCCTGTGCTGGAGTCTGCGTAGCACAAACATAATTAAAGGCTCCCTTGTGCAAAGGGAGCTGTCACAGCTTGGCTGTGACTGAGGGATTGTCTATGCTATCATTTTAGATAATCTTCAAATCGGCAGTTTTACAATCCCCCCGAGTTTTGCTACGCAAAACCCACCCCCCTTTGCACAAGGGGGGCTTAGGTTGGTTGAGACCTTGCGCCGCGCCACTCCCCCGGGAGCTCGCGCAGCGAATCTCCTCCACAAGGGAGCCTTTTTTTTGAACTTTAGGCTGGACCTATGGTCTTTTACACCTTCCGTATAGTATAAAGCTGATTGAGTACAGCCCAAATCTGGGGAAACCAGCGCATAATGTTCCATATACCGGCGCCGTCCAGTCCGTATTCGTTGATCAGGCGGAGCATCGCGTCGGCGCTTCGGGCGTCCTGAAACCAGACAATATGTTCCCGAGGTGTACCGGTATTGTCCCGCTGCCAATAGGTGTAATATGGAGCTTGTGCCGTTTTGTCATATTGGATTTGTGCCTTTTTTTCAAAGGCGCGTGCAACCGCCTCTTGTGCGGACAGAGGTTCTGCTGCTGTTCCTCTTACAAATGGGAGTGTCCAGTCGTAGCCATATGTAGGAATTCCCATGGAAATCTTTTCTCCGGGAATTTCCGTGAGCGCATATTCAACCACACGGCGCACCTGATCAATAGGGGAGACAGGCAGGGGCGGTCCAAATTGATATCCCCATTCGTAAGTCATAAGCAGAACATCGTCCGCCGCCTGCCCAAGCGCGGCGTAGTTATGACCTGCGTACAGCAGCTCCGGCTGCGATGAGGAGGTTTTAGGTGCTAGATCTGTAAATACGGTATAATCCTCTCCCAGCGCTTCCTTCAGTGCACTGACGAAATCGGCGTATGCCTGTGCATATTGTGGGGAGATATATTCAAAATCCACATCCACGCCGCCGTATCCCATTCGCTGTACTGTATTTACGGTATTTGTTATGACTGCCTGCTGCAGTGCAGGATCAGAAAGGATCATATTAACCAGTTCGTTGGAAAAGGTGCCGTCGGCAGTAAGGGAAGTAAGCATCAGCAAGGGAACGACGCCGCTGTCTACAGCAGCGTCTACCAGACGCTGATCGCCGCCTCCTTCCGGTGGAACCAATGTGCCGTCCGGATTGAGACCGTAAGAAAATACGGACAGATATGTAAGATAAGGAAGGGTGCGGTTTAAAACCTCATCGGATATGTAGGGATAGGCGAATCCGGTCACGCTGATTTCTCCCAGCGGCGGTTCTCCGTAGGAAATAACCAGGGTTTGCCCCGGATAGATAGATTTCCTTGCCGGCAAGCTGAGGATTGTTTCGTTGAAGCGCGTCCACAGTGGTGTTAAATCCCCGGGCAATCCATTGCAGGCTGTCCCCTTCTTCCACTGTGTAGGTTTGTTCCGGAAATTGAATGACCAGAGATTGACCCACGCTGAGATTTGCCGGATTTTCCAATTCATTTGTAGCAATAATCTGTGACGTGGGAACTCCGAACGTCTGGGAAATGGATTGAACGGTATCTCCTGATTGGACCGTATAAATTGTCATCATGAATCTGCATTCCTCTCTTTAAACCTTATTGAATAAGGCATTCTTTCAATGCAGTATATGTCTTTGGATTGGAAATTGCTACCGAACCGTGAATAAGCAAACATTTTACAGCCAATACTATGGAAAAGACTTCCTGAAAAGGCATGAACTTTATCAGAAGCCTTTCCATGCTGGGAACGCTTTGTAAAGCTACTAACAAATAAAAGGAAGTTCTTATACGATTTTGAAGAAGCGGAAGGTAGATTAAGTATGGCATTTCCAACAAAAATTAAAAGCATATGCGCACAGGAAATTCTGGATTCCAGAGGGAATCCAACAGTAGAGGCTGTTGTTCTTTTGGACGATGGTACAGGTGGATCAGCCGCTGTTCCTTCCGGAGCGTCTACCGGAAGATACGAAGCATTGGAATTACGCGATGGAGACGCGGATCGGTATAACGGAAAAGGTGTTCTGCAGGCTGTAGACAATGTGAATAACGTCATTGCACCTGCCTTGTCCGGATGCCGGATCAACCAGTATTGCTTGGACAGTGCAATGCTGCAGCTGGATCATACAGAGGATAAATCCAATTTGGGCGCGAACGCAATACTTGCGGTTTCCCTGGCAGCAGCAAAAGCCGGAGCACAGGAAACAAGGCTTCCTTTATATCGGTATATCGGCGGAATTGACGCGGTTCGTCTGCCGATTCCAATGATGAATGTGCTCAATGGAGGCGCACATGCTTCCAACAATGTGGATATACAGGAATTCATGATTATGCCCACAGGTTTTGACAGCTTTTCCGAGGCGCTTTGTGCAGGGAGCGAGATTTACCATGCTTTGGGCAAGATTTTAAAGCGTAACGGAAAATCAGTCGGCGTTGGGGATGAGGGTGGATATGCACCGGATTTGTCCGGTGAAGAGGAAGCCTTGGATTATCTGGTGCGAGCAATTGAGGAAGCAGGATACACTACCGCACAGGTGCAGATTGCATTGGATGCTGCTGCAAGTGAATGGGCGGACGCGGACGGATATACCCTCCCGAAAGCAGGCATTAAAATGACGGCGGAACAACTGATTGACAAATGGGATGCGCTGAGCCAAAAGTATCCGATCGTATCGTTGGAGGACGGTCTTGGTGAGGATGATTTTGCAGGTTGGACGGAATTGACCCGTCGATTGGGCAGTCGTATGGCGCTTGTAGGTGACGATTTGTTTGTGACAAACACAAAGCGGCTTTACCGGGGAATTGCACGGGGGGCAGGCAATGCAATTTTAATTAAGCCCAATCAGATTGGCTCGTTGACAGAGACGCTGGAAGTGATTCGTACTGCCCGGGAAAACGGATATCGAACGGTAATTTCCCACCGATCCGGAGAAACAGAGGACGCCAGTATTTCGGACATTGCAGTAGGGGTAAATGCAGGATATATCAAATGCGGCGCGCCCTGCCGAAGTGAGCGTGTTGCAAAGTATAACCGTCTGCTGCAAATAGAAGCACAGCTTGGCGACGCGGCGGTGTATGGAGCCTTTACCAAATCTTAAAAGTTCTAAGCATACCCCTAAGCCCCCCTTGTGCAAAGGGTGGCATGGCGCAAGTTATCCCCCCATCCCCCTAAGCCTCCCCTTGTGCAAAGGGGTGGCATGGCGTAGCCATGACGGAGGGATTGTCTATGTATAACTGCCGATTTATATTTCCTGCAATATGATCGCTTTACAATCCCCCAGTCACTTCGTGACAGCCCCCTTTGCACAAGGGGGCCTTTTGAAGTTATGTGCTACGCGGGAGCTCCCCTTACTGGGACCTTTTATTTGATACATCAAGTCCCTGTGGAGCCACGCAGTGGATTCTCACAAGGGAGTTTTTTATGTTGGTGCTGCGCAGTGATCCCTTTATTTTTAATCAGTTATAAAGAAAGCCGCTGATATAATCAGCGGCTTTCTTAACCAATTCTTATGCTTTGCCTACAGAACCGAAAAGCTCCATTTTTTCTTTTACAGTGTCTTTGATTGCCTGGGTGCCGGGTGCCAGAAGCTTTCTGGGGTCAAAGCCCTTGCCCTGCAAATCCTTGCCTTCTTCTACATACTTACGAACAGCAGCAGCGAAGGAAATCTGACACTCTGTGTTTACATTGATTTTAGCAACGCCCAGAGAGATTGCCTTTTTGATCATATCTTCAGGGATACCGGTGCCGCCGTGCAGTACCAGAGGCATGTCCCCTGTTTTCTGCTGAATAGCGTCCAGCGTCTCAAAAGAAAGACCTGCCCAGTTTTCGGGGTATTTACCGTGAATATTGCCGATGCCGGCTGCAAGCATTGTAACGCCCAGATCTGCAATCATTTTGCATTCGTCCGGATCTGCGCATTCGCCCATTCCGACAACGCCGTCCTCTTCACCGCCGATAGAGCCGACTTCTGCTTCCAGAGAAAGTCCCTTCTGTGCGCAAACGTCGATGAGCTCTTTGGTTTTTGCGATATTTTCCTCGATAGGATAGTGAGAACCGTCGAACATGATGGAGGAAAATCCTGCTTCAATGCACTTGTAGCAGTCCTCGTATGTGCCGTGGTCCAGGTGCAGTGCAACGGGAACGGTGATTCCCAGACTGTCAACCATTGCGTCAACCATAGCAGCAACGGTTTTGAAGCCGCACATATACTTGCCGGCTCCTGCAGAAACGCCGAGAATAACAGGGCTGTTCAGTTCCTGAGCAGTTTCCAGAACCGCTTTGGTCCACTCCAGGTTGTTGATATTGAATTGACCGACTGCGTACTTGCCGGCCTTTGCCTTAGTCAGCATCTCTTTTGCATTAACTAACATTTGCCCACTCCTTAGAAATTCTATATTTGTTCTATTTATTATATACCGAGCGCTTTGTAAAATCAAGTCTTTAGGGACAGAATTTTCCAAAGTGCGGCAGATCTCTACAAAAAGCATAAGGGAAGTTTTCGTTCTATTCACAATTTAAGGCAAAAATACAATTGACAATTTTTCTGTCTCCTATATACTATAATATGAAAGAAAAATAGTGAGGCGCTTGCGAAAAGAAAGGCAAGGTACGAGAATGCGGAAAACAAAAATTGTATGCACGCTGGGGCCGGCAAGCAACAGCGAAAAGGTTATGCGGAAAATGCTGCGTGCCGGGATGAATGTTGCCAGATTGAACTTCTCACACGGCACCCATGAGGAACATAAGAAAACGATAGAGCGGTTTCGGAGTGTGCGGGATCAGATGCATACCTCTGCTGCCGTTATGCTGGATACGAAGGGGCCGGAAATCCGGATCAAAACCTTACGCGAGGGAAGTGCTGCCGTACATGCGGGAGATACATATGTCTTTACTACCAGAGAAGTGGAGGGAGATGACAAGGAGGTTTCTATTACCTATCCGGCGCTGCCCGGTCAGCTGGAACCGGGAATCCGGATTTTGCTGGATGATGGGCGGCTGTCTTTCACAGTAACGGAGACTACGGAAACGGATATTGTCTGCCTTGTGGAGACGGACGGCGTGATAAAAAACAGAAAATCTATCAATATTCCTAAGTTTCCCATTGATATGCCTTATTTGAGCGAAGCGGATAAAGCGGATGTAATTTTCGGAATTGAAAATGATGTGGACTTTGTTGCCGCGTCCTTTGTGCGCAGCTGCGAGGATGTGATCGCGCTGCGGAAATTTATGGACTATAACGGCGGTCATAAAATAAAGATCATCTCCAAAATTGAGAACATGCAGGGTGTGGAAAATTTTGATGAGATTCTGGAAGTGTCCGACGGTATCATGGTTGCCCGGGGCGATATGGGCGTGGAAGTGGAATTTGAAAAGCTGCCTGGAATTCAGAAGCAGTTTATCAAAAAATGCTATCAGTCCGGTAAAATTGTCATTACTGCCACGCAGATGCTGGAATCCATGATCAGCAGCCTCACACCCACCCGTGCGGAAATTTCCGACGTTGCAAACGCAGTGTTTGACGGAACCAGTGCGGTTATGCTTTCCGGTGAAACTGCTATGGGAATTGATCCGCCGCATGTTGTAGAGGTTATGGCAAAAATTGCACGGCAGGCAGAGCAGGATGCGTTTTCTATGCATGCGTATTCCGGCATAAAATATGAAGTGGACGATGAAGATACTACCAATGCAATTTGTGACGCTGCTTGCACCACCGCGCGGGATTTGCGTGCCAAAGCAATTGTCGCAGTGACTCAGTCCGGTTATACTGCACGGTTGGTTTCCAAGTTCAGACCGCTGCAGGCAATTGTAGCAGCAACACCGGAGCAGAAAACCTATCATCAGCTTTCTATGTCCTGGGGTGTGCATCCGGTGATTGCATTGGATCAGAAGGATACAGACAGTCTGTTCCGCCATGCAATTGACTGTGCAAAACAGATTGACGCAGTGGCGAAAGGTGACACTGCGGTAATCACCGGCGGTGTGCCGTTGAATGTGAATGGAACGACCAATACGCTGAAAGTGGTCATGATTTAAGAAACGTAAAATTTTCGCCAAGCCCAAAAGGCTCCCTTGTGCAAAGGGAGCTCCCGCGACAGCGGGTGAGGGATTGTAAAACTATCATTTTAGATGGTGGTTAAATCGGCAGTATTACTACAGACAATTCCTCCGAGCTTTGCTGCGCAAAGCCCACCTCCCCTTGCACAGGGGAGGCTTAGGTTTGTACAAACCTGCGCGGTATTGCTAAGCACTAACAAAAAAGGCTTCCCTTACAGAATCGCACAAATAAAAAGGTCCCCATGTGAGGATCCACTACGTGGTTCCATAGGGGGCTGTCAGCTAAGCGAAGCGTGCTGACTGGGGGATTGTAAAACCACCGATATGAAGTATTTGCAAAATGAAAGTACCTGCTGACAATCCCTCCGAACTTTGCTGCGCAAAGTCCACCTCCCTTTGCACAAGGGAGGCTTTTTTGTGAGGGCTCCCATGTGAGGATCTACTGTGTAGCCCATAGGGATTTGATGTAATACATTCAAAATAAAAAGGCCCCCTTGTGCAAAGGGGGCTGTCACGAAGTGACTGGGGGATTGTAAAACCACCGATATGAAGTATTTGCAAAATGAAAGTACTTGCTGACAATTCCTCCGTCACGACCGCTACGCTTGGGTGATTTACTTCCTTTTGTTGAGAAGATATTTATTATATTCAATGATACCGTGGCAGATAGTCTCCATGTGCTTCGATCAGCTCATCCACCATTTTCCGAATGGTGTCTATGTCCAATTCACTGCCGGTATGAGGATCCAGCATTGCTGCCTGATAAATGTGTTCCTTCTTTCTGGTTTTAGCAGCTTCAATGGTAAGAAGCTGCACGTTTATGTTTGTCATATTCATGGCAGCGCACTGTACGGGCAATGCGCCAACATAGCATGGATGTACGCCGGTTCCGTTTATAAGGCAAGGAACTTCCACACAGACATTTTCCGGGAGATTTTCAATCAGATGTCCCTTATTCAGCACATTGCCGCCAATTTGATACGGCGTGTCTGTCAGGATAGATTCCATAATATGGGATGCATATTCATTGGAACGCTCATGTTTTTTTATACCGCCTGCCAGCATTTCTTCATATTCTTTTTTCCAGTAATTGATTTGGTTGACACACCGCCGGGGATATTCGTCAAGGGGAATATTGTATCGTTCGATCAATTCCGGATATTTGGATTTGATATAGAACATGTTGTATTCCGCGTTGTGCTCACTGGATTCTGTGCAGTAATAGCCGAAATGGTTGATATAGTCCAGGCGTATTTTGTTGTAGCATTCCGGATCCTCCAGAAATTGCGGAACCTTGGCTTTGATTTCCGGATACATATCCTTCCCGTCTTTGTCTTTTAGTTCCAACAGCCATGCCATGTGATTGATTCCGGCAATCAATGATGTATGTCCTTCCAACTTATCGTTCATGCCGAGCGTATTCAGCAGTGAGGATACGCAGACCTGGACGCTGTGGCAAAGTCCCACTGTTTTTATGTTTGTATGCAGCTGCATGAATCCTGACAGCATTGCCATAGGATTGGTGTAGTTCAGGAAAAGTGCATCCGGGCAAACTTCTTCCATGTCCCGGGCGAAATCTGCCATCACAGGAATCGTGCGCAGCGCGCGCATAATGCCGCCGATTCCAAGCGTGTCGCCAATGGTTTGCTGCAAACCGTATTTTTTGGGAACTTCAAAATCAATAATGGTACAAGGATCGTAAAGACCCACCTGAATCGCATTGACGACAAAATCCGCGCCGCGAAGTGCATCCTTCCTTTGCTCAACGCCCAGATAGCATTCTATTTTTCCGAATCCTCCGGTAGATTCCCGAACCTTTTCCAAAATCACGCGGCTTTGCTCCAGCCGTTCTCCGTCAATATCATACAGAGCAAACACGCTGTCCCGGAGAACCTCCGAGCACATACAGTCTCCGATTACGTTTCGTGCAAAAACAGTGCTTCCCGCACCAAGAAAAGTGAGTTTCATAGATTTCGCCTCCTTTTGTTTATGTTATCAGTATAAAAATATATCTCCCTGTTTTCAATGGATTTTTGTTGCATTTACTTGTTGTTTTGTTATATAATGATTTTAATTGCATGGAGTGCAATTTTGCCGCGGAAGCGGCTGGCAGCGGTAGAGCCGATGCAAATCAGTCATCAATAGCCACTTTGTGGCTATTAAAAAGCATTGGAGAAGCGTATGCATCATTCAGAATTGATTGTAAACAGAAAATATAGTGGGTTAAATCCGGTGCAGTTCGGATATGAGGATTGCTGTCCATCGCACACATACGGTCCGGCAGTGCGGGGACATTGGCTTTTGCACTATGTGAAATCCGGCTGCGGTATGTTTTACAGAGAGGGAAAGGCATATTCGGTACAGCCGGGGGAGATTTTTGTGATTCCGCCAAATGTTGAAACGGTTTATGCAGCGGATCGGGAAAATCCCTGGAAATACATTTGGATTGGATTTACCTGTGATGGGGTGTTGCCGGTAAAATTTAAACCAATTGTAAGATGTTCGGCTGCAGGAAGAATTTTTGAAAAAATGAAGCAGTGCGAGCAATATGAAAGCGGAAAATGCGCATTTTTAAGCGGGATGCTTTGGCAGTTTATGAGTGCGATGCTGGAAATGGAAAAAACACCCGAAAAAGGATCAGATTATGTGCAGAAGGCAATCAATTATATGGATACGGAATATATGCGCAGTATTACAGTGGAGGAAATTGCGCGAAGGCTGAATCTCAACCGGAGCTATTTTTCTGCACTTTTCAAGCGGCAGATTGGTGTTTCACCTCGGGAATATTTGATGGATGTCCGGCTGAAAAAGGCGGCGGAAATCATGATTGAATATGGTGGAACGCCTACAGTTGCAGCTGTATCTGCCGGGTATACTGATATTTATCAGTTTTCCAAGATATTTAAGGAAAAATATGGAGTATCTCCCCGGGCGTATATCAAGGCGTATCGGGGGAAGGAATAAGGAAAATCACGTCAAACAAAAAAGCCCCAGTTGGAGCCGCCGCGCACAAATTTTAAAAGGCCCCCTTGTGAGGATCCACTACGTGACTCCATAGGGGGCTGTCACGAAGTGACTGAGGGATTGTATAACCAACGATATGAAGTATTTGTAAAATGAAAGAACTCGCTGACAATTCCTCCGAGTTTTGCTGCGCAAAACCCACCTCC